>Ga0187878_1001195_pt1 | contig 26304 bp, 19 predicted proteins | sample June2016WEW_17_1_FD_132979 | JGI IMG/M metagenome (GOLD analysis project Ga0187878, IMG submission 132979) | Peatland microbial communities from SPRUCE experiment site at the Marcell Experimental Forest, Minnesota, USA - June2016WEW_17_150 | ecosystem: Environmental > Terrestrial > Soil >...
CGCGCAGATCGATCTCGACCGATTAGAACTGCAGCGCGTGCAGTATGAATCGGACGTGCAAACCGCGGAGGTCAATCTGCGCACCGCGAAAATTCAGTTGCTCACCCTGCTGAACGACCGAACTCCGATTGAACAATTCGACGTTGCCGGTCCGTTCGACCTCAATGACCAACTCTTGCCGCGTGATGAGTTCCGCAAGATTGCTCTGGATACGCGGCCGGACTTGAAAGCTGCGATCGAAGCCGTGGACAAAGCTCAAACCGATCACAATCTCGCGGTCGCTAACGGCTCGACCGATCCGACCTTCGGCACCTGGTATTCTTACAACCCCGCGTTCAACAACGTGTGGGGCCGTTATACGCTCGGTGCCAGTGTGTCCATCCCCCTGCGCATCTTCGACCGCAACCAGGGGGAAAAGCTGCGCACGCAGTTGGACATCGACCGCAACGAAAAATTGCTGGAGGCCGCGCGAGCGCAAGTGTTTAGCGATGTCGATTCTGCCTACGCCATGGTGAACAGCAATGTGATTCTGCTGCAGCCGTATAAAACGAAGTATTTGAAGCAAGCGGTGCGAGTCCGCGAGACGGTGTTCTTTGCGTATCAGCATGGCGGGGCGTCGTTGCTCGATTTCCTGAATGCGCAAAGTGACTACCGTACGGTGGAACTCAGCTACCTGAATCTGATCGGGTCGTACCTGATGGCGGCGAGCCAGATGAATCTTGCCGTGGGACGTGAGGTCATCCAATGATGCGCAGGTTTGCTGTGCCGCTGACATGCGCCGCCGGTATGCTGATGATGCTGGTGGGATGCGGCGATAAGAAAGAGACGGGTGGCGGGGCGCCGCCACCGGCGACAGTGGAAAAAGAACAGGATGCGAGTCTTGTGCAGGTGGAGCGCCCGGAACAGTTCCCCTTGTTCAAGGCGGTGGAATATCAGGCGGCGCCGACGCTGACAGTAACGGGCGTGGTGACTCCCGACGTGAGCCGGACGGTGCCGGTGATCTCGCTGGCGTCCGGACGCGTGGTCGAAATACGAGCGCATCTGGGCGACACCGTGCAGAAGGGACAGACTCTGCTGCGGGTACAGAGCCCGGACATTGCCGCAGCTTTTTCGGATTACCGCAAAGCAGTCACGGACGAATCGCTAGCCGGAAGACAGTTCGAACGTGCGCAGATCCTGTACGGCAAAGGGGCCATCTCGCTGAATGACTTTCAGGTGGCGCAGGACGCGGAAGAGAAGGCCAAGGTGGACGTGGAGACCACGCTGGAGCGCCTGCATGTACTGGGAGTGGACAAGGATCACCCCAGCGGTGTGGTGGACATCAAGGCACCGACATCGGGGGTGATCACAGACCAGCAAGTAACCAATGCTTCGGGAGTGCAAGGGCTTGCGGGGAGCAATCCGTTCACGATCTCGGATTTGTCGCGGGTGTGGATTCTTTGCGACGTGTATGAGAACGATCTGGCGAACGTCCACATAGGAGAGCGCGCGGAGATCCGGCTGAACGCGTATCCCGACAAAACACTGACCGGCAAGATCAGCAACATCGGGCCGATTCTGGATCCGACCATACGCACGGCGAAGGTGAGGGTGGAGGTGGCCAATCCGGAACTGCTGATGCGGGTGGGAATGTTTGTGAGCGCTACCTTCCGCGGGCAGAAGAAGGAGAAGCGGGCGGCGGTGCCCGCCGATGCCATTTTGCATTTGCACGACCGAGACTGGGTGTATGTTCCGGCGGGCGAGAAGAAATTCCGGCGCGTGGAAGTGAAGGCCGGTGTGAGCCTTCCCGACAAAATGCAGGAAATTCGCACGGGGATTGAGCCGGGACAGCAAGTAGTGACGAACGCGCTGGTGTTGCAGAACACGGCGGAGCAATAGAGCGGAACCTATGGACTCGAAAAGAAGCTCGCTGATCTCAGGGCTGGTGGACTTCGCGCTGACGAATCGCTTCATGGTGTTGGCGTTGACGCTGCTGCTGCTGGTGTGGGGTGCGGTGTCTTTCCACAATCTGCCGGTGGAGGCATACCCGGACGTCGCGAACAACTATGTGCAGGTGATCACGCAATGGCCGGGGCGAGCGGCGGAAGAAGTGGAACAGCAGGTCACCATCCCCATCGAAATCCAGATGAACGGTTTGCCGCATCTGGCCCACCTGCGCTCCGTGTCTCTTTTCGGGCTCTCCAGCCTCATGCTCATTTTCGACGACTCCTCGGACAATGATTGGAACCGGCAGAAAGTGCTGGAGAGGCTGTCCATGGTCACCCTGCCGGCGGGACTGCAACCGCAGATGGGGACCGATTACAGTCCGGTGGGACAGATCTACTGGTACACGCTCAAGAGCACGAACCCCAAGTATGACCTGATGGAATTGAAGTCGCTGGAGGACTGGACGCTGGAGAAGCAGTTCAAGTCCGTGCCGGACGTGGTGGATGTGGTGAGCTTTGGAGGGACGACGCGGGAGTATCAGGTGCGCGTGGACCCGAGCAAGCTGGTGGCGTACGGGCTGACTATCGGGCAGGTGGAACAGCAGCTTGCCAACAACAACGTCAATGCGGGTGGCAGCTTCATCGAGTCCGGATTGCAGCAGATTAACGTCCGCGCGGTCGGGTTGATCGCGAATTTGCAGGACATCGAGGATACGGTCCTGAAAGCCCAGAATGGCGTGGCGTTGCACGTGAGGGACATCGCAACGGTGACGCAAGGGCCACGTATACGCCTGGGGCAAATCGGGAAGGCGCTGCGGCGGGATGACGGGAAGATCATCGATAACGAAGACGTGGTGGAAGGGATCGTGTTGCTGCGGAAAGGGGCGAACGCGGATGTCACGATCGAGGATATTCACGCCAAGGTGAAGGAGCTGAACGAGCGGATCTTGCCGCCGGGAGTGCAGATCGTTCCGTTCCTGGATCGCAGCGACCTGGTGCACTTCACGACGCACACTGTGCTGCACAACCTGACCGCGGGAGTGCTGCTGGTATCCATCATCCTGTTTTTCTTCCTGGGAAACGCGCGCGGCGCGCTGATTGTGGCGCTGACCATTCCGTTCTCACTCCTTTTCGCGTCGATCTGCTTGGACCTGAACAAAATCCCCGCAAACCTGCTTTCGCTTGGGGCACTGGATTTCGGGATGGTGGTGGACGGCTCGGTGGTGGTGATTGAGAACATCGTGCGCCACTACAACCTGGCCGCGAACGCGGGGAAGACGCCGTCCGAGAGAATCCGGGGCGCCGTGCATGAAGTGCTGCGGCCGGTGTTCTTCGCGCGGGCGATCATCATCACGGCGTACATGCCGATTTTCACCTTGCAGAGCGTGGAAGGGCGGCTGTTCCGTCCGATGGCATGGACGGTTTCGTTCGCGCTGCTGGGCGCGCTGGTATTTTCCATTGTAATTGCGCCCGTGCTTGCAAAGATGGTTTTCCGGCACGGAATTACGGACTGGCACAACCCGGTGATGGAGTTCCTGAGGAAGAAGTACCGGTCGAGCGTGCGATGGGCACTGGCGCATAGCAGGCTCACTTTGACGGCAGCCAGCGCGTGCATTGCGGCCACGTTTATTCTGTTGTTTAGCGGGATCGTAGGGTCGGAATTTCTTCCGCACCTGGACGAAGGAGCGATTTGGGCTCGCGGAACGCTGGCGCCAAGCACGGGACCGACCGAAGGCACACGCATCATGAATCAGGCGCGGCTGATCCTGGCGGCCTTTCCCGAAGTGACTCAGGTGGTGTCCCAGGTGGGGCGGCCGGACGACGGAACGGACACAACCGGCTTCTTTAACACGGAATACTTTGTGGATCTGAAGAGGAAGGACCAGTGGCGGCCTGTCTTCCGGCAAGACAAGGACGCGCTCATTTCGGCGATGGACAAGGAACTAAGCCAGATACCCGGGGTCCTGTGGAATTTCTCTCAGCCCATCTCAGACAACATGGAAGAAGCGGTCAGCGGGGTCAAGGGTGAGTTGGCCGTAAAGATGTATGGTGATGATCTGAAAGTGCTGGAGCAAAAGGGCGATGAGGTAGTGGGCATAATGCGCGGCGTCGCCGGAGTTGAGGATTTGGGGCTGTTCCGTGTGCTGGGGCAGCCGAATTTGGACCTCAGCGTCGACCGGCAGAAGGCGTCGCGGTACGGACTCAATGTGACGGACGTACAGGATGCGGTGGAGACGGCCATCGGGGGCAAAGCCGTGAGCCAGGTGCTGGAAGGAGAAAAACGGTACGACCTGGTGGTGAGGTACCAGGCTCCCTACCGGGACACCCGTGAGGCCATCGAAAACATCCGCATCGTGGCCCCATCCGGGGAGCGCGTCAGCCTCGCGCAGTTGACCAACGCAAAGGTGGAGGATGGGGCTTCGGAGATTTACCGCGAGTCGAATTCGCGCTACATCGCGATTAAATACAGCGTTCGCGGGCGAGACCTGGGCGGCGCCGTGGAAGAGGCGATGGCCAAGGTGGAGAAGCAGGTGAAGCTGCCCACGGGGTATCATCTGGATTGGGCGGGCGAGTATGAGAGCCAGAAGCGCTCGCAGCGGCGTTTGCTAATTGTGCTGCCGATCACGATTCTGGTTATTTACATCATTCTGTTCACGATGTTCAAGTCGGCGAAGTGGGCGGCGCTGACGCTGGCGAACGTGTCCATGGCGCCGCTGGGCGGGATTTTGGCGCTGTTGGTTACGGGCACGCACTTCAGCGTGTCCAGCGGGGTGGGGTTCCTGGCGCTGTTTGGAGTTTCCGTAGAGGTGGGCGTGATCATGATCGAGTACATCAATCAACTGCGCGCGCAAGGCTACTCGATTGAAGACGCGGCAGTGGAGGGGGCGATCCTGAGGTTGCGGCCGATCATGATGACGATGCTGGTGGCGATGCTGGGACTATTACCGGCAGCACTTTCGCGCGGGATCGGCTCGGATTCGCAGAGGCCGTTTGCGATTGTGATCGTGGGCGGATTGTTTGCTGCATTATTCATCAGCATCTACTTGTTGCCGACGATGTACGTCTGGGTGGCGCGAGACACGGACATGCTGCCGCTGAGTGACACGGAATGGGAAGAACCGGCCTGAGAAATTGGACAGCATGCAGTGACGTGCGTCACAAAACGCGATGTAAGACTGCCCAAGTCGTCTTTGCCCTTATTTCATCGTAGTTTTGATTGATTTCGACTGCCGCGCAGCCTACCATTTTCTTGACACCTTTTTTGATTGCCCCGGAGAAACCTAATGACCCGCAAAATGTCTATCGTCGACGGCAACGAGGCCGCCGCCGCCGTCGCCTACCGCATCAATGAGGTGATCGCGATCTACCCGATCACGCCGTCCTCCCCGATGGGGGAGTGGTCCGACCAGTGGAACTCTGAAAAGAAGCCCAACATTTGGGGAGCCATCCCGGATGTGATTGAAATGCAAAGCGAAGGAGGCGCGGCGGGTGCGTTACATGGCGCACTGCAGGCTGGCGCATTAGGGACCACGTTTACAGCGTCGCAGGGCTTGCTGTTGATGATCCCCAATATGTTCAAGATTGCAGGGGAGTTGACCGCGGCGGTGATTCATGTGGCGGCGAGGACGGTGGCGACGCACGCCCTGTCCATTTTTGGGGACCACAGCGACGTGATGGCCACCCGTACCACGGGTTTCGCTTTGCTGGCGTCGAATTCCGTGCAGGAGGCGAGTGATTTTGCCTGTATCGCTCAGGCCGCCGCGCTGGAGTCGCGCGTTCCCTTCTTACACTTTTTCGATGGATTCCGGACCTCCCACGAAGTGAACATGATCGAGCCCCTGAGCGATGACGATCTGCGGGCCATTGTTGATGACAAGTTCGTGCGCCAGCACCGCGAACGGGCCATGTCGCCGGATCATCCGATACTACGCGGGACGGCACAGAACCCGGACGTGTTTTTCCAGGCGCGGGAAGCGTGCAACCCGTATTACCGGGCGTGCCCTACGATTGTCCAGGATGTGATGGATCGCTTCGGGAAGCGCATTGGGAGGAACTATCGCCTGTTTGACTATTACGGACCGGCGGACGCGGAGCGCGTGGTGATCCTGATGGGCTCTGGCGCGGGCGCGGCGGAAGAGACCGTGGACGTGCTGCGGAAGTCGGGAGAAAAGGTTGGGCTGTTGAAAGTGCGGTTGTACCGGCCGTTTGCGGCGTCGGCGTTCCTAAACGCGATTCCTGCCAGCACGAAAGCGATCGCGGTGCTGGATCGCACGAAAGAGCCAGGCAGCCTTGGCGAGCCGCTCTACCAGGATGTGCTGACGACATACGCGGAGAGATATGCGACGAATCCTGGCGCGGGAATCCCGCGAATCATCGGCGGGCGGTATGGATTGTCGTCGAAGGAGTTCACACCCTCGATGGTGAAGGCAGTGTTTGACGAGTTGAAGAAGCCCGAGCCGAAGAATCACTTCACCGTGGGCATTCAGGATGATGTGACGCACACCAGCTTGAACTACGACCCGGATTATTCGACGGAAGATCCGCGGACGGTGCGTGCGCTGTTTTATGGATTGGGATCGGACGGAACGGTGGGGGCGAACAAGAACTCCATCAAGATCATCGGGAAGGGCACCAACAATTACGCGCAGGGCTACTTCGTGTACGACTCGAAGAAAGCGGGCGCGGTGACGGTGTCGCACTTGCGGTTCGGGCCGGATCCGATCCGGTCAACGTACTTGATCACCAAGGCCAATTTTGTGGCGTGCCACCAGTTCCAATTCATGGACCGCATTGACCTGCTGGCGGCGGCAGAGCCCGGCGCGGTGTTCCTGCTGAACACGCCGTTTGGACCCGACGAAATCTGGGACCACATCCCGCGGCAGGCGCAGGAAACGATTATCAAGAAGAAGCTGCGGTTCTTTGTGATTGACGGCTACACGGTGGCGCGGACAGCCGGGATGGGCAGCAGGATCAACACGATCATGCAGACGTGCTTTTTTGCGATCAGCGGCGTGCTTCCGAGGGAAGAGGCGATTGCCGCGATCAAGAAAGCGATCTCGGATACGTATGGCAAGCGCGGCGAAGCGGTGGTGCAGAAGAACTACGCCGCCGTGGACGCGGCGCTGGCGCACATGCACGAGGTCAAGGTGCCGGCCAAGGTAACGGCGCTCTTCGACATGCTGCCGGCAGTATCGCCGCAAGCGCCGAAGTTCGTGCGCGACGTTTTGGGAACAATCGTAACCGGGAATGGGGATTCCCTGCCGGTCAGCGCGATGCCCATCGACGGAACGTTTCCGACGGGCACGGCGATGTGGGAGAAGCGCAACATCGCCAAGGAAATTCCCGTTTGGGACGAGGCCTTGTGCATCCAGTGCGGCAAGTGCGTGCTGGTATGCCCGCACGCGGTGATTCGCGCAAAGGTGTATGACTCCTCGCTGTTGAAGAATGCGCCGGAGACCTTCAAGTCCTCGAAGCCGCGTTGGCGGGAATTTGAAACGCTAAAGTACACGCTGCAGGTTGCCCCGGAGGATTGCACGGGCTGCAAGTTGTGCGTGGAAGTCTGCCCAGCGAAGAGCAAGAGCGAAGTGAAACACAAAGCGATCAACATGGAAGACCAGGCTCCTTTGCGGAAGCCGGAAAGCGTGAACTGGGAGTTCTTCCTATCGCTGCCGGAAATCGACCGGAACAAACTGTCGCACACGCAGGTGAAGGATTCGCAGTTGCTCGAGCCGCTGTTCGAATTTTCGGGCGCTTGCGCGGGCTGCGGAGAGACGCCGTATATCAAGCTGCTGACTCAGCTTTTCGGAGACCGGCTGCTGATCGCGAATGCGACGGGCTGCTCCTCGATTTATGGCGGCAACCTGCCGACGACGCCGTATACCTTGAACAAGGAAGGACGCGGACCGACGTGGTCGAACTCACTGTTTGAGGATAATGCGGAGTTCGGGCTGGGAATGCGCCTGGCGGTGGACCAGCAGAACGTGTATGCGCGCGAATTGCTGAAGCGGTTGAACGGCCCGCTTGGCGATGTGCTCGTCAAGGGCCTGCTGGAGGCCGACCAATCGAAAGAACTGGGAATTCAGGAGCAGCGCAAGCGCGTTGTGGAGCTGAAGAAAAAGCTGCAGGCGCTGAATTCGCCAGAGGCGCAGGCGCTTCTGCCGGTGGCCGATTGTCTGGTGCGGAGGAGCGTGTGGCTGCTGGGCGGCGACGGGTGGGCCTACGACATCGGATTTGGCGGACTGGATCACGTGCTGGGCTCGGGGCGCAACGTCAATGTGTTGGTCATGGACACGGAGGTGTATTCCAACACCGGGGGACAGATGTCCAAGGCAACGCCGCGCGGAGCGGTGGCGAAATTCGCCATGGGCGGAAAGCGCACCGCGAAGAAAGACCTGGCGATGGAAGCGGTGAGTTACGGTTATGTTTACGTGGCGCGCGTGGCGCTGGGATCGAGCGACACGCACACGGTGAAAGCATTCACGGAGGCGGAAGCGCACGACGGACCCTCGCTCATCATCGCGTACAGCCACTGCATTGCGCACGGTTACGACATGTCCATGGGATTGGACCAGCAGAAGAAGGCGGTGCTATCGGGTTACTGGCCGCTGATGCGCTACAACCCGGCGCTGCGTTTGGAAGGCAAGAATCCTTTCCTGCTGGATTCCAAGGCGCCCAGCATTCCGCTGAAGCAGTATGCGTACCAGGAGGCGCGGTACACTATGCTGGTGCGCAGCGATCCGGAAGCGGCGCGTGAATTGCTGAAGCTCGCCCAGGACGACGTGGAACGCCAGTGGCGGGTGTATGCGAACCGCGCGGCCATGGCGGGGCGCTCGGAATCGCCGCATATTGCGCCGCAAGAAACCGAATCCACGCCCGAAACCGTGAAGAAGGGAGGAGAAGAGGAATGAGCGACCTCTCGACGAAGTATCTTGGACTCAACCTGAAATCACCGTTGTTGGCTTCCGCTTCGCCGTTATCGGAATCGGTGGATAACATCAAACGACTGGAGGACCATGGCTTGGCTGGTGTGGTCCTGCCGTCGTTGTTTGAAGAGCAGTTGGCCCTGGAGAGCCTGGCTGTGGATTCCGATCTGGCGCGGGGGACGGAGAGCTTTCCGGAATCCGCGAATTTCTTCCCGGACTTGCAGACCTACAACCTCGGCCCGGATGGGTACCTGGAGTTGATCAGGCATGCCAAGGAAGCGGTGAAGGTTCCGGTGATTGCCAGCCTCAATGGCGTATCCAGCGGAGGTTGGCTGGAATACGCGCGATTGATGGAAGAAGCGGGCGCCGATGCGATTGAGCTGAACATCTATTCGATTGCCACGGACGCGGCGGTCAGCGGGGCTGAGGTGGAGCAGGGCTACATTGATCTGGTGAGGCAGTTGAAGCGCACCTTGCGCATTCCACTGGCGGTGAAGCTTTCGCCGTTTTTCAGCGCGCCTGCGAATATGGGAGTCCGGCTGGATGAATCACGCGCGGACGGGATCGTCCTGTTCAACCGCTTCTATCAGCCCGACTTTGACATCGACCAACTGGAAGTGACGCCGTCGCTGAACCTCAGCCGCCCGGAGGAATTGCTATTGCGCTTGCATTGGACGGCCATTCTGTTTGGACATGTGCGGGCGGACCTGGGGATCACCGGCGGCGTGCACAGTTCGCGGGACCTGCTGAAGTGCATCCTGGCAGGAGCCAAGGTGGTGTTCATGACGTCCGCGCTATTGCGGAACGGCGTGCAGCATGCCGCGCACGTGCTGTCCGAAGCGAACCGGTGGCTCGATGAGCACGAGTACAGCTCGATTCAGCAGATGTGCGGGAGCATGAGCCACGGCTCCGTGCCGGATCCCACGGCGTTTGAGCGCGGGAATTACATGAAGGTGCTGAGCTCGTACACGCTGCGGGCAAACGTATTTAACGATTAGAGGGCGATCCAGGCGAGGAAAGGCCCAGGGGCTGCATGCTGGAGCAGTCGTTCAGGTGGCCGGGGCAGGAGACATGACCTGGTCGGCGAGAGAGCGCGCTTTTTTCACGAAATCTTCCAGCAGGACCAAAGCATCCTCTTGTGAATAGGATTCCGTCGCGCTACGGTCTGGAGAATTACTGCTAACGGAGTTGCGCCGCGGGCACTCTTTTATTCCTCAGTTTCGGAGAGGACTTGTTCGGCGAGGTGGAAAGCGACATTCGCGGCGGGCACACCACAATAAATCGCGGTCTGCAGCAGGACCTCGCGCAACTCTTCGCGGGTCACGCCATTCTGCAGCGCGCCGCGGAGATGCATCTTCAGTTCATCGCCGCGGTTCAAGGCGACCATCATGCCGATGGTAATCAGGCTACGCGTCTTTCGCGGGAGGCCGGGGCGCGTCCAGATCTCGCCCCAGGCATAGCGCGTGATCAAATCCTGAAAGGCGGAATTGAATTCATTCTCGGCTGACTGGGCGCGCTCGACGTGCGCTTCACCCAGCACCGCGCGGCGGACTTTCAGGCCTTCTTTGTGACGATCGCGCTCATCCATGTCGAACTCCCTTACCGTGCAAGAAAATTTACGACGCGAGTGTTGAAATCGTCCTGCGCTTCGATGTTGGAAAGATGTGCGGCGTTCACTTCGACGTAACTGGCGCCGGGAATGTATTTTGCCAGGAATTGGCCATCGGCTGGAAGTGCCGCGGGGTCGTGAGTTCCGGCAAGGACGAGTGCGGGGACTTTGACATTTTGCAGAGTCTGGCGCTGGTCCATATCGCGGACCGCAGCGCAACATGCGACATAACCGTCGGAGTTCGCTTCCTCAAGCATGCGCAAGACCGCCGCGGTTTCCGCAGGGTGCGAAGCGCGATAGGCAGGGGTCAGCCAGCGCTCAATGACCGCCCCGGCCACCGCGCGCATACCACCCCGCTGAACGGCGTCAATGCGCGCATTCCAAGTTTCAGGTGTACCGATTTTTGCCGCGGTGTTGCAGAGGACGATTTTGTGCAACCGGTCCGCGGCATTGGCGCCCAGAAACATGCCAATCATGCCGCCCATGGAAAGCCCGCAGAAATGGACGCGATCCAGTTGCAGGAAATCGAGGAGATGCACGACATCCCAACTCAACTTCTCGATCGTGTAAGGACCCGGAGTGACGCTGGACTGGCCGTGGCCGCGCGTGTCGTAGCGCAGCAAGCGGAAATGCCTGGTGAATGCGGCGACTTGCGGATCCCACATGCGGTGGGTGGTGCCGAGAGAATTGGAGAGGACAAGAACCGGGGCGTGCTCTGGGCCAGACAGCTCGTAATAGAGTTGAGCATCGGCAAGTTTGGCAAAGGGCATGAGCGTGGCGCTCCTTGGTTAACGCGTTGCAGAAATCTCGCGAGCCTCCGCAACAACGCGGCTGACGAATTCATCGGCGCTGCCGAGATAATTTCGCGCGTCGAAGAGGCTTTCGAGGTCGGCAGGCGTCAGATGCCCGCGCAGCCCCGATTCCTCTCGGAGAATATCTTTCAAGTGGCGTTTCTGTTCGCGGGCTTTCTTGCAGGCGGCTTCGACGAGAAGGTGCGCAGGCATTTTGCCCATACGATCGCCGAGAGCCATGGCGACGGCCTCGGCGAAAATGAGGCCGTTGGTGAGTTCCAGATTGTGGCGCATGCGCCCGGCGTCGACTTCGAGGCCCGGCAACATCTCCGCCAGATGATGAAGCGCGCCGCCGGAGAGGCAAATGATGTCAGGCAGCGTTTCCCATTCGGCGTGCCAGCCGCCGAGCCCGCGCTGCCCTTCTTGAAGCATGGCAGAGAGAAGCGTGTTGACGAGGCCGGGAATCCGCGTCGCGGCCTGGAGAACCACGGCGCAAGTGACGGGATTGCGCTTTTGAGGCATGGTCGAAGAGCCGCCACGCCCCTCGAAAATGGGTTCGGAGAGCTCGGCGATTTCGGTTTGCGCGTGGAGGGATATATCACGCGCAATCTTGCCCAGAGTGCCGGTGCAGAGGCCCAAAGTGGTGGCGATTTCGGCGATGCGATCGCGATGCGTGTGCCAGGGAATGGATGGCAGAGAGAGGCGCAGTTCGCCGGCCAGGACTTTGGCAATTTCCGGACCGCGGCCGCCGAGCGCGGCAAGGGTGCCGACGGCGCCGCCGAATTGCAGCGTTAACACGCGCGGCTTGATTTCGGCGAGCCGCTCGCGGTGGCGGGAAACAGCATCGAGCCAGCCGGCCACGATGAAGCCGAAGGTGGTGGGCAGGGCTTGCTGCATCCACGTGCGAGCGACAACGGGAGTGGCGCGATGTGTTTCGGCAAGCGTGACGAGGGTTCCAGTGAGACGAACCAGGTCCCGATCGATGAGATCGAACGCACCGCGCACTTGCAAGATGCAGCCGGTGTCGATGACGTCCTGGCTAGTGGCGCCCCAATGAACGAAGCGCGCCGCGTCTTTATCCTCGTGAGCGACAAGTTCGCTGAGTTTTTTGACGACGGGGATAGCCAGATTGCCGGCGAGAGCGGCGTCCTTGGCGATGGCGGAGAGGCCGAAATTTTCCGCGCGGCACTTGCCGGCGATGATTTGCGCCTGGGATTCCGGGATAATTCCGGAGCTGGCTTCCGCGCCGGCGAGAGCGGCTTCAAAATCGAGCATGCCCTGGAGGCGGGCTTCGTCGGAGAAGAGTTTATCCAGCGCGTCGTAGCGAAATAAGGCATCGAGAAGGCTCATCGGCGGCAGTGTCTCCGTAGGTCAGCACTCAAAGAATACGGTTTCGTGTTCGCCTTGCAAGCGAATATCCCACTCAAGAATGTGCGGGTCCTCCGCGAGAGGCCGCGCGATCAGAGTAGCGCGGCGACCAACGGGAACGAGATTCAAAACATGATCTGCCGGGTTCGCTGGATCATTCGGGAAGTAGAGCCGCGTAACCAAGCGGCGGAGCAAACCCCGCATGAACACGGAGATTTCGAGATGTGGCGCCTGAGGACGATCATCGGGGCCGGGAACGCTGCCAGGCTTGATGGTGGTGAAGGAGAACTCGCCGCGGTCGTTGGTGGGCATGCGGCCGAAGCCGAAAAATCCCTGCGCAGGCGATTTCTCCTGAGAATTTTCAGGCTGGGCATATTTGCCGTGAGCATCGGCCTGCCAAATTTCGAGGCAAGCGTCAGGAACGGGTTGACCCTCGCCATCGAGGATGCGTCCGCGAATCGTGACACGCTCGCCGCCGGATGCGCCGCGCGCGAGATCGCAGCGATTCAGCCAGCCGAGGCCAATGCTGAAATACGGGCCGACGGTTTGCGAAGGTGTGGTTTCTCCGCTCATATCATCGCTCCATGGGAGTGGCGTTGCGGCCACGCAGCACAATATCAAAGCGGAAGCCGAGTGCAATCTCCGGTGTAGTTGTCGCCCAGTCGAAGATCGAGATGAGGCGCTTGCGCGCGGATTCGACCGGCACACTGTTGTAAATGGGGTCGAATTCGAGAAGGGGATCACCGGGGAAGTACATTTGCGTGACGAGGCGTGTGGCGAACGCGGGGCCGAAAACGGAGAAGTGAATGTGCCGAGGGCGCCACGCATTGTAATGATTGCGCCATGGATAAGCGCCGGGGCGAATGGTGACGAAACGGTAGCGGCCTTCTTCGTCAGTGAGGGTTTGCCCCATGCCGGTGAAATTGGGATCGAGCGGAGCATCGTGCTGATCCACTTTGTGCAGATAACGTCCGGCGGCATTGGCTTGCCAAATCTCCACCAGCGAATGAGCGACCGGGCGGCCATCTTCATCAACGAGGCGGCCGCTGACGACGATGCGCTCGCCGAGGGGCTCGCCTTTGTGCTGCCGGGTGAGATCGAAGCCTTTGGGTGGAACGACTTCTTTGGAAAAGGAGGGGCCGGTAGTTTCAGAAAGCGTGTGAGGGAGTTGGATCAAGGGTTGCGTGGGCGCGCGCTTGATCGAGGAAACGTAGGGCGGGTGCAAAAGCTCCGGCTGAGTGCCGGGGGCGGGCCTGCGATATCGCAACATCGGCATCACGCTCCAATTTCTTCAGACGCGTTCCAGAATCACGGCGATGCCCTGGCCAACGCCGATGCACATGGTGCAGAGGGCGTAACGGCCCTTGGTGCGCAGCAATTGGTAGAGTGCAGTCGTCACGAGGCGACCACCGCTGGCGCCGAGCGGATGGCCGATGGCGATGGCTCCGCCATTGGGATTGACGTTCGCGGCATCGTCGGGGAGGCCCAGTTCGCGAAGGACAGCGAGCGCCTGTGCGGCGAAAGCTTCGTTCAGTTCGATCACGTCCATCTGTGAAAGATTGAGACCCGCCTTGGCAAGGACTTTGCGCGTTGCAGGAACGGGCCCCATACCCATGATGCGCGGGGCCACGCCAGCGGCGGCTGCGGCGATCACGCGGGCTTTGGGCACAAGGCTGTGGCGCTTGATCGCGTCTTCGGAGGCCAAGAGGAGAGCGCAGGCGCCATCGTTCACGCCGGAAGCGTTTCCGGCGGTGACGGTGCCGTCGGGCTTCACAACACCCTTCAGCTTCGCGAGGGCTTCGAGGGTCGTGTCCGGGCGGGGATGCTCGTCCACGCTGACGAGAACGGGATCGCCCTTTTTCTGCGGAATGGGGACGGCGACGATTTCTTCCGCGAGGCGCCCAGCTTTCATCGCTGCGCTGGTGCGCTGCTGGCTGCGAAACGCAAAAGCATCCTGATCAACACGCGCAACGTGATATTCCTCGGCAACAATTTCGGCGGTTTCCGGCATAGCGTCGGTGCCGAACCTGGCTTTCATGGCGGGATTCACGAAGCGCCAGCCGATGGTGGTGTCTTCGATTTTCATATTGCGAGAGAAGGCGCCATCGGCTTTGCCCATCACAACGGGGCGCGGGACATGCTTTCCACGCCGCCCGCAAGAATAAGATCAACTTCACCGCTCTTGATGCCGCGAGAGGCTACGGCGACAGCGTCCATGCTGGAGCCACAAAGCCGATTCACGGTGGTGCCGGAGATTTCCTTAGGAAGACCGGCGAGAAGAAGAGCCATGCGCGCGACGTTGCGATTGTCTTCCCCGGCTTGATTGGCGCAGCCATAGACGACGTCATCCAGCGCGCTCCAATCGACCTGGGGATTTCGTTCGAGCAGGGATTTGATGGGAATGGCGGCAAGGTCATCGGTTCTGACGGTGGCGAGGGCGCCGCCGTATCTTCCGATGGGCGTGCGAATGGCGTCACAAATGTAAGCGAAGCTCATGGTTTTTGCGGTCTTTCCGCGTTCCCAGTCTACCGTAAACACACACCGGTTGACCAAATCCGGTGCTTCTTTCGGGGGCGTGCGTTAGACTCGGCTGGAGCCAAATCAGCCGCTGACGGTGGAACCACGCCATGCTCATAAATCGCAAGGAAATCCAGATCGAATGGGGCCACTGCGACCCCTTCGGAATTGTGTTTTTCCCGCGCTATTTTGAATATTTCGACGCTTGCACCAATGCGCTCTTCCATCGAGCGCTGGGCTTGCCGAAGGCAGAAATGTTGCGGCGGTTCCAGATTGCGGGGATTCCACTGGTCCAGGCGAGCGCGAATTTTTTCGCGCCGTCCTCGTTCGGAGATGTTGTCAGCGTGGAATCCTGCGTGACGCAGTGGGGAAAGAGCAGCTTTTCCGTGCAGCACCGGCTCTTGCGCGGACAGACCCTGGCGGTGGAAGGATTTGAAAAGCGCGTGTGGACAGTGCGGCCGGGGGGCGATCCATCCAAGGCAGTGAGCCAGGCCATTCCCCCGGAAGTCATCGATAAATTCTCGTAGATTGACAAGAGGCTGTTCCCTTCATGGCAACGATTCGCACGCAAGTCGGGATCATCGGCGCAGGTCCGGCGGGCTTGACGCTGGCGCATCTGCTGCATCTGCAGGGGATCGAATCGGTTGTCCTGGAGAGCCGCAGGCGCGAGTACATCGAGGGACGTGTGCGGGCCGGGGTGCTGGAACAGGGAACCGCGGAGTTATTGCGCGAATCCGGCGTGGGCGCGCGGATGGATCGCGAGGGGCTGCAGCACAACGGGATTGAGCTGCGCTTTGGCGGCGCGGGGCATCGCCTCGATTTCAAGGAACTCACCGGGAAATCCATCACCATTTACGCGCAACAGGAAGTGATCAAGGACCTGATCGCCGCGCGGCTGGGCTATGGCGCGCCGACTTGTTTTGAGGCGGAAGCGCTGCGGGTTGTGGACGTGCATGCGCAGCCGAGGATCTTTTACCGGCAACACGGCGTCGAGCATGTGGTGGCATGCGATTTCATCGCGGGATGCGATGGCTTCCATGGAATCTGCCGCCCGGCGATCCCCGCGGACCGCTTGCAGATTCAAGAGCGGCAATATCCTTTCGCGTGGTTGGGGATACTGGCGAGAGTGCCGCCCGCCTCCGACGAATTGATTTATACCTATCATGAGCGCGGCTTTGCGCTGATGAGCATGCGGTCTCCCGAGGTATCGCGGCTGTACCTGCAATGCGCTCCGGAAGAAGACATCCAGAACTGGCCGGATGACCGGATTTGGGAGGAACTGCGGATGCGCATGGCCACGCGCGAGGGTTTTGCGCTGCAGGACGGGCCGATTTTTCAGAAGAGCATCACACCGATGCGGGGCTTCGTGGCAGCGCCGATGCAGCACGAAAGACTGTTCTTGCTGGGCGATGCTGCGCATATCGTTCCGCCGACGGGAGCCAAGGGGCTCAACCTGGCGATCGCGGACGTGCGGGTGATGACGCGCGGGCTGGTGGACATCTATAAACATGGGAAGCGAGACGGCCTGGCGGACTACTCGGAGTGTTGCCTCAAGCGTGTCTGGAAGGTGCAGCGATTCTCGGCGTGGATGACGGCGATGCTGCACCGGTTTGAGCATGAGGACGCCTTTTCGCACAACTTGCACCTCGCGGAACTTGATTACGTGACGACTTCGCGGGCTGCTTCCACCGCACTGGCCGAAAACTATGTAGGCCTGCCATTCGATACGCCGGGGCTCTTCTAGCCCTTCGCGGCAAGTTCTGGATATTCGCCGAGCGGGATTTTTCAAACATACGCTCCAGTGTTCAGGTCAATAGCGCTGAACGTGCCACAGGGATTTGGCCCAAGCGTGCCGGGAGTGAGGCAAGACATCCCGTGCACTCCCAAGAGCAAGAGGCCTGTTTGAGGAATCCCTAATGAGAGAAGAGAAGGGGGATGTGCCGAATTGGAGAGTTACTTCCGGCTTGAACGGAATCTGCACTTGGAAGTATTTGGGAAAACACAACAGCGTGGAACGGTGTCCCTGGAAACTGGGCCGACAGAGCCGTGAGCCTGAACAAAAAGAGAGGAATGACGACTTAAGAAAGGCAGAAAGTGCCGATAGAAGAAAGTGCCGGAAGCAAAGTGTGCTGGAACGCCGCTTGCTCGGTAAGGCGAGTTGCGCGCCCCTGCGCGTGGGCTCGACGAGCGTAACGCTAGGGGAGTCGACATTTGCACGGCGTGAGCTGAGAAACGCAGTGTCCCTTCCTAAAAGTGATTCAAATTGGGGCGCGCCGCCTGGCCCGTAATCTTTCGAGCGCTGGCCACGGAGCCTTTCTTGACAGCCTTGCTCCCAGCGCCCAAACTCGATGTATCCCCTTCCAGAAAGTTAGTTTGTGTGAACCATCATGCGCCTTCTTGTCGCTGAGGCCGATTTGTCTCTGGCGGAGTTGCTTCAATCCCGGTTTCAGCAGGAAGACTTCACCGTGCAAGTCGCTTCTGCAGGCAATCAGATTTCAGAATTACCGGAGAAGACTCCCCTTGATCTCGTGATCCTGGACCTGAATCTTCCTGGAATCCCGGGGCTGGAGTTTCTTCACACCCTTCACCGCCGCTGGCCGGAGACGCCCGTGATTCTTGTTTCCCAGGCCGCTGCCGTGGAAGAGCGCGTTCGCGGCCTCAACGCAGGCGCCGACGACTTCATCGTTAAGCCGTTCGCCGTTGCGGAACTTGTCGCCCGCGTGCACGCCGTGCTTCGGCGCCGCAATCGTCCGGGTACGGACACTTTCCGCTTCGAGGATCTCGAGGTGAATCGTGTCTCTCACAAAGTCAGCCGCAGTGGCCGTTCCATTGAGCTGAGTCCCAAGGAATACGCGCTCCTGGAATATCTCCTCCGCCATTCCGGCCGCCCCGTCTCCCGCAATTCCATCATCGAAGAGGTCTGGTGCATGCGCTCCGATTCCATTACGAACGTCGTGGATGTCTACATCAATTACCTGCGCAAGAAAATTGACGCCGGCTCCGATCGCCCACTCATTCGCACCATTCGCGGCATTGGCTATCAAATCGGCGGGAATCACCTGCCCAAACAGACCGCCCTCAAATAGTCTCATCCAAAGAAAATGGGCGCCCCGGCATGGCCGGGACGCCCAATGAAGCAGAAGGGAACTCAGTTTTCTTAGCGCATCCCCGGGCCGTCGCCGGCGCTCGCGGACCGCGCATTCGGATCCAGGCTCAGCATGCCCTCGGTGGCCGAAACTGCCACCAACGAGCCGTCCCGCCGCGTCCGAATCACCGGGAAGAACCCTTGCGAGAGCGGATCGTCCATGTGCTGCCAGGATTTTCCGCCGTCGAATGAGGTCAGCAGGCCCTGCTTCTGCAGTGACACCACCAACGCTTTCTCTGTCCCCGCTACCGACTGGAAGGACAATTCGCGGACATCCGAGCGGTTCCAGGTGCGCCCGGCATCGCGCGAGCCGTACAAGCCCATGTTCGAAGTGATGAAGAGCGTGCTGTCGTCCACGCGGTGAAGCCTCAGGTTACCCGCCGCGGCAAACGCGAGTTCCTTGGCATCCCAAGTCTCGCCCTTGTCGCTCGAATACAGCAGATTCCGTTCGACGATCGCCCAAACCTGATTGCCATCGGCGGCAACTTCCACCGATTGTGCCGGCTGGCGCGTCAGAGGATCCTTGCTGGCTGGCTTCCACGTTGCGCCATGGTCCTTGGAGACGAGTACGCCGCCGACCGTCGCTGCGTACCAGGCCTCGCTGCCGAACGCCATGCCATTCACCAGAAAGGCCGTCAACTGGGGACCCGCCTGCTTCGGTGCCGCTGCCTTAGCAGGCACGCCCTTCTTGCCCTTGGTCGTTTTTACGGCAGCAGCAGAAGCCGTATCCGGCACGTACAGCCCCGCACGTACCCACTTGTGCGCCGCATCGTCGTACTTCATCCATCCACCGTTGGTCAACCCCGCCCACCAGCCTGTCGGCGCAGCATAGACGTGACGCAGTTCCGTACGCTTCAGGCCAGGTCCCAGTGTTGTCCAGGAGTTGCCGCCGTCCTTGGTCGCCAGGAAAGCATCGTTATCAAACGTCAGTACCACCAAGGCGCGTTCCGGATGATCGCGATCCAGCGCCACATCCGAAATATGCTGGTGCTGGAAGCCATTGTTCGCCGAAGTGAAAGACGACCCGCCGTCCGTGCTGATCTGGACGCCTTCGCGCTCCGTTCCAATGATGATTTTCTGCGGGTTCTTCTGGTCAATGATCAGCGCGTTGATGATCCAGTCGCCCGGTGTCACACGCTTGAAATCCTTGTCATTCACTGTCTTCCACAGGCCGGTGGTTGTCCCCGCATACAGAATGCTTGCATTCGTGGGGTCCATGCGGATCAGTTGCGTGCGGCGGAATACCGCAGGGATGCCCTGATATTTCACCCACTGCTGCCCGCCATTCATGCTGTGATAGATCCCGGAGCACGCCACGGCGTGCACGTTTTCCGAATTCGCCGGATCGACGATGATGTTCATTACATCGGAATCGTCGATCATGCCCTTCACCACTGGAAACCAGTCTTTGCCGCCATTCGCGGTCTTCCAGGGCAGGTGATAGGTTCCGGCATAGATGACGTTGGTATCCTTCGGGTCGAAGGCCACCGAGTCAAAATTCCGCAGGTCCGAATGATGGGCAGGGGTAATGCGTTCCCAGGTGGCGCCTTCGTCGCTCGAGCGGTACACGCCGCTGAGCGCACCGGCCAGTAGCAGCTTCGGGTCCGTGGGTGCTTGCGCCAGCGCTCTCACGGTCTCGTGCGCCAGTCCAATAATGTTCCAGGTGTGCCCGCCGTCGTCGCTGCGGTAGACACCGCCGCCGCCCGAATACAGCGTCCAAGTGCTCGCGTAGAGTCGCTTCGCATCGCGCGGGTCCACAATGATGTGCGTGATTACGTCATCTTGCCCGGTCCCGATGCGGCTCAACAGTTGCCAGTGCGCGCCTTCGTCGCCCGACGTGAACACGTGACCGTCCGCCGTTCCCAGATAAAGGCTCTCGATGTTATTTGGATCTGCAGCAAGAGAAATAACCGTTCCGCCTGGAGGCCCCACTTGCCTCCAAGTCTGCGCCTTCGCAGAAACGGCGAAAACCAACATAAGCGTGGCTAACCCTAAAAGCACACGTTTCATTTGCATGCGATTCTCCCAGAGCGCTGGTGCGCCCACAAGTCGCAAGTGTAGGGAAGGAGTACGGAAAGGCATGCTGGCCTAAAGTACAGATTCCGGGCAAGATGTTTATAGTACTAGGACTATGTGACGTAACTGGGCCTACTAACTCTTCTCCACGCCCCCCAGTGGCAACTTATTTCCGGCTTTAGGGTTCTACCCCATGGGAACCCAATGAGGGTAATAATAGGTACGGGTTTCCGGGACCCATCTGCCAATGCTGGGTTCCTTATCAGGGGAAAAAGCTATGAAGGCCAACCTTACCGCGAAGAGCACCATTGCATTGCTGCTGTGTCTGGCCGCTTCTTTGTTTTTGCTGTCCCCCGCCGTCAAGGCGCAAGGCCCGGTGAACGACGCCACCGTCGCCTCAGGCGATGTCGGTCCAAGTGCCGATGACACTCAGGATCCACCATCACGCGTTGCCCGCATCAGCTTCACCGATGGCTCTGTCTCGCTGCAGCCCGGCGGGACCGGCGATTGGGGCACTGCCACCAAGAATCGCCCCATGACCATTGGCGACAAACTCTGGGTGGATCAAAACTCCCGCGCGGAATTGCAGGCAGGACAAGCCGCCCTCCATCTCGGCAGCATGACCGCGATCTCTTTCCTGAATCTCGATCAGAACATCACCCAAATACGCCTCGCCGAAGGGAAGCTCAACTTCCGCGTTCGTGAAATCCTTCAGGACGATAACTACGAAGTGGACACGCCCAATCTTTCTTTTACCGTCCGCGAAGCGGGGGACTTCCGTATCGAGGTCAACGAGAACGGCGACTATACCAGCGTTACCGCCATCCGCGGCCAGGGTGAAATTGCTGCTGGCGGGCAGACCTATCCCGTCCACGCCGGTGAGCGCGCCGACGTCACGGGTACGGATAACAACATAAAATTCTCGACCGCTGCTGCGCCGGCCCCTGATGATCTGGATCGCTGGGCGCAGGATCGTGACCTGAAGGAAGACAACTCCCCTTCGGCCAAATATGTTTCGCGCGACACGGTAGGCTACAGCGACCTGGACGATAACGGCACTTGGAGCGAACAGCCTGACTATGGCCCGGTCTGGACACCCAACACAGTCGACCCCGGCTGGGCGCCTTACAGCAACGGCGACTGGAACTATGTTGGCCCATGGGGCTGGACTTGGGTCGGCTACGAGCCTTGGGGCTTCGCTCCGTTCCATTACGGCCGCTGGAATTGGTTCGGCGGTGGCTGGGGTTGGTGTCCCGGCCCGATTTATGCTCGGTCGTTTTATGGTCCGGGCTTCGTCGGGTTCCTCGGCGGCGGGTTCGGTTTTGGGTTTGGTTTTGGCGGCGGCCACGCCTGGTTCCCGCTCGGCTGGGGTGAGCCGTTCCATCCGTGGTACCACGCTGGCGGCGCCTACTGGCACAACGTAAACGTGCACAACACGTTCATCCGCAACACCAACGTCATCAGCGGGAGGGGCAACGGCAACTTCAATTACCGCTATGCCCACAACGCCAACGCGGTTACAGCCGCCTCTCACAGCGCCTTTGTGAATGGCCAGGCGATCAATCGCGGCGCAACGCATCTCTCGGCATCTGCTCTGCGTGGCGCCAGCGTGACCAACCGCATCAATGCGTCCCCGACGCGCGCAAGTTACCTTGGTGCTTCCAATTCCCAGGGCCGCGTCGCCACACCTTCTGCCAGTGTTCAGAATCGCAGCGTGATGGCGCGTACCGCTCCTGCGGCTTCCGCTTCTCTTCTGCCCGCGCGCACCATGAATAATTCGGCTCTCAGGCCGGGCAACTCCACGGCGGCCAGCACAGCGCGGTCCGCTGGCACTTCATCAGGATTGAGCGCCAACCGCCAGTCGCAGCTCTCCACCAATCGTCCGTCCTCTGCCGCTTCGCAGGGTTCCAGGCCGTCCGCTTCGCTGAATTCATCGGCCCGCCCAAATACTTCCTCGCGCGCTTGGAGTGCGCAGGGCAACTCCACTGACTCTGGCCGGGCCCCGCAAGGTTTTGGCAGCACGAATCGCCCCGCGAATTCCGCGGCGGCGGCGCGCACGAATACCAACAACCGTCCGCCCTGGGCCGGCTCTGGCGCGGCCGCCAATTCGGCGACCCGGAATTCCGCGAATCGTCCGCCTAGCGCGATGAACGGCAACCGCTCCTACACGCCACGGTCTTACAACGGCAATCGTGGCTACTCATCTCCGCGAAGCAACGCGCCTCCACACGGCTCTTCGGCGCCGCATAGCTCTTCCGCTCCTCATTCTTCCGGTGGCAGCAGCTCTCACGGCAGTGGCGGCAGCTCACATGGTGGCGGCGGGGGCGGATCCCACGGCGGCCATCGCTGAGTGGGATTGTCTTAATCTGTCGAAGCTCCGTTAACTCTTCTCAAAGGAAGGCCCGTGCCGGGATACCGGACAGGCCTTCCTTTTTTCCGCTCCTCCGCCCACTTGTACTTTTCGCATCCCCACTTCGTGCTCCTGCAACTCCCTGAGGTCTGACCGTGTTACACCTAGTAGCGTCAGGCAGTCTGGGACGTGACGCTGCTCGCAGCCAGGAACGCCGCGAAGCATCCATTCACGAAATCGGCACCAGCCCGTCGCTTATCCACGGTCCATCCTCACGCGGAGGGTTTTGGCTCCAGGTTATTGAGGGTGGCAAGCGCTCCAGGAGAGAAGAAAGCACCATGAAAACACGTTCACTCTATTGGCTCACACTGTTCACTTTGATCCTCGCCGTAGCCTTGGCTGCTCCGAAGCGCGCGGCAGCCGACGATGACGATCCGCCGGGCCGCGTCGCGCGCCTTAGCGTCACGAACGGTCAGGTCTCCTTTAGTCCTGCCGGCACCGATGATTGGGTTTCCGCCGTCGCGAATCGCCCCATCACCACCGGCGACAAGCTCTGGACCGATAAGGACGCTCGCGCCGAGTTGCACGTCGATTCCGCTGCCTTCCGCCTTGCCGGCGAAACCGGCTTCTCTTTCCTCAATCTGAATGACCAGACCATTCAGGTTCGCATTACCGAGGGCACCGTCAGCATCCGCGTGCGGCGCTTGGGGGACGGCGAAAACATCGAAGTGGACACGCCCAATCTTGCCCTCTCCATTCTTCGTCCTGGCCGCTACCGCATCAATGTCAACGAAGCCGGCGACACCACCATCGTCAGCGTTCGCGATGGGGAAGGCGAGGTCACCGGTGGCGGTTCCTCCTACACCGTACACCCAGGCGAGCAAGGATCCTTTTCCGGTACGGACACTCTCGATGCAGACATCGAGGGTCTTGCCGATGCGGATGATTTCGACAACTGGTGCAATGAGCGCGATCTCCACGAAGATCACGCCGTTGCCCGCCGCTACGTCTCCGACGATGTCATCGGCTACGAAGATCTGGACGAGAACGGTGGCTGGCGCCCGGTTCCCGACTACGGCACCGTTTGGTTTCCACATGTGACCATCGTTGGCTGGGCCCCCTATCGCTACGGCCACTGGGCTTACATCTCTCCTTGGGGCTGGACTTGGGTTGATGATGCGTCCTGGGGCTTTGCTCCCTTCCACTATGGCCGTTGGCTTTTTGTGGCAGGTGCTTGGGGTTGGGTACCCGCGCCGCCGCGTGTCGTCGGTGTTGCTTATGTCCGCCCGGTGTACGCCCCCGCTCTTGTTGCTTGGGTCGGGGGACCCCACTTTGGTGTCGGCGTTGGAATCGGTGTCGGCGGCTTTGCCGCTGGTGTCAACGTAGGCTGGTTCCCGCTGGGACCGCGTGAAGTCTTCGTGCCCTCCTATGCGGTCAGCCGCGCGTACGTGAACAGAGTGAACATCTCCAACACCACTGTGAATCAGACGGCGGTCAACAACTACTACAACGCGACCGTCGTCAACAGAAACGTGAACGTCAACAATGTCAGATACGTGAACCAGGGTGTTCCGGGTGCCGTCACCGCCACATCGCCACGCGCGTTCACCTCGGCCCAGCCCGTTTCGCGCAATCTCGTCGCCGTCGACCAAAGGGAAGTGGCTTCCGCCCCTGTGGGCATTTCCGCTCCCTCCGTGGGGCCACCCAAGCAGGCCGTGATGGGTGCGGGTACAGCGACGAACGTGCGTCCACCTGCTGCTCTCGCGAGCCGCCCTGTTGTGGCCAAGACGGCGCCTCCGCCGCCTCCGCCGTCTTTTGAAAAGCAGCAAGCCGCCATCCAAGCGAATCACGGACAGCCCATCTCGATGGCACAAGCGCGGCAGATTCAGCCGGCGCGTACCGCCGCAACCGTGGCGCCCGTCAAGATCGCTCCGCCGTCTACTCCGGCTACGCCTCGCGTGAACGCGGTTCAGGGACAGAACAATCCCAACCGCCCGTCCAATGCCGCAGGCGCGCAAGCCAATCCAGCCGGGAAGCCAGCCAACACTCGTGCGTACAGCGATCGGCCGCCCGCCTCGCGGCCCACTACCGTCGAGAATCCTGAACTCGAACAGAAGCACCAGCAGGAACTTGAGCAGCTTCATCAGAAGCAGGATCAGGAACGTCAGCAGCTCGAGCAGCAGCAGTACCAGGCGCAGCAGAAGCTCCAGCAGCAGAATGCCGAAGCCAGCAAACAGCAGGAGCTAAACCAGCAACACCAGCAGCAGCTTGAGCAGTTGGCGCAGAAGCACAATGAGGAGAAGCAAAAGCTGAATCAGAAGCAGCAGGCTGAGCATGCCAAGGCAGCGTCGTCATCGAAGCCCAAAAACGAAGATAAGCCGCATCACTGAAGCTTCTCTTCGCCAATCCATCCTTCTACCGGGGCGCATTCATTTGCGCCCCGTTTTGTTGCTACAACGCATCTCATGCTTGGCGTTCGTCAGGGCGCGGCTTCACATGCTTTTGTTTGAGTATTTCTCTTTAGGAGGCCCGGGCTTCAGCCCCGGCGTTCTGTTCATAAAGCAATTGGGCTTTAGCCCCTGAGGGAAGTCTTTTCCCAGTTTTTCAGCAACCTCTTTCGCCGCGCCAGATCAGCGCTCCCTCTTGCCGATTCTCACGGCCCCTGTGATATCTTCACAAGAGCCCGCTATGTCTTCCGCTTCGGTTACAGCCGAACTTTTTCGCCGTGTCATGGGGCACTTTGCGACCGGGATCACCGTGGTCACCGTCGAGCGCGAGCCCGGCAAGGTCCATGGCATGACTGCCAACTCCCTTGCTTCCGTTTCCCTCCAGCCTCTGCTGGTTTCCATCTGTGTGGACGAGGAGAGCCGCCTGCTCTCCTTCCTCAAGACCCAGCGGCGCTTCGGCGTAAGCATTCTGAACGATACCCAGCAGGCGCTGTCCGAGCATTTTGCGACGGGCGAACAAGGGCCGGACGCCGACGCGCGACTCGGCATCCGCTATCGTTGGACGGAATCGCGCATCCCCCTCCTCGAGGATGCTTTGGCGCATCTCGCCTGCAACGTTGTCGCAGAATATTCCGCGGGAGACCACACGATCTTCCTGGGGGAAGTCGAAAGCGTGGATTTGGGCGAGGGCCAGCCTCTGCTCTTCTACCGCGGCCAATACCGCACTCTGCAGTCCTGACGCAGGACCACCTCAATTTGACCGCTTGCTCTCGTGATGATTCGGGGCCGAAATTAAGCCGCTTGTCTGTCGGAGAGAGGGTGCGCTTAGCCTGAAATCCGAAGTCGACCAATTGCAGGCGGACGCATCTCCTTTTGTTTCAAACGATTATCCTGTGAAGACCCAGCTTCGCCGAAGTTGGCTTCTCCCTCACCATCCACCACCCAAAATCTGTCATTTCGACCGGAGGGACGGCGCTTTTTGCCGGCCCGGAGTGGAGAAATCCCTCTTCGACTTCGGATTTCAGGCTTAGCGTTCCGTGCTTCCGAAGGGCCGCGCGGATTCCGCGGAATCGCCCTGTTCTTTCCGGTGGCTCTTCACTTCGCGCAACGAGTAGATCGCTTTGTTCTGTGATTCGTAATAGGTGCGGGAACTGATCTCTCCCAGCAGGCCCATGGAGATAAACTGAATCCCGCTGACAAACAGGGCAATCGC
>Ga0187878_1001196_pt1 | contig 26293 bp, 29 predicted proteins | sample June2016WEW_17_1_FD_132979 | JGI IMG/M metagenome (GOLD analysis project Ga0187878, IMG submission 132979) | Peatland microbial communities from SPRUCE experiment site at the Marcell Experimental Forest, Minnesota, USA - June2016WEW_17_150 | ecosystem: Environmental > Terrestrial > Soil >...
AGCCCTGTGCCTCTCGCCAAAGAGTTCAACATATTCCATGACTTGGCTCCAGCGATCCATCCCCTTACGTAGAGCCTCCTCACCTTCCGGCGTGATGGTATAATTACGTCTATCCAAGCCCTCATCCCTGTGTTCGTGACTGTCAACGAGCCGACTGTACTCAACGTTACCCTCAGCGTCCCGAGGGGACTGGGACACGGCGTCGGGCTCGGATATAATAGCGGAGCCCCAATCGTCGGCATCAAGTCTGACTACACTGTGATTGACTCGAGTAACAACCTGTACGAGCCTAAACCGTCTCTGAGCGTTCAGCCATCTAACGTGACGGATGAGGGCGCGATAGCTCTCAGGATATTCAACCCGGGTCCGTGGAGCATCGAGTACGGTCTCATGTATCATCTCGAGAAGATGGTTAATGAGACGTGGACTCCTGTGGAGGATCACACCTGGTGGGCAATGCTGTTGATTAGTGCGTCTGCGGGGTCTGCCTGGAATCAGAGTGTCAATGTTACGGGGCTTGACTCGGGGCTCTACCGAGTCTCGAAGGAGATCGAGTACGATGGCCAGAGGCAGGTGTTCTACGCGGAGTTCACGGTGAGTAGGCCTTTAGGGTTAGCCGACAGGCAGGCGTTGGTTGAGTTGGCACTCAGCGACCACGTGGATCAGTTGCTTCAGGGAGTAAGCAGGGGAGTCAGCCTCCCGGAGGGTGGTCTGATCCTGTTATCGACGCCGAACCTCGCAGGGGTTGATGTCCCTCGTGGTATCAAAGGTGTGGTTATACAGGTTTTGACTCAGGATGAGATCGATGCATCGAGTACGGTTAAGCACGTGAATTACACGTTCTTCGACAAGATCGTTGAGACTGGCCCGAGCAGTGCTGAGGTTTCGTTGACTTTTGTCGGGACTTACAGAGTCGGCACAAACGATGCTAGCATCATTGGAAAGCGTAGTGACGTATTACTGTTCAAGGCAGTCGGGTACATGGGTGATTAAATCCGGTTTTGGTGGAATACCTTGAGAACGCTATATACCTGTTCACTTACGTAGAATCTTTAAGCATCGGATAATTTCGTCCCTATTCACGAAGTTTACGGTATACCACAAACCATTCTCATCCATCCTAGAAGAAACTAGTCCAGCCTCGCCCAACCTCTTCATGTACCACGTTAACGCCTGAGAGGAAACATCAACACGATCAGCCAAAACAACATGACGCACGGAACCAGCCTCCAAAAGTACCTCAACAATATCTCTGACTGTCCCGATCCTGAGCATAGAAATCACACCCATAACCGAGTCATCAAACACACCAGACGAGAAATACCTCCTATACCTCCCAAAACGCCTCGAGGAGACAAGCCCCAGCTCCTCAAGCCTACGAACGTGATACTGCACAACCCCCACACACAGACCAAGCGAGGAGCAGATCAGCCTAAAATGAGAACCGGGGTTACTCTCGACGAAGAGGAGAATATCCATCCTAGCTGACTGATTAGCCGCTCCTTCATCATGAAGCTGAGAAGCATTGACGATCGGGGTTACGAAGAGTGGATAATGGAGACTATACCTCCCATCATACACCTGCCCGGTGACACTCAGGGAGATGTTTTTGCCAATTGTGATGACGGATAATGTCGAGGCTAATAACAGTGCTGCGAGGATTCCAGTTATAATCCTCCTATCAACCATACAGTAACTATTTCACCAAATCCGTATATATCGTTGACTTTGCATCGAATCTAACCCTGTAAGTGTTTGTACCAGAAGCCATTTTAAGTGATTGAATCACTTTTTTCCAACAGTATCGAAGTTAGCCCAGTATACGAGCGTTGTATGAATGTCTAAGAGGAAGGGTAAGTCCCACGAGAAACGTAAGTCGATCTCGTTTGAATCACTCCGTGAATATGGTCCATTTATCCTGGTCATCTTCGTGCTCTTCATTGTATGCGGTGGGACATACGAGGTCATCAACCATCCACCCGGGTTGGTCGCGGATCAGTCCGGAGGTCCGACCTCCATTTCTCCTTACGCATCTGAGCAGACCTCAACGGAGTTTGTTCTGACGTTTTTATTGTATGGGATGACTTTTGGTGGTATTTTCCTGGTTTATAGGGGTTCTCGTGTGTTATACGATAGACAGTCGGCGAACACCCAGGTCGTTCTTGGGATAATATTATCCACAGTTGGGTTCCTGATTCTGATGATCATTTATCGCATCAAAGTGCCATAGTGTTATTACCTGAAAGATGATACGTAAAGCTCTTATACTTTACATGTTATCTTGATTTAGATATATATGTTATCCTCAGCCTACTTGACCGCCCGCCAACTAGACATATGGGACATGAACAGGCGAGGCGAGTCGAGGGCGGAGATTGGTGAGAGGTTCGGCTTCACGCGGCAGGCGGTCTACGACGCATTAAAAGTGTCGCTGGGTAAGGTTGAGAACGCCCTCACGCATACAGCTGAGGCGAGCTCGATCGAGATCATTCGAATTGACCCTAAGAATGGTATTCTCCTAGGTAGCATGCCTCTAGACTCCAGCAAGGTGATCGTCACCTTCTCGAGGAAGCATGGAGTCCAGACTTGGCACTTCGAGGAGCCCAACTGTGATGTATGTGGATATGTTAGGCGCTGTGGGGAGAGGCTGCTCGACGAGGCGAAGGAGAGGGGAGTCGAGCTGGAGGCGGAGCAGAGGAAGCTACCCCCATCGAAGCTGGCACACGTCATCTTCTCGAAGCTGTTACCGGAGCTGAGACAATGACGCTGCGCGGTCTCCTAGACAAGTACAGGGGTTGGTGCCCGCACTTTGAGGAGGTCCCCATTCAAAGTGCCCCGTTTGCCGACTTACCAATCAGCGGTAAGATGGTCTTCTCTACCTTGATGGGAACGACTGGACTACTCGCAATACTCGCGGCGATACTACTGATCCCACAATACTTGACACCTGATCTTCTATACTCCTACGGCTACTTCATCATCATTTCAAATCTTCTAAACATCGCCGCAGGACTCACCATCATCACCTTAATATTTGATTTCTTCATCAACGGCGGCCTCTTGAGGCGGCATAAACTCGAGGCATCTCTAATCCTAAGCCTATGGGGGAGTCAAAGCATAATTTCACTGCTGTTCGGCGTTTACGGCCTGAACAATCAGATGTTCACCCTGACTAGTACACTCAGCTCAGCCGCTCTAACATTGACCTCGGCGACGCTCTTCCTATACGTCTCATTCCGGCTACTCAAGGATAGATCAATACTGGTCAAATGGACGTTTCTGCTGCTCTCCCTTTACTTCGTGGTGCCGCTGGTTGAGTATGTCTGGAACCTATTCGATGCGGAGTGGCGTCAGAGCTTGGCGTTGGACACGAAGTTTAGCGTAGCCACTTTCCTGAACCCGACTCAGGTCCCGTATAACATAATGGGATTCACCTACAACCATCTTGACGCAATCTTCCTGTTGCAGTCGGTTATGTTCCTCTTGGCTTCTTTTTATCTCTACAGGTTTGATGTCGGAAAAGGATTGCTCATCACCAAATCTCGGGGCTGAGACCATGACCTTCAGAGCCCTGGCCAATAAATACCTCGGTTGGTGTCCCAGGCTCTTCTTACCATTAACAAGCCTCATCCCCATCGTCAGACTCCAGACAAGCGGCAAAATAGGATTCGTAACGATGCTGCTCGTCTGGAGCTTCGGATCACTGTTTCAGGGATTCATCTACCTTACACAAAACATCCCGGGACGACTTGATCTGTTGGGAGACCCGAACATTGCGCGTTCCTTCTTCCAAACGGTCATGGTCTTCCCCTTCGGATTATCTCTCGTCATCCTCATCACTGACTATCTCATCACCGGCAGAGTCGTGAAGCGGCATGGGTTAGAGCTAATTGTGACGGTGATAATTGGTGCGATTGGCAGAGTCGCCCTCCCACTGGTTGACCTCGTGTTTTGGCTTCAGGGTGGATTGAGTTGGACTCGACTCGTCCTCTGGGTTAGCTGGCCACCAAACATGATTTCCGCGATCATTGCTGACAGCTACATCCTCATACTACTTGTTCTATGCGGATACCTCGCCAAGCGCGTAATAACAAATAAAAACATACTATCGAAGTGGATGTTCCTACTCTTCGCGGCCAACTACCTGTGGTTAGGATTCGAATGGCTCTGGACCTCCCTAATTCAGCCCAGTATGGACGCATCATTACAGACCATTTTTACAAGGGTCTGGTACGAGCAAGCGGTGATCATATTCGAGACGAGCATGAACTTAGTCTTCGCGATATTCCTATTAGACATCTACCTAAGGCTTCGTCAAGCAGATCAGGTTGAAGTTTCGGCTCCACTGTATCTCAGGGGGTTTTTTCTCCTCTATGGCTTATTCGGTGTATTTTATCGTTTCATATCCTTCTCGAGTGTTAATATGAATGAAGGGTACGGTCTGTTACTCACCGTGATGGGTATCATAGGTGATTTGGCCATTGTTCTAGTCTCGGTTTACCCACCTCAGCTTGCCATCATAACTAAGGGTAAGGAGGTGAGGACCAGACTCTAGGAGACGTGATGAGGCGGTACTTATGTTCGCTAAGTCGGGATCCCCACAGGGGGCCCAGTCTCCCTAATGACCAAAATACCAGGAGGGACCTTATCGAAGAGAACCTCCAACAGGATACCAACATTCCTCTCATCAACCTTCCTCATACCAACCACTAATGTCCCGTTCCTCGACACACCGAGATTCCACACATCCACACCCCTCGCAGCGAGCTCACCCTCAGCCCTGTCCACCTCCTCCGACCAGACCGTGATGAGATCCTGAGACGCGGGCCAGTGATAAATGGGGCCAAATAGGTTCTTCTCAAGCGGCGCAGCCTTCACATCCGGAGTGCCGTTCCAGAGGTCGAGGTTATCAACGTGAAACACTCTATCAACCACTTTCACTATCTTGTCAACGTCGTAAGCGTGCATATGTGATGCTGTGAACATCATCTCAAAGTCACCAGCTTTAGCGGCTGAGAAGCTCCACGATGTCAGAGTAACCGTGGTGTTCGCTGGGATTATTGGTGAGAAGGCCCAGTCGCCCTCGAAGGTGTAGGTCGTCCAAGCTTCGCCCACGTATCTGGAGGACCATGTGACCTCTCCGAAGCCTGTGAAGTTCATCGGGTAAGGGTTTCTGTTTGTGACGGTGAAGTACGCGTCGATCATGTCTGGGGCGTGATAGGTTTCGTGGTCGGTCGTTAGGCTGTAAGTGAGAGGGTATTCGATCGTAATGCTGGGTGTTTGAGTTAGTGTTGGGTATGAGATTGTTGTGAAGCAGGCCAATGTGATGATTAATGCGGCGATGGTGGCTGTCGCTTGACTGGGGCTGAACATTGAGTAACTTCGTTCCTTGGTCTGGTTTAATACCACTGATTAGAACAGAGGCGCTTGTTCAGTTGAAACTGTGGAAAAGGTGTTTGATTTTATTGTTGGCACCTTCACCACGTACACAGTATATACTCGCTCCGTTAAGCCACAAGGCCCAGGCTGGTCTGGTCGTTGCCATGAAAGCACTTCACTTTTCATCTTTCTTCTCGAAGTACTCTGGATGCTCACGAACGTCCTCGATTATGGGTCGCGGTATGCTGAAACCGGGAAGATACTCATCAGGTTCACCAGGGTAAGCGAGGGGGTAACGGGTTTTCACCTTCTCAACCAGCCGCTTATACATGAGGAGGACGCAGAAAGTGTAGAAGCCGACGAAGAGGAAGACATAGAAGATAACGAGTATAGGCGGGGCTGATATGTACCCTGCTACGATAAAGGCGTTAAAGCCAAACAGGATCATCAAGCAGGTCCATATTGTGACTAACAAGGTGAATTTTAGATTCAACTTCCTCTACGGATTGGTATCTCTCTGAAAATATACGTGTTCCCATGTATCATCTTAAGTAGAATTTTATCTATAAGTTTCCTTAACCTGAACTCTTTTCTCTAACATTGGGACCTGAACCCATTTTGGTTCAAATCCCACCGGGCCCGCCACATCTTTTCTTTCACACTTAGTAAACCTATTTCCTTTGGATACATCGCTTTTTGGAGCTTCTATTCGTTCTATTATATCAATCAAGGCGTTTTCACAAACCTTTGCGCGCACGCACTGCCTCAACTACAACTCGCCAGTGAGATACAAAAATTCGTCATAAAACTTAACTCCCCTCCCACAACCTAGTTCCATGGACTCGAAAATCATCCTCATTGCAGCCATCTGCCTAATCGGAGGACTAGTCGGCGGCTACCTAATCGCCTCAACGACTCTCCAAAACGAGGTCGCAGCCTATCAGCTCAGAACCCAGAGCCAAGACGCGGAGATAACGGCGAAGGACGCACTCATCCAGGCCAAAGATACGCAGCTACAGGCGGAGGACACGGAGATCCAGGCTAAAAATGCGCAGCTACAGGCTCAGGCCACGCAGCTTCAGGAACAGAGCACACTCATCCAGAGCCAGGAGGGCATTCTTCAGCAGCTCAAGGCAAACGTCACGAGGCTGCAGGAACTGATCCAGGCGATCGGCGGTCAGACTCAGACCCAGGTCAGGATCGACTCCGTTACCTGGGACAGCTCGTCGTTTACATTGGATGTGAGGAACACGGGGAGCGTTGACGCCGTGCTTGCGTCAGTCTCCATCAGGGTAAATCAGGCTGGTTCAGCGGTGACGGTGCTCTCTTCGTCGGTTATCAGTAGGACGATTCCTTATGGGGGTCACACGTTGGTGGGTCCAGTAGGTTACGCTTGGACGTCCTCAACATCTTATGTGATTAGGGTTACCACCAACACCGGCTTCTACTATGAGGCGGTGTTCACAAGCCCCGCTTCTTAACTGCGTCGCGCGCGCAGCAATTTAGTTTTAATGAAGAAGGATGTAAAGTGGATATCACCATTTATTTGAAGAGAAGTGCCTCAGTTTGGTTTCTAGTATAGTAGTTGAAGGGTGGAACAATATTGACCTTTGATGGGATCGCCACGATCTCCGTTGGGTCTAAAGGGGAAGTTTCAGGTTCAAAACTAGTCGCCTGCCCATTGGCTAACATCAGAGACCTGACTACAGTAAACTCGGCGTAGAACACCTGCCTCTGGCCATCGTACTCGATCTCCTTCGAGACCCGGTAGAGCCCCGAGTCAAGACCCGTTGTGTACACGCTCTGACTCCACTCAGACCCCGCAAACATACTAATCGCCACCATCGCCCATATAGTGTGATCCTCGACAGGCGCCCATGAGCCATTCACCATCTTCTCGACTTGGTACATTAGACCGCGCGCGCGTCGAACCCAGAGTCCCAGCTAGGCTCACGTAGGTTTGGCTGGCCCGAGGAACGTCTCGCGAGTTAAGGCTTCCTTTGATGGGGAAGTCAGCCGGTTCCAGTATGCCTTCACCCGGTCCGTGTAGGAAGCCAGTCGTCGCATTCCCACGGACAGTAATTATACGGGTCGCCTCACCCACATCTGCAATCCCGCTGAAGTCAACTTCTATGCGGAGGTTTCTCGCCTTCAGTGCCCTGTAGAGTGACTCGTCCTGATCTGGGACGTTCAGCACGCTCTCTGTGCCGTTGAGGGATAGTGATTCTCCAGCTCTCAGAGTTACTTCACCGAGACTTGCTACGAGGACTGGCTTGTCAGCTAGTCGGATTGTTGAGTTGAGTTTCCTGAAGGATATGCTGAGTGGTCCATGGTTTGTGATTGTTGTGTTTAGGGTGAGTTGAATGGTGTGGTTTTAGTTGTATCCGAGGCTTGTGTCGGAGACTGAGGTCGTTAATGTGTTGTATGTGTTCTCAGTGTTTACCTTATTGGACATTGAGTCTAGACCAGCGAAGAGGGCTACTGATAGAAGAATGAGAGTAGTTGCTAATATTAGGGCCTTGAGCCTTGTCATCGAAATAATGGAGCGCCTATTGCCCATATACGACTAATCATTAGAACAGAAGAGGGATTGATTCGAAACCGGCTTCGAACAAATGATGCACGCTAGGTTGTTTAGATATTGGTTTTAAATGGTCTGCGCGCGCTGGGCAGATCGCTTTACTGAGAGGGGCATACCACCGGGTGAAGCAATCCTGAGGAGCGCAACAATTTTACTGCCGAACTGACAGCCAGAATATGTGCTTAACTCCAAGGCAATCAAGAAACTCATTGAGACACAGCAGCTCATCACACACTATGTTGACCTCGAGAAACAACTTCAACCAGCGGGCTTCGACCTGAGTCTCAAGGAGGTCCACGCTTACTGGGGGGCTGGTGCCATTGACTTTGATAATAGGGAGCGAAAGTTAGCCTCAACGATGAAGCTCAATCCTAATGCAGATGGATGGTATACTTTACCCCAAGGCTGCTATATGATTGTCTACAACGAGGCTGTTAAAATGCCGCTGAACATCGTTGCCCTCGCTCGAAGCAGGAGCACTATCCTAAGAAACGCAGCGGCGATAGAAACCGCAGTATGGGACCCTGGTTATCAAGGGAGGAGTAGTAGCCTACTCGTCGTCCATAACCCCCATGGAATCAGGCTGAAACAAGACGCCAGAGTAGCCCAACTCGTCTTCTACTCAACCGACGAAGTGGAAAAGGGTTACAGTGGCGTCTACCAAAACGAACGTATCAAGTGATCAAGTTTTGCCACCGAGGTAGTCTAACCACATTATACGTGCAGCGACGCTCCTCCATGGGCGCCACATCTCTCCGATCTCATTCCATTCGGCGCGTGTTGGCAGTTTGTCCAACCCTTTGATCCTCGTCACTGCCTCAATTAGGGCGAGGTCGTTATGGGGCCAAATGTCAGGACGCAAAAGTGCCATAAGCAGATATATGTCGGCGCTCCACCGACCAATACCCTTCAGCTTCATGAGCAGTGCACGCGCATCCTCATCGGGGAGGTCATTAAGCCCCCTAAGATCGAAGGAGCCACTGAGCAACGCCTCAGCTAGTAGACGCCCATAATGCGTCTTCTGACGGCTGAAACCAACAGCCTTTAGGTCAGCGTCGTTGAGTTTTAAGAAACTAGTGGGTGTGATCTCGCCCGTCACCTCCTCAAGGCGGTTATAGGCAGCGCGAGCCGATGAGAGTGAGACTTGCTGCTCGAGAATTATCCTGATGAGGGTTGAAAATCCTGGTGGCCTTGACCACATAGGTGGAGCGCCGTAGCGCCACACGATGGCAGCGAGGTCCAAGTCTCTTTCAGCTAATATCTCAACAGCCTTTAGGAGACGTTCCTCATCCAGTGTGTCAATGTGCATATAGGCAATCCAACGATTAATCGTACTCTCGATGATATCTTTAGTGATTTAACATATACCCATCTATCTCCCTACACCACTCGAAGTGTCAGTGCTCGTGAGACACAACTCTGTACATATATCTTTTCCAATTAGAAACGATCTATACTGATAACCTCCATTTGAGACGAATTCGTCTGCGCGCGCGTAATCGTACCCCCCTAAATCGTTTATACACAAACCCCTAAACACTTACCCTGACCTTAATGGTGGGTAAGATTCTCCTTATCGGCTCAGCGGGCAGCGTCGCCCATGACATGATGTACCAGATTGCGAGCATGACTGACAAGATTAGTGTGGTCGGTGCAGACTACAACGAGGCTAAAGGAAAGTATGAAGTGGACGAGTGCCTACATGTAGCCCACAACTTCGGGCTCTACCCAGAGCTCAGCTTCCACAAGATCAATCTCTTCGACATAGACCAGACAGCAGAACTACTCAAGGAGGAGCGTCCAACTGTAATCTGTAGCCTAGCAAGCTTGGGTGCATGGTGGGTGACTCGCCTCCTCCCTAGTGAGGTCTATAAGAAGATTAGTCCTATAGGTCCATGGATACCTTTTCACTTCACCTTAACTCATAAGCTGATGCACGCTGTGAAGAAAAGCGGCATCGAGACGAAGGTTGTGAATGGGGCTTACCCCGACCTTACCAATGTGATTCTTGGGAAGCTTAGCCTGCCACCGGTCTGCGGTGGAGGGAATATGGACCTAGGCGCTAGTAGACTCCGCAAGATTGTGGCAGCGGAAATGAAGGTACCTGTTAGGGACGTTCAGGTCCTTGCTGTCGGTCATCATGGCACCTTTTACACAGCGAAGATGGATGGCCCAAGCTGGTATAAGATAATCGCAGCGGGGCAAGACGTGAGCGATAAGTACCCCGTCAAGTCTATCGCCAAGCTATACGATAAATATGGCTATGCCAACATGCCCAGCTTTTCAGGTCCTCTAGTCGACCAGATGAAGACTGCCAGCAGCTTCCTAAAGATCACACTAGCCATATACTATAACACTGGCGAGATCATCCAATGCCTCCCCGCACCCAACGGGCTCCCCGGTGGCTATCCATGCTTCCTCGATGCATCCGGTGCGAAGGTGGCCCTCCCTGGCATAACCCTCAAAGATGCTGTGAAAATTAATGAGGACGGCGCAAAGATAGATGGCATCGAGAGGGTCAAGGAAGATGGCACAGTCGTCTTCGTCAACGAAAATGTCAAACTGATGCGGGAGGTCGTGGGTTATGACTGCCCCGAGATAAAGCCGCTTGAACATGAGGAGCGCGCCAAGGAGCTAGATGCGAAACTGAAAAAACTCTATGAGAAGCACAACGTCGGGAAAGCGTAGTATCTTCTACTTCTACCTTTTTCCCTGTTACATGACATATCTTATTGATTCTTTAGGAGAAATGGGAAAAGCATAATGATGAATAGTATAAAGGAACGCAATGTCGAGCCTCTTAGGAGTCAATATTGGTGGGACTAAGTCAGCCATCGTTCTTGGGCAAAGAATGGGGGAAGAAACCATCACAATAATAGATAAGATCACATTCCCCACCGACCATGAGAAGGGTTCAAAATACACAGTAGATAAGATACTGTTTTTGATCGAGGAACTCCTAGACAAACACTCGACACTCATAGGTTCAATAAATGCCGTTGGAGTCATCTGCGGTGGACCTCTCGACAGTAGACTAGGAATAATCAAGTCTCCGCCAAACCTCATTGGCTGGGATAATGTGCCTATTGTTAAGAGGATAGAAGATAGGTTTGGCATCGAGGTTCGTCTGCAAAACGACGCGAACGCCTGCGCTATCGCTGAGTGGAGATATGGTGCAGCAAGAGGTTGTAGGGACATCGTCTTCCTCACATTTGGCACAGGGATGGGCGCTGGCCTCATTCTTGGCGGCAAACTCTATAGCGGAGCTAACAACATGGCGGGAGAGGTTGGCCACGTACGCCTCTCTACCAACGGCCCTGTTGGTTATGGTAAAGCAGGCTCATTTGAGGGGTTCTGTAGCGGAGGAGGCTTAGCGCAGCTCGCCCGAATGATGGTACTCGAAAGATTCCAAATGGGCCAGAAGGTCGGTTTCTGCACAGGTATGGAGCAGCTCCCATTAATCACAGCAAAATCAATAGCGGAAGCAGCCGACGAGGGCGACCCTCTTGCCCGGGAAATATATGTGAAAAGTGGGGAGTACCTTGGAAAGGGGATTTCCATGATAATTGACGTCCTTAACCCTGAGATCATAGTAATCGGAGGCATCTTCGCTAAGAGCACACACTTACTCTGGCCAGCTGCCGAGGTGGTCATAAAGCGTGAAAGCTTGAGTCACTCCCTGAACTCCTGCCGAATCGTCCCATCTTCCCTCGGTGATAAGATAGAGGACTACGCTGCATTGTCAGTGGCCATGGAGGCGAAATACGATGAATAGTGATACAAAAGTAATATTCGAAGAACTATTTGTCAACTATCCTAAGCTGTTACCAATCAAAGATGACATCGAGAAGGCTTATCATATTTTGGAAGAGTGTTTCAGTTTTGGCGGGAAGGTCCTTGTATGCGGCAACGGTGGTAGTGCCGCGGACTCTGAGCACATCGTCGGGGAGTTGATGAAGGGGTTCCTCAGGAGAAGGCCAATCGGTGAGGAAGATCGTGGAAAACTGATCTCGGCCTTCCCTGACGATCAGTACCTCGCTGATCACCTACAACGCGCTCTACCCACGATCTCCCTTGCCAGCCAGACTTCCCTCATTACAGCCATCGCTAACGATGTCTCCCCAGACATGATCTTCGCCCAGCAAGTCTACGCCTATCTTAGCGCTGGTGATATCCTCATCGCAATCAGCACATCTGGCGATTCGCCAAGTGTTGTGAATGCTGCAAAAGTCGCGAAGGCAATGGGCTCAAAGACTATAGTCCTAACCGGGCAAACAGGCGGAACCCTGAAGACCCTTGGCGAAGCTGTGGTCTTGGCTCCTGCTGACACTTCTAATGGTGCCCAAGAGCTGCATCTGCCTATCTACCATACGCTATGTGCCATGCTCGAAGCCACATTCTACACTAATTAGTATACACACTACACCCACATTAACTCAAATCTAACAAAAATCTTCCTTTATCCTATTTAATATTAGATATCACGCTACTCATTCGACACATACGTGACAAAACATTTCTAAAACGTAACACCCGCGTCGCAATGGATATAAACAAACCACCCTAAGGGCTACCAATGCCTAAATCCGTAAACCAAGGCAGTCTATTCAGATCCCGCCTCTCTAAGGAGTTCGATAAGAAGACCGCCATATTCCATACCTCTGTCAACGAGGACCTCCGAATATTCGAAGATGATATCAATTGTACTACAGCCCACGATATTATGCTACACGAACAGGGGATCATTCCCAGCAAGGAGCTCAAGCTAATCCTAACCGCCATTGGGGAGATCCGCCAGAAGTGGCGCAAAGGCGAAATAATTATTGGCCCTGAGTTCGAGGACGTCCACGAGTACATCGAAACAACAATCATCAAGCAGATCGGCATCGAGGCTGGAGGCATGATTCACACCGGTCGTAGCCGAAATGACCAGGTCGTCACCGACATAAAACTCAGGCTACGCGAGGACATCCTCAACATATCCGAGGCCGCCCTTAACCTCGTCGATGCTCTCCAGAATCGCGGTAAGGAGAACGCTGATGCCGTCATGATAGTCTACACCCACGGCCAACATGGTCAGATAGGCACAATGGGCGCTTACTTAAGCGCCTACGCAGATATCCTCTTACGCGACCAACAGCGCCTTACGGAACTCTATGCTAGGGTCAACACAAATCCCCTTGGTTCCGGCCCCGTTGGGGGGACTAGTATAAACATCAACCGTAAACGCACAACTGAACTCCTCGGATTTGATGCTATACAGGAGAACTCCATCGACGCAACAAGCAGCAGGGACTGGGCCATGGAGACCGCCGCTGTCTGCGCTATAATCATGGGCGATTTAAGTAGAATCGCCGCTGACATACTCGAGTGGAGCACCATTGAGTTTGGCTATATAGAGCTCACTGACGAATATACCTCCAGCAGTAGCATAATGCCACAGAAGAAGAACCCGAGCACTATCGAACTCCTCCGTGGCAAGACCGGCGAGGCATACGGAGCACTCATGGAGTTACTCACCATGGAGAAGGGCCTCCCAACTGGCTACGTCCAGGACCTCCAGGAGACTAAATTAACCCTCTGGCGCACCGTCGAGAATACACAGATCTGCCTTGAGATCTTGACCGGGGCCATTACCACCATGAAGATCAAGCCAGAGAAGCTCTACAGGCAGGTTCCAGGCAACTTCGCTATGGCCGTTGAGCTCGCTGAGACCCTATCAAACGAGACTAGCCTCAGCTTCCGGGAGTCCTATAAGATAGCTGCTGACCTCGTCAACCTTAGCATAAGTCGCGGGGACACTCTCGACAAGCTCAAGCCCGAGGACGTCGAGGCGAGCGCTATTAAGCTCTACAAAAAGGACGTTAAGGTAAATCGTGCCTTCATCGACAAGGCCACCGACCCGATGCAGAGCCTAATCCGCAGGGTCAGCCTCGGTAGCCCAAGCCCTGCCGAGGTTAAAAGGATGCTAAAGGAGCATGGCGAGGATGCAAAGAAGCAAAGAATAGAACTCTCCAAAAAGAGGGGAAGAATAGAAGCTGCACTCTATAAGCTGCGCCAAACCAGCGAGGCTTACTCATCCTAGCCCAAACCCCTTTTTATTAAGCCCTCGCCCAATTAAGTGACACCCTTGAACAACCGAGACATCCTAATCCTCGGCGTCCTAATCATAGTGGGAGCCATCGCCTTGGAACTTTACAACGACTACTACAACCCATTTATAGACTATGCTCCCACAGGCTACACGAACCTCCTAATCGGTACACCCCAGCGATTCAACTACTATAAAGATGGCGCCCTCATTGGCACATTCACTTACACTCTCAGCAACCAGACTTCTGGAGGCTCCACTCTCTACACACTCAACACCGCAGTTGATATCGACTACCAGTTCAACCATCTCACAGTAAACACTACCTACCAATTCCTCTCGGAGGTCACACACGTTGGCTACAACATAGACTTCGGTTCAAACGGAACAAAGTCTACCCTCCAATGCGTTTTCGTTAGTGATCAAGTTGATATAATAAGCAATAATCAGGGGAAAAACCAGACGATCTCCGTCCCCCTTTCCTCAAACACTGTCCTCGTTGACAACAACAACCCAGCCCACTGGGAGCTCCTCGCTAAGAGTTTCACAGCCACTGAGGGGGGCAAATATCACATAAACGCCTTCATCCCGCAAGGAGGTGATGTCCAACAACTCGAGTACGGTGTCGACACGGCCCATCAGTTTGTTAACATCGGTTTAAGGAATTATGAATGCGTCGTCACAAGAGAGCCCAATTTTGAGATTACTCTGTACTTCTATAAGGGCGACCTTATTCAGTATAAAAACGATGCCGACAGTATAGTAATAGTGAAACAGATGCCATAGCCACTATCACAGCTTACGATCGCCAAGCTTCAATGCGATTGCGAGGCCACCGTAAAGCACAACATCCGCCCCCAGTGACGTGAGCCTAATATCAGGCTTCCTGTTAATGAGGTGCCTTTCAATGCCTCTCTTGATGGGCTCGATAATCAAATCGGGATTGTTTATCGCAACTGATCCACCTATGGTAATCAGTTCCGGATCGAAGGCGTTTACGATGTTTGCGAAACCGACAGCATTCATATTCCCAACCTCATCGACCACAAACACCGCGTCCCTGTCCCCTTTACCTGCTGCCTCGAATATCATCTTAGATGTGAGCTTTCCGAGGTCACCCCTAACCATCCTCATCAGGAGACCCCCATCCAGGTCCCTGTCCTTGAGAAGGATCCTCGCATAGTTGGGTATGTTCGCCCCGCTACAATATGCTTCCCAATGACCACGACACCCGCACCCACAGATGAGCTCCGAGTTTGGATCGAGGGTTAAGTGGCCTATCTCAGGTGCATTTCCATCCTTCCCATTCAGCGGGTTCCCATCCACAATAGCGCCGCCGCCCAATCCTGTGCTCAGGGTAACATAGAAGAGGTTGTCAATTTCCCTCCCAGCCCCGAAAATATGCTCTCCTATCACTGCAGCGTTGCAGTCGTTCATTATCTGGACTGGGATGCCGAATTCGGCTTTAAGGGGGACGACGACAGGGATGTGCTTAAAGGTGAAGTTCGGTGTCGCGCCTATTGCTCCCATCTTTGTGTCAAGTGGTCCTATGGAGCCCACGCCGATGGCCAATGGCTCAGCGTCTAATCCTCTGATCATCCTAGCGATCTGATTTATGACCCCCTTTGGGCCATTCAACCTGTCTGTGGCCTCGGAGCACTTACTCTTTATCCCCCTCTCATCGCCAATCGCCACTCTAATATTCGTAGCGCCGATGTCAACCGCTGCGTAGGACAACTCATGAAAAAAGGCGGCTGAGAGATAAAAGGGTCACTTCTTAGCAACAATGGTTGTATGGAGCTTCCCAATGCCTGGGACTTCAGCTTCGAGGACATCACCCACCTTGAGGAAGTTGTCAGGTTTTGTCTTGCCCTCGACAACGGGACTGGTGTCAAGGGCTGTCCCGGAGCATGTACCGCCACAGACGATGTCACCGGGGTAGAGATACATGTCCCTACTGATCCAGGTGATCCACCATGGGTACTTTCTGATCATGCTCTCCATAGAGCCATTCTGGCGGATCTTACCGTTCACTGTCTGCTTGAGCTTGAGCTTGTAAACGTCTCCAATCTCGTCCTTCGTGACGATGCAGGGACCCATGGGGGCGCATCCATCGAAGTTCTTCCCAAAAAAGAATCCATCAGGACCAGCCATCCTGCCTCCGTCGCGTATGCTGAGGTCGTTGACTATGGTGTAGCCGTAAATGTAATCCTCGCCCTTATCCTCCTCGATGTCTTTTCCTTTCTTCCCCAGTACCGCTGCGACTTCGACCTCGTAGTCGAGACGTTGAGTGCGGGCTGGGTAGGGGATACACTCATCAGGGTCTACGACATTACGTGCTTGCTTCCAGAAACCCCAAGCGTTGTATTTTCCATCCTTAACCTGCTTCCTGATCTCCTCGATGGAGGTGGGTTGGCCGAACATCTTGGAGACGTCAGTGCTATGGTCGTAGAAGTTAGCGCCAGCCATGGCTATCCTTGAGTCCGTGCTCGGTAGAGGGGCATGAAACTTCACGTCGCAGTCTTTGAATAGGAGCTGCTCACCTTTCGCTGAGACCTTCGCCTTTTTAGCATAGGCAATAGCCTTCGCAGCGGCCTTTAGTCCAGCCTCGCCCTCCTCGATGAATGCGAGGAGATATGAGGGAACATTAGCATAAGCCTTAGCGCAGGCTCTCTCCTCACCCTTGCTTTCAAGCAATGCGGTGTAGGCGTAATTGAGGTCAACAATGATGCCATCTTCCAACCAAGCACCAAGTCTCTTTTGTGGACCGTATACAACAAGCTTCATTCAGGTCAGTAAATATTCGACAGCCCTTGATTTAAGCCTGAGTAGGCTTGCCACTATTAATATCCCTTCCAATGGGACATGCATCGAGGCACCGCGTACATTCGATGAAGCTCCTCGTTGTGGGTCTGATGGTCAGTTTATCCGTCATAGCCCTGACTTCAGCATCTACATCACTCGACTCTGGGCTTTCAAGACCGTAGACCATACACCTTTTTATATTGACCTCATGAGGCTTCAGTGCACCGGTGGGGCATGCTCGTATACAGCGTGTACAGTTGCCACATAGGTCAAGCATAAAGGGCTCATCCGGCTCAAGGTCAGCTGATGTTAGGACCGCTCCGAGCCTCAAATTGGGGCCGTACATATCCGATATTAATATCGTGTTCTTCCCCTGTATACCGAGCCCCGCGAGCTGTGCTGCAGGCTTAAGGGGCAGCCCGCTAGCCAGGACTGCCTCATATCCATATTCCCTTAACCATTCCGTAAGCTGCCACGCCTTTCTCCCAACGACCTCAGAGTATAATTGATGAAATTCGAACTTCTCTCCTGGGTCGTGGAGTCCTATCCCCCTCCAACGCGGGTCAAGAGTGTGAACATTGAAGATTGGATCCCAGATGTTGTATCCAAGAATTATTACCGATTTCACAGATTGCAACTCCTCCCTGGCGGGAACGAGCATATGTACGCCTTCTACATCACCAACTGGGAGCTTGCTCAACTGTTCCAGGGACAGGATGCCCACGGCGCTGAACCCAATTCTCATCGCCTTCTCCTTCACATCAATTTTTTCAACCAATTCAATCAATCCTCAATTGATTATTTTCTATAATGATCAGTTAGTTGTTAGATACCTCCATATTACTTTGTTCTTAGACCCTCTGCAAATTTCTTCGCGTCTTTGATGTCTTCATCGTTGGGTCTTCCCTTGTTTATTCCACCTAATAGTCTGAGTGGACCGAATGTGTCGAAGGCTCGGCAATGCCACTCTCCCACGACCTTCAAACCTTTTTCTTCTAGATGCCTTCTCAGTTCTTCATGAGCTTTCATATTTGCGTCGGAGCCGTGGGTACTGAATATGAAAGCGGACCTACCACTTTTCTCTGGGAGACCATTAATGTATGCAATAAGTCTCTTGTCAAACCTGCCAAAGTAGTTTCCCGATGCAAATCCAATCAGATCGAAGTCGCTGATTGGCTTTAATTTGGCCGATTCTAGGCTAATCAGCTCGGCATCAAGTACTTCCCCGATGGCTTTAGCAATCTTCTCAGTGTTCCTATGGTGGTAGGAGACATAGACGATGAGGGTTCTCATGAGTTATTCTGCTCTAAGCAAACATTTTCGGTTTGCTTCTCTGAACAATCATAATAATTGCTTCTTCAAATAGAATTACCTCACCGTTATTGCAGAATGGTTATATGCTGCGATAAAAGATGTTGAAGGAATCCTTCAAGGGAGTTAACCACGTTGATGGAGATCAGATTCCATGGTAGGGGCGGCCAGGGCGCCGTCACCGGAGTAAGGCTCCTCTCAACAGCGCTGTACTACGAGGGTAAGTACACTTTGGGTATCCCCATGTACGGCACAGAGAGGCGCGGAGCGCCGGTCCAATCATTCCTCAGGGTAAGCGATAGTCGGATCTATGAGCGCGACCTTGTCCACGAGCCAGATATAGTCGTCGTATTAGATCCACTCCTCGCCAAGACGGTTCCTGTTACGCAGGGACTCAAGAAGGGTGGCCTCGTCTTAGTTAACCACCCACATGCTGGAGATCAGACGGGTATTGGCGGCCCATTCAAGGTCGCCACGGTCGATGCGACAAAGGTCGCGATGGAGACTATTGGCAGGCCCATTACAAATACTGCCATCCTTGGCGCATTCGCCAAGGTCACCGGTATGGTCAAACTTGCCAGCCTCGAGGAGGCCGCCCACCACCAGTGGAGTGGACGCATTGGCGAAATGAACATCAAGGCGATGCAGAATGCCTATGAAGCCGCGACACCGGCAGTCGACGTTTCCAAGGTCAAGATGAAAGATGTTACTGTTCAAAGCCGCGCACGAAAGGCTGGTGAAAGCGACGTCTCAAGCTGGAGGCTATACCGTCCAGTCTTCAACGATGCTAAATGTGTCGGGTGCCGCCGCTGTTATATCCTCTGCCCAGAGGTCGCTATCGGAATGGAGAACAATAAAGCAGTCGTCAACTACCAGTACTGCAAAGGTTGTGGCATCTGCCAAGAGGAGTGCCCAACAAAGGCAATCGATTGGGTCCAGGAGACCATCTAAGGAGGAAAATGGAGTATGCCACAAAAGTTTGAGGTTATGGTTGGTAACAAGGCAGTAGCCCATGCGGTCAGACTCGCCCGGGCGAAATTCATCTCAGCCTTCCCCATCACCCCCCAGACAACCATCGTTCAATACATAGCCGATATGGTGGCCAACGGGGAGATCGATGCCGAGTTCGTCACAACCGAAGGTGAGCTTACCGCTCAGGCATCCGCTTTCTCGGCGGGTGCAGCAGGCGTACGCGCCTTCACAGCGACCGCAGGTCCAGGTCTCCTCTACATGCATCATCCGATGATCGCCACGAGAAATAACAGGATACCAGTTGTAATGGCGGTGATGCACAGGGGAATAAAGGGAATGGACCCCGACCAGACTGATATGATGGCTCAACGTGAGACAGGCTGGATGATGATGGAGTGCGATAGTGGCCAAGAGGTCTTGGATACTGGCTTAATGGCCTACAAGATCGCCGAGGATGAGCGAGTCCGCCTACCATGCCTCTTCGCAGGCGATGGCTACATACTCAGCTACACCGATGAACCAATTGACATCCCGGATGAAGCGAAGGTAGACGCGTTCTTACCACCGTACAAGACGATGATCCCTCTCCTCCCCGATCAGGGTAAGGAGAACCGGGATTTCCAGATGCAACAGTGGAGCATAGGGCAAGATGTGCAGACCACCTTCATCGAGGACCAGCAGGCGATGGAGAATGCTAAGAAAGTCATCAAGGAGGTCAACACAGAGTTCAAGAAGATGTTTGGCCGTGGCTACGGTAACGGCCTTGTTGAAGAGTACAAGACGAAGGATGTTGACGCTGTCATAATTGCAGCCGGCACCATCGCGAGTACGGCACGCGTAGCCATCGACAAACTCCAATCTGAGGGGAAGAAGGTCGGCTTAGTTAGGCTCAAGACCTTCAAACCATTCCCAGCCGAGGAGTTCCAACGCATCGGCCCTAAGGTCAAAGCCATGGGTATCATCGATCGCAACATAAGCATTGGCTCTGGAGGCTGGGCTTTTGGAGAGATCAGAAACGCCATGTACGAGGTCGAGGAGAGGCCAAGGACCCTCCAGTTCCACGCCGGCTTAAACGGGAAGGAGGTCCGTGTACAGGACATAATAAAGATAGGTGAGAAGACCCTTAAAGCCGCGAGCGGCATGAAGGTCTCTCCCTTAGTGGAGTGGGTCTAAGGAGGATTATGAAATGAGCAAACCAGTTCCGCTCGTTAAGTTAGACGAGAAGGAGTACATTCAGCCAGCGAACCAGGCCTGCCAGGGATGCACCGGCGCTTCTGTCGCGAGGATCGTCGGCAAGGTCCTGAAGGACAAGATGGTCCGCCAAGAGGTCGCCTGCTGTGGCCCAGCCTTCGGTAACCTCGACCAGCCAAGCCTATACGGCGAGGTCTTCGAGGGTGCTGGCGCTATGTCAACAGGCCTCAGCAGGGCCTTCAAGAGGCTCGAGCGCGAGGACGCCATCGTCACCGCGATAGTCGGTGATGGTGGCACGACAGACATAGGCTTCCAGGGACTCTCAGGCGCTGCGGAGCGTAACGAGAACGTCCTCTGGATATGCTACGACAACGAGGCATACATGAACACAGGTGGCCAGCGCAGTAGCGCTACGACGAAGTACGCTGAGACGACGACGACCCCCGTTGGCGAATTTAGCCGGGGTAAGAAGGAGCGAAGGAAGAACGTCGCCGCAATGGTGGCTCTCCACAGAGTACCCTACATGGCCACAGCGAGTATCGCCTACCCCGAGGACTTCATCGGAAAGCTCGAGTACGCGAAGAGCATCAAGGGCTTCCGCTTCATCCAGGTCTCAGCCCCCTGTCCAACGGGTTGGAGGTTCGAACCCCAGGTGGCGGTGAAGATCGGTAAGGAGATGGTGCTGAGCGGTCTATGGCCCTTATACGAGGTCATCGATGGCGAGAAGTTCCGTATAACATACAAGCCGAAGGAACTCAAGCCGGTGAAGGACGTCCTTAAGATGCAGGGCAGGTTCCGCCACATCACGGAGGACGAGATAAAGGAGATCCAGGACGATGTAACCTCCTACTGGACCCGCCTCGTCGCCAAGGATGGAAAGGAGTTCTTTTAAGAAATCCCGCTTTCATATATTTTGCATATTCCAGTATCTATTTACTGCACTCAAAATAATATTTATTTTCACTCCTCCATTTTCATTGGGAATTTTTACATACAATTATTATTCTCTTTACTAACATAAACAATATATGTAGTCATTAGAATAATTACTGATTCCCTTTGCCGTACTTTGGGTTCCAGGCAGATGCCAGGTGGGTATTAACATGGTGAAGATTTTGCTTCTTGGGCTTTCGGGTGATACAGGATGCCAGATTGCAATCATAGGGCTCCACGAGGCACTTCTTGGCATCCTTAAAGCTAACGAACTTGTCTACGCGCCGACTCTTATGGATGTGAAAGAGATCCCGGAAAAGATTGATGTAGCTATAATCGAAGGCGGGGTTCGAACAGAGCATGAGGTCGAGACGACTAAGAAGATCCGAGAGAGATCAAGCATACTGATCACCCTCGGCTCCTGCGCCTGCTTTGGAGGTGTACCCGGGCTCGCGAACCTCAAGGAGGGGCAAGAGTTGCTGAAAAAGATCTACTCGGAGCAGAAGGGAACCATTCCCTCTGAGTTGCCATCAATTGATAAGCTCCTTCCGAAGCAGCAGGCGATCGGAGACTACGTGAAGGTAGATTATAGAATACCTGGCTGCCCACCCGAGACCAGCGACATAGCCAGGGTCCTCACGACGCTACTTAGCGGTGGAACCCCGGAGCTCAGCAAGACCGACGTCTGCGAACTCTGTCCACGCGAGCGTATAGGGGAGTACAGCAAGAAACTTAAGAGAATATATGAAGAGGTGGCGGATCCGGAGAGGTGCTTGCTTGAGCAGGGGTTCCTCTGCATGGGGCCAGCTACGATGGGTGGATGTGGTGCACCATGCCCAAAAGCAGGGATGCCGTGTGATGGTTGTCGTGGACCCACCGCTGGCAACAGCGACCAGGGTCTCACGATGCTCGACGCCTTGACGAGCCTAACTCGAGAGGCAAACGAGAACTTTACTCTATCTGAGTACGTGGGCACCATCTACCGGTATACATACCCGAGCAGTCAGCTCGCCAAGATCCTCAACGGAGGCGGCAAGAAATGACTGAAACCATCATGATTAATCCCCTGACGAGAGTCGAGGGGACGGGCAAAGTTAAAATCGATGTCGAAGACGGGGCCGTGAAGGATCTCCAGTTCTGTGTAGCCGTTGGCCCCAGATTTTTCGAGTACCTTCTCACTAATAAGCAGGCGGAGGATGCGCCGAGGATAAGTGAGCGCATATGCGGGATATGCTATGTCAACCACCATCTTGTCTCAGTGAAGGCGGTGGAGGACGCTTGGGGGGTTCAGGTTCCAGAGGTGGCGACGTTGCTACGCCGCACACTTAATGCCTCCAGCTTCATTACAAGTCATACTCTGCATCTTGCCTTCCTCGCCCTTCCCGATCTAATCCCCATCGAGAACCGTAACGTCATCGGCGTGGCCGATGCAGCCCCGGAACTTGCTTCCGCAGCCCTCCAGCTCCACGAGTACGGAAATAGGGTTGTGACCGAGATTGGCGGCAGGCTCGTCCACGTCGTCACAAGCGTCCCAGGTGGTCAAACGAAGGGTCTAACGGGTGAGGCGAGGTATAAGCTGCTCCGTGAGGGGCGCGTTGCACTCACAAATGTTCGAAAGATAGCCGATGCCATATTTGAAATATACGAGAAACGCATAAACGACCCTACCGAGTACATGGGACTCGATTCGCCATACATGGGGCTCATCAACAAAGACGGTGGATACGAGCTATACGATGGCGAGATCAGGGTAAGAGACGGAAAGGGTGCTCAGCTACTCCAGTTCCCCGCGCAGGAATACTACAAGCAGCTTGAGGAGACAACGAGCGGCCACAGCTTCACAAAGATCCAATACCTCAGGGATATGGGCCCCCTCGGGGGCACCATGAGAGTGGGCCCACTGGCCAGGTTGAATGTCATCGATATGATGCAATGGGGCACCGCTGCGGACTACCTGAAGGCATATGAGCGCATATTCAAGCGCCCCACTGATGACACCGCTGCCTACAACCTAGCAAGGACAGTCGAACTCGTCGCTTCAGTTGACGAGGTACTTGACGGCCTAGGAAACGACGTCATAATGACAGAGAGAACTAGAGAGCCCGTAAAGGCTAGAGCAGGCGTCGGCTACGCCTTCGTTGAAGCGCCACGCGGCCTGCTCTTCCACAGCTACGAGATCGACGAGAGAGGTATCATAAAATCTGCGAACATAGTCGCCCCGACGACCTTCAACCATAAGAGCATCGAGAAGAATCTCAGACTGTACGCAGACGCTCACGCCGAGGCGTTCTCGAAGCAAGATACTAGGAAGGACGCTATGTGGGGTATTGAGAAGATCGTGAGGGCTTACGACCCCTGCCTTAGTTGCAGCGTTCACATGGTCGAGGTAGACGTAACCGTGGATGGCGTGAAACACACGAACAGGAGGGAACAGCAGTGAGTGCGATAGTGATCTTCGATACTTTCGGGGAGACTTTGAAGGAGAGACTCGATATCGACGCTCTTGAGAAGTATGCTAAGGGGATTGATGGCGTATACGAAGCTTACCAGACTCCCGTCCTCAACCAGAAAGTTATGCTCGAAAAGCTCACAGATGTCAAGCGCAACGGTGGTAAATATGTCACCAGCGTCGTCGCTGTCACGGGTTCCCGCGTTAGGCTTGAGAAACCACTACAGAGAGCGATGGAGAGTGCCGGGCTCGACCCAAACCAACTCGTCATAACCAATGTCAGGGAGCAGTGTGCTCTAGTGCATGATGTTAGGTCGGAGGCTACAGAGGTTGCGAAGAGCCTCATCCGCGTCGCCGTCGAAAAGGCAAAGATGAGTACTTCCCTCGACAGAAAAGTGGTACAGCGCTTTAACGACGTCCTTGTAATCGGCGGAGGCGTCTCGGGTATCCAAGCCTCCCTAGACCTCGCCAAGCTTGGGGTGATGGTTCACCTAGTCGAGCGTGAGCCAACCATCGGCGGTTTGATGCCCCTGCTGGGCAAGACTTTTCCAGAGGATAGTTGCGCCATCTGCATAGGCGGCCCCAAGATGATGGATGTAGGCAACGAGCAGGGCATCGAGGTCCTAGACAACAGTGAGGTCGAGGCCGTCATCAGGATGCCTGTAGGCTACCGCGTCCACATCAGGAGGAAGCCACGCTACGTCGACGCTGAGAAGTGTGTCGCCTGCGGGCAGTGCACCGAGAGGTGCCCCATGAGTGTCCCCGACCAGATAAATGGTGGGATAAGTAAACGGAAGGCGATCTACCTTCCCCATTCAAATGCGATCCCGAGGAAATATGTCATCGACTCCGAGGCTTGCCTCTACCTCACAAAAGGGAGCTGCCGTCTCTGTGAACGCGTCTGCCCAAACCAGGCTATTAACTTCAAGGACGAGGAGCAGTTCAAGGATCTCTACGTTGGCTCGATAATCGTTGCTACGGGGGTCGAAAACTGGGACGCCCGAAAACACCCAAAGTATGGCGCGGAGAATGTGGACGTCATCGACCAGTTCCAGCTCGCACGCTACCTAGATGGTGAGGGACCCACTGGGGGCATCCTAACCAAGCCTAGTGATGGCCAGAAACCGAAGAAGATAGTCATGATCCAATGCGCTGGCAGTAGGGACCCGGAGATCAATCCGTGGTGCAGCCGATACTGCTGTATGGCTGCGATGAAGCATGCCGAGGAGATAAAGCTCCATCAAGGAGCAGACATCGACATCACCATTCTCTTCAAGGACATACGCGCTGGCGGAAAATACTACGAGGAGTTCTACAACCGTGTCAAAACCATAGGCATAAACTTTGTACACGGAACCATTGACTCCGTCAAACATATGGAAGGCGGAGGTCTGGTCGTCGAGTACAAGGATGGTAAGGGTCAGAGTGTCTCAGCGCTAAGCGACTTAGTAGTCCTCAGCACTGGTATGGTACCAAGCAAAGGGACCCGTGACCTCGCGGAACGACTCGGCATCGAACTCGACGCTGACGGATTCTTCAAGGAGGTAGACACGAAGGTCGCGAGCACCATAACGAAGCGCCCTGGTATCTTCCTCGCAGGGGCATGCCATTCTCCCAAGGATATCCCTGAGTCCGTCGCGCAGGCGAGCGCCGCTGCCGCAATGGCAGGCCTCCACCTGATGAAGGAAGTGGACGCTAACAAACCAATCCTAACTCCAATTGTTGACTCGGCTAGGTGCGGTCGCTGTGGCGTCTGCCCGACCGTTTGCCCATACCAAGCCATCACCATGCCAATCGAGGGCCCTGTCCGAATCGACGAGACCCTCTGCCAGAGCTGCGGCTTATGCATCTCCAGCTGCCCAACGCGAGCTCTCGACAACCCGAACTTCGGCTTCGACCTAGTAGATGCCCAGGTAAAGGCCGCCCTAGAGGGGGGAGGAGATACCAAGATCATAGGTTTCGCATGCAACGACTGCGGGTACAGGCTCCTCGACATCGCAGGAGTGGCTGGGGCGAGGTACAGCCCCTCATTCATACCCATTTACGTACCTTGCATGAGTACCATTAGCCTCCGCCACATAGTAGGGGCCCTAGAGCATGGCGCGGACGGGGTCATGCTCATAGGATGTGTCAAGGACCGTTGCCACTTCGAGAAGGGGGTCGACCACGCCGAGGGGCAATTGAGGTTCATGGAGGGCCTCTACGGGGAGGGTGGTGCACCTATAAGGGTCCTGAAGAGCTGTGGCTCTATGCTCGAACAATTCCTCACGGAACTTGATGGTCTCGTTAAACAGATCGAGGAGGCGAGGAAATGAGCGAAGAGAAAGTTGAGCCAAGAGTAGGTGTATTCGTTTGCCGTTGTGGACTAAACGTAGCCAAATCAGTCGACACGACGAGCCTTAAGGAGTACGCTTCAAAGCTCCCGGGCGTCGTCTACGCGGAGGAGAGTGACTTCGCCTGCAGCGACTCAGGTTTGAAGACGATAAGCGAGGCGATAAAGTCTAACGGGATCAACCGCGTCGTCGTAGCCGGGTGCTCACCATGGCTACATGAGCCAACGTTCCAGAGGATGATGGAGCGC
>Ga0187878_1001200_pt1 | contig 26179 bp, 18 predicted proteins | sample June2016WEW_17_1_FD_132979 | JGI IMG/M metagenome (GOLD analysis project Ga0187878, IMG submission 132979) | Peatland microbial communities from SPRUCE experiment site at the Marcell Experimental Forest, Minnesota, USA - June2016WEW_17_150 | ecosystem: Environmental > Terrestrial > Soil >...
AAAATAGTGCTGGAACAGCACGGCACTAGCTTGCGGTGAGAATTAGCCACCGAGGGAACCGCAGGTGCACGAGGCGATACGCAGACTCTTTTCTGTGTTCATCCGCGTGCACCTGCGGTTTGTTTTCCACTATCCAGTAAAATCCAAGGTCATCCCCTGGCCGTTGTTCAATCTCCCGCTAACGACACGTTCCTCATACGCTGGCGTGCTGTCACAGCTCAGGTCTCCGGGCCGAGAGTATATTTGCTTTCGACAATTAGCCACAATTTTGGCTGATCCTTGGCGAGAATGGTGGTACCCTTGCCGTCGCCCACATAAAGCAAAATACATCAAGTGAGGTGATAAAAATGATAAGAAGGGCAACTCTATGCGCAGTACTGGCGCTGTTGCTGCTCGCGACCGTCGCGAGCGCAGCGCCGATCCGGTTGGCTCGTACCCCGGACTATCACGCCGGGAAGATCACATTCAGCTACCTGGGTGACATCTGGGTGGTGAATGAAGATGGATCGAACCCGCAGCGAATTACCGACAACACGGCCCGCGAGGTGAATCCCAGGTTCTCACCCGACGGCCGCTGGATTGCGTTCTCATCCAACCGTTACGGCAACATGGATGTGTTCGTTGTCCAGGCAACGGGCGGCGCGCCCCGCCGGCTGACTTATCACACCGGCAGCGATGAAGTCGTAGGCTGGGCGCCCGACTCGCAGAAAATTGTTTTCCGCTCATCTCGAGGGGACGGCGTTTTCCCCGGTACCGCGACCCTCTACCAGGTGTCGATCAATGGCGGTCCGGAAACTCCTCTCCCGGTTGACTGGGGCTGGTGGGGCAGCTACTCGACGGATGGCAAGCAGTTCCTCTTTAACAGACATCCGGCGGTCTGGTCGCGAAAGCACTATAGGGGCAGCTACGCTGCTGATATCTGGGTCGAAGACCTGGCGGCGAAAACCTATCGGCAGATCCTCCCTGGCGAGAATTACAATCGCTACTGGCCGATGTGGGGCCCGAAAGATGAAATTTACTTCGTCGGCGATCCCCTGCCCAATGACAAGGCGGTCAAACCGGGCACCACCGAAGTCAGGAAGAGCCTCAACAACATTTACAAGATCTCCGTCAAGGGTGGGGCCGAGCCGATCCAGGTTACCAAGCACACTGACGGCAACGTCTTCTTCCCCTCGATGTCAAGCGACGGCAAGGTGATCGTCTACGAAGAGGACTTTGGCATTTGGAAGCTTGACGTGGCTTCGGGCAAGACCTCCGAGGTCAAGATCGACATTGCCACCGACGAGAAAGAGAACGAATTCGAGGTCGTGACGATCAGCAGTGAATCGGACAGCTTCGATCTTTCGCCCTCCGGCAGGCGTGCGGTGATTTCGTCACAGAACCAGATCTTTACGATTGCGACGGATCGCGGCGACATCACCATCCTTGCGAACGACAACGGCGCATCCCGCAACGAGTCTCCCAAGTGGTCGCCCGATGGCAAGTACATCTCGTTCATTTCCGACCGTTCGGGCCGCCAGGAAATCTACCTGGCCGACGAAGCGGGAAAAACCCTGAAGAAGATCACCGACCTGGACACCGATAAGACCTCGGTAACCTGGGCTCCGGATTCGTCGGGTCTGATTTTCGGCTCGTCCGACAATAAGATGTACTACTACGGCGTTGCGGACGGGAAGACGAGCGTCGTCAGCTCGAGCACCATTGGCCAGCCCCGGTTCGGCGGGTTTTCTCCGGATGGCAAGTGGGTCACCCTTATAAAGGAAGATCGGACGATGCGTAATCACGCTTACATCGCTCCGTCGGCAGGGGGCGAGGAACGCCGCATCACCGATGACAGCCTATCCTTCAGCGAGAACAGCGCGGTGTGGACGGCGGACGGCAGGTTCATCATCTATATCAGTTCGGCAGGTACCGGCGGCGGCGTGGCATCGACAGGCGGCGGCGCGCAAAACCAGGTGCAGTTGATGGTGCTGCCTCTCCGGGCGCAGGACAGGGACCCCCTGAACCGTGACATCGACAACGAAGCGCAGGCGCTGGCGTCCGAAGCAACCGGCGCCAGGGGCGGCGGGGCGCGTGGCGGTGGGGCGGCGGCGGGCGGCGGCGCGGGACAACAACCGCCGGTCGAGGTAAAGATTGATTGGGACGGCTTGACCAAGCGCGCGCGCCGGCTGACGACGCCGGGGGATACCGTCGGCGGACTTACTCCTGCTCCGTCGGGGAGCATCATTGCGTTCACTTCCGCCACGACCGGAGGGGCCGCGCGAGGCGCAGCTCCGGCCGCCGGTGAATCGACGAGCGGCATCTATACCATCAACGTGGCCGACGGCACCGGGCTGACGCGGGTTCCACCGGCGCCGGCACCCACTGCGGGGGCAGGTAGAGGCGGCGCGCGCGGCGGCGGCGGCTTCGGTGGCGGCGGTGGCATGATCTTCACGCATGACGGCCGCACACTCTACTTCCGCTCCGGCCGCGGAATTTACGCCGCCTCAATCGGAGGCGGTGCCGGCGCGCCTGCGACTACGCCGGCCGCAGCGACAGCCGGCCGCGGCGGCGGTGGCCGCGGCGGCACTGCGGCTCCAGCGGCTGCGGCACCCACGACTACCGGCGCCACGGCACGCGAGGTGACCTTCACGATCACCACCACGATCGATCACAAGGCGTTGCGCAAAGAAGTGTTCGAGGAAGGCTGGCGGGTCATGAAGAACCGCTTCTATGATGCCAAAATGAACGGCGCCGACTGGAATGCCGCGAAGGCTACCTACGGAGCACTGCTCGACTACATCGTGGATGAGGATGAGCTGCACACCGTCATGATGCAGATGATCGGCGAGATGAACGCGTCGCACACCGGCGTCAGCGGTGGCCCGTCCGGTGGCAGGGGCGGCTCGACGGCTCAGACCCGCTATCCGGGCTTTGAGCTCGATGCCGATCCTTCCGGATATTACCGCGTCGGCTACATCTGGAAAGATGGTCCCGTGGATCATGAATACGTAAAGATCCACAAGGGGGACTACATCTTATCCGTCGATGATCACGAACTGAAGACCACCGACAACTACTGGCAGTACTTCACCCTGGCAGCGGGCAGGAAGTTCCACTTCATGCTGAACGATAAGCCGTCCAAGGATGGCGCCTGGGAACTGGCGATTGATCCGATGAACGGCAGCGCGCTCAGCAACGCGCAATACGCCAAGTGGGTGGAAGACCGCCGTGTCATGGTCGATAAACTCAGCAACGGCGAAATCGGCTACCTGCACATCAAGGCCATGGATGCGCCCTCGCTGCGCCAGTTCCAGCTTGACCTGCAGTTGAACCGCACCAAAAAGGCGCTCATCATCGACCAGCGCTTCAATGGCGGCGGCGGCATCGACCAGGAGCTGCTCGGGATCCTCGTGGGACAGAAGTATCAATACTCGGTGGGCCGCAATTCCGATCTTGAAGTCCCGCGCCCGCTCGAGACTTTCTACGGGCCGATGGTCGTGATGCAGAATGAACGGTCTGCCTCCGACGCCGAGATGTTCCCGCAGGGCTTCAAAGACCTGCATCTCGGCAAGGTCGTCGGCGTGCCCACCATGGCAGCCGTGATCGCGACCGGTTCGTTTACCCTCGCCGATGGCTCGGCCATACGTACACCCGGCGCCGGCGTCTGGACTGCGAGCGGTCAGAACATGGAGAACTTCGGCGTCAAGCCCGATGTTTATATCGACAACACGCCGGAAGACTTCATGAAGGGCCGCGACGCTCAGATTGAGAAGGCCGTCGAAACCCTGAAGGCCGATATCGCGGCCGGCAAGAAGAAAGGTCCGTAACGGGTCGATTCAACCAGGCATACTGCAAAGGGCGCGGATGACTCCGCGCCCTCATGGTTGCTTTAGGCTTATCGGCAGTTTCGCGCGCCCTATTTGTCGCTGACCGGATCCAGACTGAGGCGCTTTGCCTCGGTGTTAAACGCTGTGAGATCACGCGTCAGCACCTGCTGCAGTTTGTCCGTTTGCACCTTGAGTTCCGCCGTCAGGTCCTTAAAGACGGGAAGGGCATTGCCGATCGGCTTGCCGTCGCCGTGGCAGACCATTGAGAGCAGCGTGGCAAGCCGATTGTTCAGCTTGATGGGGAAATTCAGCGGATCCTGTCCACTTTGATTCCGCACTTGGTAGATCTCTTCTTCCACCGCGCTCAGACTCCTTGTCAGCGTGTCTCCCGCCGCCTTTAGCTTCGCATCGGAAGCGGCCTTCGACAACCGATCGGCGACCTGGCTCTTTACACCGCGGATCTGAAGGACTGCGTTGTCGGCTTCACTCACCTTGTCGCGGATCTGGATTGCCAGATCGAACTGTTCTTTGAGATCCGCGTCCGTGACATCGATATAGAGCGGGTGTTTTTTCACGAGGAGCGGCTGCGTCAGCGTTTTGCCGTTGACCGTCATTCTCACCTGATAGGTTCCAGGCGCCGCGGCCGGACCGGTTACGCTGCCCCCCCACAGGATCATGCCGGGGAAGGATGTCGCGCTCGGATAACGCAGATCCCAGGACACGCTGTTCAGGCCAGGCGCCATGGACGCGCCTGCGCCGCCTCCGAATCCACCCCTGCCGCCGCCGCGGCCTTGGCCGGCTGCACCCGCACCGGCAGGCGCGCCTGCGGCTCGGCCGCCGGTATTAGTGCCGGTGAACGATCGGATGACCTGGCCCTTGCCGTCGAGGATGTCAATCGTCAGGCTCTGCGCGGGCTCCCGCAGCAGGTAGCTGATCGTCGCACCGCCGGCCGATCGGATCGCGTCCTCCGGTTTGAACAGGTATGCGCCGGCCGAGGCAATCGACGGCGTGTACTGTCGCAGCGGCCCGACGTGGTCGAGGATGTAGAAACCGCGCCCGTGGGTCGAGATCGCAATGTCGTTGGCCTCGACAGCGATGTCCGAGACCTGTGTGTCGGAGAGGTTTAGCGACAGCGGCAGCCAGGTGTCGCCGTCGTCATATGAAATGTAGAAACCATCCTGAGTTCCGGCATAGAGCAGGCCCTTGCGCGTGGGGTCCTCGCGCACCGCGTGCACGTATTCCTGAGGTCCGATGCCCTTTACGATTTTCGTCCATGTTTTGCCGAAATCGTGCGTCCGGAAAATGTACGGAGCCAAGTCGCCCAGAAGCGGCTTCTTGACCGCGACGTACGCCGTGGCAGCGTCGAATGCCGACGCGTCGATGATGCTGACCCTCCCGAAATCCGGCATGTCTCTCGGAGTCACATTGTTCCAGCTCTTGCCGCCGTCGCGGGTGACGTGGATCAACCCGTCGTCCGATCCTGCCCAGATGACGTTGACGTCCGTTTTTCCAGGCCCAATTGCGAACACGGTCGCGTACACCTCGGGGCTGTTCATGTCGTGCGTGATCGGGCCGCCCGAGTCGCCCATGGTCTTTGGATCATGCCGCGCGAGATCGCCGCTGATCTTGTCCCAGGTCTGCCCTCCGTTGGTCGTCTTCCAGACATGTTGGGTGCCGGAGTACAGTACGTTCGGATCGACCGGAGAAAAGATGATGGGGTACGTCCACTGCACGCGCTCGACCAATGCGCTCGAGGGCTCGCCGGAAAACATTCTCGGATACACTCCTACCTCTCGGTTCTCGCCCGTCCTGCGATTGATCCTCGTCATGAAAGAGCCGTTGTTGCCACCCGCAAAGAATACGTCCGGGTCCTTCGGATCAGCGGCGATGTAGCCCGGCTCGGCGCCGCCCGCGCCATACGTTGCCGGAGCACCGGTGCCTCGCCCGCCGCCCGCGCCACCGCCGCCCCGTCCGCCTCCGCCGGCAAGGCCTGTATTGCTCGGCACGCAAATGGTGCTGCTGTCCTGCTGGGCGCCGCACACGTGGTAGGGAACGTGCTTCGTGGTGACGACGTGGTAGAACTGTCCGGTCGGGAAATCCCGCGCGCTCCATTGCCCGCCGCCAGCATAGGTGACCGCGCCGCCGCTGTCACTGGCGTGCATAATGTGGTTGGTATCGTCAGGATCGATCCACAGATCGTGAGAATCGCCGCCCGCGAAGTTCACCATCGTCTTGCCGCCATCGGTGGACTTGAAGGTACCAACGTTCTGGACGTAGACAGTGTCGCGGTTCTTGGGGTCCGCCGTGACGTGCGTGTAGTAGAAGGCGCGCTGGCGGAGGTTGCGGTTCTCGTTGACCGACTTCCAAGTCGCCCCTGCGTCGTCTGAAACGAAGAGCCCGCCATTTTCGTTCTCGATGATGGCATAGACGCGGTTGCTGTCGGCCCCGGAAATCGACACGCCGATTTTCCCGTCAATGCCACTGGGCAGGCCGGGGTTGCGCGTGATGTCGGTCCAGGTCTCGCCGCCGTCCATCGATTTGTAGAGCCCGCTCCCCGGGCCGCCACTCGACATCGTGTATTCCAGGCGATAGGCTTCCCAGAGCGCCGCAAACATCACGTTCGGATTCTTTCGGTCGATGGAAATGTCGACCGCCCCGGTCTTGTTGTCCTTGAAGAGCGTGCGCTTCCAGGTCTTGCCGCCATCCGTGCTTTTGTATAGGCCGCGTTCTTCGCTGGGAATGCTGAGGCGGCCAAATGCGGCAACAAAGACGATGTCCGGATTAGTCGGGTGGACGCGAATCTTGGAGATCACCCTTGCGTCGGGAAACGCCACGTGCGTCCACGTCTTGCCGGCATCGATCGATTTGTAGACGCCGTCGCCTTCCATGACGTCGCCGCGGATACACGACTCGCCCATGCCGATGAAGACGAGGTCGGGATTCGTCTCGGACACGGCAACAGCTCCGACCGACGAGCTGTGAATCTGACCGTCGGTTACCGGCTTCCAACTCGCGCCGCCATCCGTGGTCTTCCACAGACCACCACCCGTTGCGCCGAAGTAGCCCTCCTTCGGACGTCCTTTGACACCTGAGATGGCAATGGACCGGCCTCCGCGCGGGGGACCGATGCTGCGCCAATGGAACGTATTGAGTATCATGGAATCGATGCTGCTGATGGCCCCCGTGGCTCCGGCTTGCCGAGCCGCCTGCAATCGAAGGCTCCAGGCGCCGGCGAGTGTGAAGGCCAGGGTAGCCGCTGCAATGAGAACGGGACGAATGGAACGTGGCATGGGAGTTCCTCCTGCGATTGATGGTAGTTTTATGCTTCCGCGGCAGCAGAATACCATCGGTTGAGGGGAAAATCGCCCGGATTTATTTCCGCCACTGAAAAATCCGAGAAGTCTTATCCGCTGACCGGTTTTCTTGATGGTGCCGACAGACTGGGAGCCCGTCCGAGAATTAGGAGGGGTCGCGCGCATGGGGCTTGCGAGGCGACCTCAAGGCGCGAGGAGGAGGCGATGTCGGTGTACATCGTTGACGACGAGCAACGCAGAGATCGCCCCGCAATCCCCATGCGCCCTTCGGGTTCCGGCGGCGCGGGGGCATCTGCGGCGTGGGCGCTCCTCGACGATGTACCGAGACATCGCCTGCGTCGCGCCGCCTTGCATCTGCCCCCGCGGCGCTCGGAACGCGGCCCCTCCTAATTCTCGGACGGGCGCCTAGGTTTACAAAATCAGAAGTAGTGTATTCTGCTGTCAAAGATGGATTCAGCGCAATATAATAGGCTTCAACCTTCGGGTGGGTGTGGTTGCGGTGCGTGAAGCGTCCGACTGAGGGAACCTCGCATGAGTTTCTGGCTGGAAGACGACAACGGCGACTGGATCATGGACATTTCAAGCCATGGCCGCATAGAAGGGTACCGCCGCGCCGGGAGGTTGGGCCTCAAGGCCTTCAAGAAGTTTCTCAACTCGGGCAAGGCAAAAGCCGAAGAATTGCCACCGATCATCAGAGAATGCGAGGCTGGTGACAAATGGACCCGCGAGTTTGCCCGATATTTGAAGAAGGTGCCGCCCGACTCCGGGATCAGGATCACCGACGGTGCCGGTGCCGCGGATGAGGACCTTTCGCCACCGGAGGAAGGGGAAGATTCGCTGGATGATATCCGGTGAACACAGGGCCGGTTTGGGGCTCCAGTCGCTCGCGCTTTATGAGAGCCCCCGCCCCCGCATTATTCTCGCCCGGCGCAGCTCGGAGCTCTCGATTCTGGCGATTGTCCTGCCGGGGCTTGCCGGCTCCACTCATACCCAGTCGTATGGTGAATTTGGATGATCCTGCCTGTCGGCATTAGACTGGCATAGTCCGGATAGCGTATACTGGCACTGATTCCGAACCGAAAAGAGGCTGATTCCAGCAGCGTGGTTTGAAGGGCCCATTGCAGCACAGGCTCAAAAAGGAAGCGATGAAATGGCATTGGTTGTTGCTTGGCGGTCTAATCATTCAGGCGACGGCCGGCAGAACTGAGGCGCAGACGAAGCAGACCTTCGATGGTTCGCTCGTTGCTTATGACCAATCGCTCGCACTTTTTGATGGGTCGCAAACCTGGTATGTGAATCTTCTGATCGTCCGAGTTGACGGGGCGAAACGGTTGCATCTCCCTCAGTTTGTAACGGTCGTTGTTAAGTCGTTGAACGATGAACAAAGTCTCAGCTTTGCACGAGAGATAGTCTCAACAGGCGGGAGATGGCGTTTCACCGGGGAAGTCCACGAGAACTGCAGATTTCGACATAGCAATCTGATATGGAATGACCTTGCCGCCCAAAAGAGGATTCCTGACCTGACGAGATTGATGTGCTTCGCATGCGAGCCTGTCGATATTAAGCCGGCACCGGCACGATAGTCCAAAACTGCAGGACGCCAGCCGTGACCGTTGCGTTGATTAAGCTTCCGCTTCTGCAATCCATCCTACGTCCGAGATTCTGATCTGCATATCGGGCTCTTCTCCAAGAGTCCCTTCTCAGTTTCCGCTCAAGGCGGATGCTGGTTGTCCAGCGAACCTGATCCGCAGGGAGAAAGGGCCACAACGCGCCAATTGGCGGTGAATTGCGCTACCCAGTGGATAGCTGCCCGCCATCCCAGTTTTATTTCAGTACCGCTCCAGTACCCTTGATGCGGTAGGCCGAGTTGGAACCTGCCTCTTTCTGCGCTTCATCGGCCACTTTTTCGAGTCTTCCCTGGGCCATGACCTTCTTTCCGGCGCCGTCCTTGGGAAAAACGATCACGCCGTCATCAACCTTGATCATGATCGGTTCGCTGGAACTTGCATCCTTCACCATGATCCAACACCCCTCCATCTGGCAGACCTTGGTGATTTCCCCTTCAATCATGACATCCTTGCCCACGTACTTTTCGGGTGCGGACACGAGCGCCTTTATCGGAGTGGCGATCTTGATGGTGACACCCTTGCCGAGCTTCTGCTCACCCGCCAGAAGGGGCAGAGCCGCCAATAATGCCACCGTGAGAATTGCGCAACAGGCCTTCTTCATCATGGTTCTCCTCAAAGAGTGAAAATCAGAAATAAACCGCCGGTTAAGATCGGTTCGCCAGAATTCTACGGTGCATGACCGTTTTGGGCAAGATCGACTTGGAGGTATTTATAACCACTCAGAGTGGACTGCAACCGGCAAAAACCACGGGTGGCAACCAGATCTTTGCAGTAAACTCAGGAGGCTGTCTCTTATGCCGCTTCGCGGCACCAAAGGTGTATGCAGAGTATGATTTACTTGGAGTCTTTGAGTCTCAGGGTCTTTGTGGTCAACTGGTAGGCGATCACTTAGACTCTAAGACTCAAAGGTGCATTAAATTACTTCCGGAGCAGGAGCAAGAGCGATTGTTCTCCGGCCATGGAAAGGTAGTGCAGACTCACTCCGCTTGCACGCCGGAACTTCTTTGCCGCAGAACCGCCTCACACTGGGCGTTGCCCTGATGTTTGGATTGAACAACTGCTGAGGAGAGCAGAGATGAAAACACGTGTTGTCTTAATCCTTGTAATTCTTTTTGCAGTGGGTGCGCCTGCGCAGACGCCGGCGCCACCAGCAGTTCCCCAATCCCCAGCAGCCGTCCCAAACTGCCCGGAGCTCGCGAAGGCGCTCACGGCTCTCGTGAATAATGACCTGCGCCTGCGCGATTGGGCAAATCTGGCGCGCTATCGCGAACTCAATCGAGCGCTTCCGGCGCCGGCGGCCGGCGAGGCGCGGGTTGTGTTTATGGGTGACTCAATCACCGACTTCTGGCAGCGGCCGCAGTTCGGCTTCTTCCCCGGCGAGCCCTACGTCGATCGCGGCATCAGCGGCCAGACCACACCGCAGATGCTGATTCGTTTCCACGCCGATGTAGTGGAACTCAAACCCAAGGTGGTCCTGATCCTCGCCGGCACCAACGATATCGCCGGGAATACCGGCCAGATGACAAATGAGGAAATTGAAGGGAATCTCTCATCGATGAGCGAAATTGCTCGGGCGAACGAAATCCGCGTCATACTGGCGAGCGTGCTGCCCGTGAGTGCCTATCACAATCCGTCCGCCCCTCAAACGATCACACGGCCGATGGTGCGGATTCTCGCGCTCAACGAGTGGATGAAGACATATGCGGCCGCGCACGGCCATGTCTATCTCGACTACTTTTCTGCGATGGCCAATGCCGACGGTTTGCTCAAAGAAGACCTGAGCACCGACGACCTCCATCCCAACGAGAAAGGGTACGCGATTATGGCTCCCCTGGCGGAAGCTGCCATCCAACGCGCGCTTAAATGACCGTGTATCTGGCCGAATCCGGAACTTCTAACAACCCTATCGGCTGATCCAACGGCCGGGACAACCCAATGCCGGAGCGTCCGAGAATGAATGAAGCTTCGCTTGCAGTGCCAAAAGCGAGAGTATGCGGTTTGCGCTGGTGGATGATCGGGCTTGTCTTTCTCGCGACTCTGATTAACTTTGTCGATCGGCTCACGATTTCGGTCCTCGCTCCCGTGATCACGGTGCAGCTGGGCTTGACCAATCTCCAATTCGCCGGCATCAGCACGTGGTTTCTTGTTGCCTATACCGCCAGCCAGGGATTGTCGGGCAAGTTCTATGACCGGGTTGGGACGCGACGTGGATTCACCTTCTCGATCCTGGTCTGGTCGACCGCGTCCACGGCCCAGGCGTTCTCGCGCGGGCTGGCCAGCCTGAGCTGCTTTCGATTTCTGCTCGGGTTGGGGGAGGCCGGAAACTGGCCCGGCGCGGCAAAAGCAGTCGCCGAATGGTTCCCCGTGCGCCAGCGCGCTCTCGGGATGGGCATTTTTAACAGCGGCGTGTCCGTCGGTGCCATTCTGGCGCCTCCACTGATCGTTTGGCTGCAGCTCCGTTATGGCTGGCAGACGACGTTTCTGACCACCGGCGCACTGGGGTTCGTCTGGCTGGTGCTGTGGTTGCTGTTTTATGATACGCCGGAGCGGCACCGGGCGATCACACGTGAGGAGTACGAACTCATCAAGGAAGGGCGAGGGCCTACAGCGGGCGTTCGCGGCATCAGCTGGCTTCGGCTTTTGAAGTACCGGCAGGTGTGGGCGATTGTACTGTCGCGGTTCCTGACCGATCCGGTCTGGTGGCTCTATATAACCTGGCTTCCGCTCTATCTCTACAACGCGCGTGGCTTCAGCCTGAAGGAAATCGGGCTGTTTGCATGGTTGCCCTACGTTGCCGCGGACGCCGGCAGTCTCCTCGGGGGCTGGATGTCAGGCTTCTTCATTGACCGCGGATGGTCCGTGAACAAGGCGCGTAAAGCCGTCATTGTCGCGGGTATGCTGCTCATGTCGGCCGGCATTCCGGCCGCTCTGGCCGACAGTCCGATGGCTGCTCTCGCGTTCGTCAGTATGGTAACGTTTGGTTTTCAGAGCTGGATTAACAACGTGCAAACGGCACCCAGCGATTTTTTCCCGGAACATGCGGTTGCGTCTGTGGCCGGCCTGGGAGGCGTAGGTGCGGGCATCGGCGCGATCCTGTTCACGCTGACGACGGGATTTGTCGTCGACCGCTTCCACACCTATACGCCGATCCTGGCCGCGGCCGCGCTGTTGCCGGTGCTGGGCACATTGGTTCTGTTCCTGGCCGGCGGACCGATCCGCCGATTGTCATTTGAAGAATAGCGGTGGAAGAGGCCACAGACGCCGCAAATTCTAAAATGTTGGGAGGATGTTTCCATGAGAGTAAATGTTTTGCTTGGCCTGTTGGCGATTGCTGTATTGGCCTCACCCTGCGCTTTTGGAAAGGATTCCGGATGGGCGGTGGTTGGAAAGGCCGGCTCTATGGGTTTTGGTGCCGACATCCACCGCCAATTGGCGCCTAAGCTACTCAACCTCAGATTCGGGGCAGGTTTCTTCCAAATCTCCGCCGACTTTTCCAACAAGGATATCAATTATGGAGCAACACTCAAACTCGGAGCAGTGCCCATCGGGGTCGATGTCTACCCTTTTAAAAACTGGTTCCGTTTGGAAGGCGGGCTCCTGATCAATTTGAACGGGGTCGACGGAACTGCCAAACCAAATCAAGGGCAGATCCAGATCAACGGGCACACCTATTCCGCCGACCAGGTTGGCCAGCTAAATGCAACCCTCCGAGTAAATCGTGCCGCGCCTTTTTTGGGTCTGGGCTTCGGAAATCCTATCAAAAGGGGAAAACACTGGGGCTTTACGTTTGACCTGGGTGCGATGTACCACGGACATCCCAAGGCTGTGCTATCCGCGACCAAGACCCTGTCAACCCAGCTACAAAGCGATTTGCAACAACAACAACAGAGTATTGAAAATGATGCGAAGAAGTACACCTTTTTCCCGATCATTCAATTCGGAATCAGTTACCACTTTAGCAAATAATGGCACTGATCTGAATGGCAGCTGCAGTAGTAGGAATCTTGAAAATCTAGGCAGTTCTGTGATAGAAGCCGGAGCCAATCATAGCGATGGAGGGTCCGATGAGAGGAAAAGTCAGATTTGTTTTGACGGTTCTCGTGCTCCTGGCACTGGTGCTCGCCGGTTCGGGGCTCTTGACCCCAACCACGAAGGCGCAAAGCCAGGTTACATCACCTGAAAAGTTTTTTGGATTTCAATTGGGCAGCGACCAGAAGATGGCCCGCTGGGACAAGATGGTCGAGTACTACAGACTCCTCGAGAAGGAGAGCGGGGGCAAGCTCAAGGTGACTGACATGGGGCCGAGCACCATGGGCAACCCATTTCTCCTGGTGATCATCTCGTCCCCGAATAACCTGGCCAAGCTCGATCGGCTGAAGGAGGTGAACAATAGAATCAGCGACCCGCGCGGGCTCTCCGAGCAGGAGGCCAAGAATCTGGTCAGCGAGGGCAAAGCTGTCGTCTGCCAGTCGATGAGCCTGCACGCCACCGAGATCGGCGGAAGTCAGATGGCGCCGGAGCTCGCCTACGATTTACTCAACCGAAAGGACGAGGAGACGCAGCGGATCCTCGAAAACGTTGTATTCCTCATGGTGCCGTCCTTTAACCCGGACGGCGAGATCATGGTCACCGACTGGTATCAGAAGACCTTGGGCACGGAGTACGAAGGGTCGAACCTGCCGTATCTGTACCATAAGTACGCCGGCCACGATAACAACCGGGATGCCTTCCAGACCAACTTGATTGAGTCGCAGTACATGGCGAAGATCATGTTCAAGGATTGGAGCGTCCCGCAGGCGTATGTCGACCACCATCAAATGGGCAGCAACGGAGCCAGGATTTATGTCCCGCCCTATGCCGAGCCGATTCGTCCCTTTGCGGACCCCCTTCTCTGGCGCGAGCTGAGCTGGTATGGCGCCCATATCGCCTATAAGGAGGAAGAGGCCGGTCTGTCGGGTGTGCTCAACGACGCCCAATATTCCGGCTGGGGTCACTTCGGCTTTCACTGGATGACCCCATTTCACAACATCGCCGGCATGCTCACCGAAGCCGCCAGCGCGCGGTTGGCAAGCCCCATATATATTCACCCGGACCAGCTTCAGGGTGGTATCCGCAACCTGCCCAAATACGAGGCCGAAACCATTTTCCCAGATCCATGGCCGGGCGGTTGGTGGCGGCTCCGGGATATCGTCGAGCGGCAGAAGATCGCCGCGTGGGCGACTCTGGACCTGGCGGCCCGTAACAGGGAGACCGTGCTCTGGAACGCCTACCAGAAAGCCAAGAGACAGACGGAAAGAGGCGCCGCGGGCAAGCCTGTCGCGTATGTGATTCCTCTCTATCAGCATGATCGTTTGACCGCCGTGAAACTCGTGAATAAGCTTCTGGTTCAAGGGGTCGAGGTCCAAAGGGCTCAGAAGCAAATAGGAACTTATGCCGGCGAGTTCTACCCCGAAGGTTCCTACGTCGTCTCGCTGGCGCAGCCCAACATGGGCCTGATCAGGTATCTGCTCGGCCGCACGTTCTATCCGGACAACGAGTGGACCCGGAACCGGGACGGCTCGCCGATGCGGCCATACGACATGGCGACGGATACGATGTTCGAGTTCATGGGCGTGCGTGTGGATCCCGTTGATGAGCCCATCACCGGCGCCCTCCAAAAGCTCACCGGCCCCGTGCCGCTTGCGGGAGGAGTGCGGATGTTCCCGATGAGCTCGGACGACTACATGATTTATGGAGGTTGGAATGACAGTTTTAAGGCGCTGAACCTGCTGTTCGACAAGGGTGTCCCCGTTCGCCGTATCGACAAAGCCGACCAGAGCCAAGGATTGAGGCCCGGAGACTTCGTCGTGACCGCTAGATCGGAAGCAGTCCTTGCGGATGTCGCCAAACAGACAGGCGTGGAATTCAATAGATTGCAGCAAGAGGTCAAACAGGGAGCGCACGAGGTCAAGCGGCTGCGGATCGGCATGTATCAGCGTTATGGCGGCGGCAACATTGACGAGGGTTGGACCCGCCTCGTACTCGAACAGTTTTCTTTCCCCTATACGTCGCTGATGGATGCGGAGATCAAGAAGGGCAACCTCAACGACAAATATGACGTCATCATATTGCCGGATGATTCCACCGCCACGATCACCGGAGAGAGAGGCGCGGCGCCGCCGGCTGCGCCCGCCGCGGCGTCCGGCCGCGGCGCAGCGCCTGCAGCTGCGGGCCGTGGCGAGGGGGGCGGTGGCGGCGGATCTGTCCCACCCGAGTATCGCAGCGGGATCGGCACCGACGGCGTGAACGCGCTCAGAGCGTTCGTGCAGAAAGGTGGAACGCTGGTCACACTCGCGGGCGCCTGCAACTTTGCGATCGAAAGACTCGGCCTTCCAATCCGCAATGTCGTGGCCAACAAGACCTCCATGGAGTTCTGGTGTCCGGGCTCCACGCTCAACGTGAGGTTCGACAACACCAACCCGCTGGCCTACGGGATGCCCGCCGAAGGCCTGGCGGTCTATTTGAGCGGCTGCCCGGTATTCGAAGTCGGCGCCACCGATCACGGTGATCAATACGAAACCGTTGTGCGTTATGCCGATCACAACCTGCTTCAGAGCGGCTGGCTGGTCGGGGAAGAGAATCTGGCCAGGAAGTCGGCAATGATCGCCGCAAAATACGGTGATGGCCGGGTAATCCTCATCGGGTTCCGGACCCAGCATCGGGCCCAGACCCACGGCACCTACAAATTACTGTTCAACGCATTGGTCCGTTAATATATTGATACGGCGGATAATCTACGAAACCGGCCACGGATTGCACGGATCTTGCATCATGTTGAATCCGGGTAATCCGTGGCTGCTTTTATTGGCGATTCATGAAATACGATTTTGATCAAGTCATCGAGCGCAGGAACACGGACAGCATCAAATGGGGCTATTATCACGAGGACGTGATTCCATTGTGGGTTGCGGATATGGACTTCAGGTCAGCCGAACCCATTATCCAGGCCCTACGCCGGCGGGTGGATCACGGTGTCTTCGGCTATTCGCGGTCCCCGCAGGCTCTCAGGCTTGCGATCCAGGAGAGACTGCAACGGCTTTATCGATGGGGGGTAAAGGAGGAGGAAATCCTCTTGCTTCCCGGCATAGTGTCGGCTCTGAACATTGCCATCCAGGCTTATGCCGGGATCGGAGATGCCATCCTGGCCCAGCCCCCCGTCTACTTCCATTTCCTGAGGGATCCCGTGCATCACGGGCGAACGCTCATCGACCCTCCCTTGGCACGCAAAGGCGATTCCTACGAAATTGATCTTGAGCAATTCGAGAAATCGATCACGAATCGTACCCGAGTCTTTATTCTCTGCAACCCCCACAACCCGGTGGGCCGGGTTTTTTCGAGAGAGGAACTGCAGAGAATTTCCGAAATCTGCCTGCGCCATCAGCTGATCATCTGTTCGGACGAGATCCATTGCGACCTGGTCTATTCCGAAAGCTGTCACATTCCAATTGCAGCCCTGGGTCCCGAGGTGGCCGAAAGGACTGTGACGCTGATGGCTCCAAGCAAGACATTCAATGTAGCCGGACTCGAGTGCGGCTTCGCCATCATCAGAAATAGAGAGCTGCGCAGGAGGTGGCAAGATACCAGCTACGCAATTATCCCCGGGGTCAACATCATGGGGCATGTGGCCGCGCTTGCGGCCTTGGGAGAAGGCCAGGAATGGCTGGATCAGATCATGGGCTATTTGCAGGGCAATCGGGATTTCCTGGCTGGTTATCTTCGCGAGCAGATGCCTGCGATAGGGATGTGCAGGATGGAAGCCACTTATCTGGCCTGGCTTGACTGCAATAGCGCGGGCATCCTGGGAAACCCTGCCGAGTTCTTCTTGAAAGAGGCGCGCGTAGGACTCAACAATGGGCCCGATTTTGGCAAAGGCGGCGAAGGCTTCGTCCGGCTGAATTTTGCCTGCCCGCGAAAAACACTGTCCGGCGCCCTTGACCGAATGGCCGCCGCAATGACCAGGTTATAGACGATTCCGGATTGTATGACGTCGATGCTTCGAGTCTTTATGGCTGGTGGCAGTGAGTCGCAGTCGGTTGTTTGGGTCTGCAAAAGCCGATAGCGACTGCGATTGCGACTGCGACCCCGATTCCGATACCGATGATCGCCACCCAAAGCGGTCATGACCCCCGTCCAGCTCCTCATGTTTGGATCAAATGTCCACCTATTTATGAACTGATTAGTAAGTCAAGGCTAAACCTATTGGCGTAGCCCCAGATTTCGGAGTTTTTCCCGGACCCGATGAGAAATTTCCCTGGAATCTGTGCCATCTGTGTCATCTGTGGAGTGCTGTTGGAGCCGAAAGAATCGTGCGAATCCTTAGGTTAACAGCATTGGGTCTGTCCGGCGCTTCGGGTCTTCTCTTCCCTCTCCGTTCGGGCAATGTATGCGGCGCAAATGAGGCTGCTGGTCACATTCACGGTCGTTCGCAGCATGTCCAGGATTCGGTCCACTCCAAGCACCAACGCGATTCCCGACACCGCGTGCGGGCCGAGCCCAATCGCGTTCAGCACAATGAGAGTCGTCACCAGCGAACTGCCAGGCACGCCGACACCCGTGACCGCGGCCAGAGTGGAGGCCACGATGATCGTCACGCACCCCGGAAGGCCCAGCTTGATGCCGTAAACTCCCGCGATGAACACTGCCGTCACACTCTTATAGACGGCGGCGCCGTTGAGGTTCAAGGTTGTGCCCAGGGGCAGCACGAAGCCGGCCACTTCGGCCGGGACGCCCAAGTTCTCTTCTGCCACCTCAATGCTCACCGGAAGTGTCGCATTGGATGATGAGGTGGAAAATGCGACCATCAGCGCCTTCGCGACTCCTTGATAAAATCGAACCACCCTGACGCGGGCGAGCAGCTTGAGGGCCAACGAGAGAATGCCGAACATGTGAAGCACCAGCCCCGCAAAGACGACCAGGCAGTATACGACCAGGTGCTGGAGCAGATCGGTGCCAAACCTGGCGACTGTCGCCCCAATCAGCGCGAAGACTGCATAGGGGGCCAACTTCATCACCCAAGCGATGATCACCATGCAAATGTCATTGAGCCCCTGAAAAAAGCATACGATCACCTGGCGGCGGGCTTCGGCGATCTGGCTTGCCGCTACGCCGAAAATAACCGTGGAGATCACGAGCGGAAGAAGCTCCATCCTGGCTGCCGCGCCAAACGGGTTTTGGGGAATCATGGAGAGCAGCAGTTGGGTTATCCCAGGAGCGGAATTCGCAGCCGCCACCGCCTTACTGGCGTTGCCTTCGAATTGTGCCGCCAGCGCATCTCGAATGGCCGGATCCAGCCCGGCGCCCGGGCGAACCAGGAGCGCAAGAGACAGCCCGATGATCGATCCGATCATGGTCGTGATCAGGAAATAAGCCAGGGTCCGGCCGCCAAGTTTGGCCAGCCTGCCTCCGTCGCCGAGAGAGGCCATGGCCACAAAAAGACTGGCCACCACAAGCGGGACGACCACCATCATGATCAGCTGCACGAACGCAAGCCCGATCGGTTCAATCTCAATCATCGCGCGTTGAAGCCAGGTTATCCCGCCTGCACGGGCAGCTACGCCAACGGCCGCGCCCGCCAACAATCCGATGAGAATCTTGGTGTGTGGCTTCATTGTGTCCGTCTGTTCTGTAGCAGAATTACTCACGCTATGTCTTGAAATCGTGATGCACCCGGAAATATGGCACCAGCCCGCCCGAGCTTAAAATCTCTAGCATTATGCCAGGCAACGGAAGGCCGGGCAGTGCGTTCCCAAGGGTCAAATCGGTTACAGTGATCCCCTCATCGTCAAGCACGACGCGCAACTCATCTCCCTCGTGGATCCCGGCCGTATCGCACTCGATCGGGATCAGTCCGTTGTTGATCGCGTTGCGATAGTAGGTTCGAGAAAAGCCCGTGGCAAGGACTGCCCTGATTCCCGCGGCCAACACGACCGTGACGGCTACCTCCATCGCTGAACCGCAGCCGAAGTTCCTGCCGGCTACCAGCAAATCGCCGGGCGCGACCGAAGCCGCGAAAGACGGGTCCAAAGCTTCAAACAAATAACGCTTCAAAACATCCGGATCGAGGGTTTCCTTTTTGCGGCCGGACGAAATGATGTAGTCCGTGTTGATATCATCACCCAGCAGTCTGGCTTTGCCCTCGAGCTCGATCCTCATCTCAGGCGCTCCTCGATCTCGCGCGGGTCCGTGATAAAGCCTGTCGCCGCGGCTGCCGCGCATGCGGCCGGAGATGCAAGATAGATCGATGCTGCTCCGTTCCCCATCCGGGCTTTGAAGTTTCGATTCGCCGTGGAGACCACATTGGCTCCATCAGCGGGGATCGGCCCCGCCGTGCCGCAGCATGATCCGCACCCGGGCGATAAGATGGTCGCACCCGTTGCCGCCAGCCGTCCGAGAGATCCATCCCGGCGCAGCTCAGCCTCGACTTCTCTGGATGCCGGGGTCACCACCAGTTGCACCCCCGGCGCAATGCGTCCGGCAGTTTCGAGAATTCTCAAGGCTTGATGGAAGTCTTGAATGCGCCCCCCGGTGCACGTGCCCAGGAAGACCATTTGGATCGGTATACCGATCGATGCGTCGATGCCGCCCACGTTGTCCACTTTGTGCGGACGCGCAATCATGGGTGTGAGCCCCGAGACATCGAGCGTGATCACGCGGCGGTATCGGGCATCGGCATCCGCTTCGGCCGGTTTGAACGGAGCCATGGTGCGCGCCCTCAAATATTCAATTGTGTTGCGGTCGGCATTGAAAATACCTGCCTTCGCCCCCATTTCGACCGACATGTTGCAGAGCACGAGCCGGCCATCCAGGTCCAGTTCCGCGGATGCCGGCCCGCTGAATTCGATTGCCTGATAAGTTGCGCCGTCGGCGCCCACCAACCCGGCCAGCGCCAGCGCGATGTCCTTCGGATAGACGCCCGGTCCCAGTCGCCCAGTGAGCACCACTTTGATCGTGTGCGGCACCTTCAGCCAGATGCGCCCGCATATCATGGTAGCAGCGAGGTCCGATGAACCAATGCCGGTTGCAAACGCGTTCAGTGCTCCCCCGGTCACCGAATGGCTGTCGGCTCCCACAAAAAGCCCACCCGGCAGGGTTCGTCCGGTCTCCACCATCAACTGATGGCAAATGCCGTCACCCACCTCGTGGATCGTGACGCCGTGAGCTGCCGCGAAGGCCCTCATCCGCGCCTGCAACTCAGTGGTATTCCGGTGAGAGAGGGAGGAGTAATGGTCCATTACGAAGACGATTCGATCCGGGTCAAAAACGCGGGTCCCGCCCATCTGGTTGAAATAGTCGATCGCCATGGGGGCCGAGCCGTCTGTGGCCATGGCATAGTCGACCTCGCAAACCAGCACGTCACCCGCCCGGGCATCCCGGCCGGCTTTTTCGGAAAGGATTTTTTCGCTGATGGTCTTACCCATCAGGGCACCTCACCCTGCATAGTGGCCGCTGCCTCCGGGCATGGCCGTGAGTATTGATTATTTCCGCAGTGCCGCGGTGACCTCTTCGAGCGTGTCCAACGTGCGCCGCACGTCTGCGGGGCGGATGTCGCCCATGTGGCCGATCCGGAAGCTCGTCGCTTCGTAGTTTCCAAGCCCACGGGCGGTCAGGATGCCCCGCGCCTTCAGCTGTTCGCGAATTGACTGGGGGGAAATGCTTTCTGGAGTCCGGATTGCCGTCAAGGTCGGCGAATATCTTTCCAACCGAGGGCACTGCAGGGACATGCCCAGATCGAGCACTCCCTGGCGCGCCAGACGCGCCATGTCCTCGTGGCGGGCATAAATGTTCTCCAGCCCCTCCTCTTCGATGAGTGAAAGCGCCGCATGGACCTGGAGCATCAGGTGAACCGGTGTTGTCCCCGGCGTTTCGGGTTTGGCGCGGGCCAGCATCCGTTTGATGGCCGGAAAATCAAAGTACGAGTGGGGCAGGCGCGATGTCGCCTGCGCATTCCACGCTCTCTCACTCAGCGCAACAAACGAGAGCCCGGGGCTCGACATCAGACATTTCTGTGAGGCAGTCACAGCTACGTCCACGCCCCATTCGTCAAAGTGAAAAGGGGTACCGCCGAGCGAACTCACGGCATCCACCATGAGGAGCGCTTGCATGCTTTTCGTCACGAGGGCGATGGCTGCCACATCATTCAAGGCGCCGGTGGATGTGTCGCTGTGGGCGATGATCACGGCTCGAGCACGAGGGTGGGTCTCAAGCGCTGCTCCGATCTGACGCGCGTCGGCCGGGGCATCCCACTCGGAGCAGACGCGGTGAACCACGACGCCGAATTTTTCGGCAATTTTAGCCCACATCTCTCCGAAGAGGCCGTTGCAGCAGGCCACTACCTCATCGCCCGCCGACAGTAAATTGGTGACTGCCGCCTCGAGCGCGCCCCGGCCCGTGGCATGTACGGGAAGAACGTCGCCTGTGGTTCCAAATAGCGGCCGCATCCTTTCGATCGTGGATGCAAGAATTCCGGAGAATTCCTCGGTGCGATGGTGGATCATCGGCGTGGCCCCGGCCGCAAGCACTCGATCAGGGACGCGCGTCGGTCCCGGCGTCATCAGCAGGAGGGTCATAGCATCACGCCTTTGGACCTGAGCGTGTCGTTGATCTCACCCTTGAAAACCTTGCCCGAGCGAATCTCTTCGATTCGCTTGGTCTCGCGGTCTTTGAGCCCCTTGACCAGCTCCAGGACTTGCTCGGCGTCCTCGCAAGGAACGACAACCACACCATCCGCATCGCCGACCACGATGTCTCCCGGCATGACCACGGTGTTGCCGCATGCGGCCGGCACATTGATCTCGCCGGGACCGTCCTTGTCGCATCCGCCCGCGCATACGGAACGACTGAATACCGGAAATCGAAGCCCTGCAAGCGCAGCGGTGTCGCGTACCGCCCCGTCGACGACAATTCCACCCAATCCGACAGCAGCCGCGGAGTTCCCCATGAGTTCACCGAAGACGGCGCTGGTTGTGTTGCCGCATGTATTGACGATGATCACATCTCCGTTGGTGGCAACCTCCATGGCTTTGTGCACCATGAGGTTGTCACCGGGACGCGCGATGACGGTCACCGCAACGCCACACAAGGGCAAGCCGGTTCTCATTTGAATGCCCGGGTCCATGAAGTGAAACCTACCCATCACGTCGGCCAGGTTGGATGCTGCCAGCCCTCGAAAATGCTCTACCAGGCGCGGCTCCGGGCGGTGCAACCCCGTGAATATCCTGAACCCTATCTTCCCAGTCTGCTTGCTAGCCATAGGTTTTAGAAGTTACACGATCGTTCGCAATTAATTGAATTTGCCGTGCGCTCCAGAGGGACGCAGAGAGAGACGGACAAGGACAAAAACATACCTTTTGCGCCTTGATTCCTCTGCCTATTGCCCTGTTTGCGAGCGAAGCAAGCATGGTTTTGGAGAGCCTGCAATCATCATAGGTGACGCCACCATGAGTAATGCTTGTAATGCAGCTCATCCATGGTCGGCATGCGGTAGAACACGATCGAAGTCCCATCAGCAAACCAAAATCCGGGTTGAATGGCCTTGTAGCTCATCGCGTCCAGGTTGGGATTAAGACTGACGGTCTTGGTTTTCTTCGTCGGATCTGCTGTCAACTCCCGGAGGGCGTTGGGCAGGTTAGCTGGGTTCACATTGGGCAAAGGCCCCATCCCAAAGGCGTGCACCTCATTCCGGCCCACTACCCCTTCCACGTCGATGTCGTATTGGGTAAAAAAGATCTTGGGCGCGCCCTTGGACCATGTCTCCTTGGTGATGTAGCTGCCAAACTCATGCGGCTCCAGACGGGAGGCCACCAGCAGTCGCAGAGGACAGATTTCCTGGTATACGCGCACGCGGCCCGATTCGTCGGATCGCGTTGGCTCCGTGCCTTTCTCCAATCCTAATACTGCCCCATCGGTGGTGATCAGGTACAGCTTGAGCAAGGCCGAGAAATCGACGTGCTCGAGCACGCGGTAAGACTTTACAAACTTGGTGCGCTTGGGTTCGCCGGGCTTCTCCGTCTGCGTCAAGTACTCATCGATTCGCAGATAGTCGTTACGGAAGTTGATGTCCACCTCGGCAAAGATGACCTTGCCCTGAAAGTGCCGGGGACTGCCGATGGAATAGTGTTTGCCGAACGCCTCCGGCGAAAGCTGCGAGGCCACCAGCGCTTCATTTGGATAAAGAATCATATAAAGATGTTTTTCGAATGCAGGCATGTCGAGCTCCTACTCCCTGGGTGTTCGAGGCGGGATTAAGGCGAGCCTCGAGGAGCACCTATCCTATCACTGCAGGAAATTTCATTCAACGCCGGCCTCCGGTTTCTAAATACGGCATGAAGCCATTTGATCCGGCAAGGACTATCGACACCTCCTGCGCCGCACCACCTCGCATCTGCCCACGCGGCGCTCGGAACGCGGCCTTTCATGATTCTCGGACAGGCTCCTGGATTCAGCTTGCCGCTACGCGGCAGGAATCCGCGGATGGTCGGGCTCATTCAGGAATAGTCAGAATTCGCGTAGTACCAATAGCCGAAGTCGGGGCCGTGGCCAAAGATGGGGCTGCCCCGACCACCGCTATAATCGACGTAGACGTCGCCTGCTCTGGCGTGTTGCGGGAATATCGCCTTGCTGCTTTTGCTTGGACGAGCCGGCATTTGTCAGTATGATCGCTGCGTAGATTTCCCTCATTCTACGCTATCACGAGCAGCAGGAGAGGCAGCATGAAGACAGGTTTGTGTGAATTATGGGGACAGTCACCAAAATCCCCAAATTCAGGTGAGAGTTTCATGCCAATCCCGGTCCTTGAAGTTTGGGGATTTCGGTGACTGTCCCCGAAATTAAAGGATCCGCATTTCTGGTTGCGGCGGGCATCTTTCTCAGCCGCATTGCCGGCCTGATTCGCGAGCGCGTGTTCGCCCATTACTTCGGCGGCACATCCATGGCGGCTGGTGTTTTCCGCGCCGGGCTGCGTATTCCCAACTTCCTGCAGAATCTGTTCGGCGAGGGCGTGCTTTCCGCGTCCTTTATCCCGGTCTACACACGGCTGCTCGCGCAGGGAGATGAGGCACTGGCTGGCCGAGTAGCGGGTGCGATCGCCTCGATCCTCGCCCTGTTTGTCGGGCTGGCAGTCCTTGCAGGTGTTACCTTGACACCATGGATCGTGGACATCATCGTTCCGGGCTTCAGCGGAGAGGCCAGGCAGCTCACGATCCAAATCGTGAGGGTCCTCTTCCCCGGCGTCGGCATACTCGTTCTCAGCGCCTGGTGCTTGGGCGTCCTGAACAGCCATCGCAAGTTCTTCCTTTCCTATGTCGCTCCCGTTCTCTGGAATGCGGCGATGGTCGCCACCATGTTTGCCTTTGGGAGCCGCCTGAGTCAAACCTCTCTTGCGGTCGCGCTTGCCTGGGGAACTGTCGCGGGTTCACTCCTGCAGTTCGCCTTACAGGCGCCGTTCGTCTTCCGATATGCAAAGACGCTGCGATTTGTAGTCGAGACCTCGCTTCCACCCGTCAGAACGATAATCCGAACCACCGGCCCGGCGATTCTGAGCCGCGGGGTCGTTCAAATCAGCGCCTATGTTGACCAGCTGATTGCCAGTTTTTTGCGCAATGGCACGGGAGCGGTTTCAATTCTCGGCTACGCCCAAACGATCTATCTTCTGCCCATCAGCCTTTTCGGGATGTCAGTTGCCGCGGCCGAGTTGCCGCGGATGTCCAGCGCCATAGGGACGCATGAAGAGATCGCCGCGAGCCTTCGGAAACGTCTCGCCGCCGGCATTCGCCAGGTGGCATACTTCATCATCCCCACCGTAGTTGGGTTTCTTCTTATCGGTAGAGCGCTCGTGGCGGCACTCTACCAGACAGGGCATTTCGGAAGAGCCGACAGCAGCTACGTCTGGTATGTCCTGGCGGGCGCGACTATCGGACTGTTTGCAGTCACGCGGGGCCGCATATTCAATTCCGCCTTCTACGCCCTCCACGACACGAAAACTCCACTTCGCTTTGCAGTCATCAGGGTGGCGCTGACAGCGGGGCTAGGCTATTTGTTTGCCTTTCCTCTGCAACCGATCATCGCATGGGTCATCACGAGCCTTCTCCGATTGCCCGCGCCGCGGCCTGAGGACGCGGCGCTGGTGTTTGGATCCGTGGGTCTGACATCGTCCGCGGGAGTCGCAGGTTGGGTGGAGTACCTGCTGCTCCGCACTACTATGGAAAAGAGGATCGGCAAAGTTCTGGTTGAAACCGGCTATTACTTCAGGCTGTGGTGTTCGGCATTGGTTTCCGGAGTGATGTCCCTCCTGGCATTTCACTTCGCACTCCCACTCCTGCATGGGATCGTGGTGCTGCGCGCCTCCCTACAACCGATCTTTGACGGCAGTGCCGCTTTGGTTGTTTTCGGAGCGATCTATATTCCGGCAACCTCTCTCTTAGGCATTGAGGAAGCACACAGACTCTTGCGGCGGGCGAGAGAATGACTTGGTTGTGAATCAGTTCCACCCTTGGTGATGCTATGATAGTGGCCAATAATCCAGGCAACGGAGGACGAGATGTCTTTCGGAGAAGACAAAGCACTGTGGCTAGGCGTTGGCGGGACCGCCATCGCAATCGTGGCTCTGGTTTGGCTCCTGCTCAGCGGCGGACCGCGGACACTGGTTGTCCTTTTCCCCGATGCAGGCGAGCTTAAACGGGAAGATCCCGTCCTCTGGCATGATTTCGTCGTAGGACGGGTTGAGAAGATCGAACCCCTTGTAAACAATCAGATCGGAGTAACCATCCGGCTGCATGAGGATTACGCGGCTAAGATTACTCATGGCACGCGGTTCACGCTCAGGCGTGCTGCACTTTTCGGATATGTCGGCAGCAACGCTATTGAGGTTGAAACCCCTTCCGAACGCGGCTTACCCTACGTGGAGGGTGAAAAGGTTCAAGGCATCAGTCCGCCCAGGCCCACGCTGATCACGCAAGGAAAGCAGGTGACCCTCGAGTACTGGAAGCAGCTCCAGGATCAGGCGGGGGCACTGCTGGAACAGTATCAGAAATCACCCTATCGAAAGGACGTGGAAGACGGTCTGGCGCAATTGAAGGCGCTGGCCGAGGAAGGAACCAAACAGGCCAAAACGAGCCTGGAGCAATTTCGCAAGGATCATCAGAAGGACTTCGACGCCGCGATGAAAAAGCTCGAGCAGGCCCGCGACTGGATTCGAAAGAAAGGCGACGAGGTTGGCGCGCGCCGCATACAGGAAGAGATCGACAAGCTCAAAAACAAATGATGAAAGCATTTTTGGACGCGGATAAACGTCTATGACAGATCGGAAGTCAAGACATTCCTCTAGCGTCTGACCCCTTTTCTTGACTTCCGAAGGGCCTTTCGATTATTGCACCCCCCGTGGGCATGCATCCTT
>Ga0187878_1001202_pt1 | contig 26165 bp, 29 predicted proteins | sample June2016WEW_17_1_FD_132979 | JGI IMG/M metagenome (GOLD analysis project Ga0187878, IMG submission 132979) | Peatland microbial communities from SPRUCE experiment site at the Marcell Experimental Forest, Minnesota, USA - June2016WEW_17_150 | ecosystem: Environmental > Terrestrial > Soil >...
CCGCCCAGGCGTCAAGGTCTACAGCGACACCGTGAGCCCATACGAGCCGAAAGATGTGGAGGGACTTTGCAACCGTCTAGCTGACCAGAATCTAGACCTAATCCTCCTCAACTGCTTCGGGTTCCCAATCGAGATCAGGAAGAAGGTTGCTACGAAGACGGGGAAGCCAGTGGTACAGGCGAACACGATGGTCGCCCACGTCCTCGCCGAACTACTCAGTTAGGCTTCTTTTTTCCGTATTCTTCGGGCTCCCCATAGTCGGGGAGGTTCTCGCCCGGGAGAGACTCAGTTTCCTCCTCTTCAACGATCTGCAGATTTTTCTTGTCATTTCTGAACTCTTCAGGTAGAACCCGATCCCTTCGCAGATCCTTAGCGACCACGTATACCTCAGCACTCCCCTTCCGGGATGCTAACGGCTTAACTATGTAGACCTTCTCAAACATCGCCCTCATGTCCCTGATGAATGCCTCGTGTTCCTTACCCTGGAATACCTTGACGACCATCCAGCCATCCTCCTTAAGGAGCTTGTCTGCGATGCTGAGAGCTGTGTGGGCGAGATAGATTTGGCGAAGGTCGTCAACCTCCCATACACCCATGACGTTAGGAGCCATGTCGCTAAGCACCACATCCGCCTTCTCACCTTGGAACCTGCCTAGGACCTCCTCCTGCACAACCGGGTCTGTGACGTCGCCGACGATGGTCTCGACGTTTTCCATGTAGAGTGGGAAGATCTCTTTCAGATCGACGCCCACGACTAGGCCTCCCTTGATAGATTCACCTGCGACCTGAAGCCAGCCACCGGGAGCTGCACCCATGTCGAGTACCCTCTTCGCCCCCTCAAAGAACTTGAACTCCTCGTTGAGTTGTTTGAGTTTGTAGCTTGCCCTGCTCCTATAGCCCTCCTCTTTGGCCTTGTTGTAGTAGTGTTCCGTCTTTCGCTCGTGGAGCCATCTGCTGGGCATGGGTTTTACGATCCCTTCGCGGGTCTATCCTTTAATAACGTTTGCCAAATCAGCTGCGCTAGCAGTTGTCCTGACCCCCCTTGGGTCGAAGTGAGTTCGGGTAGCCTTGAACCCAGATGTCCTGAGTTTTTCCAGTACATCATCCCTGCTTAGGCTCGACTTCCCCGCGCGGGAGCTTAACTCATCAAGGTGGAAGTATGTCGGTGGGAATCCTATCTCTCCGCGTAACGTTTCGATGAGGGGGATTAGGCGGCGCTCCAAACCACCTGTCTTAGCGGCCTTACCCAGCATATCTTCGGAGAATGAACTATCAGCGATGTCCCCGAGCCACATTGGGCCACCAATGACTAATTTATTGCCACATATTGGACACAAGCTAGACATCTTAAAGTAGGCACCCTTAACCGCCTCCCTATGAAGGCACCTCGAGCAATGGGCTATAAATCCCATCTCCGCTAGGGCCGCATCAGCGGGCTTGGCACTATGTTTGAGTCCCAGGTAGACACGGACATAATGGTCAGCGTAGTATCCAAAGAGGGGTCTAGCCCCCATCTCATGGATCACTGCAACTCGGACAGCTGCACCAATTACGAGACGTAACGCGACCTCATGGGTATATACCGTTCTGAGGGGCCTCCCACCGTATTTTCGGAGGCAGGCCATGGGGCTGACGCCGCAGAGTGGCGCCATGTCCGTCGCGGTTAGGGCGATCACTCCACCATCTCGGGTTGCCCTTACGCCTGAATCCAGGAACTCTGAGGGGGAGCCAAAGGGATCTATGTCGAGATAGTCGAATCTGTTCATCGGGCTGCTGCGAAGGTTTAGCATTAGGTTCGCGTCCATTAGGCGAATGCTGACCTTGTCTGAGACCCCGTTTCTGTGAGTGTTCTCCTCTGATATCTGGACACCACTAGGGTTGAGGTCCCCCATCAGAACATTTCCCACCCTCGCCTCTAAGGCGAGGCGGACCCCGCGAACACCGCAGCCACACATTGGCTCACACGCCTCCACTGGTCTGCCGAGGCGTTTCCCCTGCACCGAGACGGCGAGGACAGCAGTGTCCCTGTTGAGCCTCATTAATGGATTATAGAAGACCGCCGCCCTGCTACGAGCGTGGTCGAGTGGTTCCCCCTCCCGTCTACCAAGTGTGGGTATAAGTAGTCTCGCGGCCCCCTCTGTGGCCTCTTCGACGGGGAACCAGAACTCCATGACGGTTGAAGAGGGTGCGTCGTCTATTATCCTTTCTTTAATGCAATCTTCGGGTCGATACCGAGCTCAAGGCTGATCTTAATTATCTGATCCCAACTATCCTCTGGGAGGGGAATTCCTTCGCTTAACCTCTTTTTCTTGGATATTCTCTCGGGGTCTCCTGGGATAAGGACAGTCTCACCCCTCTCGGGCTTCCTCGACTTCACATAACTGATCACCTCAGAGGACTTTTTCTTGAAGGCATCGAGGCCGATGAAAGCCTCGGGGTTAATTGCTATGCAGAAGACTCCATTCGGGCTCGGGGGGTTCTGGCTGTTATCCATGCTCGCTCTGCTGCCGGTGAGGACAGCTCCGAGGAGCTCCGATGCCATCTGGATGCCGTAGCCTTTGTGCTCACCGAATCCTACGAGGTAGCCTCCATCGTAGAAGGCGTTCGGGTCGTCGGTGGGATTTCCGTTTTTATCCCTGATCCAGTGGCTTGGTACCTTAACGTGTTTAGCGCGTGCGACGCTCAACTTTCCAGCGGCGGCTAGGCTCGTGGCGTAGTCCATGAGGAAATTCTCACCGGTAGAAGTTGGTGTGCTTATGCTAGCTGGGTTTGTGCCGAAGGCCTTCTCGGCGCCGTGGAATGGGGATACAATAGGATTTCCCACGTTGGCAAACATCATTCCGATCATGTTCTGCTCCGTGGCCCAGGTCGTGTAGTAGCCGAGTCGACCGATGTGATTTATATTGAAACCACCGACAGCGGCGACCATGTTGGTACTCGCCTTCTCCACAGCGGTCGCAATCATCTTCTTAGCTGCGATCTGGCCGAAGCCCCAGCGTCCATCTATGTATGCCGAGGTTGGCGTCTCCTTTACGATGCGTGGGTTCTCCTTTGGCTGGATGTAGCCCTGTCTAATCCTCTCCCCATAAACGGGGAAGTAAAATGCCCCGTGGCTATCGTGTCCGCAAAGATTCGCTTCGACCAACGTTTCAGCGACGAACTCCGCTTTGCTCTTCGGCGCCCCTAGAGCGACGAATATCTTGGTCCCGAGCTCCCTGAGCCCTTGGGCCTCGGTGATGATCATAGAGAAGGAAGCTGGTATAGGTGGTAAAAAAGGATTGGCTACTTGATGAGTTTTCCAAGCCCCTCTACGAAACTTTTGATGTCTTCTCGCTCAATGCCGTAGTGGGTGCAAAGGCGTGTACCCCCACCATGGCCTTCGCTTAGCCACCCCAGCTTCTTTGTTGCGCTGATCCAGTCAGAGTCTTTCCACCCTATTGGGGTGTAGTCTATGTAGACCATGTTCGTTTGGACTTGGTTGACGACCTTTATACCCATCTTGGATAGCTCCTGCGCTAGTAGTTTCGCGTTGTCGTGGTCGTCCTTGAGTCTATCCACCATCTTTGTCAGGGCAATGATCCCGGGGGCTGCGATGATACCTGCCTGCCTCATACCTCCGCCAAGCATCTTCCTATACTTTCTAGCCTTATTGACAAGGTCTGCTGAGCCCACGACGAGGCTTCCTACGGGGGCGCTAAGTCCTTTGCTGAGGCAGATCTGGACGGTGTCCGCGTACTTGGTCAACTCCTTCACGTTGACGCCTAGGGCAACGGAGGCGTTGAAGACCCTCGCCCCATCCATGTGTACGCCGAGGTTATGCTTCTTCGCAATGTCCCAGTCTGCTTTGAGCTGTTTTGGTGTAAGTGCGATGCCTCCGGCAGAGTTGTGTGTGTTCTCGACGCATAGGAGGGTGGTCCTGGGGTAGTGGATGTTTTCCACTCTTATGGCCTTCTCGATGTCGTCTGGTTTCATCCACCCGAGTTCGCCGGGTACGGTGCGCGCCATGAGCTGCCCCATAACCGCGAGGCCGCCAACCTCGTTGACGTATATGTGGCTCTTCTGTTCCAGAATTATCTCGTTCCCGCGTTGGGTGTGTGCGAGAACGGAGACTGCATTTCCTTGAGTCCCGCTTGTGACGAAGAGACCCGCCTCTTTACCCGTGATCTCGGAGGCTATTCGCTCGAGCTCGTTGACGGTAGGGTCGTCTCCGTAAACGTCATCCCCAACCTTCGCCTTGAAGGCTGCCTCCCTCATCTCGGGTGTGGGCCATGTAACGGTGTCACTTCGGAAGTCTAGGTTCTTCTCGACCATGAATTGTCGAATACCTAGGAGGGCGGACGGTGCTTAAGGGATTTGGGGGTGATCCTGAATAAGCCTTATCAGCGACCAACCCGAAGCTGGACTGATAGCTTTGCCATTGAGACTGGGGAAAACCAACAAAAAGGTCATTTTAGCCATAGTATTCATAGCTTTGTTCACGGTCAGCGTAGCCGCTGTACTATTTCGATCAGCACCTGCGTCTCAGAGCTTAGTTGGGTACGTGAATGTGAGTCGTAGCGAGTCCTATTGGTCTAACAAGACTGGTAACACGACGGATTCAAGGTATCTCATAGATTATGGGATAGCCGTAATACAAGATACCCCAACTGTTACTATTCATGATAAGACCGATCCCGGCCTCACACAGATTCCAATCGATCAGGATACCACGAATATACAGGTCTCATACGACTCGACGACCGGAGACATAACCGTCGTGGCCACCGGTTTAAAGACAAAGGACGAGGTGTTTGGGCAAGCCGCCTTTAAGATGGATCCTGTCGATATATTCTCCGTCAGCGAGGCTCCACATACGATCGTAAACCCGGCTGACATATACTGGGGAGATAAGGCTACAGTCAACATCACCATCACCCCATTTAGAGTCGCTAAGACGGCTAATGTAACCGAAGTTGGCGTATACTCTTGGTTTACAAACGCAGTGACAGATATCAGCGACGTATCCACAGCCCCGCCGGCGGTCTGTGATCCCCCCGCCTACCAGGCAATATGGCAGTACAAGAATCCAACAACGTTCAATTACACGGCCCACAGTGCGAAGTACACGATACAGCTTCCCTCAATCCAGCAGGGTGGAGACATACTACTGAGGACCTGGGTGGAGGCAAGGTACTCAACCCCGCTGAGGATGGCGGTTGATGGAACTATTGATGGCGCGAATGGACTCTTCTTCAAGGTCGACTCTTCGATAAGCTACCAGTATGAACATATAATCCTGACGAGAAAAGTTGGCTAGGCATAGAGCTCTGCGTTTCTTAGGGCAAGCTTCAGATTCTCCTCGGCTCTATCTAGAACTGGGAGGCCGTGACCGGTAAGCATCACGTCGACTCTAAGCCTCGTAAGCTTCCTGAGGGACTCTATGAGTTCATCGAGGCTACCTGATTCTCCGTCGAATCTACCGAAGTAGCCATCCGAGAAGGCTGTGTCCCCCGAGAAAAGTATCCTATGCTCCCTCGCATATAGGCATATGCCACCTGATGTGTGGCCTGGTGTCCAAATCACCTCGAGTGGCCAGAGTTCAGTCTCGATTATATCCTCCTCTTTGACCTTCACGAGTGAGTCCCCGAGGCTCGAGGCTATGAAGTCTGCATCCACTTCGTGGATATAGACCCTTGGTTTTGCCCTCTCGAGAATGAGGAATGCCCCCATTGCGTGGTCGTGGTGGGCGTGTGTGATTATGATCTTCTCCACGTTCTGGGGCTCCACCTTGAGCTCCTTAAGCTGGGGCCAGACGGGGTTTAGGCGGTTCCCGACGCCAGTATCGATAATCGTCGCCCTCTCCCTGCCTACGACGAATATGTTACTGCAGAGTCCGTCTCCAACAATCATGTTGACGCCACGGAGAATCGGTGAGTCCTCGACTAGGTTAATGATCTGAGGCAACTCTATCGGGGTAATTTTATTGAGGGCTTGTTAAAAGGCTTCTATGGAATCCTCACGAGGTGTAGGCGGAGTACGAGGTAGCCTTCATCATAGTCGTAGTCGAGTCCCTCCAACTCATGCCCCTCCGGGATAGGGTAGCTCCTTCTGAACTCCTTATCAGATGTACTGTGGAGATGGATCGAGGCCCCGTTTGTCTCAACCAGAATGGTCTTCTCTAGTCTCTTAGGCATCTCAGCGGTTATTACATACTCGACGCGTTCGAAGTGCTCCCCGCCAAGCAGGTTTCCTTCGATTATGGTCACTTCCTCGTTGTTGCTGGAGGTTGGTTTTGCTCGTGTGTGTATGTACCAAGGGAGTAACGAGGCCGCGGCTACTGTGAGGAAGAAGATGAAGCTGTAGGCTCCTGCGGTGATTGGGCTCACTTCACCGAAAATGAATGGGAATGCCACAGTGACTCCCTCTGTGGGAATGCTTGCGACTATTCCAGCGGCCGTGGCTGATAGTCCCACGATTAGCATGAGAAGTCCGCCCACTAGCATAACCTTCTTGGTTCGCGCCTTAGAGTTTACTCTCTCCTCTACGCATTCAAGGCATGTTTGGGTCTCCTCGTCGAAACAGTCTCTGCAGACGCGGTGGCCACAGCGAGGGCATAGGGTGTTCGCCCCATCCCCTCCGCAGACCCAGCAAACATCGTCTCTTGTTTCAGTCACCAGGCTATCAATCCCACCCAAGAGGCAGCATACAACGCGGCCGTCACCAAGATTCCAACGACTATTAGGAACTTTATCGCCCTCCTGCTCTCATTAACCTTGGCGATTGGCGCATTTAGGAATCCTAGGTGTCTCCTATAGAGATCGACTGGCTCAACGCGTAGACTTAGGTAGACCATAATCACACCTAGCCATGCGATTAAGAACCCGACGCCGATCAACGCTATTGAGGAGCTCACGTGAACCTCCCTCTCAGGGATAACTCGGTTATCTTAAACCTTTCTAGCCGCTTTTTTTTTATAACTTTTTTCCTTCACCAAGTGAGAGAATCATAAATATTTTATGTGGTCCAGAGACTGGCTTTGCCCATATACTCGTTTACCTCCCACTCTCGGATGGAGACGTTGTCCACGTCTACTACGTATATCGCGTGGAGGCGGGCGTTTCTAATCTCCTCTATACTCACCGGTGGGTTACTGTAGTAGAGGTCGCAGAGGCGTTTGATGGAGGCGATCTCCTCCTCAGTGCGGAATCTGGGGGGCTTGGTAAGGCTCGGCGGTATCTGGAGGACGTAGTAGGGCGGAGTCGCTAGAACGAATTTGCTTGCATAGCCACTATATCTCGTTATCTTGCTCGCTGCTCTGGCTCGTAGGTACACGAGGGGGTCGATAGCGTTTTCAGGTGGCACGAAGCCTGTTTCCGCTTCGACCATGAGGCTCCCGAGCCCCTTCTCGGCGTAGACATCGGTGCTTATCCCATTTACCGCGGTCTCGAGCTGAACGTCGAATCCTGCATGGATCAGGTGGGCAGCGCAGACGAGCTCCATCACCGAGTGGTTGATCTTCACTCTGTTCTGCTTGTGCATCCTCTCGAGGTCGTCGCGTAGGACATGGATTTTCGGGTGATATACCGGGTCAAGTTTTTCTAGAATCTTGGAGACTACGGAGTCTACGTCGTGCATGAACTCCTCCGTAGACCCCTTAGCTCCCATTTACGCACCTAAGCCCTTATTCTCATTTAGCGATACTAACTATTAAAGCGAAGCGGTGGCCTTACCTAGATGGATAAATAGATCGATGGGTCACAGATACTAGACTATAAATGCCTGAGAAGAGTGTTTGGGAGATATTCGCTGGGGAGTGTCCCAGTGTAAGTGACGCTTATACGAAGCTGAGCCAGGCCATTAGTGCCCATGGTGGCTTAGATGAGAAGACGAGGCTCCTCATTCTAATTGGGATCTATTCGACGACTCGTGACCCGGTTGCGTTGCGCTACTTCGTCGGGCTCGCATTTAAGGCGGGGATACCTAAGAAGCAGATAGAGTCCGCTGCCCTAATGGCCTTTAATACAGGGGTCACGAATGCGGAACTCGCCATTCCAATCATCGAGGAGCTGGCGAAGAAGTAAAATTAGATAGATCCACCGTTTTTAACCCGATTTCTCTTATGAATCCGAAGGACTTTACTCTGTAGAGATGGCTCTCGCAGGAGCAGTCGCTGCAGCCGAATCGGGTGATGGGTTCACCCTTCTCTGCGACGCGTGTGGCTATCTCACACTCCATGCGTACTGCCCAGTCCGTTGCGTAGATTGCTTCGATCTCGACGCCGGGTTCACGGAGTAGGTAGTCAATGTGCCAGTGGGCGATCCTTCCTTCGCCTCTGCTGGTCCTGAGGTGTCTCCCGAGTCTTGGAATAAGGCTGTTTAGTGCAGAGCCCACATAGACGTAACGTCCCTTCCGGAAGTGGATGAGGCCGAGTGAGCCGACTTTTATCTCTAAGTCCCTTTCAACGTGGATGCAGAGGCAGTAGCTCCCCCGAGTAACCATAAGGAAAGAGCCACATCATTGTTTAAAAATGGGTCACTTTAGGTAGCTGTTAAACCAGTCGATCATATCGTGGAGGCGGTGCTTCCTGATCGTTGGCCTCCCTAGATTCCTGAACGAGTGGCTCCCCTTCGTGTAGAGGATGAACTTTGTCTCCACTCCTAGGTACCTTAGTGCAGTGTACATCTGTATGCTCTGATCTATCCAGCACCTGTTATCATTGTAGCTGTGGATGAGCATGGTTGGGGTTATAACATTCTTCGCATATGTGAGTGGCGACTTCTCAGTGTAGGACTTTGGGTTGCTCCAGGGATCGCCGCCGATCTGGTCGGGACCGAAATGGAAGCCAATATCTGATGTGCCGAAGAAACTAGTCCAGTTGCAGATGCTGCGCGCGCGCATAGACTAAGCTCTTGCCATTCGGCGATAGTTGCGGGTTGGAGGCCATAACAAATCTGTCGAGGTCCTCGATCTCAAGCCTTCTCGGCATGTTAATCACTAATCTAGACACTGTAGTATCGGATTTAAGATTGGGTAGGCTAATCCACCTGCAAAGTTTTTTTGGCTATTCTGCGTTACCTGTATCATGGTTCTCAAACTGAAAGATGAGTTCCCTCTATTGAAGGGAAAGATACACTTCGATACGGCCACAACTGGCGCTGTCCCGGCATCGACCCTGAGGGTCATGGAGGAGTATATCGCTGACGTCACCGCGATGTTCTGTGGGGAGCGCGCTTGGCAGAGTGGCACAGCTGACTGGGCGAAGCGTCGCCTAAACTCGAAGAAACTCTTCGCCGAGGTCATCGGTGGTAAGGTGGAGGAGATCGCCTTCATCCCCAACGCCACTGCGGGTATCAACACCGCCCTAAGCATGGTTTCCGTCAAGAGGGGCAGTAATGTCATCTGCACAAATCTCAGCTACCCCATGACTGCCACTGTAGTTAACAAGCAGAGGGATCGCGGAGCTAAACCAAAGTTCTTAAAGAGTAAGAGAGGCGTCGTCACCCTCGAGCAGTTTGAGAAGGCCGTCAATGATAAGACGGCTGTTGTCGTCGTCGACCAACCTAGCTGGTTCAATGGATACCTCCACGATCTCAAGGCGCTGTCGGAGGTCTGCCACGCCCACGGTGCGAAGCTCGTTGTTGACGGGACACAGTGTGTCGGCAGCCTCGCTTGGGAGGCTGACCGCTGGGGGGTCGACTTCGTGGCCACCAGCACATACAAGTGGCTCATGGGGGGGCACTACGGGCAGTCCGCGGGCTTCCTCTTCGTCTCGAAGCCCAACATAGACGCGAGTCAGCCTGTATATGTTGGGGAGAAGACGCTCGAGCCGGAGGTGGGTGAGCGAAACACCACCGACGAGTTCACGCTCTATGAGTTTAAGCCTCGCAGGGGGATCGAGCGCATCGAGGTCTTCCCTAGGCAGGAGATCAGCTATGTGGCTGTTGAGAACTCGATGAAGGTGCTCCTCGCCCATGGGAAGAAGGCGGTGGAGAGGCAGGTCCGGGACGTAGACAATGTCCTCATCGAGGAGCTGACGAAGAGACACTTCAAGCTTCAGACCCCAAAGGAGGAGGAAAAGAGGATATATGTCAATGTTCAGGTCCCCGACTTCAAGGCCGTTGGGGAGAAACTCCTTACGAGGAATATTTACGTCGCCCCGAGGATAGGTGGGCTACGTATGAGTCCTCATTTCTACAACACTGAGGAGGAGGCTCTCGCCCTGGTGAAGGCCCTCCGCGAGGTCACAAGACCGCATTAAACACTTTTCTTCCCGACGCGGGTATCGAGTTCAGGTGGTCCTATGAAGGTCCTGGTTGTTGGTAACGGCGCGAGAGAGCACGCGATCGCGAAGAAAGTTCACGCCGACGGTGCGGAGCTGGTCTCCGCGATGTCGAAAAGGAACCCAGGCATCGCTGCCCTATCCGAGAAGGTGGAGATCATGGACATCGATAAACCCGAGGGGTACAACCGCTTCAGGGGTGTCGATATCGCCTTCATCGGACCGGAGGCACCGCTGGCCGCTGGGATCGCTGATCACCTCAGCGCCCTTGGAGTCCCCGTTGTCGGGCCGAAGAAGAGCTTGGCTCGCCTTGAGTGGAGCAAGAGCTATGCGCGCCTAGTCCTGCAGGAGAATGGTATTCCTGGTAACCCGGAGTTCAGGGTTTGTAGAGACCTCCTTTCAGTTAGAACGTTTCTCAGGGAGCATCCGGATGTGGCTGTCAAGCCGGATGTACTCACTGGGGGAAAGGGCGTCAAGTTGACGGGGGAGCACCTGAAGACAGAGAGGGAGGTTGAGGAGTACGCCTCTGAGTGTATACGAAACGACGGCCTCGTCGTTCTCGAGGAGAAGCTGATGGGGAAGGAGTTCACACTTCAGGCCTTCGTCGACGGCGAGCACATCGAGGTTATGCCACTCGTTCGAGACTTCAAGCGTGCCTACGACGGGGACAGGGGCCCTAATACGGGGAGTATGGGTAGCTATAGCTGCCCCGACCACAGCCTCCCTGACCTTCCTGTCTCCGCTGTTAAGAAGGGTGTTGAGATTATGAGGTCGACCGTTTCCGCCCTCTCAGAGTCCGTGGGCGAGTATCACGGTTTTCTCTACGGTGGATTCATGAACACTGAGCATGGCGTATACCTGATTGAGTACAACGCTCGTCTGGGAGACCCCGAAGCGATAAACGTCCTTGCACTCCTCGACGATTCACTCGTTGAGACGGGCTTCAAGGTTGTCGAGGGTAGGCTAAGCACGCCAACTTTCCGGAGGGAGGCCACCGTCTGCGTGTACATAGTTCCAGAGGGTTACCCCGAGGCGCCGCAGAGGGATAAGCCTCTAACTGTGGGTAGCCTAAGGAACTCGGAGCCATACTACGCTTCCGTCTACGAGGAGGGAGGAGTCATTAGGACGACCGGCAGCAGGGCAGTAGCCCTCTTAGCCAAGGGAAAGTCCGTCGCTGAGGCACGTGAGAAGGTGTACTCAGACGCATCCGCAGTCAAAGGGACTCTGTTCTACAGGCGTGATATTGGCTCTGGGGTTTAATCCACACAAGTTATTAGGAAACGCCTAGAGGGATAGGTAACTAGGTGGGTTGATGAGTAGCAAATACGACATGTTAGCGCGCCTCGAGGCAATACTCTATGCCTCGGGTAGACCACTCAGTCTCGCTACTATAGTTGCCCACTTGAAGCTGGATAGCGAGCAGGAGGCTAAGCAACTCAGCATCCGTCTCGGTGAGATCTATGAACAGGACCGCAGCCCATTAGAGGTGAAGCATCTCCCCGAGGACCGAGTCGTGATCCAGCTTAAGACCGATTACACTAAGGAGGCGCGCAAGTTTAGCATCCGTCCCCTCCTAACTACAGGTCCCCTGCGCACTCTCAGCTACATCGCGTACAACCAGCCTATTGAGCAGAGAGAGGTGGCCCTCGCCCGGGGTAGCCAGTCCTATCAGCACATTAAGCAGCTCGTCCAGATGGGTCTCGTCGAGAGGGAGAAGGGGGACGGGAGAGCGAAGTTTCTGAAGACTACGAATGAATTCGCGGACTCCCTCGGCCTCAGCAGAGATCGCAGCAACATGAAGCGGCAACTCCGTAGCCTTTTCCATAAGATTGAGGCAGAAGATCTCCAGCAGAAGAAGGAGAAGCAGAAGGAGTGACGTGTCTATCAGCGCGCTCGATGGATGGGTGTACGAGTTCTAATGTAATGTAAAGTTGGTCGAAGTTGATGCTGATGTATACCCCGTCTTGGTGGCGGTCGCTGTAACCTTGTAGGTTCCCGTCTGAGCGGAGGTACTGAGCATGTATATGATAACCGCGTTTCCATACGAAAGCCATTTTTTATTGTCAATGATTATTTAAAGATAAAATGATTTATTCTCATTCAACAGAACTTCCTCCGGTGAATCCTTGCCCGATCCCTTCCCCTTTATCAAGGTCGCTGGTTCTGCACACGAGTGTGGTTTGAAGTATGGTAAAGCCACGAAGAAGCAGATACGCTACAATGTAGACTACTACATTGGCCTCTGGGGTCGAATCTGCGGCATGACCGAGAGGGAGGCACTCAATAAGGCATCTATGACCGCTGAGCCTATCAAGAGATATGATGCGAGTATCTACGAGGAGATTGAGGGAATAGCGGAGGGGTCAGAGTCGAAGCTCGAGGAAATCCTCGCCCTCAACACGCGGTACGAGCTGCTCTTCAGCCAGGTGAAGCTGCCCCCAGATGGTTGTACTGCGATTGCCACACTCCCAGACGCCACGACTGTTAGGCACTCTCTGCTCGCTCAGAACTGGGATTACCGCCCCGGTATAACAGATGGATGTGTGACCCTTGAGATCAGGCAGGATGGGAAGCCCTCGATTCTTCTGCACGCCGAAGCTGGCACAGTTGGACACAAGGGTGTCAACTCTTATGGCCTTGGAATAGTCTTAAACGCCCTCGTCAGTGATAAAGACACATTTACCCCTAACCCGCCGCTTCTCGTGCAGTGTAGGAAGGCTCTGAACAGTAGGTGGCTGAATGAAGCGATAATGGGTGTCCTGAATGCTAAGCATAGCGTGTCCTCCAATCTCATCCTCGCCCAGGCGGGAGGAGTCGCCATCGATCTCGAGATGAGCCCCCTCGACACATCGATCATGGTCCCAGAGAATGGGTACATAGCACATACGAACCACTTCATAGGGCCTAGGAGCCTCTCCGTCCGGGACACATTCGTCCCCCAGATACCCAACACAATTTACAGACTAAGCAGGACAAACTCCGCTTTGAAGAATGGTGGGACACAGGTGTGCCCATAAGCATGAATAAAACTCGAAAATGATAGTGAATAGCATGTTTAGAGGTAGACAATCGCAGTTTAGGGATCGTTTGAAAGAGTCTCAGGATATTGTTGAGAAATTTAGGCTTAAGGGCGCTACTAGTAGCGAAAGAGCGATGACCATCGAGGAACTTGGTCTTCCGCCAGTTTTCAAGGATATGATGAGTAGACGACTTGGTCAATCAGGGATAGTTGTTGAGGTTAGTGGGAAGTACTACCTCTCAGAGGTGCGGTTGAAAGAGGTTAGAGACTCGTTTCCTAAACGCAGAAATAATGACCTTTGAATTACAATCAATTAATAATGCGCATCTCAGAGAGTCTAAGGACACTAAACTGAGCTCGGTGAATCATAATCTTCTTTAGCAACTGGCACCCGGCTCCATGAGATAAGCGTTGGCTGAGCAGGGCTCGAACTCACTCGTTGTGATCGCAGCTATTGTCAGTATGATACCTGGAGCATATTTCACCTGGTTGGTCCTCAGGGGCTTGATTCTGAGCCTGAGGCAGGGTAAGGACGAGGACCTTTAGATTATTCCTAAATCTAGCCTTTTTTGGATGATGATTGATAGTTGAACTATTGATCATCAATTAGAAGCATATTTGACGATTTTTTGTGGTGAACCCGGATACTAAGTGTTGATTGTGATTAATCGCAGGGCTCGGGGTCCCTTTCGAGGCTACCACTTGTGCAGTGGATACTGCCACTGTTTCTCGGCCTGACTAGGCTACTGCACTCTACTTCCACAACCTCGACACCGATGGATTCGAGCCACTTAGTGTTCTTAGGATTGCCGACTGGGACCATTAGTTTCATGGGTTCTAGGACGATGCCAGTGTTTGGTCCGATTTTAGCGCCATGTGTGTCGGTGTATACTAGTTCGTCAGGTGGTACGATGAATTTCCAGTTCATCTCATTCTTCATCCACGCTACGAGGTGTGGGTCGAACCAGATTGGATCTCCTACGCTTGTATGACGGTCAATCATGGCGTAGTCGATTGTTCCCTTGCTTGTGCCGTATCCTGGGTCCATCTTGATGTCGACTTCTGGATCCTGTAGTTTGACTATTCTAGCGTATTGCTCCTGACCGAATTCATTCGCCTTTGCGATGATGGGGTCTGACGTATTACCCCTGGGGAAATGCACCTCTATGAATAGGTGTTTCTCGTCAAGCCAGCCGCATGATCCTCCCTCGACCATGCCGTCGCCCACGATCATGCCGACGACTGGACATCCAGCCTCGGCGAGTGTTTGATAGGTTGGTACCTCCTCGCCTTTTCGGATCCAGTCGTACATTCGTAGAATGATCTGGCCGTAGACGGCGGGGTGACAGACATCATCGGTATAGATGCTCTTCACTTGGTAGGGTGGGTCATTGGGATCTGGCTTTCTGACGACTACGCGGATGCCCTCGTCCTTGTAGGCTTTTAGTAGGTTCTCGTGATGCTTGATCAACTCGTTGAGGTCCGGTTTGAAGGTCATCCTCCAAGCTGCAAGGCTATCCTCGTGGGGTGGCCATGGGGTCTTCTTCCCGACGCTTAGAAACTCCTTACCGGGTCGGTGGACGAAGACTGTGCGGAGCTTGCCGATGCTGGTGTTCGCTTTCCACCGGTTTCCCCAGTATTTAGGCATCTCCTCTCCGAAGTCGCTGTGTATTTGTGGATGGAGTTTATTGTATATGTTGGCTAGTTCTTTGATGTTCTCTTTGCTGTTGCTTTGTGACATGGAGTATTGGTGGTTGGACGGGCTAAAACGGTTTTCTTAGTCGGGCTTACTGGTACATCTCGTAATAGGGATCCATCCAGTAGTGTCCTTGGAACAGCGCTTTTCCACCATCTACCAGCATATTCCCCTTGGAGTAGACCTTATCGATTTTAAGGTCCTCTGGCTTGTTCGCGATCACGATGTCAGCATCGTATCCTGGCTTGATTCTGCCTTTTCTGTCATCTATACCTAGAACGCGGGCCGGATTTGTTGTCACCATCTTTAAGGCCTCCTCAAAAGGTGCGACGCTGTTTCGGACAATGTCTCTAATCTCTCTCCTGTTGAAGTCGACGAGAGCTACATAGAGTCCTATCTGTTTGCCGCTGCTATCCCTTATCGCCATTGGGCAGTTCGCGTCGCTGCTGATCGTGATGCCTTCTATGGGGCAACCCGCGTCTAACATTCTCTTCACCGCGTACTCGGTTTTGACGCCGGTTAGGGTTCCCTCCTCCCTGCGCATCTGTGTGGTAAGGTCGACTACACCACCTCTCTTTATCCAATCAATGCCCTGGGCTATTACGTCTGGCGTTATTCGGTTGACGTGTGTCGGTACTATTCCCTTAGGGTCGAGGCCGGTGTTCTCGATGAGTTCGAAGAGCATATCCATCCTCTGGGGTCGCCTTCCAACATGAACGTGAGTCACAGCTGTCTTCTTTACGGTCTCGGCTCCGATGTTGACCTCGCTGACTAGCTCCGCGAGCTCTCTCCATGTGTGGTGACTGGTGGTCGCGTCTGAGATAGCGGTCTTCAGTCCCCTGACCTTCTCGAGTAGGATGATGTCTCTCCTCACGCTGCCCGTTATCGTGATAGGTGGGATGTGGAAGCCACCCGTGTAGATGTATGTGGTGAGCCCCATCTTATCCAGCTCGACGGCCTTCCAGTAGAGCTGCTCGAGGGTTCTGACCCACATCTCGCCCCCTAGGGTGCCAACAGCGGTTGTCACTCCGCTCTCCACGATGTCCTGCCAAGAGACGTCATAGGTATGGCCGACGGGACCCTGCCCATCGTCAGCTCCAGTGAAGTGGATGTGTGTGTCGACGAAGCCTGGATAAATGATCTTGTCGGTGGCGTCAACGACTTCGCACTCGTATTTGCCTGGGAGTTCAAGGTTCTCCTCTACAGCGACTATCCTATCGTTTGTGACTAGAATATCGACCTTGCCGAGCTTCTCGGGTGCGTAGACTTCTCCACCGGTTAGTAGCTTGAACATAGTTGAATGTTCGCATGCGGGGATATAATTCCTATTTTGTTGTATATGGTACTGCATTCTATGTTCGGCGGTGGTCGTAGTCGTCGTCGGGGGTTTTGATGGGTGTCACGGAGAGTATTCCGTCGATGATCTTGTATACTCTCAGACCTGCATAGGATATTTTGTTTTTTTCGAGGAGTTGGAGTGCCTTCTTCTCGCTCCCAGGTGGCACATAGAGAAAGAACTTTTTCTCTTTCTTACCTAACCCTGCCTTCCCTGAGATTAGTCTCCACCTATTCACGGATGAAGGTGATACTTCCTTTGCTACTGCTATATCTGCCAGTTCCTGTATTCTGCCGTCGGGTTTTGTTATTACTATACTTGGGTAGACCACAGCTTCATCCGTATCAATTCCCCTGCGCTTTACCTCGTCGTTGACTATAGTGACATATCCTTCACCCCAGTTCTCCTGGTCGACGAATGGGAATCTTGTCGCGGCTATTATGCGGACTACGCGGTTTCTGAGTGTCTTCTCGGTTACCATTTTTAATGTCTCCAAGAGTAGGTTACATCTGAGCTTTTTGAAATTTGACTAGTAGCACGCTCTGAACCGGTAAGCCCTTATGATTCCCCGTTTTTCTTTGTGGGGTATGAGGCGAACTCCTGATAGAATTCCACAATCCAACAAGTCAGGTGGGAAGACGGACAGAGTCGGCGTAGTGATCAATACAATCCTATTCGACAACTGGAACACCCTAGTCCAGGCTCCCGCGCTCATGAAACGTGGTGCTTCCCTAGAAATTTTCCAGCGCAGTCTCTTAGGCCAGGGTCTAAATTATGATTGTGATAAGTTTGTCGAGGCCTATCGGAGAATCGCTAGAAGTCAGGTTGCTGAGGCCGAGGCCAATGGTTGGACTGAGATCGACTACGTGAAGCGACTGGTCCTAACCTTGGAGGAGTTGGGTGTGGGGGAGCCTCAGAGGAGCACTTACGCTAAAATGGCTTGGGATGAGTACCTCGCAGAGTGGCCCCGCCAGACTAGTTTCTATCCTGATACCCCCGCCCTTCTGGGTCAGCTCCGGGGGATGTACAAACTCGGCGTAGTTACCAACTTCATGGATGGCCCTACTGCTCGCAAGGTCTTTGATGACTTGGGCTACAAGAAGATCTTTGGTAGCCTGATTGTGTCAGCGGAGGTGGGCTACATGAAGCCGGCCCCAATCCTTTTCGAGAGGGCTCTTGGGGAGCTTGGGTCGAGGCCCGAGAACGCGTTGATGGTTGGTGACACATATGAGGCCGATATTGTCGGAGCCCACGCGTTAGGTATACGCTGCGTTTTAATCGATCTCTATGGGGCGTCTGAGGAGCAGCTGAAGTGTTCTGACGCTGTCATTAAACGGATTGGCGATTTACCCGAGGCCCTTAAGGGACTCCAATAGCCCCACTAAAAAAGAGATATCTGTTCTAAATATTACATTTAAAATATAAATGCACCATATATGTCGTAAAATATATAATAGTGTCTCCTGTTAAGTCCACGACGTCGCAAATTCAGTGGATGAAGACCATGACTGACAACAAGAAAGTCGTTTTAATGTACAGCGGGGGCCTAGACACCTCCGTCTGCGTGAAGCTGCTTCAGGATAAGTATGGGCTCGAGGTAATAACTGTCCTCGGGGATGTCGGCCAAAAGGCTGACTTCAAGGCACTTGAGGATAAGGCCCTAAAGCTGGGTGCAGTGAAACATTACACAGTAGATTGCAAGAAGGAGTTCGCCGAGAAGTACGTTTGGAAGGCGCTAAAAGCTAACGCTCTTTACTGTGACTACTACCCCGTCTCGACGAGTATAGCGAGGCCAATAATCGCTATCAAGGCGATTGAGATCGCGAAGAAGGAGGGGGCTGCCAACATCGCCCATGGCTGTAAGGGGCGTGGCGCGGACTACTTCAGGTTCATGGTCTTCCTCAAGCACTTCGCACCTGAGCTGAAGATTGTCAGTCCCATCACGGACTGGTGGCCTACACGGGACGAGGAGGCCGCGTACGCCTACCAGAATAATATCCCGGTTCCAATCAGTAAGGATCAGCCATTCAGCTACGACGAGAACCTCTGGGGGAACGCCATCAACTACGGTGACATCGACGACATCGAGAAGATGGTTCCCGAGGGTTGCTTCAAGTGGACGGTGCCACTTGAGCAGGCGCCCGACAAGGCTGAGATCATCAACCTCAAGTTCGAGGATGGTATCCCGACGCACATCAACGGTGAGAAGATGGACGCTGTTGAGCTGATAATGACCCTGAATGAAGTTGGGGGTAAGCATGGCATAGGGCGTGTCGATATGATCGAGGACGGGATCTACGGGACCAAGTTTAAGTGGGTCTACGAGGTCCCCGCTGCCCAGATCCTCGTCGAGGCTCACAAAGAGCTGGAGAGGATCGTGCTTACGAAGGACACCCTCATCTTCAAAGACGAGGTCGACAAGAAATGGGCTAAGCTCGCATACGATGCCTTCTGGTTCAATCCCCTCATCAAGGGGCTTGAGGCATTCGAGGAGGAGATGCAGGGATACGTCAATGGCGAGGTGACTCTCAAGCTCTACAAGGGTAACACCAAGATGATGAAGAGGAGCACTAAGCACAGCCTCATCATCCCCTACGATAAGGACAGCGTCGTCCAGGTTCCCTACGGGCTCGAGGACGCCGTCTTCATCAAGGCGAACCCGCAGGTTCTCGCTATGTACAAGGAAGGATAGGCGATGAAGCCCGAGGGCCCACTATGGCTATCCGAGGGTGGCAGGGCCCCCACGGAGATCGCCCAGGAGTACATGGCTGGGCAGGACATCATCCTTGATCAGCAGTTCATTAAACATGACCTCAACACCCTCGAGGCACACATGCTCATGCTCAACAAGGTGGGCCTCATATCGGGCTCCGTCCTAGCGAAGACGCTTGGGAGCCTTGAAAAGATCAGGGTCCTCGACGCAAAGGGTGAGTACAAGCTCCAGAAGGAGTTGGAGGACGTCCACAGCAACATTGAGAGCACCGTCATCAAGGATGTTGGCATCGAGAACGGTGGCTGGCTACGTCTCGGCGTAGCCCGGAACGACCAGATCTACACCGACACCCGCATGTACATGCGTGAGCACGTTAACGTCGTCATCACTGAACTTTTGAAGCTCATCGACACTCTGCTTGAACTCGCTGATGGAAACTTGGAGACGGTGATGCCTGGCTACACTCACCTAAGGATCAGTCAACCCATCACCCTTGCCCACTGGCTCACAGCGAAGGTTAGCCACCTTTTCGACGACATCGAGCGTCTCGAGTTCACATTCGGGCAGATCAACGACTCCCCCCTCGGTATCGTTGAGATGGCGGGAACCCACCTCACCATAGACCGCCAGTATGAGGCGGATCTCCTAGGCTTCGACGGCGTTTTGGAGAACAGCCTCTACGCCTCGAACAGCCGGGGCGAGGTAGAGGCAGTGCTCCTATGCGACCTCAGCTTGCTGATGCTCCACTGTCGTCGTATGGTGCAGGAGCTTATACTCTGGTCGAGCTACGAGTTCGGCTTCATAGAGCTTGATGACGGATATACGACGGGAGGCACGGCCCAGCCTAACCTCAGGAACCCGGACGCTCTCGAGATGGTTAGGGCTAAAGCACCTAAGGTATACAGTAAGCTCAACCAGGTCATAGCCATCATGGATATTCTCCCTAGTGGTTATAACCGGGACACTCAGGAGACGAAGAGCTGCGTTTTCGAGGCCGTCGATATCGTCGAGAAGACTATTCCCGTCTTACGCGGCGTCGTCTCCACTATGAAGTTGAACAAGGAGAGAATGAGGAGCTTAAGCGGGAGGAACTTCGCCACCGCACCCGATGTAACGACGCAGCTCGCCTTCAAGTCTGGTATAGACTTCCGCAGTTGCTATCTTGTGGTGAAGAAGCTCATAAGGGGCGGTTATCTCAAGGAGTCCTTCGCTGAGCTCACTCCCGAGCTCCTCTCCAAGGTCTCGAGGGAGACAATCGGTAAAGAGGTCAAGGTGAAGAAGAAGGACCTCGAGGAGGTGCTTGACCCAGTCGAGTGCGCCCTCAGCCACGACAGTCTCGGCGGTCCCGCTCCCAAGGAGGTGGCGAGGATGATTAAGGAACAGAGGAAAAAGGTGAGGGAACATATCAACTTCTTGGAGGCTAGAGCCAAGAAACTTAACTCCGCTGATGAGAAGCTGGCGGCACTCGTCGTCGCGACCCTAGAATAGGGCACCATTCTTTTTAGCCAGGCTTCCCACAAAGACGAGATAGACAGTGACGACCATAGGAATATGGAGATTCGCTGAGAGGCTTCCGCCTATCAGGGAGGAGTGGAGGCAGACGCTTGGCGAGGGGAGCACACCTCTGATCAGGCTCAGGGGCACCCGCATCTGGGCTAAGGTGGAGGCGATGAACCCGACCTCCAGCTTCAAGGACAGAGGCATTGCATACCTCATCAGCAAGGTGGCTGAGGAGGGTGTGAAGCGGGTCGTCATCGACTCGAGTGGCAACGCCGCTGTAAGCACCTCCGCATACTGCGCCAGGGCTGGTATAAAGCTCGTTGCTGTGATGCCTGGCTACAGCCACGCGGAGAAGAAGACTCAAGTCTTATGGCACGGCGCGGAGGTATTGGAGGTAGCTGACAGGGAGACTGCCCGCATCTACGCGAGGCGCATCTCGAAGGAGCTTGGTGTAAGGTACATTGGGGTCGCCCTCGAGCCCGCTGCCGTACCAGGGTTTCAGACGACTTCATACGAGTTAAAGGATGAACTTGATGCGGAGGCCATCTTCGTGCCCACTGGGAGCGGGACGAACCTGGTCGCTATCACTAGGGGATATAGGGAGATGGAGAAGTCTGGGGAGGTCGGGCATATCCCTGAGATACACTGTGTTCAATCCGCTGCTTGTGCACCAATCTCTGGGGAGTTCACGGAGTATAAGCCGATTAAAAGTATCCTCGCTGAGGGTGTCATCGTCCCCGTCTCTGAGAGGAAGGACGAAGCCGTGAAGGCGATTCGGTCAACTGGGGGGAATGGTTGGGTAGTTGACGATGACGACGTTTACCACGCCCTCGAGCTGCTCGCGCTCAACGGTATATATGCCTCCCCCACTGGGGCAGTTGGCGTTGCCGGTGCGTTGAAGGCGAAGCATAAGGGCGACATAGTTTGCATCGTGACGGATAGTGGTCTGAAGTCGAACCTGATGCCGGAGGACTTCAAGAAGAGGATCAATAGCATCCCGGATGATGAGGCTCTTGAGCGTTTTACAGCTGGTCTTGGCTAGAAGCTGTCGGCGATCTCTATTATTTCGAGGAGGTCCTCAACTATCCTCGTGCAGCCAGCGTCGGTGAGTCTCTTCCCCCACTCCTCATCCCTCTTGTAGCCGATGAATTCGACGTTCGCTGATTTGGCGGTCTCCAGATCCGTGGAGGTGTCGCCGACATAGAAGACTTCGTCGGTTTTGGCTCCAAGGCGGGTGACGACGTCGAGTAGGTGTCGGGGGTCCGGCTTCGGGTAGAGTACCTCATCTCGAGCGAGGCATTTGTCCACGTAGTTCTGGATGCCGGTCAGCCTCATGCTCTCGATAGCATACTCTCTGCATCCCCTCGTTGCTATTCCGATGCCGAGTCCACGGCTCCTCAAGATTCGCAACGTCTCCCTAGCGTTCCTCATAGGCTTCGAGAGATGGGCCCCCTCAAGTTCGACTTGATTCATGATCCTCTCCATCTCCAAGGTGATTGCTGGGAGTTTGATTGGGTCGACTCCCATCTCAGCTAGCACTCTCTCGCCTCCGCGTATTATCTGGTATATCTTCCTCCTATCCGTGAGGTGCTCTTCGGGGACACCAGCAGCGGATAGCACCTCCCTGATCAATCCGGCCATGTGCTCGAAGTCGATCTTGGAATCGATCAAAGTCCCGTCGAGGTCGAAGACGACAGCCTTGAGCCGCACGCAGACACCTATGTTTCCACTACTTATGAACGATGCGTTGACCCTAATCTCTTTAAAAGCCGGTTGTTGATTGAAACACATGGGTATACTGAGGGACTCCTTTGGGATGCTCCCAGACGGGCGTGATGTAGACCTTTACACCCTCTCCACGAGTGGGATTGAAGTCCAGGTGATGAACTACGGTGCCACTATCACCTCGATTAAGGTTCCCGACTGCCAGGGTGTGATGGGGGATATTGTTCATGGCTTTGAGTCTCTTGAGGGCTACTTGGGTCCTCACCCTTATTTTGGTTGCATCGTAGGTCGCTACGCGAATAGGATAGGTGGGGCTAGATTCACCCTCGACGGCCACGAGTACCAGTTAGCTAAGAACGACGGGGAGAACAGTCTCCACGGTGGTTTCAGGGGCTTCGATAAGGTCCTTTGGCGTGGGGAAGTCTGGGGCGACTCGCTTAGACTCATCTACATTAGCGGTGATGGGGAGGAGGGGTACCCTGGGGAGCTTCGTGCTGAGGTCGAATACTCCCTCAAGGAATCGGAGCTGATAATTGATTATCATGCAACGACCGATAAGCCCACGGTCGTCAACCTCACAAACCACACATACTTCAACCTGGCGTGCACCGGAGATGTCCTTGGGCACGACTTGACTTTGGATGCTGATTACTTCACTCCCATTGGAAGGGGGCTGATCCCAACTGGTGAGTTGAGGAGCGTAGCTGGAACTTCAATGGACTTCAGGGGTCCCCACAAGATTGGTGAGCGGATCAACTCACGTGACGAGCAGATCGTCATTGGCGGAGGCTATGACTGTAACTGGGTTATAATTGGGGAGTCAGGGAAGCTTAGGAGGACAGCGACTGTGAGGGACCCTTTGAGTGGGCGGGCTATGGTTGTGCTAACGACGCAGCCCGGTGTCCAGTTCTACACGGGGAACTTCTTGGACGGAAGTATGAATGGGAAGGGGCGAGTATACTCGAAACATAGTGGTCTTTGTCTCGAGACTCAGCACTACCCTGATTCACCCAACCAGCCAGGTTTTCCCACCACTGTGCTTAGGCCGGGGGAGAAGTACGGCGAGAGGACTGTGTTCAGGTTCCACGCGGGGTGAGTGTTTGACGGATGAGGCGGAGATGCTCAGCGTCTTCGAGGAGAAGTATGATTCTCATGAGGGGATCACCGTTGCGAGCGCTCCTGGCAGAGTCAACATAATCGGTGAACACACAGACTACAACGAGGGATTCGTCCTACCCACCCCTATTAGCCACCGGGTCTGGGTTGCCTGCCGGATGCGGGGCGACGAGGAGTTCAGGCTCTACGCGAAGGACTACGGGGAGAGCTACAGCTTCACCCTCGGTAAGCAGGAATTTAGTGGGGAGAGGCGTTGGGCAAATTACGTCATGGGGGTCGTTGATGCAATGCAAAGAAAGGGGCTCCGCCTGCATGGAGTCGACCTGGTCATAAAGGGTGATGTGCCGCAGGCGGCAGGCCTCAGCTCGAGTGCTGCACTTGAGGTCGCAACTACTAGGGCTTTAGTGGGGCTCTTCGACCTCAAAGTCTCACCCGTTCAGCTTGCCTATATTGGGAAGTCTGCTGAGAACGACTTCATTGGGCTGCAAAGCGGGATAATGGACCAGTTCTGCGCCTCCCTGGGGAAGCCTGGTCACGCCCTTCTGATAGACTGTAAGACGAACAAGCATAGGAATGTCAAGATACCGGACGGTTATGCCCTCGTCGCCATCCATACCGGGATCAAGAGGAAGTTGGATTCCTCTGCCTATAATGAGAGGGTTCAGCAGTGTAGTACGGGAGTTTTGGCTATAAAGAGGGTGAACCCCAAGATTTTTTCGCTTAGGGACGCAACAATCGCAGACTTAGAGAAGGCATCTGGTGGGATGTCTGGGGTCGTGTATAAGAGGTGCCGGCATGTGGTCCTCGAAAACGAGAGGGTGTTATCCGCGATGGCTGCAATGGAGATAGACTATCCTGCTAAGGTTGGGGCCCTGATGTATGAATCACATAAGAGCCTCAGGGAGGACTATGAGGTGAGCTGTCCGGAGCTCGACGCCCTCGTCGACCACGCTCACGAGACAGGCTACGTTCTGGGTGCACGCCTCACAGGGGCGGGTTGGGGTGGATGCACTATCAACCTTTTACACCTACGAAACGTCGCGGAGTTCGTCGAGGAGGTACCTGCCTGGTACGCTAGGGTCACGGGGCTCAAGCCCGAGGTTTACCTCATCTGAGTCCAATAGGTTAAAATCTAGACTCTAAAGAGTATCTTCGGCGGGCTGGTAGATCAGTGGTATGATCGCCTGACTTGCAATCAGGAAGTCGGGGGTTCAAATCCCCCCCAGTCCACCAAATCCTTTTTTTCAAAGAGATCTATATGAATCTGATTAGCGGCACGCGCGCATTTATTGTTTGGCTGCTTTCCCCAGTTCTGTGCCTAGTGCCTTACACTCCTTCAAAACCTGAGCATTAGGGGTGCCCTGACACTCAACGGTTTTCCCCACCTGGGTCCCGAGTCTGTTGAATAGGCTTAGAGCTTCCTTTCCTCTACCCCCTCCGCCATGGGTGAAGAAGACGATGTATGGCCTCTGTTGGTAGCCCGGTTCGTTTCTCTTTATGTACCAGTCGTCCATGAAGGTTTTCATCGTCCCGGCCATGTAGCTGAAGTAATCTGGCGTACCAAAGGCGACGCAGTCATACTGTGGGTACTCTGTTATGTCGAATCTTCCCTCGTTTGTGTTATGGATGGTGACTTCGCATTTCTCTCCTTTCAACCCCTCCGCGACAGCTTCTGCCATCTTGCCCGTGTTTCCGTACTGTTGTGAGTGGTATAGTACGAGTGCTTTTACCATATTAGCTCCCAATGTTGTACTTGCTAGTGCAATATATCATATACGTTTTCGCTTTTAGTAGGCATAATGAACGCGCGTGCATACATAATTGAATAACCTGGAGCTACACTTGGTCTAATAGATTGTTAACTGATGATTACTGTCCCCCACCTGAACACGAGGGAGGCTGGCGCGTAACCGATCCCAAGAAACTTGGAGTAAACGAGACTCTGCTTAAACAAACTATAAGCAGCCACAACAACCACGGAGCCACCAAGAGCTACGGTGGGGCTCTCGTCATCGTATACAAGGGACACATAATCGTTGAGAACTACGTTACAGGTGAGAAGGGCGGACCTCAGTCGTGGGGAAGGGACACATGCAACGACGTCAAATCATCGACGAAGTCGATCTTCGGAACAACGGTCGGGGCCTTCCTAAACGAATACGGCAGCAGAGTAAGCCTCGACACACCCCTCATCGGGACGAACCGCGAGGAATCCCTGATCCCACAGATCTGGGAACAGCACATCACCGACGATCGAAAGACGAGGATAAAGGTGAAGCACGTCCTATCCATGACCTCCGGGCACGAGTCCACCGAACCCTGGCTCGCTCCCAGCCAACGAAGCCACGCCATTGGCTACGAGGGCCCCTACCAGATGTACGAGTACTGCTTTGGCTGGTGGCGATTCGAAGGGTACCAGCGCAGCATAAGCTGCTCTTCGAGCCCGGGTATGGGTTCAACTACAGCAACTTCGGCCTCGAGCAGCTAGCCCTCGCGATGCGCAACATCTCAGGTATGGAGGTGGGGCGATACGCGTGGGAGCGAATCCTCAGGGAGATTGGGATGCCCTTAGAGCTCTGTGACAACTTCTACAGGGAGATGCCCTACTCAGACGAGCGGGAACTCAACTACTCAGATCAGCCAGGCTGGGGTGTGGGTGGCAGCACCGGATGTAACGCTTATGGTGCCAATAGGAGCAGCAGCTCGATCGGGTATAACACTGTGGTTGGGAGCACCTTCAGGTGCAGCGCCCGAGACTTTGCGAGGCTGGGGTATCTGTGGCTGAGAAAAGGTAGATGGGAC
>Ga0187878_1001203_pt1 | contig 26147 bp, 39 predicted proteins | sample June2016WEW_17_1_FD_132979 | JGI IMG/M metagenome (GOLD analysis project Ga0187878, IMG submission 132979) | Peatland microbial communities from SPRUCE experiment site at the Marcell Experimental Forest, Minnesota, USA - June2016WEW_17_150 | ecosystem: Environmental > Terrestrial > Soil >...
AGATGAATTTCATCAAAAAATTAAAGAAATGTATGAAAAATTTAATAAAGAAAATAACCTTGGTTAACATAATCAACATTATAGGACTAAAATTATGGGTGATTTCAATTTAATTCAAGGTGATTGTTTAGAGGAAATGAATAAAATTGAAAATAATTGTATTGATATGATTATTTGTGATTTACCCTATGGGGTTACACGTAATAAATGGGACAGTTTAATACCTTTAGATAAATTATGGATTCATTATAAACGAATAATTAAACAAAATGGTATTATTATTTTATTTGGGCAAGATAAATTTTCAGCCAGGTTAATGTTATCTAATGAGAAAATGCACCGTTATAATTTAATTTGGGAAAAGACTACTGTTACCGGGTTTTTAAATGCAAAAAAAATGCCTTTAAGATGCCATGAAGATATTTTGATTTTTTATAAGAATTTACCAACATACAACCCTCAAAAAACATTTGGCCATGAACGTAAAGTATCAACGGTACAACATAAACGAAACAGTATTAAAACATCAAATTATGGTGATTATGGTTTGTTCAATTATGATAGCACTGAACGTTTTCCGCGAAGCATTTTAAAATTTGGCATTGATAAACAATCTGAACCATTGCACCCTACTCAAAAACCGGTAAAACTGCTTGAATATCTAATATACACTTATTCAAATGAGAATGATTTAATATTAGATAATTGTATGGGGTCTGGTTCAAGTGGAATTGCTTGTAAAAATCTCAATCGAAATTTTATAGGTATTGAAAAAGATGAAAAATATTTTTATATAGCAAAAAATAGAATTGAAAATCATATCGTTCAATTATCAGTAAAAATGAAATAAAACTTTTTTTCATGACCAAAGACGAACTAAAAGAAATTGTACAGGTTTGTATTGAAAATACGTGGTACAAAAGACAATCGTTTGACCCTATAGGCGAGCAAACAGAATTTTTGACCGATGCACTTTGGAGCCGGTTAACCCCTTTTGTTTACCAAGAGCAAATCATACCATACATCAAAATTGAAAAAGATTTACAAATTGAAAAAATGAAACAACTTGGAATCAATACCAATGGTCAAATATTTGAACAGATGGTAAATACTGTTATTTATATGCTCGAAGAACAACAAAAAAAATAACATTATGGATGATGTTGCCCTACCTAGTTTTAGAGAATTAAACATGTTTGCTTTTAAACTACCAGTGATAGCCATTTATTTTAACACCTCAGATTATCCAAATAAGTACATTGCACGGGTTTTTGAAAGCTTACCAACCCCAATCCCCAAAAGGTATATTTTAATCAAAGATACCCTATCAGAAATCGAAACCGATATAATCGAAAACTTAAACATGATATTAATTAACCGGGATTCTACGGATGATCCCCATATAATAGAATGTTTTATTTAATAATTATACATTATGAGAGGTTACCGTAAACGTAAGTATGTGCCCGCCGATGGGGTAAAGTACACAACAAAAAAATGGGAATATTCAGCAAAAAACGATGAAATTAGGGCAAGTTTTATTGTTAATGAGATTTTGCTTGAAAAAATTAAGACTATTGCAGCAAATGAAAACTTATTTATTAAAGAATTGATAAATGGCGCGTTACAGGATATCGTTACCAAGTACGAAGCCGAACATGGAATCATTGAACTGCATCTGAATAAAACAGTTAATTATATAGTCATTAATGATTTAAAATATTATTCAATACATGAAACGGCCAAAATTTTAAGTATGGCAGATCAAACGGTAAGAAATTGGGTCAAAGATAAAAAGCTGAAAAAGAGTAAATTTGGTAACCACGTGTTAATTTGTGAAACTGAGATTGAAAAATATACAGATCGGTTATTGAATGGAACGGATAAAATTTAATATTTCAATCATAGTTTTTTCAAGTTGTATTGATTCGTCTTCTGTTAAATTGGCATGATTGACACCTAAATAAGCAATATCTTTTATTTCTTCTATATATTTAGGGTCAAATATATCTTCGGCCATTGCCCAAAATTCAACTTGGGCACTAATTAAAGCACATATTCGAATTTGTTTTTCGGTTGGTTTCATTTTATAAATTTTAGGATTATATAGGTAAACAGACCAAAAGCCATAAAAATTGAAGTAACCAACCAAATGATAATGGTAGTTTGAATTTTTGATATATCTTCTTTTGTTGATAGGATTTTTTTATTGTAGATTGGTGTACTATTCATATTTACTTTTTTGGTAATACAAATATATAAAAATTATCTAATCTATGAAACGAATACAGCGCAAGCGTACCAAAGGCTGGAAGATGCCTGAAAACTGTATTTATGTGGGTCGGCCAACGAAATGGGGCAACCCTGTAAAGCTGGTGGGCGATATTATTTATATCCATGCCGGATATAGGCGAAAGGGTTTAGACCCTTGGGTTTTTTATAATGTTGGTGACAAGTTTGACATTATACATCTTTATTCGCTCATTTTATTAGGCTTGCCATTTGTAGACAAAGATTTACAGTATTGGAGCGATAAATTTAAAGAAAACGACCTAAATGAATTAAAAAATAAAAATTTAGCGTGTTTTTGCCCTATTGGCGAGCCGTGCCACGCAGATATTTTAATCCACGCTTTGAACGAAACTTTTGATGTTCAATGTTGATTTATGTAACCTTTTATTAAATTCGTCAAAGGTTATTAACTCTTCATAAAAACTAAAGTGAAAATTCATCCTGTCCCAACCATCATAATCTAATATTTCAATATACTTATACTTAGTAGCTAACCACAGATTTGAAGTATTCACAATTGTTTCCATTGTTTTCTCTTGTTTTTACTTTGTTTTACCTTCTCCAATTCTCTATATACAAAAATAATAATTAAAAATCAATATTGTTTATTTAAAAAGTTCACTTGATCTTTGAGAGGCATTTCCCTTATAATTTAGATTAAAAACCTAAAAATTTACAACAATGGCGTACCGTTATACTAACACAGGTAAGTGGGACGATGCCTGGTTCAGCGATTTAAAAACCCTTGAAAAATTATTGTTTGTTTACCTATGTGACAATTGCGATTGTGCCGGGTTTATTGAAGTTATACCCAGACATTGGGCGAATGACATTGGCGAAGGCCTGGAAAATGTCAAACAGGCATTAGTTGGCATTGAAAAGGCTGTAATATATTCAGAGTCACGAGATTGTATATTTTTAAAGACATTTTTGAAACATCAAAAAAACCTGCCCTTAAATATCTCTAATAAATCACACCAAGGAATAATTTACCGATATAACCTTTATAAACATAAATTTAAAAATCAATATATTATTGACATTTTTGAAGGGGCTTCAAAGGGGCTTTTTAGCCCCACTGGTAAAGGTAATAGTAAAGGTAATGGTAATTGTAATTTGGAAAGGGGTCAGGGGGAAACCAAAACATGGCGCACCGATTTTCAGGTTTATCAAAATGATCTGCGCAGCGCATGGAAAGACATTGTAACACCTGAATACATTGCAGAACGACAAAAATTCCACCCTAACCTGGAGATAAAATTAACCTTACAAAAAGCCTGCAAAGACTATTGGCTACTTGAAAAAGGATGGAACAACAAAAGAAGCAAACCTGAAGAAATTGATTGGAAATATACTTTTAACATCTCTCTTTTAGATAAGCTTAACCAAGTTTATAAAAATAAATTTAACGGTGAAAACCAAGCAGGTTATAAATATCCTTCTATACGGCCAAAACAAAAAGTTTTTGAGATAAATTAATAATTACAATATGTTTAAAGTACCTGAACAATTTCGGATGAAATATGGCAATATGGGCACCGATAAATCATACGGCAACAATGGTGTTTTTCTGGTGCCAATCAATAAGGGCGATATAGCACAATGTATTGCATCAGATGGCGAAGGCTGGGAACATGTATCAATTACCCTTTACCAGGGTAAAAATATGAGGCAATTGGTACGTTGCGCGTATTGGAATGAAATGAGCTTTATAAAAAATAAGTTTTGGGATGAAAATGATTGCGTTGTTCAGTTTCACCCGCCAAAATCTGACTATGTGAACAATCATCCATATTGTTTGCACCTATGGCGTCCTACGACTTTTGAAATACCACGGCCTGACCCAATTTTAGTTGGTATAAAATCAAAATAACCATGCCAAAAAACCGAAATCGAATTAACATTACAATTTGTATTGATCCGTCTGTAGGGTTAATTTTAAGCGGTTTTCTATTTGCGAACGAAAAAACGATACTTGATTGTATTAAAGAAAACGATCGTTTAACAAAACGAGATATAACAGAGCTTAAACATATTATACAAGAAATAAACCAAAGGTTCCGTGAAAACTATTTTGAAAGCTAACTATGAATAAAGAAGAATGTTTGCAATTTGCTATTTGCAATTACATCAAAAAACAATATCCCGGTGTAATTTTTAACTCTGATTTGTCAGGCCTTAGATTAAACAAGGTACAGGCGATAAAAGTTAAAAAAATACGGTCTTCAAACGCCTGGCCAGACATGTTTTTTCCTGAACCACGGGACAAATACCACGGGCTTTATATCGAACTGAAGGTTGATCATACGACCATTGTTAAAAAAAATGGTGAGATGACTGCAAACAAACATATTAACGAACAATTAGAAATGTTAAAAGAATTAAACAGGCGTGGCTATATGGCAAAATTCGCAGTTGGTTATATCATGGCAAAAGAAATAATTGATAATTATTTAAACTTATGAACGTATAGGATTTAAATAAATCGGCCACCAGGTAATTAATATCTTTTATGTTTATTTCAAATGAAATCGAATAAAAATCAATGGGGTGTTCTTCAATTTTACATATTTCAATGAGCATTTCGAAGGATATATCAAACTCATTAGTAAGGTAATTGAAATAACTACGGGGTTTCATGATTTTCGTTTTTTTATATCTTTTGTAAATTTAATATTTAATTTGCGAAATCTTAATTTATGCTATATTTGTATTAAATAATAATTGTATGACTTTAGACGAATTTGAAAAATTAAAGCCCTCATTATTAGAACAAAATAAAGAAATTTATTTGCCAATCACAAAAGAGAACCTTCTTTTGATATTAAAAGGCGAAAAAACAAAAGATTATAGAGAAAATTCTCTTTATAATGCTGAGAAACTTTGTTATTCTGTGCTTTATGCCGACGGTATAAAATACGGGGTTGGCAAACCTGAAATCAAAACGGTTTTATTTTTAGCTGGCCGCAACAAAGAAGCATTGAGGGCACGCATTGAGGTTCAAATGATACGAACAGAAAAATTTATTCAAAATGTGCCTGAAAATTTCAAACAGGGCGATACCGCGATAACTATTTATTTAGGCCAAATACTTGAAACTAATTATAAAAAGCCTTAATTTTGTGTATTAAAATAATCTAAATTTCATAGCTATGGTACGCAAAGAACTTGTTAAAGCTGAGGGTGGTGGTGCTGGCGATGAATCTACCAACGCAGGGTTTTCGGTTTAAGTATTAGGGTTTTATAAATGAAAGGGGGGCGTTATGCCCCTTTTTTGCCTATGACAAATATTAATGACATATTTCAAAGGGTCAGAGAAAAGACCGATAGCATTATTTTATTTCATAGTGCAACGGGTGACAGTATCTTACTAACTGATTTCTGTTTTAAATGGTTTAAAACTGTACAGCTCGTGTACATGTATTTTGTGCCTTGTTTACAACATGTTAATAACTATATACAACATACTGAAAACAAATATAATACAAAATTTATTCAAGTGCCCCATTACGCCCTTGGCTCGTATATAAAAAGGGGCTTTATGGGTATGAAGAAAGACGAAAACCAAAGATTGTTTACCCTTTCTGACATTGTGGAAATGACAAAAACCCAAGTAAATATTCAATGGGCCATGATGGGGTTTAAGCAAGCCGACGGCCTTAACCGGCGGTTAATGTTAAGGGGTTATGATTTAAACGCTATCAATTGGAACAACCAAAAGGTTTATCCCCTTTCAGAATGGAAAAATAGCCAGGTATTACAATACATTGATAACTTAAATTTAATTAAGCCCCTTTCAATTGATAACAATAGGAGCCAAGGCCAAAATATTTCTGATATAAATTATCTTCTTTGGCTTAAAAATAATTACCCTGAAGATTTAGAACTTACAATAAAATATTTTCCTTTTTGCAGACATAAACTTTTTGATTATGAGTGCCAAAAAAATAGAGAAAATTCTTTACAATCAATCTGAAACGGTTGAAATAGAACGCAGCCAAATAAATTTTGCACCTTATAACCCGCGTAAAGAAAATAAACGCGTAATCGATGAGCTAAAAAAGAATTTCAAAAAGGTGGGGTTTCTGGGCGGTGTCGTTTGGAACAAACAAACCGGCAACCTTGTAGGGGGCCATAAACGAATCATGGCACTTGATTTGATTCACGGTTACCCCGAAAATGATTATATGGTTAAGGTTGAAATGATTGACCTTGATTTGAAAACCGAAAAAGAACAGAATATATTTTTAAACAATAAAAAAGTACAGGGCGAAACCGATTACACCCTTTTGGCTGTTCTGGTTAACGAAGGAATAGAAATACATAACTGTGGGCTTGACGAATCAGATCTACAAATGTTGACCGCCCTGGTGCCCAATTTTGAGATAAAACCACCTGAAAACATTCAGGATAATATCAAAGAACTTGAAAAACCCTACGAAGAAAGAAAGAAACAAATCCAGGATTTAAAGAAAGAGATCAAAAACGATATTTTCAAAGATCAACGGGCGGCTTATGTCACCATAACGTTTGATGATTGGGGCGCAAAATGTGAATTTATGGAACGGTTCGGATATAACTCTGATGACCTGTATATTAAAGGTGAATTATTCGAGCAAATTATCGAGCGGGTTTAGTTATAACTTTACAAACTTTACACTATAAAAAAGGTCTCTTTAAAAACGTTTCAGGCGGTATGTGAGGCCAAAGCGGGCAATATTACCGAAATCGCCAAAAGTTTTGGCGTGTCCAGGGTTACTGTATACAACTGGTTTAAGGATAAGCCACAATTTAAACAAGCTTATGATGACATAGAAGAAAGTATCATTGATTTAACAGAAAGCCAATTATTAAACCTAATCAAAGGCATACCCAAATTTGAAACCGACGAATGGGGGGCTAAAAAATTTGTTGGTTGGGTTGAGCGCCCGTCCGAGGCGGCGATATTTTTTAAGTTAAAAACCAAGGCCAAAAATAGGGGTTATGTTGAACGTAGTGAAGTAACGGGAAATAACGGTAGGCCTATTTATCTTTTTTCAGAAATAGAAAGACAAGATGATCCTGGAGAAGAAACAAATAACGGGGTTTAACGTACTTTCATGTGGTAAGTACAAAGATGTTTGTTTATATGGTTCTGGGCGAAGCGGTAAAACATTTTTAGTATGTTATTTTATCATTCGCCGGGCGATGCAATACCCTGGCAGTTATCATTTGTTTATTCGTTCAACATATACAAGTTTATTGGCCGGGGTCTTTTCCCAAACCATACCGGCGGTTTTAAAAGCACTTAAAAAAAGCCCTGGTGTTGATTTAATCGGTAATGGTGAGATAAGGCTACGGCACAATCCAGCGGAAATTGTTTTTTATAACGGTTCATCAATTCGTTTTTTAGGTCTTGATACCCAAATATCAAATGCAGCGGCAACAGATAAAATTTTAAGCCAGGAATATTTGACCGCTTGTTTTGAAGAGGCGAGTGAGATTGATTACAAGGTAGTTGAAAAAGTTAAAACACGTTTGGCGCAAAAGATTGAAGGCGTAAGGCCAATGAGCATTTACACTCTTAACCCAACAACATTTGATTCATGGGATTATATTTATTTTTCCGATCACATCAACCCAATTTCAAAAGAACCGGTATCTAACCCCAACGAATTGTATTTGATGCACTTTTCTGTTTACGATAATCTGAAAAACATATCAAAGGATTTTGTTGAAAACCTTAAAAATTTAAGCCCCATACAACGCAGACGGTTTTTAGACGGTATCTACGGCGATAATTTCGACGGCGAGATATTCCAGGTCATCTATTGGGAAGAACTGCCAAATATAGGCGAATTTGACCGAATTATTGTATATAATGACCCCTCGTATAAATCTGGCCCAAAGAACGACTATAAAGCAACTGGCGCGATAGGGGTTAGAAACGGGGCTTTTTGGCTTATTTGGTGCGAAGCTATGCAATGTACAACGTCCCAAATGATTATCAACAATTATTTGATTGCGCAAAGGCTTTATAATTTAGGTTGGCAGCAAACAGTTGAACATTGGTTTGAAAATGCAGGTATGCCCGACGATTTCATAGACGCTGTTCAAAAACATGCTGACGTAACAGGCTGGGTTTGTCCGTACCGGTTGGACGGGCGGCAAAAGGGCGACAAGTTCGCGCGTATTGAATCAGCCCTGGTGCCGCTGAACGAACAAGGAAAACTATTTTTTAACAAAGCAATGAAAGGTGAGCGTATTGGTTCGCTCATAGCACAGCAATTTGGCAATTTTAAGGCTAAGTTGTTGCCCACTGAACATGATGACATCCCGGACATGGTACATGGGGGTGTGACCCTTTTAAACCAGCCCACTTTTGAGCCTGGTCAAACACGTATTTTAATGCGTAAACCTAAGTTTACATTGTAATAGTTGTAATATTATACTGTAATTGAATATGAATGTTGAAATAGTATACTTATTTTAAAAAAGATTATGAATGAATTAACAGTAAATGAATTAATTGGCAAAAGACCACAAATTGATAATAAATATAATCAAGAATTGTGGGAAAAAATATGCCTAGAATGTGACCTTTATCAAGACAAAGAAGAACCTTTTTCTTATATGATAGAGGATTGTTTGAAATTACAATTAATCATATTTTTAGAATGGGGTATTTTTTCAACTTCAAAACAAGTTTATGAAATTTGGTGCAGGTATAGTGGATGGATGAGTGCAAATTGGTTAATTATTGATTATAAGTATGCAATCGAAATATTTAAGAATTTTATGGATAACTCCACAAATACTGATTTTTTAAACTAATGATTGAAACTATAAAAGCTTTTAAAAAAAATGAAACAATATTAAAATCTGTACCTTATCAAAAATGTCCAATTTGTCAAGGTATGGGACAATTTTTTGTTAATCAACTCGACCCATATAATACAGGTGATACAATTGGTTATAAACAATGTCATGTTTGTAAAGGTAATGGCATAATTCCAATATATGTTTTACCTACTTCCGATTTATAAACGGAATAAAACGGAAGTTACTTTAACATTTAAAACCCTACATTATGAAACTATCAAAACAGCTAATTGATTATATTGAAGGCAGCGACGTTTATTACATTATCGCCATAAAAGGGGATGAGCATGTAACCTCTATTCAAAGCAGGTATAAAGAGCCAAAAACAACATCTTATCATATTGTTACCGGTATGTTAGGTTCAATACAAAAAGGGTTGACAAAAGGCCAATTAAAAAACGCTGTGCCATTGATTCATTTAGTTCATGAGGCCACAAAACAGTTCCCTGAACTGTTTAAAAAGTCCAAACAATCAATCTTTGAACCGATTGACGATATAGATGACATATAAATTATAAAGGTTCTAAATATCCCCAATTTTCATTTCTTTTTATTCGTGAAATTTGCATCTGACTTATACAGAATAATTTAGAAAGTTTAGTTTGGTTGACGTTTTTTTTTAATAATGATTTTAAGAATTTTACATCACTTTCGCTTAATTTGCTGTGGCTCCTTCTATGAATATTTTTAGTTTTTATAATCTCCCTTTGGCGTTCAAGCATTTCTATTTTACTCATCCAGATAAGGTTAGACGAACGGTTATTTTTATTGTTACCATCCAAGTGAATTACAAAAATCTGACCGTCTAAAGGTTTCGAAAGCCAAACTTTAGCAACTAAATGATGGACGTAATATGTTTTTCGGTTATTTTCGAGCCACAAACTGACTGTTTTAAAACCGCCTTTAAGGTTACCAGGGTTTAATATCCTGCCATTTTTTTTATCATATGCAAATGATTTCACCCTACCGTAATTGCTTATAAAATATTGGCCACCGGACAGAGGTATTTCTTTCCAAGCTTCATCTGTTAGTTTTACTAAGGTCTGTGGTTTTATTATCATTGGGTTAAGCTATTTTTCTATAATATTATAAAAAAATAATGTAAAACGGAAAATCAATGGATGTTTATTATAAAAATGAATTTTTGATTTACTTTTGTATGGTATTATTATATTATAATATTAGCATATAATAATTAAATCCTATGGTTACCGACCGCAGCGTTATCGAAGCCTTGAACTTTGGGTATTTGACAGGTTACGACCTTTTACAATATTGTCCCGACCAGCTCCTTATCAAAGAGTATAACCTTGACCCTACAAAACTACAGCGGGGCTGTGATCAAGCCTACGCATATGTAAAAGCGAAGCTTTGCAACCGTTACGACCTTGAAAGTACGCTATCAAACGCAAACCAATTGTTTTTGAAGCAAACCGGTTCTTTGGCCGTCGCGCTGGCAGCAAATACGCATGTGTCTCGGATCAATTTCACCAGTTTTGCACCTCAGTTTGACAGCGCACCGTTAACGGGCTTTCCAAACGGTATATTTCCCATAGCAGATGTTTATACCAATGTTCAAATAGGTAGCGCGCCAGGTTTGGCTGACATTATGCCCCTTACCAATATAGGCAATGGCCTTTTGTGGTATGCCAATAAATTCTATACCCTTGCAACAACCCTATATTTTACAATCACAGGTCCGGTGACCAATATCAATATTTCGGCAAATGTAACAGGGCCAAACTCGTTTCATGATGACCTGTTAACAGAGATTATTGCTATCCGTGCCCTTAAAAGTATACTTGGGGCAAACGCTGGGACAAATAAACAAATCGATGCCCTTATAAGTGAAAATGAAAATATTATAACCCAATTACAAACTGAAATGATGGGTTTGTCACTACCCTCTCCAGGGGCAACAATCAATGCCATACCTTATAGTTCCAATAGTTCGTTTAAAACCATAGGATAATGTCAAAGGGTACACGTTTAGCACGCACTGAAAGACGCGCAGCCGCTCGCGCAGCCGCTTTAAATAATAGTACAGGGGTTACCTTTGCCACCGGCGGGGGTTATGGTGATGGCAACCGTGTTTCACGCCCTGCAACGGGCAATGTGCCAGGTGTTAACCCGTTCATGATCCCAAAGCGTTCGGGGTTGAACCTTATAACGCAGATGTTCCCGGATAATTACTGGGTTGAATGGGATTTGAGTACTTGGCGTATGGCTTGCGACCAGGCGCAAAAAATGGGTTATCCCATTTCATACGCCGCCCTTGTGGCGTGGGCGTTTGAGGCAAGCCCTTTTATACAATCGCTGTTTCAGGAAATTGGGGACGGGATTATTAAAATACCCTGTTACCTGGTCGATGACAAAGGCAACAAAAACGATGTTTGGACAAAGGAAATTTGCGATAAAAAATGGTTTAAAGACCTCAGAAAAGAAATTTGTTGGTCTGACATGTGGGGGTTTAGTGGGTTAAACATCGACCCGTTGAACAATAAGATTTACAAATACCCTCAGCAACAAATTGACCCAATCAACCGGATGTTGCGCCAATCAACCTATAATTTTTCTGACGGCCTTGAATTTGCCAAAACGGTAAACCTTTTATTTGTCCAGCCCTCAACGTCGTATGAAAAGTTTTTGGGCAAGATGCAACCAATTACACGTTCGTTTATTCAAATGAACATGAATAGTATAAACTGGGTACAGGCTGGGCGGCGGCTCGCGTTCCCACTGCTTACAATTGGTTACCCGGCGGCTAATAACAGCGTTACCGAAGATAGCAAAATTGAAAATAAATTCAGGGACGAAGCAGAAAACTACATTACCACCCTTGACCCTTCAAAAGCACTTATAACGCCCTATATATTAGATAAAGACGGTAAACCGTTAACCGCCTTACAGCTTGATAGCAAAGATTCAAACGCGAAGGTGAACGCTCACAAAGTTTTTCAGGAATTTAACACGGATGAAAAAAACGAGATACGTGAATTAATTTTTGGGGGCACACTCACCAGTTCGCCCGGTAAATTTGGCACCAAAGGCCTGGGCGAAGTCCACCAGGACAAACTTGAAGTTACACTTAACGCCCGAAATGACGAGGGGTTAGACTTTTTAAACGATACAACAGATTTCAAGTGGAAACTAAAAAAGTTCTACCCCAATTTCCCGGAAAACTTACGCTTTGATACAAACCGGACAAAAGAGTACAAACTGGAAGAAATAAAAATGTTATCTGATTCGGTAACTGAAAACGGTTTGCAATTAACAAAACAGTTTTTTGTCAAATTTGGCCTTGAAGATGAAGACATTCAAGAGGGGCCGGCAAAGGTACCCGCCGGGGGCAACCCGTTCGAGAAAAAAGAAGATACAGAAATGAGGGTCGAAATAGAAAAACCCACCTATGGTTTTTTTAGTGGCTTAAAAAAAAAAAATTACTAGCAACCAATAAAATAATTTTAGGCCGCGATTACACCCACCTTAAAACGAAGCCTAAAAAGTATGTGCCACAGTCAATTAAAGATGATAAAATTGAATGGGCTTGGAACAAACCTAAAAAAACCCTGGTACATTTAGCTTCTTATTTTGGTTATAACAAACTTTTTGGCGAACAGCTCGTAGAAAACACAGAAATCAAAGAAACATTTGCAGCGTTTGAAAGTACCGCCTGGTTTGAAAGGCTTACTTTGAACGTGGCGCAATTCTCTTGTGCAAAAGATATTGCAGAATCAAAAGCCCTGCAAACGTTAGCACTTGAAGCAAAAAGTTTTACAGATTTCAAAGAACAAGCCGAAAAAATAGTAAATTTGAACCGTGACACCTGGCTACGGGTCGAAATGGATTCGGTCAAACGTGGCGCGGTTATGGGCGAGGCGTTTAGGTCGATGCAAAAAGACGCTGACCTGTACCCATATTGGCAGTATTCGGGCGAAGTAGATGATAGGGAAAGGAGTGAACACCTTGCACTTGAAGGGCTTGTCTTTAAAATTGGCGATCCTGAAGGTGACGCGTGTTACCCGCCCAATGATTTTAATTGTAGGTGCCGCGGTGTGCCTATTGATAAACAAGAATTAAATGAAAGCGGTAAAGAGGTTACCAAGGGCGAAGATATTTTAGACGAGGATGATAAACAAACAGGGGAGCCATATATTGACGAGAAATTCAGGTATTGTCCAGCTGACCAGACCCTACCCAATACGGGCGGTTATTTTGAAGTTTTTTCAAACATTAACAAGCTTAATTATGAAGACTTTGAATGATACAAAACCCTCTATGCACGAATTTTTGGCCGTTACCGATGGATGGCGAAAAGATTTTCATGTTGATAAATTGGGTGTTATCGTATTCCAAAACAAAGAAATGTTAACTAACGTTCGTTTTACAAATCAGAGTTTTCATGCAATTGCAAAACATAGCCGTGGGGTTGAAAACCTGCCTTTGGCCATTCAAACGCCCTCTGAGATCTGGTCATATTGGGGCGATGTTCAGCAAAGTATCACCATGCGCAATTATATTTTATTTGGTTCAAATATCACCTATATTTGTACTACCAAAGACGGTGTTATAACCGATGCACAAGGGGTAACACCTTCGCGGGCAAATTCATTTCGCAAAGGGTTACTTTTATGGAAGGCCTCAGGATAAAATTTGAACTTTTAAACAAGGCAGTTGAGATTTTGCCTTATGAAGTTGAATTTTTAGTATCCAAAGACAATTATCAAATCTTATTGGACGTTTCTCAAATCGACCTTGAGAACTTAATAAAAATGACCAAAGAAATAAAAGTTTGACATACTTTATAATAGTTGTAATATTATACTGTCATGGAATCACTTTTCACGCTAATATCAAAGTTTCGGGCAAAACGAAACGCACTTTCAAAGGTTCATGACGCTTTACCCCGTATCATGGGCGAGGTATGTATAAAAATCATAAAAACCAATTTTGTTAAATCAAACCCCCAGAACTGGGCACCACGTAAAGAGGCAACAAACAAAGCATATGCCTATGGTAGGGGCAAAACAGGCAAAAGCGCATTAAAAGGCTCTGTTTTCAATGCCTCAAACCCAATTTTAAAACAAACCGGTAACTTACGCGATTCAAATACTTACCAAGTAAGTGGTAAAAGTGTAGAAATTGGGGTATTTCCGAACTCACCAAAGAAAAACGAAGCCGGACAGGCCGCCCACTCGTATGCAAAACATCTCAACGAAGGGGGCACGGGCAAATGGGGGAAAAATACGACTTACACCGTGGCACGTAAGTTTATACCCAAACCGGGCGAACCACCAACCGCGCCAATGGTTGAGGGTATTAAGAAAAAATATGATTACGAGGTAAATACAATTTATAAAGAATGGCAAAAATGAAAGAAACTGATATTCAACGCAGGCTTTTAAATGTTGACATTTTTGTAAAATGCCCAACATGCAAAGGCACCGGTATTGACCCAAGCCAAAACCTTTATTCCCTTTATGAGAACGAATGCGGGACGTGCAAAGGCACCGGCCACGTCCGCCACCTTCATAACCCCGAAAACATGATAAAACGTAAAAAAACTTTATTATGACCTCGAGCGCGATAGTTTCAGCAGTCCTAAAAGAGATAAAATATTTTCTTGACAATGAAGGGACTTACCTTTTTGATACCCAATTAGAGCCAGACAAACTTTATGCTTTGCCCCTTATTATTTTTGACCTTGGTGAAGCTTCCGAGTCTGCCCGGTTGCCTGGCAATGGCATTACGCGGCTTGATTATGATTTATCTTTCAGGGTGTACAATTTTGAGGCGAATGCGTTTGATTCTGATGATAGCGGTTATTCGGCCAGTTTGATAGATTGGTTTGATAATATACGCCAACATTTTGAAAATGAAGTTTGGCTAACGGCAGATATAACCAATTTAACAACAAATTATGCTTTTAGAATGGAATTTCAAGGAATGAACAAGGCTGAACCGATATTACAAAATGAAAACCTGGTGTTAGGCTATAAGTTTAATTTTGCCTCAATATCGGTTGACCAAGTAACAAGTTCATATGTTGACATGGTTGAAAATGCTTTTAACGCAACTGGTACAGTTGTTTTTGTTGGTGTTTGAACATGAAAACCCACATAGGCCTTTTTTCTGGTATTGGTGGTTTTGAACTTGCCGCAAGGTGGGCAGAGTTTAATACCATTGCCATGTGCGAAATTGATGAGTTTTGTCAAAGCGTGTTAAAATATCATTTTCCAAACGTTGAGTTATATGGCGACATACGAGCAACAGACTTTACAGTTTACAGGGGACAATGTGACGTTATTACAGGGGGTTTCCCCTGCCAACCTTTCAGTATTGCAGGAAAAAGAAAGGGCACAGCAGACAACCGCTTTCTTTGGCCTGAAATGTTACGGGCAATATCAGAAATTAAGCCCTCATGGGTCATCGCTGAAAATGTTTACGGGCTTGTTACTCAACAAAAAGGACTGGTATTCGAGCGTGTGCTCACTGACTTGGAAGCTTTGGGGTACGAAGCACAAACGTTTATTGTTCCAGCTTGTGCCAAAGGCGCGCCCCACCGAAGGGACAGGGTTTGGGTTATTGGCCACGCCCAACACAATGGACTTAATGCCGCCAAAGACACAGGCAGCGGTAATAAAAGAGGCAACCATAACAAGGCTGGGACGAAAGAAATTTTCAAATTTGAGGGACCAGGTAGCTTACGGGGTATTATTGCCAACACCAACGGTAAACGACATGAAAAATTCGACATTGCCACCTTGCGAAATAAACCGGGGTTCGTTGCCGGGATATCTTCTGACCATTGGGAAAACTGGCCAACTCAACCCCCTGTTTGTAACCGAGATGATGGGCTATCCAACCGATTGGTTAACATTGCCTTTTCAAAATGGCGCAACCAAAGTATAAAAGCAATGGGAAATGCTATTGTGCCACAAGTAGCTTATGATTTCTTTTCAATTATAAATATGGTTGATTGTTAATTTTTTGTTTTTTCAAAATTTACCTTATATTTGTTTAAAAGTAAATAATTTTAACTAATCAAATTAAGGTATGAAAACCCAGTTACTTAAAAGAAAACCATTTATTTATTTATTGTCTTTAGTGTTTCTATTTGCCTCTTGTAAAAAAGAGGCGAACACATCACAGAATGACCTTCGAGATGCGGTATCAAATTCAGAAGCTTTAAATGTTGGGGGTATTGTCGCGCAAAAAATATTTGCAAGTAAAAACATGCCCCTTAAATCAACAAACGCCACAGAGGCAATTGATGGGATGTTCCCAGTTGGAGAGGATACATGTATGTATGTTATCAATTACAAAGGGCATAATGGGTTTGTGGTGTTATCCGGTGATAAATCATCAGCACCTGTTATTATGTATTCAGAAACAGGGACATTGAACCCGGATAGCGTATCAGATGCATGTTCCGCATGGATAGGACAAAGCAGGTCATATATTAAGTACAATATTAGGAACCTTTCCAAGACAAAGAAAGCACAAATGAAAAAGGTTTGGGGCGATCTTTTATCTGGCCAAACTTATATGTTACCGTCAGAAAATTTAAAAAGTACAAGTGTCAAATCGGCACAAACTGTAACCCCACCCCCTGGTTATCCAAATCATATTGTTACTTCACTAACTACAACAATTTGGCATCAACATTGGCCTTATAATGCAAATGTTCCCTTGAATTGTGGTTTAGAAAATGCCCCAGCCGGATGTGTTGCCATTGCAATGGCGCAGATAATGAAGTATTGGAAATATCCTGCTAAATATAACTGGAGTTCAATGGCAGATGATGCAGGTATTGGCACTGATAATACAGATTTAGCAAAAATGATATTAGATGTTGGTACATCAGTAAATATAATCTATGGTTGTGATGGTTCCAACGCCCTAGGAACTAGTATAATTCCAGCCTTAGTTAATACTTTTGGCTATTCCAGTAGTGCAATATATTCAGGTTATGATTTTTACAAAGTAGTAGATAATCTAAATCAAAATTGGCCTGTTATAATGACCGGATTTATCGGATCTTATAATTATTACACAGGTATTTGGCCTTTTCGAAATATACACACCTATTATACAGGGGGCCATGCCTGGGTGTGCAGTGGTTATCTTATGTTAAGAACGACTGTTAACGGAACGGCTGGTGAGCTTGATTATCTTTGGATGAACTGGGGCCACCAGAATGCAAGTAGTAACAATGGTTGGTGCTTAAATACAGGTGTTAACTTTACAGAGGGGTATTATAATAATACTTTCCAATATTGTTTGAACACAGTTTATAATATTCACCCTTAAATATTTAAATATGAAAATTATATCAATTACATTCCTTGCTTTGGTTACATTTTTTTATGGGTGTAAGAAAGATAATATTGTAAAAGGAAATTATGATTGTGTACATTACGTAAGGTCTGGTGGCAATGTCATTGATTTTAAAGTATACCCAACAGATAATACAGATTCTGTAAAGATAGTTATGAGTTCCTATGATAATCGTGATACAACGCTACAATTTATTTTAGTGGACACTAATAATAATTCAGCTTTTTCAATGTTTCACAAAGCAATTAATAGTCAAGCGCAAATAAATGGAAATTATAAACAATCATCTTTATTGTCCGGTGAATGGGTTTATATTTACGCTGTTGCCAATGGCAAGGAAACAGAAATTACCAATAATGACCTTCGAAATACATTGTTAAATTTTGAAACATTGGCCAGGGTTAAGATGAGTAAGTAAGAGAGTTTCATTATATATTTTTAAAAAGGCCGCTATTAGCGGCCTTTTTTATTTGTATCAAAACAATAAATTTTCACTTCCGTTTTATTCCGTTCGGAAATAACGGAAGTAAAAATTTCTCTGACTTTAAAAAGTTGAGTAAAGGGTAGTAAAAATAAAAAACCATTTTAATCAAAATGACCTTTATCATGCTTGTATAAGTAGATAATCCAAACTATAATTAAAAAAATAATTATCAGCATCATAATAGCAAAATTAAGCTCAATTATATCCATAATCAATTTTTTAAATAATTAAACCCGGTGCGTCCGGTCGGACGTCCGAAAATTAAATTTTATTTATAATATTATAATATAATATTAGGATGTAATATTATAATTATTGTAAATTTGCTCAAACTTTTCAACCTATGCCATACCCTAGTGAACACGCAGCACGTGTAGTTGATCCCGGAAAGTTTGAACCAGATTCATTTCGCCGTAAAAATATTACATCGGGCGTTGATATTATCATAGGCAAGCTTAAAGGGCAAGATACCACTACCACTCAATCGTACCGCTTCGATAAAGAAAAGTTTACCCCTGAACAGGCTAAAAAATGGCTCAAAGAACATGATATTGATTACATTCTTTTTGAACCGGCCATAAAAGGCGAGAAAACAAAAGAGTCACTTGCCGCTAGCACCAACGAGGCAAACGTTACCAAAAATTATATTAACTTTTCAAACGAGACGCCCAACGACCAAAACAGCATTATTCCCAATGAAACCTTAGACTTTACACGTTACAACTATAACCCGGTCATACTTCGCGACCACGAATGGAAATCTGTTGCCATAGGGATGATGCGGGACATACATTTCGATGGTACATCATGGAAAGGCCTCCCGGATTTTCATGGCCTGAACGAAGAAAGCAAATTAGCCAAAGCGATGTATGAAAAAGGCTATTTGTGCGCCGCTTCAATTGGTGGTGAAATGACCTTGCAGACAACGGGCGAAACTGAATGGAAAACAGACCCGCAAACAGGCCAAAGCGTCGAAATGCCTGTTATCTATCATGATGATAAAGGCTTCGCGCGTGCAACCAAGTTCACAGTTTTTGAGATATCATTTCCAACACTTCCCTCAAATTATAAAGCCGTTACTGACGAAGCCCTTAAAAATGGTATCATGGAATCATCGCGCAAGCTGGGCACAAAAGTATTTTCAGCCCAGGAAATAGAGGGCGTTTATTCATCTCTTACCAAGTTATCAATTAAGCTTTTAGAATCAAATAACAATCAAAACTCAAATCAAATGGCAGACGAACAAGAAGTTACGAAAACTGCCGCTGAAAAACCTGTTAAGAGTGCTGCAAAGCCTGTTGAACAAGATACAACAGCGCAGACGGACAAAGATAACAGTAACCATGTTATTCTTAGTGCCGGTGAAAAAGACCTACCTGGCTTTTTGAAAAATATTATTAAGAAAAACGGCCTTTTTACCGCTCTTTTTGGTAATGCTGGCGGGGTAGACTATAAAAAACCTGACGATGATGATTATCCACAGACCCTCAAACCCAAAGGCAAAGGCGATCTAACCGACCAGCCCCAAACCGTTGGCAAGATGAGCGCAGAGGCAGCCAAAAAACGCGCTGAAGAAGCCGTCAAAGCCGCTAAAGAGGCCAAGGCCAGAATGGAAGAAGAAGACGACGACGAAAAGAAAGTAAAATTCAAAGAAAAATACGAAGAAGCTTGCAAACGTGCTGAAGAAGCCTGTGAAGAAGCTGAAGAAGAAGCCAAAAAAGAGGCCGGTGAAGAAGCTGAAGAAGCCGCCAAAAAAGAAGCCAAAAAACGTGCTGAAGAAGCCGCTAAAAAAGAAGCCGACGAAGAAGCTGAAGAAACAGCCAAGAAAGAGGCCAAAGTAAAGGCCGAAGAATCGGCAAAATCAAAACAAACATTTAGCGTTAAACCGCTCCGGGCAACTCAGGCCGAACTTGCAGCCCTGCAAATGGCACCTGCCCCGCAGCACATACAAAAAATACAAATGAACGCAGGCACAACCTTCACAAAATTGTGCGCCGATAAGAAAGAAGGCGAACGCATACTTGGCAGGATTTTTAACGGTGGCCAAAAAGAAAACGGCACGGCAAATATAACTGATTACGCAGTAGTACTGAGTACTATCCTGAACGATCCTAAATACGCACCAATTATAAAACAATTGCGTTGTATTCCATCTTTATCGATGGATCATTTTACAGAACAGCGCAATTTTGTAAATGCAAACCCTAATTCGAAAGTGGGTTTTTCAGCCGAACAAATGATGAGTCGTTTATCAACAGGCCAAACTCTTGGGATGGATAAACTTTCAACAGGAGTGACCATGAAAACGACCCTGTCCACTGCATCAGCATTTAATTCTTTAGATACTACAGCGGTTGAATGGCTTACACTTGTTCTTTTCAAACTTTTTCCATCGGAAGACTGGAAAAACGAAATACCAATTTTCGGGGCAGAAAATACAGGCCGTAACCTTGGGATCATTTGGACAAACATACTGGCAAACGCCACTATTTATAGGGGCACAAACCCGGCACCAGCCACAAATTACGGGCCATATTCTGACCAATCGGTTGGGATGGCATTAATCCCATATTGGCAGGCACCTACTTTGTGGCAACCACTGAGTATGCACCAATTACGTTACGATCAAATGGGCACTGGTTGGATTCAAAACCTTGCAAGTTTAAACGCCCAAATTGGTGATGACCTTATATATACACTTGTTGCAGGTTTGTACGCCAATCAACCGCTAAACATTGTTTACACTGGTGGCTGGCAGAACGCACAGCCCGCAGCAAGCCAAACATTCACAATACCAGGCAGCGGCTCGAAATTCGTTTTTAACCCTTCTTTTACCGGTACATTGGTTAAACCAGGGATGAACGACGTGTTTGCAATCGAAGAACTGTTCATGCAACAGAATTACGATTTACCGCGTGAACGCCCTGTATTGGTGGCTGATTCTGCAATGATCCGCTACATGAAATCTGACCCACAAACTCAGAGCATGTTAACAAAATGGGTCAATGAGTCCGGCGCAGAACTGGAAAAAATATCCCATACCCTTATACATGAACGTTCAAGGGTTGCCGCTTTTGACCCAGCCTCTTTAACAGTATTGGACACTCATGGTACTGGTGTTATGATCCCGGCTACCACACTTTCCGCCGGTTTAGCCTTTGTGGCCTCTCAGGTTGGTATTGGGCTTGGTTTAATTGACGTGTTCATGATCCAAGACCCAAATAACTATGGGTATAAGATGTCCATTGATCTTCGTATCAACGCCCGCGCACTGCGTAACGATTATACAGGGGTTGCAATGTATACCTATAACACCGGTGGCGGACAATAATCATAAAGGGCGGTGAAATACCCGCCCACTTTTTAACCTTTAAAATAAATCATATGAAAAAGTTAATATCTATCATATTTCTAACGGCTTTTGTGATAAGTACTTTTGCACAATTGCCCGTTGCAAGTAAAGTTAAAACTTTGGGGACGGTACAGGCCAACGGGATAACCGTTGCCATTAACCCTTCGTTGTCAGACACATTAAAAAGCAATGACACGCTGTTTTACAAGATACCAGTTAGTCATTCAAACATAGGTTATCCCTATATATCCCAACTCTATAAAAGGGCAGCGGGTGCCGATACCTCAGTAGTGACCATTACTTTTTGGCAATCTGTGGATGGTATCCATAATTGGGTGCCGATAAAGGCCGGAAGTTCGCCAAGTGCCTTTTCTGTTTCATTGACAAAAGCTGTTCAATTAGCCGGTAAAATTGAAATTGATTTCTGGCAAAACATAGTTTGGTTTCAAAGCTCATACTTAGGTATCCGATATGTAGCCACAACGGTTTCAGGCTTTAAAGGTATTTATTACGGCTCTGTACGATTTAACCAAGACTAACCATGGCTACCATCTTTAACATTAACCCTACGCACGTTAAATACGTGCAAACGCTCCTAAAACAAAAGGATATTGTCATAATACATGGTGATGGTGCGATTTTCGCCTCAAACAACGATGAGATATACGGCCCTTACGTGGACGATGAAACCGGGCAACTGGTTACAAAAGTCAATGCTGTATACGGCTCTAACCACCATAAAATTTTCAATTCCGGGTACAAGGAAACCGAAGCAACCGCGCGGGGGGGTTATCGTGCCATTTATAAACGGGGCGATGGGCCACCGCAAAGCGTTGAAGACATTGAAAAAGCATTTTATCTACAGGCGAACCGCGATTTAGTGGAATCCACCACGGCCAAACCTGTTATTTACTCGAATGTTTTTTCAATTGACGAACCTATCCAAACGCCTGAAAGTAAAAAAGGCCGCCCGCCAAAAACTGATAAAACAGAATAACAATGAGACATACCATAACCACAACCGTTATTAATTCACCAACCGGCGTGCCTGGTTCTTCGGATGGTGTTATGATGATGGTTATCAAAGGGGTAGCAACAACAACGGGCACAACGCCCTTGGTGCTCGATACCGCCTATTTAGGGTCAAAATTGACTGATTTTACAACCGGCTTGGGCATTACCAAAGATTATGATTATACGAATTCACTTTCTGTTTACCAACAGGTAAGCGAGTTTTATGATGAGTCTGGTGATGGTGCCTATCTTTGGCTCGTTGTAACGGCAACGGCAACCGTTTACGCGACGTATTGCGCCAGTTCGACCTTTAAGAACCTTATCCGGGGCACCATGTTAACGGATGCCACCAAACGCGCCAAAATGGTAGGGGTTGCCTATAACCCGCCAACGACAACGCAAAGCGCAACCGATTTTGACACCGACGCGCTGGCAACGTTACCAGTTTTACAGGCAACACAAACAGCTTTGTTCCCGGAAGGGTATAGTTATAGCAACCTTCTTGACGGGCGCAATATGTCATCTACGGCCACGGCAAACACGCTGCAAAGCATGGCCACAAAATTGGCCCCTTCGGTTTCCTTTGTTATCACAGGTTCAAAACCTAACGGTGTGGCCGCCATTGGTGCCGCCCTTGGGCGTTTTGCGCGTATAACCATAGGCCACGGGTTTGGCGAAGTTGACGACGGGCCAATAAGCCTATCAACAGCTTATTTAACCAACGGGGTAGCCGTCCCAATCCTTGGGGCAACCATTGCCCAGGGCACTTCGTTAACAGCCGGTCATTCGTACATGGTTATCTTAGGGCCGGTGACCTATAACGGAAATGTTTATTCTTTTGGTGATATATTCCTTGTTATTTCCGGTACACTTGGTTTTTCTGGCACAGGGACAACGGTTGTTGATTTAATAACCACGGGCACTGTTGTTGTTGGCCATACGTATATGGTACTTGCCGGGCCAATCACATACAATTCTTTGGTATATGCCACCGGGGCAACGTTCACCGCTATAACAAGCTTTACAACCTTTACAGGGGGCGTGGTATTTGAATATACTTCGCAGGACGTGACCAAGATTTTAAGCACTGACATAAACACTTTGGGCGATAAACAATATATGTTTAACCGCACATGGTTTGGTCAATCTGGTTTGTTCTGGAACGATGGGGCCACGTGTGACCTTGCCACCAAGCCGTTATCAACACAAGAGTTTAACCGGGTAGCTAACGCGCTTAGTGCCGACCTGCTTGCGTTTTTAACTTTGCTCATGGGAAAAAATGTACCTATTGACCCAAAAACAAACGCGGTTGCACTCTCGTTCACCAAAGCCAAAGAACAGGATTTTCAAGCTGAATACATCGACCCTTTGACCATACCTGTTGCACCGGCCACTGTGGGCGATATCTCCAGCGGTTCACTTGCCCTTTCCGGGGTCAAAGTAAGCGCAAATACTGTAAATTGGCTTTATACCCTTACAATCAATGGTACGCCAATTACCGGCAGTGCTACGGGCACCGTTCAATTTGTTTAAAACATTAACATTATGAATTTAAATTCATTGATATTCACCTCCAGCGACTACAAAATAGCTTTGTCGGTCAATGGAATAACGGTTCCTTTAAATATTGTCGAATCTATTGACTATTCTGCAAAAAAGGAATCTGAATACATCCACGTGATTGGTACAGACGAGCCACAAGGCCTAAAAACAAATACGTCCACGTATCCCGGCAAGATCACAATTGAAGCGGGCGAACTGGAATTGTTTTTATTGTCTTTGGGTTACGTTTTTGCCCATCAAATCACCGGTGCCACTATTTCAGTTGTTACCTTTAAAGGTGACCTTCTGAAGATATTTAAAAACTGTGTTTTTACCTCTCATGACGGGGCTGTAAAGGCAAAGGACAAACGATCGCTTATCACGCTAACTTTTGAATCAATGGGGGCAGCCGGAATATGAACACATTTGAAAAAGAGGTTACATGGGGCACGTGGCAGGTTAACCCTGAAACGGATAAAATGGAAGAAATCGAAAAAACCAAAATCTTAACATTTAAAGAATTTGATTTTTACGATAAGCCACAACACGACTACCATTTTAAAATTGGGGCATTGCCAGACCATATGTTTAAAACTGAGAATGATTATTTAATAACGCCAGCTTTTATAAAGGAATTAACAGTCGATTTTATTAATACCCTTTTGGTTATACCAGATGCAAATATTATCAAACCAGGAGATTTTAACGTAACTGATAAAATTGAACTTTTAACTAATTCACAATCTTTGTTCATACTTGGCGACCAATTATTTAAAGAAAAAATAACCCCTTTTTTTTTGAGGTTCAGGAAGCTTACGAAATAATAAATAACGATAGCGAACAAGCGGTTAAAAATCTTATAGCCCGAAACGCAGTTTTTTATAAAAAAACGATGTTCCGGGCTTTTTTAGGGCTTACAAAAAAAGAATGTAAAAACATGACAATGGGCGAATTTTTAGATTATACGGTTGTCTTAGATGATGTTTTACGGATTTGGCACGCCCCCTTTATGGATCATAACAACTAAAAAATGGCTGTTTACGGTTTTAAACTCGATGTCGAAGGCAATGCTGTACATCAAATTGAAAGCATTGAACATAAATTAACTGATTTATCCCATAAATCACATGAGGCACAATCAGCCATAGGCAAGCATTTTGAAGGCATGGGCGAAAAAGTCAAAGAGTTTGGCCTTGATATGAAAAGTTTAGCGATTGGCGGGCTTGGTATAGGTGCGTTAATGGGGGCGGGCGAATTTGCCAAGGATTCACTAGAGGCTTTTGATAAATATGAAGAAGGTGTTGCTAAAGTTGAAGCTGTTTTAAAATCTACAGGGCACGCCGCCGGGTTAACAATTGAAGAACTTCAAGAAGGGGCACAAAAATTAAGTAGCCAAACATTATTTGGCCGTTCAGCGATTATGGACGCCCAAAGCATGTTATTGACTTTTACCCAAGTTAGGGGTGAGATTTTTAATAAAGCAATTCCGGCGGTTGCCGACTTTGCTACCCGGTTTAAAATGGACATGCCAGCCGCGGCCAATATGTTGGGCAAGGCACTAAACGACCCGCTCAAAGGTATGACCCGTTTACAACGTCAGGGTGTTGTTTTCTCTGAACAACAAAAGAAAACAATTACAGATTTTATGGCAACCGGTCAAATAGCAAAAGCCCAGCAAGTTATATTAACAGAATTGGGCACTGAGTTTGGCGGCCTTGCCAAAGCAATGGCCAAAACGGATGCCGGTAAAATTAAAATGGCTCAAAAAGCCCTTAATGAAATGAAGTTGACCATTGGCGAATTAATAAGCAAAGGCCTGGTTAAATTAACCCCGCTCATTGAAGGTTTAGGGGGATTGTTTCATAAAGTATTTGGAAAAGATTTATCTAAAGACATGGAAGAATCAAGACTTAAGATGAATGATCTTTTTGAAACTTTAAAAACTGGCAATTTATCACTTGATGAACGAAGAAGTATAATTGATCAAATAAATACCGAATATGGCCCTTATCTTAAATCATTGATTACAGAAAAAATGACCACCGAAGACCTTGCCACTGCGCAAAGTTATTCAAATGATCAAATGATAAAAAAGATTGAGATACAAGTTAAAGATGAGGCAATTAAAAAAATAATGGCTGAATATTCAAAATTAGAAGTTCAGCATCTTGAAAAAAGTACAGCATTAAATAAAGCAAAAAGAGAAGCTGAAGAAAGTGCAAAGAGGACGCAATATACTTTAGCACATGCAAATCAATATAC
>Ga0187878_1001212_pt1 | contig 26035 bp, 23 predicted proteins | sample June2016WEW_17_1_FD_132979 | JGI IMG/M metagenome (GOLD analysis project Ga0187878, IMG submission 132979) | Peatland microbial communities from SPRUCE experiment site at the Marcell Experimental Forest, Minnesota, USA - June2016WEW_17_150 | ecosystem: Environmental > Terrestrial > Soil >...
GGGGAGACCTTTGTCACCAGAAAAATCACCCGGGGGATAGCCAAAATCCTGGCCAATAAAGAAAAGAACATCTATTTGGGCAACCTGAGTGCCAAGAGAGATTGGGGATACGCCCCGGAGTATGTCGAGGTCATGTGGCAAATGCTCCAACAGGAAACCCCTGACGACTATGTCATCGGAACGGGAGAGGCTCATTCCGTCGAGGAATTCATAGACGAGGCCTTCAAATACGTCAATCTTGACCGGCATAAACATGTCGTCATCGAGGCAGCACATTTCCGGCCCACGGAAGTCCCGGAACTCAGAGCCGACGCCGGAAAGGCCAGAGAGAAATTAAACTGGGTCCCTAAAATCACATTCAAAGACCTTGTTAAAATCATGGTCGATGCCGATCTCGAGATGCTGGGTGTCAATTCGCCAGGGCAAGGCAAAAAAATCGTCTTGGAAAAGGGTTTTCAATGGAAGGCGCAAGGACCTCGTTCCTGATAAGATGAGCAACAATATCCGGGTTCTCATCACCGGCGCGACCGGCTTTGTCGGAGGGCACCTCATCCGGGCTCTTGAGGAAGAAGGGCCGTCCGCATTTGAGATATTCGGCACGACCTATCCCGATGCCCCCCCGCCTTCCGGGAATAAGCTCTTTTTCCTGGACCTGCGCTCGGAAAAAGACGTGATAAAGATTGTGGGCGAGATCCGGCCCGATTGGATCTTCCATCTCGCGGCCATTTCCAACGTGCGCAGATCTTGGCAAATGAGGAGCGAGACGATTGAAACGAACGTTCTCGGCACCCATAACCTTCTTGAAGCCGTCAGGCAGACCACGCCCGCGGCCAGAGTGCTCTTTATCAGTTCCTCGGATGTTTACGGTGTCGCCGCATCGCCGAACGAGATCCTGAAGGAAGATACCCCGCTCCAGATTGTCAGCCCCTACGCTTATTCCAAAGCTGCCGCCGAAATGTTATGCAGTTTTTACGAAAAGATAGAGAACATCGACATCGTCATCGCCCGGCCATTCCATCATACCGGCCCAGGCCAGACAGAGGACTTCGTCTGCTCCGACTGGGCCCGCCAGGTTGCGCTGATCGAGAAAGGCGACCGTGCGCCTATCCTGAAAGTCGGGAACCTCGACCTCCGGCGCGACTTCAGCGATGTTCGGGACGTGGTGAGGGCATACGTGCTCCTACTAAGGAAGGGGCGCCGAGGCGAGCCCTATAACATTTGCTTAGGGAAGGCGATTGCGCTTCGGGAGATTCTGGATTTCTTGCGCGGTGAGGCCGCTGTGAGTAGTCCCATGTCCATTGAGGTTGACCTGGCTAAACTCAGGAAAATCGATATGCCCGTCCAAATGGGCAGTAACCGGAAAATCTCAGAAGAAACAGGTTGGTCGCCGGAGATTCCAATCGAGCAAACCTTACGTGATTTGCTCTTTTATTGGCGACAAAGACTGGCTGGCGGGGCTTAGGAAAGAACAACCGGCGATGAAAAAGAAATGCCTGCTGATATAAGAACCCTAACTAAGTTGCTTCCAAAGATAGCGTATCCGGTCCTGAGGGGACCCTTGCGTGGGGCACGGTTCATTTTGGGAGCGCTGGCGGGTGAAGGGGGCGGCGCCAGGGTTTACTTCAATCGGGTCGAACCTGAACAAACCAGGGTTTTTGCGGCTACGGTTAGTAAAGGTCAGGTTGTTTTCGACATCGGGGCTAATGTTGGCTATTACACGATCCTTGCATCTAGACTAGTCGGGGCGCGAGGAATAGTGGTCGCGTTTGAGCCTGTTGCACGGAACCTGAGCTACCTGTATCGGCACATTGGCTTGAACAGGGCCAACAATGTCATGATCGTGCCTGTCGCATGTTCGGACGCTCTATCGCTCGGCACTTTTGACAAGGGCATAAACTACGCATTAGGCCATCTGCACTCAGATACGATGAACTGCCGCCTGGTGGGCTCAAAGAATAGGATCACCCTCGTTCCCACGGTTGATGTGGACTCGGTCGTGGAACGCTTAGGATATTCTCCACACGTAGTTAAAATTGACGTCGAAGGAGCAGAGCTTTTGGTGCTGCATGGCATGAGGAATACGCTACTAGCATCAAGACCAACCCTTTTCCTTTCCGTTCACTCCAGTGATTTGCGCTCGCGTTGCCTTGCGCATCTTGCCGATATGGGTTACACCGCAGAGCTCTTGGGTCGTGACGAAAAAGAACCAAAAGAGTTTTTGGTGAGATACTTGAGGCGTTAACAATGCTTAAGCCTTTGAGTGATCAGCACAGGATAGCCAAGACTATAAATCAGCGACCCCCCCAATCATCAATTACTCCCGGGAGAGAAAATAGGCAGGTGCTGTACATATGGCCGTACCTGGAGTGGGCAGGTGCGCAGATCTATTTTATGAGCATTATGAAACTCGCTAAAGAGCACTATCACGTGCGCGCGATTATGCCCGCTGGTTCTGATAGTAAGATTTTAGGCTACATGCAGCGTATCGGTGTAAATTGTGAGTTTTTTTCTGCACACCTGGATACATCACCTGCTCGGACTGTTTGGGAAAAGGTCAAACGGCGGCTTAGAAACGCTTACTGTTCACTGGTGATCGTACAGTACTTGAGCCACAAACCACTCAAACACGTTATCTTGCACTTGGATATGGCCCCTTGGTCTTCGTTCTGGCTGCTCTCGTATCTCTCGTTGCGCAGCAATGTGAATGTGACGCTGCATAGTGCAGTGCCAAGATTGCCCTGGTTGCGTCGGCTTGAGTGGCAGTTCAAGTTTAGAATTTTGTCTTTTATTCCTGGTTTTCGGCTTTTGGTATCTAATCGAGATATGCTAAAAAGCCTGAAATCCTACTTGTCAGATAGATATCTGTCCTCTGTTCCTATAGCGTACACGGGAGTCGATACTAATGAGATCAGACAGGCGTTAGAAGCGCGACCGGATCGGGACTGGTTATATAAGAAACATGATTTGCCTGCCGGCCGATTTCTCGTGTTCAGTGTAGGCCAAATAATACCCAGAAAGGGCTGTCTGGTATTGATAAACGCTATAAAGAAGCTGCACGCATTTCGCCCCCCCCTGTTCTTTGTGTGGATTGGCGACGGCGCGCAGAGAAATGAAATTGAACGAAGTATTGAACAAGACGGCTTGCATGACTCTTTCAAGATTATCAAGCCCGCCGATATCGGCCCGGCCCGTTTAGATCTGCTAGAACTCATCCAACTAGCCGACGTGTTTGTTCACCCGAGTTTTTATGAAGGATTGCCAGGGGCCATATTAGAGGCTATGGCACTCGGAAAGGCGTGCGTCGCTTCTCGGGTCAATGGCATTCCTGAGGCCATCCAAGACCGTGAGACCGGTCTGCTCATTCCAGCCGGTGACAGTGCCGCACTGGCCGCGGCGATCACGGAACTGGTGAGGGATTCTGCGCTACGGGAGCGGCTTGCCAGAAACGGTCAAGCTTACGTGAATAAGCATTTTGATGAACGAATTGCAGCGCAAATCACTGTAAGACATTACGATGCTTGCCGGCAAGGATTATGAGTTGAAAAAGCTCAGCGCTTCTCGAAATGCGATATTTGGTTTTCTAGGGTGGGTAGTCCCTCTGGGCTTTACTATCGCGTTAACACCATTTATTGTGCATGGGTTAGGCCCCGAATCCTATGGCTTGTATATGCTGGTGATGGGAATGATCGGGTATCTCATTTCACTCAACTTCAACGTGGGGCGCGCTCTTACCAAGTATGTTTCCGCCTTTCAGACCAAACAGCAGACCGATCAAATCAGCGAGGTACTCTCATCCACTCTTGGGCTTTATATGCTGATAGGCATCGTGACCGCAGGGTGCATGCTATTGTTGTCCAGCTGGCTGATCGTGCACGTCTTCGATATCGCGCCAGCGCTCCAGCCAGTAGCCAAACGTCTAATGATTTGGGCAGCAGTTGGGCTGGTATTTACTTTTCTTAGCCAGGTCTTCGGTTCTGTCCCCCAAGCGCTGCAACGCTTTGACTTGTATGCCCTCATCATAACGATGAGTGGGGTCGCAACTATTCTCGGAAACGCTTTAATAGTATGGCTGCGACTCGGCGTAACGACCATGGTTGCCTGGGTAGCCATAGTGATCACTATGGCTAGCTTGGCCTTTATGCTCCTCAGCCGCTGCCTGATGCCAGGCGTACATCTAACTCGCCATGTCCGACGACCGTTATTGTTCGAATTACTTAGGTTTAGCGGTGCAGTAACGGCATATCAAGTATTTGGCAATCTGCTAAGCTTGTTTGAGCGAGGTTGGTTAACACGTCGCCTAGGGACTGAAGCAGTAACTTACTATGCGGTGCCTATGAATATCGCGATTTACATACATTCGTTCATTTCCAGCCTCACGCTTGTGATCTTTCCTGTCATAAGCGAAGCAAATGAACTAGGGGATAATGTCCGCCTTGAGCGAATCTATACTCGTGCCTATAAGTATGTAAGTCTTTTAGTTGTGTTCGCAGTCGTGACGTTTGTGGTCAGTGGCCAACGGCTTTTATCTCACTGGATGGGGATGGACTTCGCAGCCAAGACTGCTGGAGTCCTGTTGCCACAATCTGTATGGGCGGGAATAGTGGCAATGGGTATAATCCCATGGCAGATGGCCGATGGACTTGGTTTCCCCAAATGGAATGCATTTCTGGCTTTTTTCTGGCTGGTAGTCTCGGCTCTGCTATCAATAGGGCTGACTTCCAGGCTGGGAATATTGGCCCCAGCTTGGGGGAGGCTCATCGCGGTACTCAGCGTCCCGTTTTATACTTTGTTTGTGGAACGGCGCGTATTCGGCCGATGCTTGTACCGTTTCTGGCGTAAAGTTGTACTGTCTTTGCTGATGGCCGGAGGCGCGGCTGCGGCACTTCAGTATTCAGTGCTTAATGGCCGACTTTTCGCTGGTTGGCTTGGACTCCTTGCTGGCACCGTGTCAAGTGGCTTGTTGTACATTAGCATATTGTGGATGGGCGGCTATATTGATCATAGCGAGAAAATTCGACTGAAAAACGTAATTGCTCGTATCGTCGCTCCATTTACAATAGGTCTTGTCAAATAAACCGTGGTCTCATGCGAAGGGACGTTAGATTGTTATTCGATGTCAGGATAAAGGCCTGCAAAGCGGCAATCTGTGTTTCTAGCCGTTCTATCAAGATAACAATTTTAAAATTACGTTAGAAGTATCCATTAAATTGCACTTGATGCGCAAAAAACAATTAGCTTTTTACGTGCACAAGGGATTAATATGTTACCGGTCAGTCTGAAAGGTTACACGCGGATGCTACGCCTGGCGCAGCGACACCCGCTTTTTGCCCTACGACATTTGTTCTTAGCGCACGACTATTGCTCTCCGACTCTGATTAACCTACCCGATGATATAGAGCTATATTTTCCTAATGCTCGTCGCGTAATGTCCTTTAATGTGCGCGTAAATCATATTTCGAGAGAGGACAAACGTTTGCCCGGGGTAGGCTTTTGCACGTGGGATGAAGCCGCATACTTAATGAATCTCAGCGAAAGATTCTCACATGGACGTGGCTTGGAAATCGGTTGCTTGGTGGGTTGGTCAACTGTATGCATTGCCCTCGGTGGTATTCAATTAGATGTGATTGACCCAGGATTGGGGTCAGGTCCAAGAGGCGAAGCTGTGCGAAGCTCGTTAAGGGCGGCGGGCGTCATCGAGAGAGTCAATCTTATTGAGGGCTTTAGTCCAGAGGCGGTTCGGGCACTTGGCGGGCAGGGCCACCGCTGGTCATTTTGTTTCGTTGATGGAGACCACATCGGCGATGCTCCCAAGCGCGACGTGCTAGCGGTGTTAGAGTATTGTGAGCCCAATTGTGTAATAGTTGCACACGATACATCGAATAGAAACATTCACGCGGTCATTGCTATATTGGCCGAAAGCGGCTGGACCGTAACTTTTCTGTATACAGCTTTCGGATTGGGCATCGCATGGCGGGGAAAAATTACTCCTCCTGAGCACATTCCTGACCCTGCCGTTAGCTGGGGGAAAATTGGACTTTATCCGGGTGATTGAAAAGACGCGTTTTAAGGAGGCAGCCTGATTGAAACCAATGAAAGATCGTGAGCTTAGGTCTAGAGATGACCTAAGTTTGTTCAACGGAATATGGGAAGGTGGGTACTATGAAGGGAATCCTCTCGACCCCGTTGGATGGTCATCATATGGCACATTGGGCTATATGAGTGTCCTTAATGCAACATATGTGGCGTGTATTAAACCATACGTCACTCCTAGTTCATGTGTGCTGGAGATAGGACCGGGCAGAGGGGCTTGGACCAAAACCTTTGTAGAATTAGATGCTGCAGAAATCTGGTGTTTAGACGCATTGTCGCGCGAGTATAACCATTTTGATAATTATGTCGGGTCGCACCAAGCCCTTTGGTATTTTCAGGTTTCGGATTTTAGCTGTGACAGGTTGCCCGAGAATCATTTCGACTATCTGTTTTCCTTTGGATGCTTCTGCCATATTTCATTTGCGGGCATCCGTGAATATATGACGAATTTGCATGCAAAGCTGAGAAATGGTGCCCACGGCTTCATTATGGTCGCCGACTATGACAAGTTCAATCGCGCGATACAAAACGAAAGCTTAAGGATTACGCGGCCCGTTTTTGCGGGAAAACGAAACAAGGCGCTCTACTGGGCATACAAGTTACTGAATCCTGGCAACAAGCTGTGGCATATAATGAGCAAAGCGGAGGATGGCTCCCCACGTCCCGGCCGCTGGTACCATGCGGGTATAATTGAAACGTGCGCCATGCTGCAGGAACTAGGTTATACAGTAATCAGTCCAGATGTGGGAACGTCCCTTCGAGATCCAATAATTCATTTCGTAAAATAGCGATTGCTCTTGATTGTAATTCTAGACCGAATTCGGTGATGTTGATCGTGTGCAGAAAAATGACCCGAGGACTGACGTGAACAACCGATGTACTCGCGTGGAAATCGTGACGCCTGTGCATAATCGTAAATCCATCACGCTGCAATGCTTGCGTAGTCTGTCGAACATTGACCGTAACGGTTTGGAAGTCCACATCATTGTCGTTGACGACGGTTCATCTGACGGCACATCCGAAGCCATTCGCGAGCACTTCCCTGAAGTGGAAGTTATCCCCGGCGATGGAACGCTTTTTTATACTGCCGGAACCAACCGCGGCATACAGGCAGCGCTTCACAGGGATCCCGCTTACATCCTGGCAATAAACGATGACTCAATCTTCCACGATCAATTTTTGCAGCGTTTAGTACATTGCGCGGAAAGTAACCCTCGATCGGTTATTGGTCCTCTTTTATTGCTATGGGATCAGCCGCACAGGATTTTTCAAGTGGGAGCGCGTTGGGATACCTATTATGGTGGGTGGCGACACCCACGCAAATTGACAATTTGGAGCGTTCCCGCAACACCCTGGGAAGTCGAGGTTATTGTGGGGAATTGCGTATTATTTCCGGTCCACGTGATAAAACACGTGGGGTTAATGAGGGAAAAGGCTTTTCCGCACGGGTTTGGAGATGCGGAATATACCGCACGAATGCGCCGCGCTGGTTGGAAACTTCTTATCGAGCCACAGGCTTTTGTCTGGTGTCAGCCCAATGCTATCCCTCCTTCCTTAAGGACATTATCGAAGCGCAAACTATTACAGGCTTTGTTCATTGACCAACGCAATCAACAGAATCTGATTAGGCAATTCGCAGCCTGCTGGCTATCTGCCCCTTCTCCTTGGATAGGTACGGTTGCGTTTGGGATTATGTTGATACGACTGGGTTTCAAGTTTCTTGGATTAGGAACATGGCCGGATTGGCCTGATCCCCCCCCGGATTTGGCAGAGCCATTACACCGATTAAGGTCTCCATCATCAGTAGAGAGGATCGGCGAGCATAGTGATCAATAAGTACAAACGATCAATATTTAGTGCGGTAGGTGCAGGACTGGCTCTAGCCTTTGCTCCTGCCTCCCAGGTGTTCCGTCTTGGAAGCATATTCGCAAATTGTCCTTATCTTTGCCAAGATGGGAATCGGCGGGTCTCAACCGCGCAAAGGGCCGGCTTTTGGCCTCGGATCGTTGAACAAATTGTTCGATTCTTACGATCAACGTTTTCGCGCTACGGGCCGTTCCCCCTTATTAACCTAAATGGGATGATGTTAAACAATAGATTAGATGTTGCCGGCATCAATCGTAGAGGGAATCATGATGCCACTAACATGCAGCACGTCAACGGGAAAAACTGTGATAACATGAACACTTATAAAAACCCGAAATGGGAACCTATCATTGCTCTATGCGTTGGACCGGAAAAAACTTATGCGCGGGTTGATGATCATATGACAGGAACTTACGAATACCGATTCTCGATTTTATCCCAGAGAGGGACACATGACTTTTCAATCATTAGGCTGGTTAAACTCGCTGCTAGCATGGTGGCCGCAATCGCGAAACGTGGCTTCCGCGTAATTGGGGTGGACGTTCATTGTTGCCGATTTTGTATATATATCTGAGCATTCAGGCCACGCCATTGGGATCTCTGGCCTAAACAACACTTGCCAGGCAGACAGTTTGGCGTAACTGGAATCACGTTTGACGTAGGATACAGTACCATGCAGTTGTTACGTGAGCAGACGATAATGATTCCCGTGCCGAAATCCAAAACGTCTACTGCTGGGATAGGGAGGCATAGACGCGCGACGCTTGCAGTCGCAGTCTTTTTTTTGGGAGGGAGTGTTTTCGCGACGATAATGATCGGCTTGTGGTCAAGCAAATCGATCCCGTTTGAGCGGGGCTATCTTGTGCCTTGGATCGTATTGGTTCTTGTGGTCACCTTGATTCCATCCTGCGTCCTGATCATACGTCGCCGGTTTCGGTTATATCATCCACTCGTGTATGCGTCGTTTTTCTACTTCCTGCCTGTTTTTGTGCTCGGATCAAGCTATCTTATTAGTGGCAATTATCAGCCTTGGTATTTAGACTTCGTGCCGGATCCTCGGTACAATATTCCTTTGGCGCTCGCGTATGTGGCACTCGGCTTTGCGGGACTTTCAGTAGGGTTCGCCCTGCCAATTGGAAGGCGTGTCGGTTATGTTTTATCGAGGCATCTGCCACAGTGGAATTGGCATCCAAGTGATATCATAGGACCCAGCTTGCTTTTGCTTCTGCTGGGACAAGCGTTCGGCCTAATTACGTATTTTCAGGGATCGCTCGGGTACCAATATAATTCTGATGCCGTATCAACATTTGGCACATTTTTCTATTCATTATTTTCATTATACCATTTGGGAGCCTTTCTACTCTGGTTTGCTGTCTTTCGGGCATATAGATCTACGGCACGTTATCGCGCAATAATTATCTTGCTGGTCGGAGCAAGTTTGTTTACCGCAGTAATGGGCGGTGGTAAAGGCGGTCTGTTCTCCGGCACAGTTGCGGTCATAATGGCCTACCTCCTTGCCGGTAGGCGTGTGAGGCTGCGTAGGGGCATGTTTATCAGCCTAATACTGGTGGTGGCGCTTTTAATTGGCACTATTTTTGGGTTGGAGTTTCGACAGCAGAAGAATGAGCAAGAGACAGTTGGCCTCTGGGAGTACCTTGGCATCATCGGAAATACGATTCAAAGAATAGCGCGGCAAGATCAAAGTGCAAGTATCAGCCAAGCGACTCAGGCGGTTATGCAGCGATCCGAGATGCTAAGTACATTTGCGGTGATCGTTGGCAACTATGAACGGCTCCGGCCACTAGAAGCGCAATATGGGCTTGCCAACGACATATGGATATATACCTGGACGGCGTTCATCCCGCGCTTTTTATGGCCCGAGAAACCATTGATTTCCGACGCACGGGCGCTGGGGGCACTCTACTTCGGTTACGGTTCTAATTCATTTGCGATCACACCAATGGGCGATCTTCTGCGCAATTATGGACCGATAGGCATACTCGTTGGCATGGCTGTTTTAGGCGTGTTGTTGCGCATCATTTATGGTGCGCTCGTTGAGAATCAGCGAATAACTGCATGGCGTGCCTCACTATTTATGTTGCTCTTATCGGGCGTGTCATATGAAGGATTCTACGGCACCATACTCCCAAGGATGATGCGGGAAGGCATTATGATCGTTTTTGGCTTATTCTTGGTGAATATATGGATTAATCGGCATAAGGGCGTTAGCTATCGCGGCTGAGGGTTCCCTGGAAGAATCATGGCGAGTGAGGTCGGAATTGACATTGAGCGCAGCGCTGTTACCCTAAATAGAATAGCATGGGTGTTCAAAGGATGAAAACTAAGCGGGTTCTTCTTCCGATGCTTGGTTATTTTCTTGATCAGCCCAATGGTGCGGCTAGACTTGCCTTTGACGAGGCGGTTTATCTGGCTGCGTTGGGGCACGAGGTTTGGGTGGTTTGTCACACGGCGAAAGACGATCAGCCGGAATACAGCATAGAAAATGGACTCCATATCCTATGTTATTCTACTCCATCGTTGCATACCTTTGACCCGCGACGACCCCGAGTGCATCAACTGCAGGTGAGGACATTGTTGGCGCGCTATATAACTAGCCCCATTGATATCATACATGGGCATGCACCGTTGCAGCATGCTGGAGCTCTAAAAATCCTGAACGGAACAACTAGAATATGTTATTCAATTCACTCACCTGTAAGTCTGGAGATGTTAGCAGCTGCGCACGCTGGGTCGCAGGTTAAACGACTGAAGGCGCGGATTGCAGCCTATCTAACACACCGGGTTGAACGAAAGTGCCTGGCTCATGCCCACTGTCTCATAGCAGATTCGAATTATACACGTCAATTGCTTGGAAAATTGTACGGTCAATCAATTCTATCGCGAATCAGAGTTTTGCCTGGCTGGGTGGACGTCGAACGCTTTCAACTAGTCTCGGACAGAAACGCAGGGAAGCAATACCTGGGCTGGCCCACCGATGTCCCGATTCTTTTTACATTGCGTCGGCTGGTGCCTCGGATGGGGCTAGAACATCTTCTGGTTGCCGCACGAAAGCTCAAGACGTCAGGGCAGCAGTTTCTGCTTATGATAGGCGGACACGGACCGCTAAGAGAGCGATTGGAGGCACTGACCAAGACACTCGAATTAAATGATGTCGTCCAGTTCTTGGGCTCTGTTCCCGAGATGACGTTGCCACTTATGTACGCAGTTGCCGATGCCTTTGTTTTGCCGACTTCGGAGCTTGAGTGTTTTGGATTAATCGCGCTCGAATCTCTTTCCTGCGGACGGCCCGTGTTGGCCACTCCAGTTGGCGCAATCCCGGAGATCGTGAATCGAGTTGAGCCGCGTTGGTTAGCTACCGATGCTAGTCCGGAATCCATTTCGCGCCTGTTAGCCGATTTCCTGGCAAAGCGCCTGCCTGAGCATGAGCCCATCTCAATACGAAATACTATTGTCCGCTATTATTCAAAGAGCACTGGACTCAGGGATTTATCGACCGCAGTGCTGGGCGAATAGCCGCTGCGGCCGCGGAAGGGCTGCTTCTGATGCGAATCGGCTTGAATCTTCTGCATGCATTATCGGATATTGGTGGAGGCTGGAACTATGTTACTCGGTTAGTTGAGGCATTAGGTGAGAATGATCGTAATAATCAATATGTTGCGTTTGTGACGAGTGCGAGCGCTTGCTTAGTGCCCAATCAAAAGAACTTTACAGCCGTGCTGGTTCGCATTCGAGCTACATCTCGGTTCCAGCGAATCGTCTATGAAAATACTTGGCTGCAGAAGGTGGCCGACAACTATCAACTGGATTGCATGCACTGGTTCGCAAATGTGCATGCGGTTTTAAACACGGTGCCTTCCATTGTGACTGTTTATGATTTACAGCCATTTCGGGATTACGCGCACCTTTCGTTGCTTAAGCGTTCGTACTTAAGATGGATGTTAATAAATACAGTCAAGCACTCGCGAATGTTGTTGCCAATGTCCCAGTCAACGGCAGATGCCCTGGAAAATGAGCTTAAAGCAGACCCTAAGCGTATGACGGTGATTGCCCCGATCTTGCCACGCGGGTTTCGGCCAATCGAACCAGACGTGGTCTGCGAATTCCGTAAAATGTTTAAGCTGTCATCCAAATTCTGGCTTTATGTGGCTCATTTTTATCCTCATAAGAACCACTTACGTTTGTTGCATGCCTACCATAGACTCAAAGCTGATGGACTCAAACCTTGGCCTTTGGTGTTACGTGGTGATGACCACGGCTCACTCATCGAAGTGGAGAGGGCCATTGTGCAACTGGGATTGCAGGACGATGTGATATTTCTGCCACCACTGCAGGATAGACAATTACCAATTCTATATTCAGCTGCTAGTGCTTTAATCTTTCCCTCTCTCTATGAAGGAGCGGGAATTCCTGTGGTCGAAGCGATGGGCTGTGGCTGCCCGGTAGTAGCCTCAAGCATTCCTCCTATGAAGGAATTTGCTGGCGAGGCTGCGGTTTATTTTGACGAAACTGATCCGAGATCCATTGCAACTGTTATGTCGGCGTTTCAGCAAGATACGGCAAGACAAAACGGGCAACGTCGCGCTGGCTTAATCCGCGCAGATTTATTTCGCGCACAGCGGGTGGTTGACGCGGTGGTGGGGGCATATTCCAGACTCGCGCGAACATAGGTGCACATGCGCATTCTTTATGATTGGTATGTACATGAACCCAGAGTCCAGGGCCATCTCTCCCCGCGGTCCAGCTATGGAGGAACAGCCCATTCAGGATCTGTGGCTACTAATAATAAAGTCACTACAATAACATGGCTTTCCAGTTATCCAAGCGGCGATGCATTTTACAGTATATGACACCGCATAATTGGTTCCTGCATCGTTTGGGTAGGCGCCCGGGTATGAATCTGGGCTTGAATAATGGAGGATATCTGGCTTGGAGCTTGCGGTTCTCGAGGGCGGGGGGAGACGGAGAGGACGAGCACCTCATCGGAGGAATCTCGGACTTAAGGAGGGCACGCGCCGCATCACATGTTAAATGACTTAACCCTACTAATAACGGGTGGTACCGGGACTTTCGGAAACGCCGTTCTGCGCAAGTTCCTTGAATCGGCCATAAAAGAGATTCGCATTTTCTCACGTGACGAAAAGAAGCAGGACGATATGCGCAGGGCGCTCAATAATCCTAAGGTGAAGTTCTACCTCGGCAATGTGAGGGATTACGACAGCATCCTCCCGGCAATGCAGGGAGCTGATCTAGTATTTCACGCCGCTGCTCTAAAGCAGGTTCCTTCGTGCGAGTTCCACCCACTTGAAGCCCTTCGCACTAATTCGCTCGGCGCGGAGAACGTGATGAACGCGGCGATTGCCGAGGGAGTCAAGAGACTCATTTTGCTGTCCACTGATAAAGCCGTCTATCCAATCAACGCCATGGGTATTTCGAAGGCAATGATGGAAAAGCTAATGACCGCCAAAGCCCGCCTTATTAAAGAAAACGGGACGATAATCTGTGGGACCCGTTATGGCAATGTAATGGCGTCTCGGGGGTCAGTAATACCCCTTTTCATAGAGCAGATAAAAGAGGGCCGCTCCCTGACTATCACCGACCCCGAAATGACCCGGTTCATGATGTCGATAGAAGACGCCTTAGACTTGGTTGTTTACGCTTTCCAGTACGGCAAGCCGGGAGACATCTTTGTCCAAAAGGCCCCAGCCGCAACAATCGCCACTTTGGCCGAGGCCCTCAAGAAGATATTTGAATTGGATACGCCGGTCAGGATCATTGGCACCCGGCACGGCGAGAAGCTTTACGAAACCATTCTGACCAGGGAGGAAATGGCCAGGGCCGAGGACTTGGGCGATTATTATCGGATCCCATCGGACACACGTGATCTCAACTATGATCTCTATTTCACAGAAGGGCAGGAAAAAGTTTCCAAGGAGCACGATTACAATTCCCACAACACGCGGCGTTTGGGCCTGGATGAGCTTATTGCGGTTCTCCTTAAGCTCGATATCGTCCGGCAGGAGCTTAAAGTGTGGAAGAGATGAAAAAGGTCCTCGTTACCGGGGCCCGTGGATTCATCGGCAGGAATCTTGTGCTGGCTCTGGGGCGGGATCCCAAGGTTGAACTCTGTTTGGTGGATCTAAACACCCCTGCCGAGGAACTCGAGCATGGGCTCGATGTCTGTAACGTTATCTTTCATCTCGCGGGCGTCAACCGTCCCCCCAAAGAACAGGACTTCGAGATAGGCAACGTTGGCTCTCTGGCCGGTGTCCTTTCCGGTCTGGAGGCACGGAACCGTCGGCCGCAAGTCGTACTGTCCTCCTCGACTCAGGCCTTGCTCGACAATGCCTATGGCCGATCGAAGCGCCGGGCCGAGGAGATACTCCTTGATTTTGCCGCGAGGACGGAAACGCTTGCACGCATCTTCCGGCTGCCCGGCGTTTTCGGCAAATGGTGTCGACCGAATTACAATTCGGTTGTGGCTACATTTTGCCATAATGTTGCCCATGACATTCCGATAAGGATTACAGACCCAGCCAGAGAGCTGGAATTAGTTCATATCGACGATGTCGTAGCCTCCTTCCTTGGAGCCTTGGATGGACAAGACCGAGCGGGAACTGATGGCTTTTACCATGTAGAACCTATTTTCAAGATCACTCTTAATCGCCTGGCAAAAATGATTCAAGGGTTCCATGATAGCCGGAAGAGCTTGATCATCCCGGATTTTTTAGAGCATTTTACCCGGTGTCTTTATTCCACATATATATCTTATTTGCCTACGACCGGTTTCGTCTATTCCCTTGAACAGCGTGAAGACTCGAGGGGCACATTAGCCGAGATGTTCAAATCCCCCCATTTCGGACAGATCTTTGTCTCTCGGACACGACCGGGTATCGTACGCGGTAATCACTATCACGATATGAAAGTCGAGAAATTCGCCGTGCTGGAAGGAGAGGCGGCGATTCGATTTCGCGATATCCAAGGGGATGATGTGATTGAGTACCGGGTTTCAGGCAAAGAATTCCGGGTCGTGGACATCCCACCGGGCTACACCCACAGCATAGAAAATGTCGGACAATCTGAACTTATTGTTCTGTTCTGGGCCTATGAACCGCTTAACCTCGCAAATCCGGACACCTACCCTCTAACTGTTAGAAAGGAAAAATGATCATGAAGGTAATGACGGTTATTGGCACACGCCCTGAAATTATCCGGCTGTCACGTACAATTGCCAACATCGATCTCTACATGACGCAAGTTATCGTCCATACCGGGCAGAATTATGATTATGAGCTCAATGAGATCTTTTTCGAGGACCTTGGGTTACGGAAGCCGGATTACTTTCTGGAGGCAGCGGGTTCATCAGCGAGCGAAACGGTAGGACAGATCATTGCACGCGTCGAAAAGGTTCTTGAGAAGGAGCGTCCGGATGCGATGCTCGTGCTAGGCGATACAAATAGCTGCTTGGCAGCCTACCCCGCCAAACGGCATAAAATTCCAGTTTTCCATATGGAGGCGGGAAATCGCTGTTTTGACGAGCGAGTGCCCGAGGAGATAAACCGCCGCTTGGTGGACCACATCAGCGATATCAACCTGCCGTACAGCCAGATTTCTAGGCAATATCTATTGGCTGAAGGCGTTCCGGTAGATCAGATAATTGTCACAGGAAGTCCTATGTTCGAAGTCCTGGCATACTATCGGCCGAAGATCGAAGCGTCGGGCATTCTTGACAGCCTTAATCTGGTTCCTCACGAGTACTATCTCGTCAGCTGTCATCGAGAGGAAAATATCGATTCGGGGCCTCAATTTCAAGGTTTTGTCGAAATCCTGAATCGGCTTGCCGGCGAATTCTCCCGACGGATCATCGTGACCACGCATCCCCGGACGAGGTCGCGTCTCGAGAAAGAAAAAGTCAAAATTGATGAGCGAGTCGAATTACATAAACCCTTTTCCTTTACGGATTATATGAAACTCCAGATCAAAGCAAAGGCCGTGCTTTCTGATAGCGGCACAATCACGGAAGAATCCTCGATCATGAATTTTCCCGCATTAAACATCAGGGAAGCCCATGAGCGACCGGAAGGCATGGAGGAAGGTGCGGTAATGATGGTGGGGATGGAATGGGAACGAGTTCGAGAAGGATTGAAGGTTCTGGAGGCGCAGCCTCGCGACGAACATCGGCTCCTGAGTATCGTGCGTGACTATGACGTTCCGAGCGTTTCTGAAAAAATCGTGAGGATCATCTTAAGCTACACTGATTATGTGAATCGTGTAGTTTGGCGAAAACTCCTGTCTTAAAGCGGCACTTTTATACGCAGGATGAAGATTCTTCTCTTGACGCAATGGTATCCGCCTGAGCCGGCTGTCCTGCTCCAGGAATTAGCCCAGACTCTACAGTCAAAGGGACATGATGTTACGGTCCTGACCGGTTTTCCCAACTATCCTTCGGGCAAGCTCTATGCAGGATATCGTCTGCGTCTATTCCAGCGGCAGGTAGTAGGAGGCATACCTGTGCTGCGGCTTCCCCTTTATCTCGACCACAGTCTATCCAGCATGAAACGCACGCTTAATTACCTCTCCTTTGCTATTTCCTGTTTGCTTCTTGGATTTTGGCTAGTGCCGAGGCCTGATGTTATTTTTGTTTACCATCCGCCGCTTACGATTGGACTGCCCGCGTGGATACTTAGCCGGCTATGGCGCGTCAAGTTTGTGTACCAGGTTCAGGATATGTGGCCTGAGACCTTGAGCGCGACCGGGATGATTCAAAACAGAAATTTATTAATTATAGTTGGGCGATTTGCGCGATGGGTATATTCAAGAGCCCATTCGATTCTGGTAATATCTCCCGGATTCAAAAAAAACTTGATGGATAAAGGCGTATCGCCTGAAAAAATCCATGTTATCTCAAATTGGATGGAGGGCGATATCTCCGAAAGCGAAGTTCCGAACGTAGAACTTGCGCGGAGGTTGGGATTATTCGGGCGTTTTAACATCATGTTCGCCGGCAATATCGGTGAGGCCCAAGGGCTGGGAACGGTTCTTGACGCGGCAAAATGCCTTGCTGATCAACCCAAAGTTCAATTTGTTTTGGTGGGTGACGGGGTTGCATTGCCGCGCCTTAAGGAGACAGCCGAGGCGCAAACGATTTCCAACGTGCGTTTCCTCGGCCGCTATTACCCCGATGCAATGGCCGGGTTGTATGCCCTCGCCGATGTGCTACTTGTCCATCTCAGGGACGATCCGCTTTTTAGGATCACTATCCCTCATAAAATTCTGAGCTATTTGGGAACCGGCAAACCAATTCTCGCTGCTATTGCCGGCGATGCGGCGGACCTTGTCACTGATGCAGGAGCTGGCATTGCTTGCCCCCCGGGAAACCCTCAAGCTCTGGCCTCGGCAGTTCGAGAATTTATGGCAATGCCTGCTGAAGAGCGCAGAGCGATGGGCGAACGAGGCTTGCAAACAATGCGGACACGTTATAGCCGAGGCACGCTGGTTGCAGAAATTGAAAATATATTGGCGCAAGCTTCGACAACAGATTGTTAGGCCCTTATGTATAAACGCGTTTGGAAAAGGTTATTTGATATTTTGTTCACGATCCTCGCCTTGTGCTTTTTCTGGCCCCTATTGGGGCTGATTGCGTTCTTGGTATGTGTCACTCTTGGCCGGCCCATTTTATTCCGACAAAAGCGGCCTGGCTTAAATGGAAAGCTCTTTACTCTTTTTAAGTTTCGCACGATGACGGACGCTTATGATGCGGAAGGGAATTTCCTCTCTGACTCAGAACGGCTAACGTCCTTTGGGCGCTTCCTTCGCGCCGCATCGTTTGATGAGTTACCCGAATTGTTCAATATCCTGCATGGCGAGATGAGTCTTGTGGGGCCGCGCCCCTTATTGACTCGTTACACGCCTTTTTTTTTGCCGGAAGAGCGTTTGAGGTTTCTCGTGCGGCCTGGCCTCACGGGCTTATCACAGGTCAAAGGCCGTAACGATCTTTCCTGGGATATGAGGATTGCTGGTGATGTGGATTATGTGAGGCGCTGTTCTTTGTCGCTGGATATCCAGATAATCTGTATAACATTCTGGCGAGTGATATTGCGAAGAGACCTCCGCGTCAATCCAGGGGCTTCAATGCTCGACTTTGATGAAGAGCGAAGAATAAGGCCGCGATTTTCTAAAGAGGATGGCCCGTGACCGAGGGCACATTAAAAAAAACGTCATATCCGGGCGACATCGAGCCGGCGCAAACGGCCGATGCCCCGGCAATATATTCGCTTTTGTGCGAAGCTTTTGGCCCTTCCTACCTCAAATATACGATTTATCAGACGCCAAAGTCAGTCCTGTACCTCAGGAAACAAATTGAGCTCGCACGGTTCCAGCACTCTCTTTCCGTTATTGAAATGTGGGGAGCACGGAATTTATTGGGTTTTTATTTTGCGGTTCGACGTTGCGACGAGTACTTCCTTAATTACATTGCCACCAGCATTCGCGCCCGAGGCAGAGGTATCGGAAGATCCCTTTTGGAACACTTTGAGTCTGCTGCTGCCGGGATGGGCTGCTCGGCCACGAGCCTCGAAGTCTTCGAAAGTAATAGAGATACAGTCGCCTGGTATCGGCGAGAAGGATATAGGCAACGTTCAAGCCGGTATGTGGCGCGATTCGAACTCAGTGCATTTCACAATGGGCAAGGGCCAGATCTCATTTTTAATTCGGAGGAATTAGAGCGAGCTTTTTCGGAAGAGAAGTCGCAGGGATTTAGTAGCATTACCTGCTCATTTGCGGGAAGCTCCATCACATTGGGAATTATTGGGGGAGATGTGTGTAATGTGCTTAAACAAAACGACTTCAAGCCTGAGCTTGCGAACGCCGTAGCTCGTTCTGTCATTGGATCTCGGCCGTGGCTGCTGATAAACACAACCGAACCTATCGGCGACATTAATGGGCTTGAATCCAGAGAAACATCACTTTATATGGCAAGGCCTATTGGCGGACAATCAGCCTAGAAGGAATCGCCTATTGAACGTCGTCGAAAAGCGGGCAACAATCAAGAACGCGTTTGTCCGACCTACCGAAACTTTCTTAAACGGCCGCTCTGCCTTTAAGTCTCTTTTGGTGCGAATGGGCGTTCCGGCAGAAGGCGGAGTGCTCCTTCCTGGGTATCTTGGTTGGAGTAGCAGAGAGGGGTCAGGGGTCTTCGACCCGGTGAGAGAGCTTGGCGCTCCTTACGGATTTTATAGGATGACGCGCGAGCTACATATCGACCTCCATGATTTAGAGCAGCAGGTGATACATTTTCGACCCCGGGTTGTTCTTTTGATTCACTACTTTGGGTATCCGGATCCGAACTGCTGCCGAGCTGCCGAAATAGCCAGGAATGCCGGTTCTCTGGTCATCGAGGATGAGGCCCATGCGCTTTTTTCGGATCTGATTGGCAAGGCTTGCGGAAGGACAGGCAATGCAGCGTTCTTTTCGCTTCACAAGATGCTGCCATTTGATTCGGGAGGGCTCGTACTTTTTAACGATTCAAATTGGTCAATTATGTCATGTGCTGGCATGCATCGATCTGAATCGAACATGATGATAAGCCTTGCAGAATACGACCTTGCACAAATTTCCTATTTACGTATAAGAAACGTGATTTTTCTTCTCGACAAGCTGGCAGCCTTGTCACCTCATTTGAAAGTCCTCCGCCCTCAGCTTCCCTCTGGCGTTGTGCCTCAGACGCTTCCAGTACTGCTGCATAAAGCGCCTAGAAATGAAATATACTCAGCGATGAATCAGGCGGGATTTGGGGTAGTGAGTTTATATCACACGTTGATCGATGAGATTTCTTCGGAATGTTTTCCTGATGCCCACTGGATCTCAGATAGGATTATTAATCTCCCGGTTCACCAAGACGCTACTTTAGAGGCCCTCGACCGAATGCTGTTCCATCTTGCTGGTTTGCTTGAGCGCTGGAGTTGAATATGCTGCCCTATGGATTCAGCATCTTAGATACTGACGTGACAGAACATTATTCGGCCTGGATAGACCATTGGCACAGTTGGCAGGAGCACGAAGTATTTGCGCATCCGGCGTATGTCAAACTCTTCTGCCGGAAAGGGGATCGAGCAATCTGTGCAGTGTGGCGAGGCGAACAAGGAGGGGTTCTTTTCCCACTTATATTACGTCCTCTCGAAATTGAGAGTTGGGCAAATAAGACCTCTGGGCTCTCAGACATTAGCAGCCCATATGGATATGGCGGACCTTACCGCTGGGGGAATGTGGATCCTAATGCTTTTTGGGAAGCATTTGATAATTGGGCTATTAAGGCTGGCATTGTTTCATGTTTCACGCGCCTATCGCTTTTTCCTGATCAGCTTGCGCCCTTCCGGGGAACCATTGAAGTTAATGCCCCTAATATCGTGCGGACTCTCGATGCTCCAATAGAAGTATTATGGATGCGGTACGAGCATAAAGTCCGCAAAAATGTAAAACGTGCACAGGCTGAAGGAATCACAGTGGAGCGAGATGAGTCCGGCTCTCTGTTGGAAGAGTTTCTTTCGGTTTATTATTCTACGATGGAACGGCGGAGCGCTCAGAAAATCTATTGGTTCCCGCGAGAGTTTTTTTTAGCAATAGTCCATGGATTGCCCGCTCAATTCGCCTTTTTTAATGCGATATGGCATGGTAGGGTAGTTTCTTCCGAACTGGTATTGGTCTCGGAGCGTCATATGTACTCATTTTTGGGCGGAACGTTATCAGAAACGTTTGCCTTACGCCCGAGCGATCTTATCAAGCACTCTATTATTCAACGGGGCCTTGAATCGGGCAAGTCCACTTTCGTTCTAGGCGGAGGATATGGCGGTCCTGACGGGATTTATCGTTTTAAGCACTCTTTTGCTCCGGACGGCGAACTTCCATTTTGTGTGGGTAAGCGTATTTTGGATGAGCAGACCTATGCTAATTTAATTGATCTGAGAAGAACATACGAAGCTCAGTCTGGGAAATCTTGGATACCAAGGAAGGACTATTTTCCAATATATAGAGGTTAGGATCAATTAAGATGGTGGAGTCCGCGGGCAATCGTCGCATTTATCTTTCCCCCCCTCACCTTGATGGGCAGGAGAGGGAATTGCTCCTCCAGGCCTTTGATTCGAATTGGATCACGACCCTGGGACCCCAGGTTGATGCTTTTGAATCGGAGATGTGCGCCATGGCGGGGATAGGGCATGCTGCCGCTCTCTCAAGCGGAACGGCGGCCTTGCACCTGGCTCTCCTCATACTCGGCGTCGGCGCCGGCGACGAGGTTATCTGTTCCGACCTAACCTTCGCCGCGAGCGCCAACACCATCGTGTACCTGGAAGCCGCTCCGGTCTTCATCGACAGTGATCTTGCGACATGGAATATCGACCCCGCTATCCTCGCTGAAGAACTCAGAGATTGTGCGATAAGAGGCCGCTTGCCTAAGGCGGCTATCATAGTAGATCTCTACGGGCAATGCGCGGATTATGAGCGGGTCCTGGAGATATGCGCTAAGTATGGCCTACCCGTTATCGAAGACGCCGCTGAGGCGCTTGGGGCTACTTATAGAGGGAAGGCCGCAGGAAAATACGGAGTCATGGGAATTTATTCCTTCAACGGGAACAAAATCATTACGACTTCGGGAGGCGGGATGCTGGTTTCCGATGATCCGGAATATGTCCGACGCGCGAAGTTCTTATCCACCCAGGCCCGAGACCCCGCTCCCCACTATCAGCATTCTCACATCGGCTATAACTACCGTATGAGCAACCTGCTAGCAGCGGTTGGGCGGGGCCAATTGGCACGGCTCGAGGCAAAAATCTCCCGACGAAAGCAAATCAAAGCTTTCTACAAAAACGCGCTTGGCGGAATTCCGGGAATCGAGTTTATGCCTGACGCAGGCTACGGCGAGCCGAATCACTGGCTCACGGTTATCCTCATCATTCCTGAGCTGTTCGGAGTGGATCGGGAAGCGGTCAGACTCGCTCTTGAGGCAGAAAACATCGAAAGCCGGCCAGTTTGGAAGCCGATGCACATGCAGCCCGTATTTAGAACATGCAGGAAAAGGGGGGGGGAGGTTGCTGAAGAGATATTTAGGAACGGCCTGTGTCTTCCTAGCGGCAGCAATCTGAGCACGGAAGACTTGAACAGAATAGTAAGCATTATTAATAGAATAGGGACAAGATAAGGCTATTTATCCTGAATTCGGTTTAGGGCTCCATCGGGGGTTGTTATGATGCAGGAAAGATCGACTGGATTTCTCAAAAACTTCTTTATAATGACTATGTTTAAGAGGCGCCTTTTTTTCCTTATCGTCGACTCTGCGCTTATCACTTCGGCGATATATATTTCCTTCTGGCTCAGATTTGATGGTGAGATTCCCTCAAAATTCTTCAGCAACCTAAAATACTTTATCCCCTTGGCCCTGGGGATCAAGCTTGTCATGTTGTTCGTCCACGGAATGTACGACATCTCCTGGAGGTTTTTCGGACTAAAGGACCTCTTGAAGCTCTTCAGCGCGATTACTCTCTCGTCTTTTGCAATGGGGCTGGCGGTTTTGCTTTTACGAGCGTTTTCGCCCAGTTTAATCCTGCCCAGGTCCGTACTGCTGGTCGATTATATCCTCACGCTGGGCTCGATCGGGGTGTTTCGAATTTCGAAGAGGGCCGTTATAGAGTACCTCAGCAAGCCGGGTAAAATGAGGCACGGACGAACCCGGATTCTCATCGTCGGCGCGGGCGACGCCGGAAGCGCGATCGGCCGGGAGATGCTGATCAATAAGAAATCCAAATATTTCCCCATGGGATATATCGACGACGATTTGTCCAAGCGGGGGATGAGTATTCAAGGCGTTAAGGTGCTCGGGACGAGGGACGATATCCCGATGCTGCTCAAATCAAACGCGGTGGATGAGGTCCTGATCGCCATCCCCTCCTTTCGTTCAAAGGACATCCGGATGGTGGTCGAGATCATTCGTAACTCGGGCGGAACGGTGAAGATCAAGATTCTTCCCGGGATCCTGGATCTCATGGATGGAAATGTCACCCTCTCCGATATTAAAGAAGTCCGGGTCGAAGATCTCTTGGGGAGGGAAAAGGTCGAGATCGATTTCGCTGCGATTTGTGCTTTTCTGAGCGGGAAGCGCGTTCTAATTACAGGAGCCGGCGGGTCTATCGGGAGCGAGCTCGTCCGGACGGTTCTCACGTTCGAGCCGAGCTTGACCGCCGTTCTCGATATTGATGAAACGGAGCTTTTCTATCTGATGAACCGTTTCCGCCGGACCGGAACGGAAATTGTTCCGGTGATCGGGGACATACGGGACAGAGTGAAGATGGAGTGCGTTTTCGCGAAATTCCGGCCGGAGATTATCCTCCACTCGGCCGCCTACAAGCATGTTCCCGTCTTGGAGGATTATCCGGAAGAAGCGGTCAAGACGAACGTTTTGGGAACGAAGATACTGGGCGAGTTGGCTTTGAAATACAAAGTGGAGAAATTCGTCTACATCTCCACGGACAAGGCGATCAATCCCACGAGTGTCATGGGCTCGACCAAGAGAGTGGGCGAGGAGATGCTCAGGATCCTTAACAGACGCAACGGAACGAAATTCATCTCCGTGAGGTTCGGAAATGTCCTCGGCAGCCGAGGGAGCGTCATCCCGCTCTTCGAGGAGCAGATCAAACGGGGAGGGCCGGTAACTGTGACCCATCCCGAGATGAAGAGATACTTCATGGCGACATCGGAGGCCGTGCTCCTGGTCCTCGAAGCTGCGGCGATCGGCGAGGGGGGCGAGACCTATATCCTCGACATGGGCGAGCCCATCAAGATCCTGGACCTGGCGCGCGAAATGATCAGGCTCAGCGGCCATGAGCCGGACGTGGACATTCCGATCGTCTTCAGCGGCCCCCGGCCGGGGGAAAAGCTTTTCGAGGAGCTGCTGGGGGCCGAGGAAGGGTCGGAGCCAACCGAACACGCCAGGATTTTCAAGGCGAGAAATCCCACGATAAGGCTGGAAGACCAGACTTTTCTAAAGATCGAAAGGTTAATCAATCTGTGCTATGATGGCGGGGATTACAGTAAAATCATCAACGGTCTTGCGGACATCGTGCCGACCTACAAACCGCAGGGGCACGGGACCGGGCCTAAGCCTGAGGCCGGAAGCTGGTAAATCTATAAAGGATGATATTCTTGTTGTTTAAACGCGCGCTTAGACGATCTGGCCCGGTCTTGGCCATGGCTCTGCTCCTCGCGGGCGTAAGCATGTCCTTCGCCGACACCTGGAAAGGCCGGGAACTCGAGGCCCTCTGGCGCAAGGCGGCCTGGCATTTCGGGCCTTTCCGCATTCAGCCGGCCTTCGTGCTGTCGAACGCCGGTATGGACTCCAATATTTATTATTCGCCCGGAAATCCCATAAAGGATTACACATTGACGGCGGGACCGGCGGTCACCGTTTATGTGCCCATTTACCGAAAACTCATCCTTTCGGGAACTGCCTCGCCCCAGTATGTCTATTACGTCAAAACCGCGCAGGCAAGGGCCTGGAACTACTATGTCACGGGGAGCGCGGCGCTCAGCTTAAAGAAGGTTTTCATGTCCTTCGATATGAAATATTCCAATGCCCGCGAGCACTGGAACACAGAGATCGACATCAGGCCAAGGCGCACGGAGGACGGTCTGGGCGGCTCGTTCCTTGTTCAGACTTCGCATCGGACGTCGCTTTTGCTTGGCTACCGGCAGGTCAAGTATGGCTATGAGAACCTGCTTTTCGACATTTTCAACGTCCGCGAGCAGCTGAACCGGAAAGAACAATATGTCGATCTTTCGGCCTACTATCAAGCCACGTCCCGGACGAAGCTTTTCCTGAACCTCGAATACGGCATGTTTAATTTCGATTTCGCCGATACAGCGGCGCTGAAGGATTCCCGGAGCCGGGCTGGTTATGCGGGGTTTGAGTTCTCGCCCACGGGACGGATCCGGGGAAGGGTGCGTGTCGGTTATAAGATATTCGACATCAAGAATCCGGAAGAGACGGATTACCGGGGATTTGTGGGGGACGCCCAGGTTTCCGTGCGGCTAGCCCAGCCGTTCGTCGTTAGGGCTTCCTACACCAGGGACGTGAATTTTTCGTTGTGGTACAAAAACGCCTACTACCTCGGGAATGCGATGGGGCCCGGCGCTTCGTTCTACGTGCTGAAGTTCGTGCGTCTCGACTACGACTATTCCCTCGGAAAGAACAGGTACCCCGAACCGCAACCAATTGCCGGCAGCACGGACTTGAAACGGTTTGACGATTACCGCATCCACTCGGTGGGGATCTATTTCCGGATCAAGAAGAAGGTCGCGATCGGGGTCATCGGCAGCCGCTGGGCACGGGTCTCGAACCTTGTTTCGGAGAACGATAAACGATACTTTTACGGGCTGAATTTGACGTATGATTTTTAAATAAGGGAAGGTTGAGATGAGAAAAATTCTGCTTATCTTCATGTTGATTCTTGTGAACACCGCTTACGCCACGGCGCTAACGGCGCCGCAACAACCATCGCAGCAAACGTCCCAGGACCAGGAGGCCAAGGACATCTTCGTCAGGGCCTATCGCATCGGGCCGGGGGACCTCCTCGAGATCAAGGTCTTCGAAGTCGAGCAGCTTAACCAGGAAGTCCGGGTTTCGGAGGACGGGTCCATCACCCTGCCGCTCCTCGGCCGGATCGAGATCGAAGGTCTGACCCAGAGCGGCGTCGTCCAGACGCTAACGACTCTTCTCCAGGCGAAATATGTCAAGAACCCCCAGGTGACGGTGTTCATCAAGGAATACAAGAGTCAGCAGGTGGCCGTGATCGGCGCCGTCGGGAAGCCGGGGAACTACGAGCTCGTCGGGCGGAAAAACCTGCTCCAGATGATCTCCCAGGCCGGAGGTCTGACCGACAAAGCCACGGACGACATCTTTGTCCTGAGGGACGGGGGCAACGGGGCCACGTCCACGATCCCCATCGACCTCAAGGACCTCATGGTCAACGGGAACCAGAAGCTCAACATTCCGATCGAGCCGAACGATGTCATCAAC
>Ga0187878_1001213_pt1 | contig 26033 bp, 16 predicted proteins | sample June2016WEW_17_1_FD_132979 | JGI IMG/M metagenome (GOLD analysis project Ga0187878, IMG submission 132979) | Peatland microbial communities from SPRUCE experiment site at the Marcell Experimental Forest, Minnesota, USA - June2016WEW_17_150 | ecosystem: Environmental > Terrestrial > Soil >...
CGTGACCTCTTTGTTTACTTGGCACTTAGACAAAGTCGTAAAGGTCATCAACTTTTATGCGGACAGGTTTCCTGGGGCGGACATCAAGGTCGGCGGCATCGCCGCATCTCTTCTGCCATCGGAGATCGAAAGCGCCACCGGGATCCGGCCGCACGTCGGACTAGTCCGGGGGGCCGAAAAGTGCTGCCCCGACTACTCGCTCACCTTCGGTCGGACCTTGCAGGCTTCCATCACGTTCGCGTCCAGGGGATGTCCCCGCAAGTGTCGGTTCTGCTCCGTGGCGACCCACGAGCCGGAGTTCGAGGTCCGCGAAGACTGGGCCAAGGACGTCAATCCAGAACTCCCCCGCATCGTGTTCTGGGATAACAACTGGCTGGCGTCACCGAGCTTCGTCAAGGACTGTGCCGCAATCCGGCGCCTCAACAAGATCGTTGACTTCAATCAGGGACTGGACGCGAGGCTCTATGACCGGGCAGTGGCAAAGGAGCTTGCGACCATCAAGCTCAGTCCAATCCGTTTTGCATTTGACAACGTCGGGATGGAAGATGCCTTGATGAAGGCCACACGCCTAGCCAGAAGCAATTCCACTGAGGAGATACGTGCTTACGTTCTTTACAACTTCAATGATTCCCCAGAGGATTTCTACTATAGAATTGATTTGCTCAATAGAAATAGAGTCCTTGCATTCCCTATGGAGTATCGGCGACCAATCGCATCAAAGATAAAATTCCCCGGGCCCCACTGGAATTCGCCCCTTCTTCGCGCCTTGAAGCTCAGCCTGCTGTTCTATTATCGTCGCGGCATGATAACTGAGAGTCGCAAGTCCTTCCATTCGATATACGGGAAGAGCGCCAAGGCCTTTGTGGATCGGCTATACGCCATCTATGAGTATGACAAGAGCCTGAAGCGATCGCATGTCCATTAACAGGCCGGCTACGTCTTTTTTGACCGCGGCTTGTGTCGTGTCTGCTTCCGCTCCGGCGCGGGGGTCTTTAGTAGTCGCCGAAACTCAACCCTTTCCTCTTCCTTCAGAAAAGACTCGTAGCGGTCGAGAAACTCCTTGGCAGTGTCCTTCGCAAACAGCCTGTCTTCTCGCTCGGCCTTCCCCTGGGCCAAGGCCCAACATGCTTTCACCATTAGCAGTCTGGCGTGAACAAAGTGCGGGTGCTTTCCGAGAATGTTCCGAATATACCGCAACTCGCGCGTTCGTTGCCCAGACTCACGGCACTCCCTGCTCCGCAAGTAAAGCAGAATAGGATCGTCTTCCTTCGTGCTGTGCCATGCCAAGTCATACTGCAACTGACGATATCTGGCCTTGTCAGCATCTACAGGCGCGTTATCGCACACGGACTCAAGAACCGACACGGCAAGAGACTTCACCCAGGGTGCGTCTATCGTCATCGGAGCCTTGCATAGGTGTTCCACTTCACGAACAAGCTTCTCATCGGCTTCGTCACTGTCCCGCAACTCCATCCGATCAAACAAGCCTGCTTCCACCTCATGCAGCTCTACATTATCCTGAATGCCTTTCATCGAACCTCGAATGTTGGCCAGGAGAACCGGCTCAACCTCCAAGCACCGCGCAGCTTCCGATGACAACAGAATCCTTGAGTGCCGGCCTTCACGGGAACACGACTCCACTCGCTTGGCATAATTGATGGCGAAGCCTTCCATGCCCTCGATCACAGAATGGCCATCCCTGTCTGCGATTGTCAGCACCACGGGCCCCCAATGGATTCCAGCGCCGACATCAAAGCGGCTCGGTGCCGGATCCGAATCTGCATAGACGGCACTGAACTTTAGTCCCCCTTTGAGGTGGTACAAGAACTCAATGGCTCGCAGGACAAGTCCCGCTTGCCTATCTCTCCTCTTACTTGACGGACAGACAACAAGCACGATTCCTTCATCGCCGCGAGCATCAACATGGCAAAACTCAACAGCCTTGTCCTCGACCTCGGGAAAGTACCGCCGGCCGAGGGCCCGAAACGTCTCCTGAAAACTGAGGAGCCTATTAGCATATTCGCAGTATCCAAGGACGGCGCTGTACTTGGAGGAGTCCATGATGTCGGCGAAGACGATAAGACCGTCGGCCATGGCCCCGGTCCGTCGTGAAGGCATGTCGTGCTCCTATCCCCTATAGATCGCGGATCGCCGGAGGTCATCGCCGAGCGGGGTTACAAACTTTGCCGCGTCGGAAGGTGCTGCCCCAAGCAACCTGAGACAGTTGCGTTTTAGTTCCGTCTTCGTTTTCGACACTGCGTCAGCCACCTCCAAGGCAATGTAGACATCCAAGATGGAGATGCTGAACTGGCTCAAGTCCCCGTTGAACGGATTCACATAAATACGTTTCTTATCGGAGTCGATACTCACACCTGGCTCGCTGTCTTTCTTGGCCACAAAAACAACCTCGAAGGATTCGCCAAGGAACAGGACTGGGCGAGGTGCAAACAAGCTGGGAGACACATCAACCACTACCTTCTGGGATCGCGCATCCCACTTGACCTCGTGGGTTCCGCTTCCCTTCGCCGGGGTTGGGACAACCCGAACAACTGCATCCACATCTTCCCAAAGGATCAAGGGCTGGCTTCTCTTGCTCAGAATCACGTCAACCCTGGCCGCATTGTCCTCAATAGCCTGGACTCGACGTCCCGCCAGCAGGGCTCGCGCCTCATCAAAGAACTGCCGATCCGACTTTTTCTTGCCGATCATGAGGCGCAGCCGACCTTGCGCTCGTGCAATCGGGCCATCAGGCTCCGCCACCTTCGCAAAGGGTGTCACGAAATTGTCAATTATCGGCTTGCGCTTCTCCCAGACAGCGCGTATTGCCTTGTTCACGGGGCTTGCGACCTTTTCAAGAAAAGCGTTTCTGAATTTCTTGAACCCAGGGCCTTCATATAGGAACTCGTTCCGGCCAACCGTCAGGAAGGCATTCATGTCGCGGTGGAACACTTCCCCAAAAACCCAATTACGCAGTGGCTTGTCGATGGTTCCGGCAGGCTTTCGACCCGGTCCTGGTTTGTCCAGAAAATCGGCGCGCCTCGCCAAGAAGTTCTGGTTGCGAATCCAAAATCCTGTTTCCCGCTCGCCTTCCCCTTGATCGCGCTGCAAGTCCTCACCGATGGTATGAACAACGTAGTAGGCAAATGCACCGTCATCAGACTTGCCAATATAGACGTTGTCGTCTCGGAAGGTAATACTACTGTTGAATCTCGGAAAATACTTCCAGAGTTGTGGCATAGCCGTCACCTCTTCGGCTTCTTCCTGCACGGCGAAATACGCATCGACAGCTTTGCAATAATCCGCATTCTTTAGCAACTCAACGAGCGTCTCCCGTTTCGTACCGATGAACCTGCCAAGGAATGGTTCTGTGTCTTTTCCTGAATCTCTTGGGCGGAGAGGCAGAAGTTGGGTCAACTCAACGCGGAAATCGGCACTCCCCATCTCTTCCACATCGTCTTGCGAAATGTCTTCAATGATGATCTCCGTGAAACTGGCTGGCATTGCCGAAGGCGTACCAGATTGTAGCGCCTCGTTGATTGTTTCAATGGATGCCTTACGCCGTTCAGTCTCGGTCGCCGGCTTTAATGGGTTGATGAAAGTGCTCAACTGCGTAATGCTCTTGCCCTTGTTGGCTCGATCAAAAATGGCACCTGTGTCGATCTCCAGGGACAGTATCTCGGGGTTATCGCGGGGCCGTGTGTACAGCTTGACTCGGTTCCCAAGCTGGAAAATTGACATCAGACCAAGACCGAAGTAGGACAGTTTGGGGCCGTTCGTTCCTTGAAGCAGGCCGTACCCAATACTGTCGAAAATCTTCTTGAAACGCTCTCTGGTAATGCCGCACCCATTGTCCATGATTGACATGCGGCGGTTCGTTTGGTCGAGCGCGATTAGAACCCACGTTGCGTCATTGTCTCTGGAGTTGGCCACGGCCTCGCGAACTTTGCCGGCCGATGTCGCGTAGATAGCATCCGCTATCGTATGGAGGATGTTGAGCTTAACATCCACGGCAATGCGTGTGCCACGGGAATCTCTTCCCCTGCTCTTCGTAAGATGCTCTCTGCCCTTCGCCATGATTTTTCTCCCAACCAACGTAGTTGTGATGGGGGACGTTGCCACCTTCGTCACCCTGCGAGCGGCCGGATCCCCTCTGCGCGAGCCGCTCAGCCCCATTCGGTAGCCCGTTACACCGAGTCCGGCCGGATCGCCAGGAGGCCATGGGGATCGATCGATCTCACGCCGTACACTGAGACCTCAGCAGTTCCTTCCGGCGATAAACCGAACCATCGATTGGGTGGGACTGCGCTCCCAATCTATAGGACTTTTAATCATGCGGCACAAGGGAAAAGTCGGGTTGGGTGGCTGGGAAGTCGGGAGATTCAGAAAGAATGTGGACACCCATTAAAGATGCGAAGAACGATGGGTGTCCACGTTTGGCTCTATGCCTGGAAATCAATCGGAGCGGCGATCCAAAAAAACGTGGACACCCATTATTTCTAAACATTTCTGAGCCCCCGCGGCAGGAGCGGCCGAAGATGTGGACATCCATTATTTTCAATTGGAGTAGTGGGTGTCCAAGATTTCGCAGCCTTGACGTGGGATCGAGGTATCATTCGCTGCCCCTCGGGTTCCAGAAATAGGTGGCCACGAGAACAAAATTAGTTGCATGTCGTTCCATGCGAAGAGATAATCCCAGACATCAGCATCTGGACTTCTGCAAGAACCTGGGGGGTGCCTATGGCTGTATGCGTTTCAATGATCAACATGAAGGGCGGAGTGGGAAAGACAACGCTGGCGTCACAGATTGCTTGGTACGCCACCATAATACTCGACAAGAAGGTATTGCTAGTTGATCTCGATCCCCAGTCAAATGCCAGTCAATCCGTGATGTCTCCCCAGGGCTACGTCTCCTATCTGGATCAGGGAGGGCTTACCGTGGCCGACATTTTCGAGCAGTTCACTCCCACAGGAACGGCCACAGGAAGCCCCAAAAAACTCGATCTTCTAAAGGTGATCCATAGCCGCGTGGAATATGACGACGGGAGCCTGCTACACATTGTACCATCACGACTTGAGCTTTCGTGGACTCTACGAAACCCCACTGGGAAAGAAACGCTCCTCCCTCGCTTCGTGGCCAAGGTCGAGGGGCCCTACGATCTCATTATCATTGATTGCTCTCCAACCGACTCAATTCTGACGGACGCAGCCTACCACTGTAGCCGGTATGTCCTCGTACCAATCCGCGCCGAGTTCTTGGCCTCGATCGGCTTTCCACTTTTGAATCGAAGCATCAAAGCTTTTCAGATGCGCCATGAGGATCACACTATCGAAGTCTCTGGCTTGGTCTTCAACGATTATGTCCGAGGCAACGTGAAAAGCGAGAACAAACTCGCACGCAAGGATGTTTTGGCGAAGGCCACCCAGTACGGCTGGTATGTATTTCGGAACGACATACCTCACTCGGATTCTTATTTCAAAGCGGCCAGGGACGGCATGCCCATCGGCAGCACAAAGGGAACCCACCGTAAAGTAAAAACTGAATTCGCGGCCTTTGCTAATGAATTTTTCCCGAGAATTGGTGTATGAGTCGTTCGTCGAAATCAATGCTGCTGGAGGAGGAGATTGCCCTCCTTGTTAGGCACTTTGGCATCGAGCGGGTTCGATCTGCCCTGGCCAGACTCTCGATCAAAAGCGGCGAAGAGCCGCCCGCGCCAGCTCCCAAAACTGTGCGGCCCCGAGGTCAGAGACCGATACGTGCAACTACCCCCAACGCCCTTGAGGCAGTTCGCGAGAGCGACCCGGGGAAGCATCGCCTACTTGCCGAATTCTTGAGCCGTCTCAAGAATCGCCAGATTTTGCCTGAGTCTCAGGACATCCGGCATTTCGCTCAGATAATCGGACTCAAAGATATCGGCGGCAAGTCTCGCAAGGCCCTGATCCCCAAGCTAATGCGTTTTTTGATTGACCAGCCAGTAGAGCGACTGACTATCGGCATAGAGAGCGCCAACAACATCTCGGAGCAGCAGCGCCAAATGGGCTTTTCAGTCTTGACAGACAAACTGCTGAACAAATCATGATTCTCCTCTCCAACCAATCACTTGTTCCCTAACCGAACCGGCGGTTGTTTCTTTGGGTCCAAGGAAAAGCCTGGACACCCATCATTCATCATTTGTATCCAATCTATATCTGAGTCTCTGTGGGGGGGCAGCGATTGGGGATTGAGGAAACAAATGTGACCATTGGGTGAAACAAACCGGCATTGATTATAGCAGTAGGGCGGTCACGGGCCTGGAGAAGATCAAATGATGGCGGAAGAGGTTGATGCGGTCAGAAGATAGCACCAGATCTGCAGAGGATTGGCTGCTGGGCGCGTATGGGGTCAGGCCAATTGCGGCGGCGATGATGCGAAGGCGGCACGAGCGGTCGCAACGCCTTTGAGCCACCGCCTGCCAAGCTGATCTGCAAAATTGCGTAGATTGGAAAGCAGTCCGGCGGCAAGACGGAATTTGGATCCGAAGTGGGAGATGGTTTCAAGCCACGCTTCTGGATTGGCGCCGATCCGCATCAGTATGGGCGCGAGATCGGTATAAGATATGGACACCCATTATTTTCAATTGGAATAGTGGGTGTCCAAGATTTTATCCACATCCATTGCACAGTTTGAATTCACCAGGCTTTCCCCACCTCCCTGTGCTATTCTCCTCAGCACGGATTGAGAGCAACGGTCATAACATTTCGCTCGATTGCTGCGGCTTGAGGATTGGCCGAATCCAATTCGAATCTGGCAGATTGCCACGTAGACTTGTTATGAAGCTCCTTTTGATTCAGCCTCCAAGCAGTTCACCTCTGTTCGACCAAGTGCATATTTTTGAGCCTCTTGCCTTGGAGTACCTTGGAGCCGCAGTGAGGCTGGACGGACATGAGGTTCTTGTCCATGATGCGCGTCTAGATCCTGACTATTTGGAAGTCTTCCGAAGCTTCTGCCCGGATGTCATAGGACTGACAGGCTTTACGACCCATGTAAACATCATAAAAAACATCGCGGCTCGGCTCAAGGAATTCGATCCCGGAGTCTTTGTGATCATAGGAGGGCATCACGCAACAATCTGTCCGGAGGACTTTAATGTTCGTGCCATCGACCTAGTTGTCATCGGTGACGGGACCTTTGCGCTCCGGGAGATTTTGGAAGTAATGAAAGGATCAGGAAACATGCGCGGCATTCGCGGCCTCGCGATCCCCTCCTCTGATGGTATGATCCTCACCGAATCTCGCCCGCACCCTGCTCTCGACGACATGCCATTCCCCGATCGGAATCTCACTTCCCGTTACCACAAGCACTATTTCAGCGAGTGGTTTAGTCCTCTCGCTTCAGTCCGGACTTCGCTGGGCTGTGTTGGGCGCTGTAAATTTTGCTCGCTTTGGCCCCTTCCCAACGGCAAATATCTACGTCGCGATCCAGAGCGCGTGGTTAGTGAATTGTCGACAATTAGCGCGCCCAACGTCTTTTTTTGCGACGATGAATCCATGTGCGACGTTCGCCGGATGGAGTCGCTCGCAGTGCTAATCCGGAAGGCTGGAATACAAAAAAGGTACTTCCTTTATGCTCGAGCAGACACGATCGTGAAGCATCCCGCACTCTTTGCCACTTGGGCATCTATTGGTTTGGCACAGGTTTTTGTAGGCATGGAGGACTTTTCGGATGCCCGACTAACGGCCTTTAACAAGGGCATCAACACCGAACAGCAGCAAGAGGCGGCTGCCATCCTGGCCAAACTCGGGATCGCCATTTATGCCTCGTTCATGATCGATCCTGCTTATAGCAAAGAGGATTTTCTCGCACTCCATAGGTACATTCGTCAGCTCAAGCTGAGACACGTTTCATTCACGATCCTGACACCCCTTCCGGGTAGCGAAATGTATCGCAAAGAGGCCGGGACGCTTCTAAGTCGAAAACCAGAATTGTATGACCTGCTGCATGCAGTTGTGCCAACAAGGCTACCATTATCAACATTTTATGCGGAGGTAGCGCGGCTATACTCGCGAGCTGTTCCTCTCCACCGATACATCCCGATCACGCTGAAGCTCGGCATCCACGGCATACTGCTGCGCATGCGCATCTTGAAAAAATTCCTGCTTTATCTGCGAACAGCGCAATCCACCCACTGAATGCATCCTGGAGATTTTGCTTGTTTCCCCTGATAGTATTGAGATATAAGGATTACCGTGTCCCAATTGCCCGAAGTCGGCCCATAAAACAATGACGTTCTCCGACCTCGAGTGGGTGTGCCTTACTGGCACGCTTATGGCCTAATTGCTTATCACCATTGAATTGCGCATTGCTCCCAGCGATGAGAGCTACGAGACCGGTAAACGATTCTCAGAGCTAGTGAGATTCCGACGGAATGTCGAGCGATTGTGGATGCCGCAGCTCAGGACCCACATGTCTAACGAGCTCTGCAGCTTCCATTGGGACGGGATCCGATGAGGCTCTTGAGCCACATTCTGGTTCAACCAGGACTGGCATGAAGGTAATCAAGGACAGCCCTTTTCTACACCAGTTCGGAAGCCTCCTCGTTATTGTCTAAGGCCTATGTCACTCGCTCGGTCGGTGGACTCGTTTCTATCACATCTATTCATAAGGAGTTATCGCGATGTCAAGCGCGATTCTTACTGCCAGCCCCTCAGTGTTCCCAACTACGGGAACACCGTTCTATCATGGAAATGAGCCCATCTCGAATGTGCGCAAGGCATCAATGCGATCATCGGACGTATCAATCCGTCCTCTCGAATCGCGTTTCGCAAAACAAATTATTCGAATAGCAGCTGCGTGCGAAGGGTTCACAGTCCCTACCGAATATCTAATTTGGATGCTTGCAGCGACTCAAGGCCCAATATGTCAGGTCGCCTTAAACCGCGATGAGAAGATATTAGCCTATATCCTCGCGATAAGAACAATCGATCCACATAGCATTTTCTTATGGCAGGTCGGGGTAAACAAGGATTCAGTACTGTTTGCCATGCTTGCCGCCCAGGAGCTCTGCAAATCCGCTACCAAGGTTGCCCTCGACCTTGGCATGGCCAGAGTCTTTTTCACAGCTGTTCCATCAAGAAGCCTTAAGCTCGCACGAATGTTGGCGCACGCAGTGCGTCCAGGCGCCCGGGTCGAACCCACGTATCTGGCTCCAGGGCCAAACGACCCTGAACTCGTTTATAGCATCAGCCTCATTGATGAAGGGAGCTCAACATGTCACAGTCCGGAGGAGATCGCCTTAAGCCCATCGACCAAAGAGATCTGGTCATCCTTGGCATGCTCTCAGTCGCATGCTTCCTTGTAGATTCATCTATCGGCCTTGTTTTAATCCCCTTCATACCTATCCCATTAGTTGGGGGACTGGCTTCAGCCTTTTTTGAAGCTGCCTTGCTCTATATTTGTGCCAACATCGTCCCTCGCTTAGGTGCCGCTACTATATTAGCAACCATCTGGCTAGCAATGGCGACTGTTACGCCCAGTTTCGGCCCACCCGGTGCCTATAAGATTGTCATAGGTGTGGCTCTTGGAATTTCTGCTGAACTTGTTCTTGTGGTGCTCGGTAGGCGGCCCTTTGCATACATGATAGCGATTGCCGTCGCCTTCGCATTGAGCATTCCCATTACATACTATGCGTGGGTTCGGGTCGGTATACCCGATGCAGATAAACTTCGTGGTTATATTCTCTACCTAATGAGTATATATGTGCTTATTGGTATTGTAGGTTGTTTCGCAGGCAAGAAGTTTTTCGACGCTCGACTCCTAAAATATCCGACGATCATGCGCATCCGAGAACGCTGATATCTTTTCAAACAGGGCCATGTCACGCATAACCATAATAGTTGGACCCAACGGCTCCGGCAAGAGTGTTCAACTCACTACTCTTGCCACAAACGCACCCTCGTATATTCCTCCAAACCGCCACCCTCATACGTCACAGTACGCATTGGTACAGCAGGCGATTAATCGTCCCTTCATATCCAATCGCGCACTCTCACTTCTCCGCACACCATTGGTCATGTCAGGGCGTACCTTATCCGAAGCGGACACTGCAGCTGAAGCTCTCCTCAACAGATTTAGTCTTCCCCACCTTCGATATGCAGATATGCGCGCTCTCTCTGGTGGCGAGGATCAGGTCCTGCAAGTGTTACTCGGCGTGTCTCGCGGTGCCAACGGCTTGGTTGTAGATGACCCATTTAGCATGCTCGATACCTCAAAAAAACACGAGATCCGCGCACTACTGTCTGAGTATCTTTCGCAGCCCTTCCATAACAAAGCAAGCACCGATCTTATTTTGGCCGTACCTGACGATGCGGACGTCCAATTCTTTCACGATCTTCCTCATCATGATCTACTGTTTATCCACTTGCCCGGTGTCCACTTAGATCCTGAAACCGCCACACTCTTGGTTAGGGCCGCCAAATGCCACCCCCCGGCCCGCCCATATCCGGAGCTCGGAGCTTCCAAACTAACATTGACGACACGCAACATCCGCAGAATGCTTTTCGCATCCTTTTCCTACAACTTCTTTCCCGGTCATATTTACGCAATAACTGGAGCAAATGGCTCTGGCAAATCATTGTTTTTGCGTACCCTTCTTGGCCATTTGCCTTCTTCAATTGAGCTAACTTCTGGGAAGCTGACTTACAGTAACACATCCCACTACGGCATCTCTGGGTGTATAAGCCCACATGTTATTTTTGTCCCTCAACACTGCGAAACCTTGCTCACAATGTATACGCCATCCATTGCCGCACTTATTAATAAGGATGCCTATCAACCTGATTTCTCCACATATATTCATCAACTGTTGCAACACGGTGTTCTATGGGATTCTCGATCGCTTTCGGAGGCAAGTGCAGGCGAAACCAGGTTTGTCACACATCTCATCGCCGCGCTTAGCGCATTGGCCCGCGATAATATAGGTTGGCTAATTGTAGACGAGCCAGACGCCTATCTTGATCCCACCCGTCGCCAGTTTCTCGGCCGTCTCTTCAAAGAGGTCGCAGCCCGAGGAAAGGGCATAATAATTGCCACTCACCGTCCCAAGGAGTATCCAACTGCCGTCGAAGTCAGTCTCGATAGGAACACTATCCAATGAACCAACACAGATCATGGTCTACGTGGCCGTTACGATGGCGCCTTTCATACGTTATGCTTTTTTTCGCACTTTCCTTTTTGCCCTTGTTCTTTCGACACAGCATCGTAATATATGCTGGTCTGCTTTCGTTTCCCTTGATCGCAACTTGCTTTGCAGTCCGGGCATTTCGGATAAATCGTTTTGACCTCTTCGTGCTTCTGATGAACCTCTTGACCGTTTTCTACCTTTTTCTATATGTCATTCTTTCAAAGCATCCTCTTCCTTCAGCCACACCTCTCATCATTTATTTCCCCAATACGCTTCTCTTTCTTGCCACTGCAAAACTAGCACTACTAGGCATTTCGGTCGAAGAGTGGCTTTTCGTGTTACAACGCCTGCCTCTTCTCAACCGACCTCTTGTTACAATCGCTCTCACATTATCGACAGCCTTTGCGTCAGGGGCCGTCACACTGACAAGCGCTTGGCGGAACCGTGCACTCTCGCTCCCAAGAATGTGGATGGAGCTACCAGACGAGAAGGCATTTCTCGTAAGCGAAACGACACGCGCGCATTTGACCAACTTAAAGGATAAAGCAGAAGAAGGCCTGGGCATCTTTGCGCGGATGTCCGTTTTCTTGGTAGCACTGTTGCGCAATCTACGCGATTGTAATACGAAAGAGGCGTCTGTTGCGGCGACTGACACGGCGTTAGGAATATCTTCGCTATACTCAAGTGATATGTTTAGACAGTTTTACCTCAATACTGTTGACACTCATCCCATAAGCCCAGAGTGGGCAGCTTTACTCGAGCGGCGCCTGATGTCCGGTATGACAATAGCTGATGTGGGTGCGGGGACTGGCCGCCTTATGGTGTTGTTGTCTCGACTCTGTAAGCACGTTGACGCCATTGAGCCAAATCCTCAGTTCTACGCAATGCTTCAGGCGAGACTTAATGCACAGAGAGACTCCTCCGTCACGCTCATAAATGGCCGCTTTCCATGCCAATCCGTAAGTCATCGTTATGATGCCATCATCCTGCATCAAAATACGATTCTAGAACTGATAGATGAACTCGGATTAGATGTCCTGTGGAGTCAGTTGTTTGTCTCCCTTAACACGCCTGGAATCGTCATCTTTGACTATCCCGCCTCGATCCTCAGTCTCGACACTGAGACAGTGATGCGAATTTGTGAGAAGCTAGAACTCAATGGTCGCCTTTACGACTATCACTATCGATACCTTGGTGAGGCCCAAGGGTTTCAGCTACTGCGAGGCGTTTTCAGATGCCATGATCAAGACGGCGTGCGATTTACACACGAGTTTACATTGAGGCTTCGCGCTCATGCTTCAACCATAATATTACAATCGGCAAATAACAAGGGTTTTACGACTCTTGAGAAAGTGCCAACTTCTATGAACACGTTGTATCCAGGGGGGAGTGAAATATATGTCCTCGGTCGAGCCTAAAATTGAACTCGATACTGCACAAACGCAGAATGACCTGTTTCTTTTTCTTTTGATGAACTCACTAGGCGTTTTAATTTTTGTCTGTCTGATGTTTGCCCCTGTCACTGAAATTGTCACTCGATTTGTACACTACAATACACGGTTTTATCTTGTTGTCTTGATTCCTGTTCTTCTAACGGATTCGATTCCTTTATTTCGGTTGTTCAGCAAAAAGGAGGTCATTCCGACAGGTGAATTGTTCCAAGGCACTCCTGGACCCAAATTGATTCTCCTCTATACCTTTGCTATCGTGATATTGACTGGTGGGCTCGAGAAGTCGCCGTTAGCTCCGCTAATTGTGATCGTTCCCCTGTTGACCCGTCCGATCGTTTCATCAGAACAGCGAAGTCGTGTGCTTGTCTTTGCTGGTTGTGGCCTCATACTCATCTACATTTGCAGCCTGCATTGGTTGTTTTGCGTTGCAAAAGAGTATCCATTGGATGGTGGATGGAGCTATGCCGGGAGGTTTAATGCCCTCGTCGTGGGTGCAGTGATGGCTTTTGGTCTCGTGGTGGATGGCTTTTCTTTAAGACGCTTTGCCCATTAGGGCTTAGGAAACCGACTGATGATCACTCCTATGAAACCGGGGACGCCACCATATTTCGACTGGTGCAATATCCGAACTATGGGTCATCCCGGCTGGGAATAGGGTGGCGTCCGCTCTTAAGCCATCACAGCCATGCTCCGATCCGGGAACGCGGCTTATTTCGACTACCCGCGCAGGATTCGTGCATTTCCCCACATTATCATTTTGAAATTGTTAGAATTTCTAGAGTGTATTACATGGACAACCAGTTAGAGGATGTGGTCGTCACCACATTCGTTTTCCAGGAGAACCTCCATGCCTTACAAGCTTGCCATCACTGTAGCCGGCGCCGTTTCTCTTGGCGCCTACGAAGCTGGAGTCTTATACGAAATCATCGATGCGATCTCCCAGCACAACCAGGATCCGGCCACCCCACCGGCGGACCAAGTCGTCATCGACGTGCTGACGGGCGCATCGGCTGGAGGCATGAGCGCCGCTCTGCTGGCGCAGAAGCTGCTTTTCGAAAAGGATTCCCTGGCGGGACCTTACACCAACATGCTATACCGTGCCTGGGTGCAGGATCTCGACCTCCAGCCATTGCTGGCTCTCAAACCGGCGGAGGACCCGACTCACTCGATTCTTTCTTCCGACTACGTTGACACGCTTTCGAAGAAATACCTCACCCAGCGCTATTCCACACACGTCCCGCCGACGCCCGATCCGCATCCGGCAACGTCGGGTGTGATCCGGCTGGGCCTGGCCCTGTCCAATCTGAACGGAGTCGATTACACATATCCAGTGAGACCAGACCCCAAGGGCCAGTTCACGTACACGGAATTTCAGGACGAGCTCACGGCCAAGATCGACAAATACGCCGACAATGTTGACTTCTGGGAGCCACTCCGCAAGGCTGCTGTGTCGTGCGGCGCTTTTCCATTTGCCTTCCGCGTCAAGGATCTGGTCCGCTCCAGGGAAGACTACGATTCTCCGAACATCGTATTTCCCTTGCCGTTTGAAACCTTCACCTACACCGACGGAGGCGTCTTCCAGAACCAACCACTGGGATTGGCCAAGAACCTTGTTGATCTTGAAGACCCTCAACACATCGATGCCGAACGGCGGTACTATCTTTTTATTGCGCCTCACGTGAAAGGCTCGTCCGCATCCAACGACTTCAACGAACACAACGCCGACTTCAAAGCCCTTGCCGGGCAGCTCGTGAATGCCGTCTACGGGCAGGCCGGATTTCAGGATTGGATCCAGGCAGAAGAAATCAACAGGCAAATTGAACTACTCGACCAGCGCGCCGCGGCGCTTCAGCGCTTGCTGGCGTCCGGTGAGATCGCATCGGATCCACTGGCGGCAGCATCCGGAGCGCTGCTCCCGCTGATGTTTGCGGGACGCACAGAGGGTCAAGAATCCCTTGCTGCCGCTCAAGAGCGGCTCACGCAGCAATATCACGAGGGATACGATGCCCTCGCGCTGGCAAAAAGCGAATCGGTGGCGAAGGTCTGGGTCGATTCCATTCTCACTCTCGAAACTGCGGCAAACCTCGGCGAACGCGACGTCATGACCATCTACGGCATCACGGCCAGCGCTGCCGAACTGGCCGGGGCCGAACTGCAGGCGTTTGTTGGTTTCTTTAAACAAGACTACCGCGACCACGATTACGATGTGGGCCGAATCAAGGCACAGGCGTTTCTAAGAAATCTCGGCGATGCCGGGATGCGCAAACCAGATGACCTGCCGCCGCTGCTCTATACGCCTAAACCATTCCGGAATCCGGCGAACCCGATCGATCACAGCCTCGATGGACTTAAAATGCAAGAAGTGCCGAAGGACCTCCGGGAGGCCATGCTGGCGCGACTCAAAGATCGCGCCGACGACATCCTGCAGGAGGCGGGCCTGAACATAATCGAACGGGACGCGGTCAAGCTATTCCTGATCGACAAGCAACTAAAGAAGCTGCTTGCGCTTTAGTACCTGACCGCAGATCGGAAATCCACAGCACCGGCGGTCATAGACCGCCGGTACCTGGCACGTCAGTGAGGGTTCTGGGTAGCGGAAAGTGTCTAGCGACCGGCCTGCATTTCCAACGGCGCCGGCAGCGCAGCCGGCAACATGAAGTTAATCTGATGTTCGCTGCCTTGGCTGGTCAGCTTCACGCCCAGCGAGGAGGCGCGCGACGCCGTCCCCGCAGCCCTTTGGATCAAGGCGTCGAAGACCGCGAAGACGGAGTTGTCTCCCATGCTGGGTTCGTCGAAGGCTTTCAGCACGTCACCAAAGGACTTCAGGGCCTTGCTGAAGTCCTTCAGCTTGATCCCGCTGGTATCGCGCAGCACGTTTCGGAGATCACCGAAGGATTTGATCATTTGACGCTCAATCATGAAGAGCCAGGCCACCAGCGTGCGATTGAACTGGCTATTCGAGACCGGACCCGGCAGGACGTGGGGAATCGGTGAACTCACGCGGACGATGCCGGCGGCGAGGGCGTCACCGAGAATCGAGTCGGCGTCGACGAAGTTGGGCCCGTTTTCGCTCCACAATTGTTGAGCATCGTCGCTCGCGTAGAGCCAGCCGACATCCGCGATGTTTCCCTGACCGTAATAGTTGGCCACGACGATTCGCTTAAGAATTTCGCGGATCTCCAGCTCCAACTGGCGCTGCGAAAGTTGCTGGAGCGCGAGCGCCTTGAGACCGTCCACGGTAAACCGCACGGTGTACTCCGCCGTGACCGGCCCGATTCGCCCGTTCTTCACCTCGATGTACGGGGCTAGTCCCGCATCGGTGGCGCCGACGTTGTCTAGTCCGAGAGTCTTGGCGAACGCCAGCGCGTCGGCCAGCTCGGCGGGCGTGGCGTTGGTTGAGGTGAAGCTGGTCGCATAAGAGGCCGACTGTGCGGTGATCACGTCCACCAAGTAAGACTCGTCATCCTTGTCGAACTTGTGGTCGCCCATGGTGACGTTGGTTTCTCCCAGGTAGCGTAGCAGGAAGTTAGAGTGCATCTCCTGCTCACTCTTCGAAGACTTACGGCGCACTTGCTTGGCGTCGGTCATGTCGATCGTGGTGAACACGTTCACCATGCCGTTGTCTGTCGGACGGATCTGCTGGTCGGCGTTGACGATCACCCTGTACATTTCCTGGTACTGATAATCGAGATGCCAGCCGGCAATATTGATCTTGATGCCGGTGGTCGTGCTGGAGTTGTGGGTCAGGCTCCCCTTCTTCAACTTGACAACGGCTGGCTGATAACTCGCCAGGATCTCCTGGAAATCGCCACGGCCCGCAGCCGCCATGAAGCGCTGGCCCGCGACGATCGCCTGGCCTTGATCGTCGAGTAGCCGAATGTCCAGGTCGATCAGCGCGTCCTTCTCGTTGGACTTGGCATAGGAAGATTCGATGCCCAGCGAAAACGTCTGCTTCGCGGCGGCCTTCAACGCGGCGTCGAACTTGGCCCAAAAGGCGTCCTTGGCCTGAACGATCCTCCGCACGATCTGGAAGGCGTTGGTTAGGCCCTTGCCGTTGAGCTTGTCGAGGGCGTTGTTGAGCAGGCGTTCGACGAAGTGCTTGCCTTCGTTGGAGAGCGCGGTCTTCAGTTTGTCGGGAGAATCCACGGAATCGAGCAGGCTCATGAAGTGGTCCAGCCCGAATTCCGACTTCGCCAGCTTGATGATATTGCGGATCTCCTCGTGGGCGCCGTCCTGAATCAGCGCCAGAGTGTCGTCGATCTTCTTTTTGAAGGCGGCCAGCGTGCCGTCGCCTCCCAATATCGCGTTCAGAGGATCGCCGCCGGTGAGCTGCTGCACGATGTTCCACAGCATCGGGTCCACTTCTCCCTGCAATTGGTCCCAGGAAACCATGCGGTGGAGAGTCTGGAGATCGGCCTCCAGATCCTTGACCTTGTTCAGCACCGGATCGAAATAGCGATCGAACAAGGCGATGGCCGATTGGTCGAGGTTGTTGTAGCTCTCCACGACCTTCTTCAAACGGCTCAGCAGCGTTGTTACCTCCGCGGGGAGCAGTTGATCGATGGCTTTCCCGGCGTACTTGCTGATGAAATCGCCGGCTAGTCCGTCGAGCTTGGCCTTGAGCGCATCGAGAGAATCAATGGCGCCAGCTTGGCTGGCTGCACTGTCGATCAGGTTGAGCCAGTTCTTGGCGCGGATCCCGATGAGCGCTCCCAAGAACTCCTTGCCGCTGGCGGGCAACCCCTGTGTATCAATCTCGGCGCCGATATTGAGATCGGCCAGCACAGAAAAATCGCGGGTGCGCTTGCGCGTCACGCTCACATTGGCCCATCCTGCTTGATCGCCCTGGCGAACCTCCACCGAGAAACGACCCGCCATCTGGCCGTTGAGGGCCAGCTTACCGGTGACGCTTAGATCGTAGTGTTCGGACAGCTTCAGGTCGGCGATGTCGAACGATTTGGTTCCCTTCAATTCGTAGCCGGCCGCGGCGCTGAGACCGAATTTAAGATATCCGCCATATTCGAGCGCGATCACCTCACCCGCCGCCGGCGGCACCGTGACGTTGGAAGGCAGCCGGAGATTGCCGAACAGATCGTTCAGAGCTGCGCCGAAGGGTGTGGTTCGTGGAAGTACGCGCACCTGGACCAAACCGCCATCGGCCCCCGCACCGAGCGTCACTCCTGCGCTCAGGACGGTGTAGCGGAACGACCCCGTGGCCGTGAAGTCGGCGTTGGCCCCGATCTGGAGAGCCAGCATCATGTTCTGGTCGGTAAGGAATCCGGCCAGCCCATAAGCTCCCACCAGATCGGGCGCAGCATTGATGTGGTCTTTCCACAACGGCGCAACCTTGAAATTGGTCCCCGCCTTGATCCCGATGCCGACCGTGCCGGCCGTGCCAAGGCGGATGTCGCCGCTAGCGGCGCTTAGGTTGAACGAAGCGTTAACGATCGGACTGTCCCCTGGCACGAGGGGCTGGCTCGGGTCCTCGAGGTTGACGTCCACAACCACGGAGCCGGTGGCTCCCGACCAAAGCGGAATGCTGTCCTTCTTGATGGTAATTTCTTTCATGTTCTCCTCCTGGGATGATCTTTGTTCATAGATAGGGATGAGAGCCCCAGCCAGAACCCATTTTCACAAGAGCCGTGCTCCTTTCATCAGGGAAACCAGAGATCCAGGCAAGCCTCAGGCGGCGTTCTCCTCCCCGGTCACCGGCGTGCGGCGAACCGGCAGCACTACCTTAAGCCTCGCCAGGGACTCACCTCAGCGGTAACACAATGTGCGAGGCGGGAAGGCTTCCGAAATACGCAATATTCATCCCCACCGCCATCCGCTGCTTGTTGTTCAGCCGCTCGCCCGTATTAGGATTCAACGGATAGACATCTGAGATGGTCTCAAATGCACAAGTAAAAGGGAATAACTTTTTTCTCTCTTCACTTGGTGCCCTCGAAGATGCCGTCAGAGTGGCGGGATACGGGCGTCTTGCCAGCAGCAACAATGCTGCGCTCCATCAGCTGCAAAGCTCCGGACAAACGTCCCAGACCGCCTAAAAGTCCGAGTTGATTGCGATTCGGATCCGGGTCTGGCTGCAACCGCCGGTCAACGAATAGTCCAAACCAGCTGCAATCTTTATGATCGGGTCTCGGCTCCGAGGGGTGGCTCAGCTGCCGATGTGGGGCGTTATGTCAACTTCGCCCCGTCTGCCGCGACTCCCCAGGGCCCTTCCGTTTTATCTTGCGCTATAGAACCTGTCCCCGATTTCCCTTTTTTGGGCATTCAAGTACGAAGCTGATGGAGACAACCACGGACGCGACATAGCTGGGCAATCATTCGGCCAAGTCCATCGCTAATACTACTATCCCGAACGAATCTCACCATTTCCGCATAACGGTCCCCCTCAGCGCGACGTATGCGGCCTCGATAATCGGGCCCGGTCAAATAACCGTGTTTCACCGCCTCATCGATGCACTCCTCGGGCGATGCCGCTCCGGGATGGCGTCGTCCTGAGGCTAAATCGTCCCTCCTAAGGTCATCACGCCTAGGCCTTCCCAGCGGATTGATGAATTTGCCAAAAATTCTCATCGTTTGCAGCGCTGTTGGGCATGGTTCTGCATCAACCTGTATCTGGCCTGTGTTCTTAGAAACCCAATCGCGCACCTGAGTGGCATCTTCGAGGAGTTTACGGCCCGCTATAACGGACAGCACGCGACTTCTGTCCCCGAACTGAGCGCCGGCAAGGTCATTTTCGCCTTCAAAACGGGTGTGGTTGAAAAAGGTTCCTTCAAACAAAGCGTCATGTAAGTCACAATCTGCAAACATGGCGTGCGATAGTTCAGCGCGACGAAACGATACCCCAGAGAGATCTCGCTTTTTAAAGTGAACTGCTGTCAAATCGCGCGCCTCAAAATCTGCACAGACGCGCTTTATCAGATCTCTTTCCGGGCGGGCAAGCATAATGAGGGATAGGAGAATCGCAAATGAGCGGTCCTGCAAGCTACCGCTCCGAAGCGCTTGGATCACGGCAATCTCCTCCTGCGGACCCAGCCTACTCGCCATGAACCGCAGAATGCTCGCATCCTCGAGATCAATCCGGGATAAACGAAATCCTATATCGCCTGGGTTTTTGGACAGCTGCTGAAGGTATCGTCGAGCAGCAAGCACCTCAGCAATGAGGTCGTGTGTAAACGTTATGAGTCCGCTTGCAGCTCCTGCACGAAATAATGGAAACTGCAGGAGGCTGATTAGTATGTGTTTTTCAGCCTTTGCGTCAACGCCGTCCCGGAGTACGAGCTTCCCGTATTCCATCGCATCATCGCGATTAATCTCTGCATAGCGCTGACCTTCCACGTAGTTGACGGCGATCTGCTCCAGCCAGTCTTGAAGTCCATTAGGCTCGAGAAGCCGCAAATCAAGCAGACCTTTGTCTATCTCACGCTTGACCATTTCGTCAATGACGTGATTCAACATGGCGACATCGTTGCCAAATTCCTGCAATTTCCCGTGTTGAAATTGCTGAAGCAGAAGTTCGCAATAGAAGGGCAAGCCAGAAAGGGAAGCTAATGTCGGAGAGTGATCAATTTCCTGCAAAAACGAACATACCCGCTCCGTATCCTGTTCGGGCGGTTTTGGAAGTTTGCCCTCAAGGCGAAGCCAAGCGAATTGCCGTTTCGATGGCCGTTGCCATTCACATAAATCATATATTTTGAGGATGGAGGAACCAGCGCACATTTCTTGAAAGGAAGAAAATGCATACGAGGTTGTAAGTAGAGAATCTCGGCAGCAGATCGTTATTTGCGCTTTGGAATCCCTTCGGGTCACCAGATCTAACAGATAATCGAAAAAGTCGGGGTCGCCCGCGTAGAGTTCATCAAGGCCGTCAAGAAGCCAACTGGTAAAACCATTGACTAAGAGCCACTCAAATGTCTCTCTCGCAACTGGGGAAGCTACATCAGTGCGTAAGAAATTATCAACCAGCAGCTCGGTCCTGAGGGCAAAAATTCCTTTCAGATGTTCTGGCACGAGCGGTACAGGACGCCGCATCGAACCCTGCCTAGCCTTTGTCTTAAGGAAATCATCATAGAGATGTGCGAACAATGTGCGGAACAGGAAGGATTTGCCTATACCAGCTCGTCCAACGATAACGCGAACCGTGGGCTTCTGATCAGCCTTAAGCTCTTCGACCATGGTTTGGAAGAGATCAGCGAATTCGCCCGAAATGGCATGGAGCTGGTATGGTTGCGGCACTCGCCTGTCGCTAATATCGAGAGAGCGGAGGTCGGCGATCACTGATGCAGCCTTCGGTGCTTCTTCGACCTTAAACGCTGCATCAAAAAACTGGATTGGAGTCAGGAATTTGATGCGTAGATCGCTGAGGGTCTGGAGAAAGTCTCTGGAAAACCCGGCCCGTGACCTTCCTACAACGTAAGCCCTAGCACCGGGATAATTGGGGACTGTTCGTGAAATGCTTCCCCGAAGAGTCGATTCATAGGCTATCGCATCCTCTTCTGGGGGTACGCTCCAGACGATCCATGTGTCGCGCTCCTGACCGAAAATAAGCTTGTCTGCCACAAGGCATTCGTTGTATTGAACCAAAATCTTGAAGCCAGAGGATTCAAGATAACCACGAACGAGGGGCATGAGAGAATTGAAGAGCATAAAATCCCTTCTCAAAAGCAGGGGAGGCTTCGGATCTCTTTGATCAATGCTTAAGAGGAGAGAAACTCGCTTTGAATACTGATAGCGCTTCTCCTCACCGTCGATTGCTCAAATATTGTTGCTCAGATCTTACCATAGTATGACATTGGGAGCACCAGGAAAGGAAGGCTGCGGTGTCGGTCTGGCCTCCCATCTGCCTTATAGGACATTTTATCCAGGAGGAACAAGGGAAAAGCCAGGCGGAGTGGCGGGGAAATCCACGGATTCAGGATAGGGATCGGGACAGGCAGCGAATTGCCGGGGAGAAACGGGCGTTTTACGCTGGACCGAGGCGACAATTCGCTGCCTGTCCTGATCCGTCAGGCGGGCACTGGATTCTCACGCCAGGATGTCCTTCATAGGCAGCAGCTAGGAAAAAACGGTGACAGGCAATAATTTCAGCAATTTCCAGGCTGCAATCGCAAAAGACGCTTCGTGATGCAATTGGTGAAATCGTTGCCTGTCACGATTTTCGGCATAATGCATACACGTCTCCCACGAGCACGGCGGGTTGAGAAAATGGTACCGCTGCCTCCCCATCCACGCAGGTAGTCCTCCTCTCCGAGGTGCGGGAAATAGCTCCTCACCTAGGCAAAGCGGCCAGTGTGACAGGCAGCCGTCTTGTTAGCCAGACGGTCGACGCTGCAGTTGCGCCTGCACACCAGGCAGCGGGACAGTTTGGCTACCGCTTTGCTGTCCTGCCGCCGCAATTTGCCCGTGCGGTGGAGCGCCATGTAGGCGGGTTCAAAATCCCCGGTCGACACGACTTCACCCCGGCGCTAACTCGCCGGACTCGCCTTGCCACTCGTGTCCTGGACACTCTGAATGGACCCCTTCTGGCGCAGCAGGTTCTTAACCCCGAACAGCGACTCCAGCGTGTCCTCCCAGAAAGGCGCGCCGACACTCAGCAACATCGTCATAATGATCCAGCCCAGCAGGATCTTCAGGTTCTGAAGCGTCCACTTATTCTCCCAGGCGTTCTTGATGTCAGCCCGTGTCAGCGTCTGGAACTGGAGACCCGTGAAGACATCCACGTTCGCCTTGACGCCGGCTATGGAATTCTTCAGATCCTGGATGGCGTCCGGTTGCTGGCCACCTACGGGCGGCGCCGCGGGCGCGGGCTGAACGGCCTTCACCTTCTGTTCCACGGTGTCCGCCATCTGCATGATCCTGGATTTGACCTGATCGTTGCCGCTGATCTTGGCGTACATGTCAAACACGTTCGCATTCAGCATCACGACCACGAGGAAGCTCACCACTAGGCCCCAGGTCTTCATGCCGCGCGTGTAGCGCTCCTCGAACCCCTTCATGACGGTGTCGAACCAGGTCCCGAGTTCGCTCAACCCGGTGCGTAGCGTCACCAGCGCTCGATCCGCATTCTGGCGCAAAGCGGTCAACGCCGAAGCCAGGTCACGCAAACCCTTGGACATGGCCTCGAGATCGGCTTTGTACGGAGGCGGGGCGGCTGCCAGTTGGCGCTCCAGCTCGTCCTGGACCTTCCCCAGCAGATCGAAGATATCGGTCACCGAGATCTCCCGCAGGTTGAGAATGTGCTCGATAAGAAGATCCGTCTTCACCTTTCCGTCCTGAGTAAGAGCGGACAGGTCGTTGATAATGGGGGCGAGGCGATCGCGCAGCGCGGCGAAGTCCGCGCTGGCCGAACCGGTGAGCAGTTCGGATTTGATGGTGGCCAGCGTATTCTGCGCGGCCGCGATGGCGTCGCACGCAAGCTGCAGTTCCTGGCCGAAGTTGCTGCCGCCCAGCAGGACGTCCGGTCGTACCTTGCGGACCACCTTCAGCAGATCGTCCTTGGCGATGGAATCAAGCATCAGTCTGCCCGACTGGGCCACACGCCCCAGCTTCCTGAACTCGTCCGTTACGCTCGTGAACAGATTCTTCACGGCGGAATCGGTGAGGTCGAGGGATGTCTTGCGAAAAGGCAGCAGGTCGAGAACGGGGGCAGTCGCACGGGCGGCGCCACTGCCCTTTGCAAGCACGGTTTCGAACAGATCAAGCAGCGACTCCTGAATCTGGCGCGACTTGATCTTGAACAATTTCTTCAGCACCTGCTGCACCGATTGCACGATCAGACTCAAGACGAGGATGATTACCACCAGTGCAATCACGTTGTCCAGGATTCCCGAAAATGCCATGGCTTTACCTCCTCAATTCGCGGACGGCCACGCGGAAACAGGCGCCGCGTTCTATGACGTCGGATGGGGCTCGGACGTGACGGATAGACATCTGAGATGCTCTGAAATGCACAAGAAAAAGGGAAAAGCCCTTTTTCTCTCTTCACTTGGTCCTCTCGAAGATGCTGTCAGAGCGGCGGGATATGGGCGTCTTGCCAGCAGCAACAATGCTTCGCTCTATCAGCTGCAAGGCTCCGGACAAACGTCCCAGACCAACTATAAGTCCAAATAAGCTGCCACCTTGAGGTCGGAGCTCAGTCGTGAGTGCCGGCCCTACTTCTGATATGGGGCCTTATGCCAACTTCGGCTCTCTGCCGACTGTCCTGTGAGAACCCAAAAGCTATTTACAGACGGATTTTACGGCGAAAACAATGCCACAGGGTATAGAATTTTTGGAATTTGAAAAACTGTGCCAGGCTACAATTTCCCCATTTCGTGCGAAAGCCTTGCAGTCACGGAGGGAATCGGCGAAAAGGGGAAATGATAGCCTGGCACTATTTTTTTCTCCGGCGCTCTTGCCACCGACGAAAACGGCCGACTTGCCGGCGTCGGCGTCAGGGCGCAGACGACGCGCATCCTGGAGATCTGGGGACACAATACTTATTTCGGCATAACGGAGAGTTATTGCTGCTGCAAATATGATTGGCATCGGCTGGAGATGAGTATTGTGTCCCCACATTTACATTTCCTATTTGGACTCTCGAACGACCTTATCTTTCGCATCGATCGTTCCCCCAACTTTTTGAATCAAGTCAGGCACAATTCTCTCGCTTGCTCCTGCCACGATGCAAAAGGCAATGAGGTACAAGCGTGGTGAATCCAGGCCATTCGGCATACTCAGCACCAGATTGGCTTTAAGGCATACGGCAACAAGAAATGCGCCCAACATTGCGACGAACACACGCGCCAAACCATCTATAATGTGGATCTTCAAGCCCGCTGCAGCATTAACAGAAATCTCAGAGGAGCGGCTGATAATAGAAATAAATGCGCCAATAGAGCCGAACAGAGAACCTATGATTATATCCGTCCAAGCCGGTCCGGCCCATAAATAGAAATGCGCATAAAAGCACTTTACTAACAAAATCACAATCGATACACACGTCACAACGCTGGCTGACGAACATAAGTACCACATCTTCGCTCTTTCTTTGCTCCTTGCATCCATATACTCCTTCGCTCTTGTCAGGATTTCATTTGCTCTCTCCGTATGGTTTTCATAGGAACGGGCAAGGGATTCACCCAACAAGCGATGGAAGGGCTCAATATGTCTCTTTGCCAGGAGCTCACTCGATAGTGATTCATAATAGGCTACCATGTTAGCAATGGCACCAAACGATTCCGTTTCGGCGATGTTGTCGTTCTGAGCCCACTCAACGGACAGATCCGCATCGAGATAAACAATCCAGTCCTCCGTTGCTTCGATCAAGGTATTGATTGTCTTGTTAAGAGTAGGATCTTTGTCTCCTTCGCACAATTTGCTGAAGTCAGTCCGATTCGTTTCTTCAATTTTTTCCGAAATATACTCTGAAAAGAAGCCACGGTACTTTTTCTGAAGCTCCGGCTTTTTCCAGTCTTCTTCGGAAATCATTTTTCTGCAGCTCTCCGAACCGCATTGGCATTCCATTGTGAAAACTATGTCGCTCCCCACGGATTGGGAGAGGACCATGCTGTAATCGAACGTGATCTCTTCGTTCTTTTCGATATCTCGCATTGCCACGAGAAAGATCTGGCCTTTAAAGCCTGCATTGGGAGCACAGCTGTGATTGAAATAGTCAGTGTCTTCGGAGGTTCTTTCCTCGCGTGAACCCAACACGAATCTTTCCTCAATTTGCATGGGGTAGTCTTGCATCGATTCGGCTAGATTGTTGATTTCATCAATCAACATGATATCGCCACCAAAAATGGCAAGCCTTTCGCTCGCCTTGATGCATGTGGTCGCGAATACGCCTTTGCCATGGATCTTGGACTCGCGTATCTCCAAACTTGGATGGATCCAGCTATGGGTGCTCATAGAAGGTCTCCCATCTGCAAAAAGGAAAAAGCTTCGGAATCTATAGTGCAAAGTGTAACACAAGATTTGGGGGGGGGTGGCCAAAAGGCCTTGAGTCCTGTGGAATCATTGTGGGCGACCCCTCCCCATCCCTTAAGCTGTAACGGCGCGACAGGTGCCGTCTGGACCAGCCGCCCGGGGTCTTCTTGGTGCATCACCGCGGTTTCGGGAACGGATCCTGGAGGTGCTTTGTAAGGCGCCTAGATTCGGGAACGCACCACGATAAACAGGTAATTATTCCGGAAAAAGATCCAATTCAGGTTGATTGTCAGGGCGGGTGCAGACGATTTCTGCGGCTGGTTTTTTCTTCCGGGAAAAATTCTGGCGCAAGGCCGGTTCTTGCCACTCGAACTGAAATCATCTCATTTCAATCCGCACATTTGCACCGGTGCAAGTCCGATCACTCAGGCGGCCACTGGATCCTCACGCCAGGATTTCCTTTATAGGCAGCAGCCAGCGGCACGGCGGGATACACTTCGAGCCGGCGGAG
>Ga0187878_1001218_pt1 | contig 25960 bp, 18 predicted proteins | sample June2016WEW_17_1_FD_132979 | JGI IMG/M metagenome (GOLD analysis project Ga0187878, IMG submission 132979) | Peatland microbial communities from SPRUCE experiment site at the Marcell Experimental Forest, Minnesota, USA - June2016WEW_17_150 | ecosystem: Environmental > Terrestrial > Soil >...
AGTTCAAGCGCCAGCCATGTTGCGAGGGGCAATGGGAATCTTCGATCGGTGGGAGAAAGGTCGAGAACAGTGGTGAGGGTCTTGCCGAGATCTGGTTTGGCTACTTCCATCCAGATGGCGTTGACGTGGCTGCGCACCAGATCTCGATTGCGGACGTCGATGCGTGGGGGGGCTACGGAGCCCGCGACCATCTGGATCGGCTGGCGGAAATAATACTGGTCGTGCGGGCTTCGGCCGGCGCAGTAGGTGTATACCAGCGCCGGTTGGCCCCCGCGTCCGGCCCGGCCGCTGCGCTGGGCGTAATTTGCGGGCGTCGGCGGAACGTTGCGGAGATTAACGAGGTTCAGTTGGGCGATGTCTACGCCCAGCTCCATCGTTGGCGAGCAAAAAAGTAAGGGCAGATCGCCAGTGCGGAACCGGTCTTCTCGCTCTTCGCGGTCCTCCGACGTTACCTGCGCAGTGTGCTCGCGGGCTTCGAGAACGCATTTCAGATCTACGAACCTGCGGTAGCACTCGACGAAGTAGCGGTTAACCTCGGGCGGGATTTCGCCGGCATCAAGAAGCCGCGTCCTGTCCACGGGCCGGATGTCACCATTCCCCGGCTGCCAGCGTAGGGCGTCGGCGTTAATCTGATAGCCCGGAACATCGCCACTGCGAACCTGCTCGACGATGCCGTAGCGCTTCAGGGCGAGGAACAGGAAGCGGATCGCCCGGTCGACTTCATCGCGGCCGAACTTCTGCCCCTTGGGCGCATGCGGTGCCAACGCTCGTTTCAGGTAGCGCCCATATCCGCCATAGGAGGAGACGAAGAACCCCGATCGGTCCTGCTGCTGCCGCGGGCGAGGATAGGCAACCACGGCCTTCGCAAGGTCCTTGACATTTTCGAGATACCAGACGGTGTCCTCAAGCAGGCGCGGATTAGTCTGCTCGACGAGGTCCAGCTGTTGATTCGGATCCAGCACATCCACCTTGATTGCAAGGGACCGCCGTAAAACATCGAGGAGGGTGCAGAGGATTTCGTCCCGGAGTTTGGGCGGACACGAACGCAGTGGCTCGGGCGTTTCGATAAACTCTTCGGTGTCGCGGTCCAAACGGACCTTAAACCCGGATGCCCAGAGTTCCGTCTCATGCAGCAGGCCGTCTTCACCAGCCAGCCCTTCGCAGCCGAATCTAAGGAGGCCGCAGTCTTCGAGGTTTGGGGCCGTGACCCGCCAGCCGCGCTGCAGATCGCGATAAATGTAGTAGCTGATTACGCGCCGCAGGGCATCGTTGGTGGCGCTTCTGGCCGGGCCCCGCACCTCCGAGTCGGCAGAGTATTCCTCAAACCGAAGCTGCATGGCATCGAAGACGCTTCGCGAAAGCTCGCTATGACTCAGTCCCGTCGGTCCCTTATCCTGAGTCGCCTTGTGGAGGGCCGAACGCAGCAGGGCCACCTGGGAGAAATCATTGAAGTGCCCGGCCTGCAGCGAGGCGTCCTGCCGGTTATCGGTGAAACTCAGGAGCTTGCGCGCCTCCGGCTTCAGCTCGCGATCGGCTTGAAGTTCGATGAGAGACCGGACCGCCAGGATCGTGGTTGCCGTACTCCGGTTGTCCACGCCGAGCGTCGCGAGTTTGGAGCGCTCGGATTTCTGACTCTTGGTGTAGGCAACTCCGCAGGACGGCTCGAGGCAGAAGAGGAAATTGCGCCGGATCAACGCGGCCGGGATGCCCTGCCCCTCGGACACGAGTCGGCCGCCGGCATCGACAAAAACCGGTTCGGGAGTGTCGGCTCGTGAATCGGGCCGAATACGTTCCACACCCTGAGGCGTCATTTCCTTCATGAACGCGGGCAGCCGTTCCAAAAGCCTCGGCCCCTCCATCCGCGGCCAAGGTGCTGATTCGGAAGTATAGAGGTAGGCGTTCCTGCTGCCATCGTCATCTTCCTCGCGATGATCTTCCCTGGCGAGGAGCGACTTGCCACGCTCGTCCGAAACTAGTTTCACGCGGTAATAGGCCGTGCCGCATTGGCGGCAGAAGACCAGAGGGAAGAGGGGCTTGTCAGGCTCGCCGGGCTTGGAGCCCTTCTTCGACATCTCCAGGTGGCGTTCCGCCTCCGGCTCGATGGTTGACCAGACGGTATCGCCGCGGGTAAAGAACTGGTGCAGCCGGAAAGCGAAGATGGGGAAACGGCTCGATTCGCTGCTCCGCAGCTCGGAACCCTTGAGAAGGAACCGGCGCAAAACTCCCGCGCATCGCGAGGGATCGGACTGGGTCAGCCGTGCAAGTTCCTCCGATGCGCTATTTTCCCCCTCGATCGAACGCGGACACTGCCTTATAAGGCGGCCCGTACCATCCTCCGCACGGATACCGAAGGTGGATTCGATCCATGAGGCCATCGGGTGCAGACGGTATGCCTCGTAAGTGTCAGGTGGAGGAACTTCGGCTTCAATCACCTCGCGAAGTGCTTCGATTACCGGCGGATCTTCGAAGTCGATTTCCGGCGTGGCGCGCTCCAGCGTCTCTCCGATGATCTGCGATGCGTCGAATGGAAGGCCGAAGAGTGTTTCTGCGACCCTGGCTACTTCGCGTTTCTGCTCTTCGTAGGAGCCACCACTCACCATCGTGGCCGAGGTGCCAATGCAGATGGCGTCTTGCGCATTGAAAGCCTGGCGACAGCGCCGGATCAGCAAGGCAACATCTGCACCCTGTCTCCCTCGGTAGGTGTGTAATTCGTCGAACACAAGGAAGCGCACCCCTTGCGCAGCGCGAACCAGTTCGCGGTCCTCGCTGCGGGTGAGGAGCAACTCCAACATCATGTAGTTGGTGAGCAGGATGTCCGGCGGATTACTCCGGATCGCCTCCTTGTCCACAGGCTTCTCCTGTCCCGTATATCGGGCAAAGCTCACCGGTGGCTTCCCCTCAGGAAAACCCTTTTCGAGGAACTTCTTGAGCTCTTCGTCCTGACTGTTGGCCAGGGCATTCATCGGATATACCACGATGGTCTGGATGCCTCGCCCTGATCCATTGCGAAGAACATGGTCAACGGCCGGCACGATGTAGGTGAGGCTCTTGCCTGATCCAGTGCCGCTAGTAAGCACGAACGACTTGTTTTCCTTTGCTTTGAGGATGGCTTCACGCTGATGAGTGTGAAGCACGAGCTGCTTGCCCGTATGATCGGTGTCGGTTTTGTCGATGCGGAAGATCCTGGCACACTCGGGATGAAGCATACCCTCGGCTACCATTTGATCGATTGTGCCGGCCGAAAGAAAAGTAGGATTAAGTTGGAGCAGCGGTTCCGGCCAGAACGCCCCCGCATTCAGCTCGGAATCAACCCTGTTTGAAACGCGATTGTCGGCGATTTTAATGAAGCTGCGAGTGTAACTTGCGTAGTCACCAACGAGACGATCTCGAAGCTCAAAAACGTTCATATGATTGCGTCCTTCATGGCCTCGACTCCGTGGTCCGCAATTGTCGCATCATCGCGTGACACCGGGGGTCATTCTGGTTTGCGATCTGTGCAGCGGAGGTTATGACCTGTCGGCGCAGGACATCGGGGCGAACAACCGATGCTCCGGGACCGAAGCTCAGAACCCACCCGATCAGCTCCGGGGTGTCGGCGACTCGCAGCATCAGGGTCAGGCAGCCGTCCTCGCCTATGGTCGCTTTTTGGCTGGGATGCCAGATGCGGTTTTTGGCCCAGGCTGTGGTCTTGCGGTCGAAGCGGAGCACTACTTCGATCTGCGGGCCGCCGCACATCACGGTAAGTGCATCCTTGACGTATTCTCCGACGTTGAAGCCCAGGGGCATCTGGCAGGGGAGGTTGGTCACTGTCAGCGTCACGATGCGGTCAATGGCGAACATGCGCACGTCGCTGCGAAGGTGGCAATAGCCGATCAGGTATAGCGCGCCGGCGGCGTACCAGATGTGGTACGGGTCCACCTTGCGGCGCGTGGTCTTGTCGCGCGACGCCGTGTAGTAACGCATCTCGACCGTCCGGTGCTTCGTGATCGCGCGAGCCAGCTGATCGATTTTTTCGCGGTGCTCCCGGTAGGTCTTATGCGGGCCGATGCCGGCGGAGAACCATCCCTGCAGGCCCTGCACGAATTCTTCCGCTCCCGCCGGCAAAGCCCCTGCAGCTTTGACCAGCGCCGAGTCGATGGACTCCTTGATGGGAGTCCCTTCCAGCGGCCGGGCCAGGTCGCGGGTGAAGACAAGCGCCATCAATTCCGTGGCCGAGAACTGGACCGCCGGCACCCGGCTGAATCCTTCCACCAGCTTCCAGCGGATCTGGCCGTCAACGCGATCAGTGTAAATCGGGAAGCGTGCCTCAAGGGCCTCGAGGTCTCGCCGGACCGTGCGGGAGTGGCATGCGTAATCCGGAGGCAACGATTGCGTGAGCTCTTCGATGGTCGCCCCGCCCGGCTTCTCGAGAGCCTGTAGCAAGAACCACTGGCGGGTTACCTGGTCATTTCGGGGCATGAGCATCGTCCTTTCATGGGACGGCGTACGGCTAGGCTACTCCTGGAAAAGCAGCGACTGCAATGATTATCGGCGGGCGGTGCGGGGGAAACTACCGGGAAAAGGCCAAAGATTAACGCGGAGGGCGCGGAGAAATTCATCTGGATAATGACCCCGGGTGTCACGCTCGCTTTTCATGATGGGTTCGCAAAGAGCATTTAAAATTTCCTGCTGTCCTTCGCGTCCGATCTGAGGGGGAATCGGCGCGGAGTGCCTGGACAGCAGGGCATCCTGCCATAATAGGCTCTGTTTCCGGCGGAATGGCTTAATTGGGTGATGCGGGAATCGGCGGTGATACACTGGGAACGACCAGCATGGAGGGCAATCTGATGGACCAAGCAGGACGGTTTCGCGGCTGTTTGCTGGGGCTTGCTGTGGGGGACGCGGTCGGGGCTGCGATCGAATTTGAGCCACCGGGGAGCTTTGTCCCGATCACAGATATGATCGGCGGCGGCCCGCATCGCCTCGCTCCGGGGCAGTGGACCGATGACACTCCGATGGCTCTGTGCCTCGCAGAGAGCCTGCTGGAAAAGCAGGGATTCGATGCGGTCGATCAGCTGGAGCGCTATGTCCGGTGGTGGAAAGAAGGACATCTGAGCAGCACCGGGAAATGCTTTGACATCGGTTCAACAACCAGGGAGGCGCTCGAACTCTTCGTCCGCACCCGGAAGCCGTTCTGCGGCTCCAGCAATCCCAATAAGGCCAGCAATGGGTCACTTATGCGGCTTGCGCCCGTGCCGATGTTTTTTGCGGGCGAACCCGCCCGCGCGGTCGAGATGGCCGCAGACAGTTCCAGCACCACACACGCGGCGCCGGCGGCGGTCTAGGCGTGCCGCTACCTCGCGGCGCTGATTGTCGGGGCCCTGCAGGGAGCCGGCAAGCAGGCGCTTATGTCGGATCATTATTGTCCCACCGACGGTTACTGGGATGCGCATCCCCTAATGCCGGAGGTCGATGAGGTTGCGTCGGGCTCCTTCCGGCGAAAGGAACCGCCGGAGATCCAAGGGTCCGGATACGCCGTCCGCTCCCTGGAAGCGGCGTTGTGGGCTTTGCACATGAGCGATAATTTCCGCGATGGCTGCCTGCTGGCGGCAAACCTGGGGAATGACGCTGACACGACGGCCGCCATATACGGCCAGCTCGCGGGCACGTTCTATGGAGAACCCGGAATTCCAAAGCCCTGGCTGGATAAACTGGCGCTACGGGAGATGATCACATTAATGGCGGACAACCTTTTTGCCTCGTCACAAAGAAACTCGCCCTAATCCCGAGACCTGCACAAGACGAAGGACTAGCACACCAAAGGAGAACCTCATTGCAGCTAACAAAACGATTCGAAGATGCCCTGATATTTGCGCTCGCCGCTCATGCCGGCCAACTCCGCAAAGGTACTGAAATTCCATATGCGTCCCACCTGCTGGCCGTGGCAAGCATCGTCATTGACTATGGCGGGAACGAAGATGAGGCGATTGCCGCGCTGCTCCACGATTGCGTAGAAGATCGCGGCGTCGATCCTGGGCAGATACGCGCCTGCTTCGGGGACGAAGTCGCGGATATCGTGGTCGCGTGCAGCGATTCGCTGGAAAAGGACCCTAGACACAAAGCGGATTGGCGAGTGCGAAAAGAAGCCTATCTCAAACACTTGAAGACAGATTCTCCACCCATGCTGCTGGTCTCGGCGGCCGACAAACTTCACAACGTCCGGTCAATCATGAAGGATTTCCTGGAGATCGGCGACACAGTCTGGGAGCACTTCAAGGGCGGCAAAGATGGGAGCCTCTGGTATTACGAATCGCTGGTCGAGATCTTCAAGGAGCGAGGGGAACACCGCAGGTTGGTGGATGAGCTTGCTCGCGCTGTTGCCGAACTCCATCGGTTGGCCTTATCCATTTAAGTCAAATTCACGCGGTGACATCTTCCTGACAGCCTCTCAAAAGTAGAAATTTCCTGGGACAAATGACCCCGGATGTCACTCCCGCCTGATACCCTGGGCGCGTCAGGGAAAGGGGGAAATATGAAACAAATCATAGATCAAGCGCTCGGCGTCAAAATCGGGGTGCCGGCAACGTTCAAGAACATGACTGTTTTTCCGCTGGTGGGCAAACAGGAGACTGCAGCGGACTACCTCACGCTCGATGAAGCGTTGGCGCAAAAACTTGCAGCCATTACTGAAGTGAGCGAGGGCGGCAGCGTGCCCGAACTTAAATTCGTCAATTCCAGCGACAAGAAGGTCTTTCTGCTTGACGGCGAGGAACTGGTGGGGGCAAAGCAGAACCGCGTCCTCAACCTCAGCATCATGGTCCCTGTGGGCAAGACTCTGGTGGTGCCGGTTTCTTGCGTTGAGGCGGGGCGGTGGCATCATCGCAGCCGGGAATTCTCTTCGGCGCCCAGGGCGCACTATGCTGAGGGGCGCGCCAGGAAAATGGCCCAGGTCAGTGATTCGATGAAGACCTCCGGGCGCAGGACCTCCAACCAAGGCGAAGTGTGGAATCACATCAACGAGAAGTTCAGCAGGTTCGGGTCCTCCTCTCCCACCTCGGCGATGAGTGACATCTACGAGCAGCAGTCCGTGCGGCTCGAAGATTACGTACGCTCATTCACGCCGGCCGGGGATCAGGTCGGGGCGGTGTTTGCGATCGGAGGAGATGTGGTCGGACTCGAGCTGTTTGACTCCCCAGAAACCCTGCAGAAGCTCTTTGCCAAGCTCCTGCGCAGCTATGGCCTGGACGCCCTGGATCGGGCGCGATCAGATTCTGCGGAAACGCGCTCCTATCCAATTCCTACTAAGGCGAAGGCTTCAGCATTCCTGCGGAAAGTGACCAAGGCGAAGGAGGAGGAGTTCCCTGCCCTGGGTGAGGGACAGGACCTTCGGTTGACCGGACCCAGGTTGACGGGAGCCGCACTGGCAGTGGATGGCCGGGTGGTGCATCTCAGTGCGTTCGCTATGAGCCAATAAAGAGGGGGAAGAAAGCTCAACGCAGAGCTCGCGGCGGATTTTGGTCAGATTTGAAGGAGAATCTATGGGATTTGATCTGGTAGCTAAGAGGCGCGAGCTTGGGGGTGAGGGGTATCTCCATACCAATGTCCTTTCCATGATATTCCTGCGATCCGCCATGTTAGCCGCAGGGGTCAAGGAGGAACTGATCTACAAGAAGTTTCTCGCCAACGATGGGTATGTGGTGACGCCGCTCCAGGCCAGGACCATAGCCGAACAACTCAATGCCTGGCTTAACGGGAGGAAGCTGCAGGTCGATCTTGCCGAGGAGAATGAAAAGGCGAAGCGGGTAAACGATGCTGTCCTGGGCCTGTTTCAGACGTTGAATACGGGGAAGCAGAAATCGATGGCGGCCCATTTGCGCCGGGCAAAATCTGTTCCGATACCACTGAGTCGAAAGTTGAGGAAAGTCGTCCGGGAGTTTGCCCGGTTTTGCGAGCAGAGCGACGGTTTCTGGATTTGTTAATTCTGTGGGACAAGTCCCAGGCTCTGCCGGTGGAACGACAGAGTTTGAGATTTCCGGGCGGGATTCACTGAAAACGAAGGTCCCTCTTTTGGAGCAAACATGGCGGAAAAGAAGCAACTTCTTACCAAGAGTGCGTTTCTCCTGGGACTCCAGTGCGACAAACTGCTCTGGATGTACCAGAATCAGCGGGAGCTAATGCCTGAAGTCGATGAAACCACGCAGGCAATATTCAGGCAGGGGCATCGCGTCGGCGATCTTGCCAAGACCCTGTATCCCGACGGCATTGAGATTGACTGGAGCGCCGGGCACGAGCAGGGGATCGCGCAAACGCGCGCCGCCCTGCGGCAGAGAAAGCCGCTCTTTGAGGCTGGCTTTGTACACGGCCGCCTGCACGCGCGCGCCGATATCCTGAAGCCGGCGGCAAACGGACGCTGGGACCTGATCGAGGTCAAGAGTTCCAGCAAAGTCAAAGAGGAACATATCCCGGATGTGGCATTCCAGAAGCAGGTCTATGAAGGCGCCGGCATCCGCATCCATCGATGCTATCTGATGCATGTCGACACCTCGTACGTGCGCGATGGCGAAGTGGACCCTGAGGGATTGCTGCAGCGCACCGAAGTGACGGATGAGGTCACGGCAAGTGCCGACGTTGTGCGGTCCGAAGCAAAGCGGATGATCGCCGTGATGAGTGCCAAAAAATGTCCCGAGGTTCCTGTCGGGTCCCATTGCGCCGAATGCGCTCTGTATGGCGATTGCTGGGCATTCCTGCCTGAGCGCCACGTTTTCTCTTTAACTTACGGCGGCCAGAAATGCTATGAGCTGATGGATCAGGGCATTCTGAAGGTTAGGGACATTCCCGATGATTTCCCGCTGAGGGAAAAACAGGCCATTCAGGTGGCTTGTGAGAAGAGCCGGAAGCCGCACATGCGCCTGGAGAAAATCGAGGAGTTCCTCGGCAGTTTGGCCTACCCGCTCTACTTCCTCGATTTCGAGACTTTCATGGCCGCGGTGCCGCCATACGACCGGATGAGTCCCTACGAGGTGATACCATTCCAGTTTTCCCTGCACGTCCTCGAAGCGTTGGGGAAGTCTGGCAAGCATCATTCCTATCTTGCCGACGGTTCCGGCGATCCCCGTCCTGAGTTGCTCGGCATGCTGAAGAAGCTGATCGGCAGGACCGGGTCGATCGTCGCTTTCAATGCATCGTATGAGACCAGGATCCTGTATTTGTGTTCGCGCCGCTTCTCGGAATTTGCCGGTTGGATCGAGTCGCTCCGACCGCGCTTTGTCGATCTCCATGTGCCGTTCTGGCAATTGGATTACTATCATCCCGATCAGCAGGGGAGCACTTCGCTCAAAGCCGTCCTGCCGGCGATGACAAAGCTCCGATATGATGATCTCGAGATCGGCGACGGCCAGACCGCCAGCCTGAGATTTGCCGAAATGGCTTTCGGAGATGTAACGCCAGCCGCGAAGCAAGATATCCGGGCAGCCCTTGAAACCTATTGCCATCAGGACACGGAAGGCATGGTCGAAATCGTCAAGGCATTGCAGAGGCTGTGCGGATGAGCTTTCTGTGTTTTCCAACGCCTGGCACGGAGGAACTGCATAAGGATCTTCCTTTATTGTTTACCGTAACTGCGGGGAGGAGCAAGGTCGTGTTTGCGGAGGTCGAGCGGCGGTTCGGGAAGGTTTCCTAGAGCGCCATCTAAGGAGCTGGGGACATGTTCAAGAGGGAGATTATCGAGAAAACCCGAGGAGAGATTCGGAGCTTCTTGGACGAACTTGCCAACGGAACGTCGCGTTATCGGAGTCTGCACAACCTCACGGAGCAGGTGGAGCACCAGTATCATGGCCGGTTCTTGATCGAGCTGATTCAAAATGCGCACGATGCCCTTTTCGAGCGGACTAACGGAAATACAGAGCAGCGAATCGAAATCATATTGGCTGAAAACGAAGACCCTTTTGGGACCCTCTATGTGGCCAACGATGGTCAGCCATTCACTCCTTCCAACTTTCAGGCTATTTCCAACCTGGGGCAGAGCGACAAAGATCCACAGAAGTCTATCGGGAACAAGGGAATTGGCTTCCGAAGCGTTCTAGAGATCTCGCGGTCCCTGGAGATCTACTCTCGGAGTGAACCCAAGAGTTCGGCGTTTGACGGCTACTCTTTTGCATTTCGTCCCGATGTCACGAAGATCTTCGAGGAGCCAATCCATCTACTCTTGGGTGGTGCAAAATCTCCGGAGTGCCCGCTTGAGCCTGGGATCCCACTTGTTCAATGGGACGACGTGCGGCTTCGGGGCTTTCGACGGAAGTACGGGGCACACGACAGGGATTGGCTTGCTGCGGAGTTGGCTTTTTTGTCGCCCTATGCCTTGCCGATCCCGATGTCGTACGGCAGCGCTGCAAAGAAAGTCCGAGAATTTGAAAAACGCGGCTTCGCCACGGTAGTGCGACTTCCATTGGTAAGCGAAGAGGCACGCGAACTTGCCAGGAACAAGCTCAGTAAGTTGGACGAATCGGCAGCGCTCTTTCTAGAGCGGCTCTCCCGGCTGCGCCTTGTGTACGGAGAGGAGGACCGGGAATGCGAACGGAGGCAATCTCGACGGAAGGGAGACTCGAAAGGCGGTTTCGAGGTGCGTTTGATCCCGCAGACAGTCGCTCCAGGACGGGAGAGGGGTGCCCCAAGACGGTACTGGCTTTGGACCAAGACAGTGGGTGGAAACAAAGACCCCGTTGGAACAGACAAAGTCGCACAAGCGGTGGCGAAACTTCCCGGGAAGTGGCCGGAAGTCCGGGAGGCTACTGTAGCCTTTGCTGTCCGCGTAGCGGACCATCCGGACACCGGTGTGCTGAACATCTACCTTCCAACGGAGCTGGCGACGGGCTGCGGCGCCCACTTCAGTGCGCCCTTCTATGGAGATATGAGCCGCACAGTCGTCGACCTTGCTCAGCCATACAACGCCTTACTTCTCCAAGCGCTAGCCGACAGGGCAGTGGAAATTGTGCGCGGCACCCTTGCCGGTAGGGGCAAGGGTGAAGCCGCAGCGATTCTGGATCTGATTTCCCCTTATGAAGGCTTGCCGGGGACAAGGTGGTGGACCGCTGTCAAAGCTGCGTTCGAAGCCAATGCAACCAAAATTGGCGAAGAGAACATCGTCCTGTCGACGACGGGATGGAACCACCTAGTGAGGACGAGCATCCTGCCAAAGCTTGAAGCGCCAAGTGTGTTGACTCCCGAGGTTCTCTACAAGGAGGCAACCTACGCGCTGGTGTCCCCAGCGCTGGCAAGTCGCGAACACCAGATCGAGGCTTTGTTCAAGGCGACGGGAATTCAGAGTGGAGCCCTAGATGATTGGCACGCCGAGACGGTCGAGAGAGTGGCAAAGAGGCTGCGTCTGACAGGCAAGAAAGCGGATTGGGGCGGCTTCTGGCGCGATGTTCAAAAACTCTTTCAGGGTCGGTGGGAGCCACTCCGTGGAACCAAAGTGCTTCTCGGCACTGACGGCCAACTCCACGCGAGCGACGAGAAATCCTCCGTTTTCTTCCGGCCACTTAGACTAGGGACCGATGATGAGGTGCTCTCCGAAGAGGCTATCAACGAGGTCCCTCCGAATCTCCGCGAGTTTGTGGCCTTCCTTAGCGAACGCATCGAGACGCACGTCAAGGGCGAGAAGGGGCGGCCTCAGACGACCGACATTCACGCATACCTGAGCCGTGGTCTCGTCAGTACCTTTGGCGTGGAACAGATCCTACGCAACGTTCTCATTCCAGCGATTCCGGACCTCCCTGTTGCAGTTGGATCCGAGAAGGGAAGACTCTGCGGCGACATCTTACGGTGGGGACTGCGGCTGGTCCTGAGTCTTGTTTCGAGAGACAAGGGCGAGAGCACCCTGGACCTTCTTGCTAGGCTTCCTGCTCCGTGCAGGGGCGGGTGGTACCCCTTGGGGCATACGGCTTTCGGACCCGGTTGGGAAGGAACTGCCGGTCCAGAAGTTCAAATCTATCTCAATGCGGCCGGAACGTCGGAAAGCCGCGATGCGGCGCTTCGATTGCTCTTGCCCCCGGAGCATCGCCTGTGGGGTGGCCAGGGGCATGCCGTTAAGGACTTACTCGTTCGAGCCGGCGTAATGGACGGACTTCGTCCCGTAATGGTCAGGAAGGATAAGTGGGAGTCTAAATTCCAGGTCGCCTCTTGGACAAGGTTCCAGCTTCCGACAAAGACTCCTCCTTGCTATGGGGAAGAATCCTGGAAGGAATACAAGGAGTACGTGTTAAGTCAAGTCAAGACGAGGTACACGTACGAATACACCTACCAAGTGCAAGATTGTTTCTCGATTCCAGGACTAGACCGTTTTCATGAACTGGAACCGCACGCCAGGATTGCATTCACGCGAGCAGTCCTTGCCTCGATTGACAGCTGGCCAAAAGGCTGGGAAACCGTGGACCTTCGCAAAGTCGGCGGCGAATACCACTCTCCCTCGGTGCGTTCGCCATTGGCATTCGCACTTGCGCAAATTCCTTGGCTTACCCTTGAAGTGGAAGAAGAGTTGCTGAGTTTCCGACCGCGGGACCGCTGGTATATTCCATCGGCGGCGCTCTTGGGTGGTCGGCAGCAATATGGCCACCTGCGCCCAATACCTCCTGGAATCTCCCGCCTTCTGGATCGCAAAGAGTCCCTCGTGTCGATTCTTGCTTCATTGGGAATGCCCTGCTACAACGAGGATGCGCCAACGCAGGATGCGAGGCTGCTAGAGGATCTTGCCAGGGCTCTCAAGGACCCAAACCTCTACATCGCAAGTCGAGATGTATTTATTGGGCAGGTTCGAACGGCGTGGGGACTATTTCAGCCGGCGGAAGGCGGGCCCTTTCCCAGACAGCTTGTAGTCCATAACGGCGCAGGGGCGCTGGACATCGCGGAGCCCTCTGAGGTTTCGCCAGTGTATCTTCCTAATGCTGGATGGGCGGTGCATGATGGCTTAACCCTCCATTCGAAACCCGTCGTCGTCATTGAAACTAAGGACGCCAGCCGGCTGAAGTCGGGGTTTCAGAGGGTGTTCGGAGGCGGTGTCAAACTGGCCTCTGACCTCACCGTGATTCCCGCAGTGGACGGGAATCCTTGGGATGTGACCGGTGCACGGCCCCTGGCTGAGTGGGGATTGGATTGGCTCGCTCCCGTTGTCCTTTCGGCCTTTGCGTATGCCGGTGGCCAGAGCAAGGGGAGCGGGACGAAGAAGTTCTCCGAAGCAATGGTCCAACTGCGCGACGTCCGATTGGTCTGGGTGGACAACTTGGAGGCCGGGTTGTGGGCGGGGAACGAACGGGTCGCTGCGACCGAGGTTCCAGCGCTCTGGCTGTCAAAGGACAAAGTTCTTGTCTGTGCCTTGGAGCATCGACACGGGTACAGCGCACTGAGCGAGGCATTGGCCGCCGTCGTCGAGCGTGAGCGGGGAGACCTAGACATTGCACTTAAACTCGCCTTGAGCAAGCTGGACGGAGATGAGGAGCCTTCGCAAGATAAAATTCTGGCAGCCTTGAAAGAGCTTCGGATTTCTGAAGACCGCTATGGAGAGGTGCAACAGAAATGGATCGGTGATTTGTCCTGGGCGATCAAGATGTTGAGACCTCTTGTTCTCATGCTGCAACCCAATGCCGATCTTGTGCCTCTATCCGGAGCGATATCAGAGGACCAGATAATATCGATTTTGGGACGGATAGAACTTGCGCCGTTGGATTCGTCGGGGGCTCTTCAATTGGCGCGAACAACGAGGGGGTTCTCCTCGCTGGGGCTCAAACTCTACGAGACCATGGGTGAATTGGCCCAACTAGGTCGCTGGAATGCAGTGTTGGCTGAACTCGGTGAGACCGCGGTGAAAAACGAAACGGCCAGTGACGAGTTCCGAGAACATCTCGCCGAGGCTCTTACGCCATTTCGTTCGGTCGTTCGACACCTCCTTCGCGAACGGCCAGACCTTGGTAGGTTCAGCGACCTCGACGGTCAATTAAAGTCGCTCGCGTGCCCAGCAGACTACTCGACGAAGTTCTGGTCTGTTGATTTCCGTCAGGCAATGAGTGTAACCGCCGAGTTGTTCAGAAGCTGGCGCGCCGGAGATGAGATCATAGCGTCGATGGTTTCTGCGGAGAGCGTGGGAGACCTTCGGAATCGACTGATACACCTGGGACTCGAGCCCGATCGGGATCCAGTAGCCATCCAATCGGAGAACGAGAAACGCCTGTACCGTCTGCTCGAAACCGTCCAGAAGGCTGCCATCGCCTGGTGCCTCGCAAATGGCGCACCCACAGGAGCATGGGAGGACCCGATCGAGACATTGATGAAGAGTTTCACAGAAGAACTATTGGGTGAGGCCTTTGTTGATTGTTGGGATGAGGCCAAATGCCTGGGCATCATCCGACGACTTCCTCGGGCTGAAGCACATGGATGCCTGTGGACCGTAATCGACAACACCTCGGGGTTGGCTGAGTTGCTGCACCAACTCGGATTCTCCGATGACGACTTGGCACAAGCACGCAAACGGTTAGAGCAGCGCAAACAGGCGGTGGAAGAGAAGAAAAGGACGGTCAGCGTCTGCGGTCGAGAATTCCGAAATACGGAAGACAACCTGCGCAATCTGTGGGACCACCTTACATCGGCCCTCGAAGAAGGCCGCCTCCCTGGAGTCAATCTCGGCACGCATGAGAAGATTGACGATTTGCCACCTCGCCGGAAGGTACACCGAGATCGGAAGGGGAGAGTAACTAAACCCGGCAAGCCGTCGGGTCGCGTGCCCCAGGCAATGAAGGACTTGCTGGGTTTGGTGGGAGAAATCCATGCATATCGAGCACTGCAGAAAGAATATGGCACGGAGATCGTTGGTCCGAGCAGTTGGATTTCGGATAACAGCCGTCACAAATTCCCGGAAAATGCCTGCAACGATGCCTACGGCTGCGACTTCATCATACGAACGGAAGGGACGACTCATTATGTCGAAGTCAAAGCTACGCAGGGAAACGATGATTCGTTCGAACTCGGATCATCGGAGGTGCGACTCGCGATCGACAAGGCACACCGCAAGAAGGCATCTTTTCATATCCTGCATGTGGTGGACGCCCGTTCCGAGAAGCCTCAATTGAGATTATTGCCAAATCCGTATGACCGGAAGTACGCAAGCAAATACCGGTTTGAGGATGCAGGGCTTCGTGTGCGTTATGAGATGGCCTGAGCCGTTCGCATTGGCCGGATTGGGCGAACGCACGCTCGCGCGAAAGATCTCGATAGAAGGTAGCGAGCCGGAGAAGGACGGCTTGATCCTGCGTTCCACGAATCCCAAATACTCCGACATCGAAGTCGCGGAAACCGACCCAGAAAATGGGGACGCTGCACTATTATATGTCGCTTGGCGTCATTCTGTGGACAGAGCTGAAGGGGAAGATTTATCCCTAATAGGGCAACGTCCCACTGCTGTCCCACGGAGCTTCAGATGTTTTCCTTGAAGTCACGCCTTTCCATACAGTCACAAACGGAAATGGGTGTAACCGACTTCAATTTGAATTGACGCGGGTTCGGACCCCAGCCTTACCCTTCTGGCGAGAAGGGGGAAGGCTTATGTACAACGGCAAAACTATATTCTCACAGCTGATCGATTTTTTACCTCTGCACCAGTTTCGCAAGTGCGTCCGGATATATCGCACTTCCGGCAGATCACCACTTCCTGATGACATCGTTCGCAGGCCAACGCTACCATCACCGGCGGGAAGGGCATTGTTCGGTCTCGTCAACATTTCAAGGTTCAAACAAAGTCTGGAAGTTCTAGAATCTCAGCCGGCGTGCGTATCACGTCTGAAGACATTAGCCTCTGCACTACAGGATTGGACTGGACGCTATGAAGGCCAGCCAGAATCGTATCTCGAGCTGAGAGCAACTCCCGCCTCGCAGATGCCAGGCTGCGGTCAGGCTGATGGTATCGGAACTCGAAATGCTGCCAAGCCGTGTACTCAACGCAAGATTGGCCCACCAACCTCTTCAGATCAACCCATGCCGCCATTTCGTCCGGGAGTCGCCAGACCCTATTTTGAGCATCCGGGATATCCACTGGCTTCCCCAGGAGTTCCATCCGCTTTGTGATGGCATAGAAGGTCGCTTGCTTGAGGTCCCCATCCGGTGAACCGGCCATTTTGTCGTAGCTGGCGGCACTCGGATTCAGTAGGAGGATGAGCAAATTTTCCGGTTTGAGATCGATTTTTGTCTGACACGCGTCCCTATTGCTGAGGATATCGAGCAGGCGTGGCGCGAAAATCTCCACACGTCGGGACGAGCGTAGTATTGCGGTGCCGTCGTCTTCAGAAATTCGAAGACACTGCCGATCGCCCCGGACGCTCATGAACAGCCAGTGGTCACCGGGGATGAACCAATCGCTCGGGGCTGTGGGCGTCGGCCATGCCCCAGCGCTCCCTGTATCCCGATGATATAGGTCAATAGCGTCAGGTTCGGGAACACACAGTGCTCTGTCTTTGTCATCACGCGGTTCTCGCACGCGGAGGGGATCAAAACCAGTGAGATGGAACAATCCCGCCAGGGGAAACTTGCCGATTCCCGAAGGCCCAAGAATGCATACGTGGAAGGGACGGCACCTCGTATGGGTGGAGGCCGTTGATTTTAAAGTGTTTGTCATGCTCCATTTTCTCCGTTTTGGCCGAACATGAGGTGTGAGCCGCGCGATATTCTGCGTCGGCGCCACACCCCTTGTTAGGGCGTTTTCTCTTCGTCAAGATTCCAGAGTTTTCTCCAAGCGGAATACAATCGGTGCCCTTCTTCGCTTCGAAAGATGTTATTCCGGTCAATGAAGTCACCGTCATTGATGTCCTTCCACTTCGACCTGCTCTCCACGAGTGTCTGAAGGCTTTGCTTCAATTGCTTATGCCATTTCGGCGGGTCAAACTGATCTTCGCTCATTTCTCCTTTGCCGGGTCGGTCCAAGTCCGCGAGAACGCCGATTGGATGAAGAGGCCATAGAACATCCCCTTCAAGACAGGCAAGCGCCAAGCGGTCGCTCGCGGGGGGCGGCTTAGGTGGGTCCACTTTCCACAGATCGTGTCTAGACAGTCATCAACAATCCCGAGGAATTTAAAATCAGAAAGAGAGTGACTCGTAAAGGCAAAGAAGCCATGGAGTGGGTTCTTATGAGGAAAAGCGTCGCCTATCTCTTTCGCTACCAGGAGATCTCTCGTAGGGCAAACCAGAGATACCTTGATGCGCTAGCCGTCGTCGACGATCCCACGCCTGCGATCCAACAACTCGACGACGTCACCACGCGGAAGACCACGGCATCCGGCCGCGGCGTACGAGCTTTCAATCCGCTTTCCCCCGATGACACTCAACTCTTCAAAGCGATGATGGCCGGAGAGCATTGTATTCGAGGATTCACCAATGCCGACATACGTACTCCCCTGGAAGATTCCCCGCACTTACCAGATCTCGCCAATGATCCAAAACGCCAAAGCGCCAAGGTCAGCCGAATCCTGAGTCGCTTTAACGCCCACAGACTTATTGCCAAAATACCGCGCACCCGCAAATGGAGAGTAACCGACCGCGGCCGGCGGGTCATGGCGACCGCGTTGCGCCTGAGGCTTACTGCGTTTCCTGAGCTTTATCAAAAAGCCATTGCCGCATGATTCTTCTTGCATAAAAGCAGAGAAGTCACGGATAAAGAATCCCCCCCGTCCAGGGGTGGGTGCCTTCCCTGCCACATGCCTGCGCTAACGACTGGCATGCGACGCATGTTTGGTCAGGGATAACTTTCTCTTATTCGTGCAGGCCGTGTTCGGCTCGTTGCACTGCCGCAGGTTCACTGTAAGAGCCGGCAGCCTGGTGGGGGGCCCGCACTTTGATCCGGATTTCGGGGGTGCCCTAAGTCTGATTGTTTGCCCCTCTGGCGTGCATGCTGACGCCCAATACGGTGATGCGGCGGGGACCAGGACCGGAAAGCGGCCACGTGTGACGGCCTCCCCAACCTAGTGACGCCAGGATTAATTGTTGTCAGATTTATTCTTAAGGGATATTCTTGCCCCGTACGAAAAAGAAAATACCGATCTGTGGGCCGAATCAGAGCATCAAATTTGTGTGATGACGTGGAAACCCTTAGCGATGAATTTGGGTTGGTTGTCATGCTTGATGTCTTGGCGCTTTGAGGCCGTTCCTATGATAGCCCTGTGAAGATATTCTGATGCGTGTCGTTTTGGTAAATGCTGGACTTCCTGCCGATGTGGCGCCGTGCTTGCGGGCGAACGCCTACCCTCCGCTGTCACTGATCTACCTTGCTACCTACCTTCGCCAGGAGCATCCAACGATCGATATCAAATTGCTGGATGACCAGCTGGGAGATCCCATCGAGCCGGGTTTCTTCTCCGACTGTGGGCTCATTGGAATCAGTGCGAACACTCTGACCTATCCAAGAGCAATCGAAATCGCTCAGAACCTGAAAGCAACTGGTGTAAAGGCCCCGATCGTCCTGGGAGGCATTCACGCGACGCTTCTGCCCGTGCAAATTCTTCTCAACCGAGACTGTTTCGACTTCGTTGTCGCGGGCCAAGGCGAGATTTCGCTCAGCCGGCTTGCAGGAGGTGAGCGGCCGGACTCCGTACCAAACGTGTATTGGGCTACCAGTGGCCGCGTCCATCGGCCACACGACACTGAGTTTAAGTCTATCGGTGCATTGCCCGTACCCGACTTTTCATTTCTGCCCCTCAATCGCTACGCTGCCCGGTTTGGACGACATTACAGGAACAAGGCAGCCCACAGGCCGGTAGCAATTGTTTCGTCCACGGGTTGTGACTGGCGATCCCGCTGCGGCGGGTGTTTTTTCTGTTCGATTCCTAATCTGCCTTGCTCGCGGTTGAATCCTGAGGAGTTCTGGCATGCCATTCGGCAGATCGAACGAGCGACGAAAGCGACGTTCTTCTGGGACGTGAGTGACACGTTTACGAGCGACACGGATTGGCTGGAGATGGTAGCTGCCTTGCGCCCGTCCGATTTCGAGGGGCATTTCCACGCCTATGCGCGGGCAAACGACGTCCGGACAACACGTGTCGTCCGCGGCCTAAAGAAGATTGGTGTTGTTGAGGTGCTCGTCGGGGCGGAATCATTCGACGATCGCGTGCTGGCAAGGACAAACAAAGGGACAACGTCGGCTCAGATTTTGCGAGGCATCCAACTGCTCTCGGATTACGGCATCGGCATCGCGCTATCGCTCATTTTCGGCTTGCCAGGAGAAAACGCTGAGTCGCTGAAACGAACATTGGCCGTCTGTGATGAACTCCGAGGCCGGCCGGAGATTGTTGAGATGCACGCAAGTGTCATCACACCGCTCCCGGGCAGCCGACTTTTCGATGAACTGTTTCACGATGAGCCGAATCTCGGCCACCTCTGGAATACAGATACCGTTCCCCACGACGAAGTGTTAGACAGATATGTTTCTCGTTTCACCGAGTGCACCATTGAGGACCTTTTCGAGGCATTTCTTGCTGTTGACAACATGTTTCCCAGCGCCGGCCCATTCTTCATGCGAAAGGACTCCCCCGCTTTTGCGCGGTTGGGCTACCGAGGGGTAATCTAGTTTGGCTTGTGCGCTGGGCAAAGGGGGTGTCAAATGCGTGATGGCGGGATGCTAGGCCTCAGCGGCATTCGACGCTGCTTGGCTTTTGCTGGTTTCTTGCTTTTACTCCTGTTCGGTTGCGGAGGACCGCCGGCACCTTCGGGAGGCCAGTCCGGAGAGAAGACACTTACAATCGGCGCGATCATGCCGCTTACTGGCGCCGCCGCCCAATATGGACAGAACTGCAAGAATGGTATAGAGCTTGCGGTCAAGGAGAACAACCAAGCAAATCCAAGACTCAAGCTGAAAATCATCTTGGAAGATGACAGGACCGAGCCGAAGGATGCCGTGTCGGCGTTCACTAAACTCGTGGCGATCGACAAAGTGCCATTGGTCATCGGCCCTCTCCCCAGTTCTTGTGCAATGGCTGCGGCACCCCTCGCAAACGAAGACAAGGTTGTTCTATTTTCCCCTGGCGCATCCACGCCAAAGCTCACTGCCGCTGGTCCGTTTGTCTTTCGCAACTGGCAGTCCGATGCCTATGAAGCAAAGATCATGGCGCGCTATCTGGTCAATCAAGGCAAGAAGCAAATCGCGATTCTCGCTGTCAACAACGATTTTGGCATCGCTTTGCGAAACTTCTTTCGGCAGGAGTTCCAATCGCTTGGTGGCCGGATCACCGCGACGGAAAGTTTTCAGCAAGATGCGACTGACTTCCGCACTCAGCTTGCTAAGATCAAGGCGAGCAAGCCCGAAGGGCTATATTTGCTTTCATATCCAAAGGAAAGTGGGAACATCGTCAACCAGGCCACCCAGCTTGGCGTTAAAGTTGCCATTTACGGTGTTGCCGCAATGGAGGACCCGAGCCTTGTGAAGACCGCTGGCAGGAATGCGGACGGCATCGTCTATACCAAAGCCGTCGAGCCCGCCTCCGACGATCCGACCTATCGGCACTTCGTCCAAGCCTACAAGGCGGAGTTTGGCTCAGAGCCTGGATTGATTGCAGACACCGGATACGACGCAGTGCGAATGGTCATGCAGGCCTGTGAGAGCCTGCGCGTTTTCAACGGCGAGTCGCTTGCTAAGGCATTGGGCGGGATCAAGAATTTTCCCGGTGCATCAGGCCTCATGTCCTTTGACGAGAATGGTGACATCATCAAACCGGTTGGAATTAAGAGGATATTGAAGGGCCAGTTTGTGTGGATTGATCGCTCGCCTTCGCGCTAGTTTAAGACGCATCACGACAACGGAGCATCCAATATGACCGATCAAGAAGAAAATGCGGCGAGAGAAGCATTCCACCTCGAACTATATATTAAGAAACTCTCCGACCCTGGATTAACAAAAGCTCTCTTAGAGGCGGCTAAACTGGCATTGATTTCCTTAGGTGAGGTTCACCATATCTGTGCAAACGAATATATCCGGAAAGATGGCCTGGTACTCTGGACGGACCACGGGAAAAATCACACGGCATCGGTGCTGGCCAATTGTGACCGGCTCCTCGATATGGTCGAAACCTCCCCTTACGAGCGTTTCCTCGTCTATGCTGCGGCACTGCTTCATGACGTGGGCATGTTCGCACGTCTAGTTGAAGCCGACGTTGAGACCCAGCGACTTTATCACGGTCGACTTGCAGAGATAGTCCTCTCAAACTACCTTGAAGCTGAAAATGGCGCAGTCGCTGCCTTCGAGTCCTTCGATCCTTGGTATGTTGCGACCATTGCAAGGTTACACCAGACACATGAGTTGCGCGCTTTTGTCAAAAATCACCACAGCAAATTAAGAGACAAGCCCTGGCCTTTCGACACTGTCGCCGCTCGAGCCCCACGCGCGGTGCTCGACCGCGCTACGCTCGCTAAGCTTGGTTCCATTCTGTTGCTTGCTGATGGCATGGATATCGTGAAAGGGCGAGCAGACAATGAAATCTACAAGGCCTTTGCCCGCGTTATTGGTCAGGTCAACCCGCGATCGAGCGCTGAGTGGCTGGTAAACTCACTTGTTTTGAAATACGAGACATTCGTTATAAGTCCCAACCTCATAAAGCTTGAATACTCGATCAACCTCCCAATAGCACGGAAGTGGCTCGCCTTAGACATTGGCGACAATGGCGATGTCGGGAAGGTTACTTGCGAGTATGTTCTCTCCTTTCTTTGGCGATACCTGCATGATGAGCACTTTCTCGAGTTTCGTAAACGCCACGAGAATGTCCAACTGGAAGTTGTTGTGTACGGGGAACCGAGACGTGACACGGAGGCAAGCATGTCGACCGAAAGGCGGCCGCCCACTCCGAAAAAGTTTAAACTCCAAGAATGGCGCTTCTGGTACGATGGACTCACACACCTGAATTGGGGATCTGATATTACTAACGCTCTTAGGAGTGCAGCCCAGCTGCTTGGCTGTGACACTGCTTTTGTTATGGTCAAGGATGAGCTGCGCAAGGTGCTGCGCATTGTGGTTCCGAAGGATTATGACACAGTATATGAGGACTATGTAGATGCGCTTTATAAGGGTAAGGATGCGGGAAAGGAGATGTTTGAGAGGTTCATGTATGACTGCCTCAGTGCCAGGGTTCCAGATAAGTTCAGTGTGGCTGGTCAAGTGTGGTACCGGCGTTTGCCCGAAGTTGTCTCGTATAGGTCTATTCGAACGGGAAGGATGATTGCCGACCAAATCGACAACGCACTTCGGTTGAGTGGGCTTTTCTACTGCCCGGTTTTTGAGGATTCTGATGACAAAATACTTGCCTTTTTGTTGGTCTTTAACAATCTAGACAAAATAACCAAACCATATGCCCCCAAGCTAAGAAAACATTGCCGTTTGAGCTGGACTAATTATATAGATGGCACTGGTCGACCGATTCTACAGGACCAGCAGGGGCAAGCGGTGGAGCTGCTCTCAAAGATGTTGATCAGGCGGCTGAGAATCGCTCGACCAACGGTGGCCGACGTCTAAATGGAACAAGTTCTCGTTAACTCCATTGTTGCGGCATCAGTCTATGCGCTTCTGAGCCTTGGGTTTGGGCTAATCTTCTCCACGGCACGCTTTTTTCACTTTGCGCATGGCGCGGTGTACGCCTGGGCTGCGTACGTGGCCTTTACAGTAAGTGCGCTGTGGGGGTGGCCTTTGGCCATCGGCATTATATGCGGCATTGTTGCCGCTGCAGCACTTGGCTCAGCATGCGAGCTTGTCGTTTACCGCACCATGAGACGAAGGGGAGCAAGCACCCTCACGCTCCTGCTTTCTGGGCTTGGTCTTTACATGGTGATGCAGAACGGGCTATCTCTAGTCTTCGGGGACGGAAACAAGGCTCTGCGTACCTGGCCTGCTGGTGAAGGCTTTGCTCTGGCCGGAGCCCGTGTAACAGGAGTACAGATCGCAATCGTGATTGCGGCTAGTTTACTTTTGATCGCGGTTTGGCTCTTGCTTCATCGGACTGGCGTTGGGCTTCGATTTCGGGCTGTTTCCAACGACCAGGACCTGGCTTCCGCTGTTGGGACTCACGTCGATCGCTCCATCCTTCTCGCGTTTGCACTTGGGTCAGCGCTTGCCGGTGGCGCAGCAATCCTTATCTCGCTTGATGTTGATATGACGCCCAACATGGGATTCATCGGCTTGATGATGGCAGTCGCGGCAAGCATCGTCGGTGGGATTGGTAGCATTCCTGGAGCCGCATTGGGTGCCTTGATCGTGGCATTCGCGCAGCAATTGTCGGCCTGGTGGCTGCCCTCCCAATGGCAAGATCCCATTGCATTCGGTATCCTTTTCGTCTTTCTTATCATCCGCCCCCAAGGGGTATTCGGACAGCGCATAAAGAAGGCCAGTATATGACCTACCTGTTGCACGTCGCCACCATGATTGTGATCTACACGATGCTGGCCTGCTCTTTGAACCTGCTTGCAGGCTACTGCGGACTTGTCTCAATAGCCCATGCGGCCTTCTACGGCTTCGGTGCGTATGTAGGCGCGCTTTTGGCGATTCGCTTTGGATGCGACCTATTGGTTGAAATGGCCTGTGTCACTCTTGTCGTAGGGATGGTCGCTTTATTGGTTGGATGGCCAGCGCTACGGATTCTCGACGACTACTTTGTGCTCGTAACGTTCGCCTTACAGGCCATTGCTTTTGGTGTGTTTAATAATTGTGTCAGTCTGACAGGAGGGCCGCTCGGCCTTCCTGGAATACCTCCGCCTTCGCTTCTGGGGTGGCGAGTCTCCACACATCTTGGTTTCCTTGGCTTGACCTCACTATTTTGCATGATAACCTTGGCTTTCAGCTTTCTTTTAGTACGTTCGCCAATTGGCCGGATTTTGGTTTGTGTGCGCGAGGATGAAGTATTTGCGAAAGTCCTCGGTAAGGACGTTGTCCGCGTCAAGATCTCGTTGTTCATGATCAGCGCTTGCTTTGCCGCGGTTGCCGGCGTGATCTACGCGCACTACACCACGTTCATCGATCCCACGAGTTTCACGATCAACGAGTCGATCTTCGTGATTTCCATTGTCATTATCGGCGGCGCCGGAAGCCTTTCGGGCCCCATAGTCGGTGCGGTCATTCTCGTAACACTTCCAGAGGTCCTTCGTTTTGCTGGGCTCCCGAGTGACATCGCGGCGAACTCGCGTCAAATCATTTACGGTACCGTGATTGTGGTGATGATGATGTTTCGGCCACAAGGCCTCCTTGGCAAGTACAGATTTGAACGATAAGAAGGTTGACGATGCTCCGGTGTGAGAGGTTAACAAAATCATTTGACGGGGTGCAGGCGCTGGCTGATATTCAGTTGGCGTTACCAAGCTCGGGAATCATTGCCATCATCGGACCGAACGGCGCAGGAAAAACCACTCTCTTTAACGTGATTACCGGAATCTTGCGCCCAAATTTTGGCAAGACGTTCCTTGGCGATAAAGACATCACCAGCCTGCAGCCGCATCTTATCGCGCGACTCGGAGTTGCGCGCACGTTCCAAGATTTGCGCTTTATGCGGCAGGTTTCCGTGTCTGACAATGTGATGTTGGCGCGGCCAAATCAGCGAGGAGAGAATTTCTTTTACGCGCTCACACGGATAGGTGTAGCAAAGGAGGAGGCGGTCAATCGTTCCGTGTGCATGGATCTGATTCGCTTTGTCGGCCTCGAAGACAAGGCGGATAGGCTGGCGGGCGAATTGTCGTATGGACAACAGAAGCTGCTGACGCTAGCGTGCTGCATTGCGACCGGCGCGCGCATTCTGCTGCTGGATGAACCGGTTGCTGGCGTGTACCCGGAGATGATCGAACACATCCTTGATTTTCTCCTGAAACTCAAGGTTCAAGACAAGCTCATTGTTCTCGTCGAGCATGATTTGACGGCTGTCCGAAGGGTGGCTGACCAAGTCATAGTGATGGATGAGGGGCACATCATCGCGGAGGGGCCTCCTGTTGAGGTTCTGGCAAGGCCGGAAATTATGGAGGCGTATGTTGGGTAAAACGCCGCGTGCACTTCTTACCGTCCGCGACCTCGTAACCGGCTACGGCAAGAAACAGGTCCTCAATGCCGTGAGCCTGGAGGTCGGTGCAGCCGAGATCGTCGCGCTGATTGGACACAATGGTGCCGGCAAGTCAACTCTGCTAAAGGTGATTTTTGGCATGCTGCCAATATGGACAGGCGAGGTCGGGCTGGAGGAGCGGAATTTCCGCGGAGTTGGGCCAACGGAGATGCTTCGCTCTGGCGTGGCATATGTGCCGCAAGGGAATCGTGTCTTTACCGAAATGACAGTGCGCGAAAACCTCGAAATGGGAGGTGTTACACTACGAGGGAAAGAGCAGGTGAAACATGGTATCGAGCGAGCCATCGTGCTCTTTCCTGCCCTTGCACCGCTAATGAGGCGCCGTGCCGGCAGTCTCTCGGGAGGCGAGAAGCAAATGCTTGCGCTTTCGATGGGTCTGATGACTAAGCCCCGCTTGCTCCTGCTCGACGAGCCGTCCCTCGGTCTCGCTCCCCCACTCGTGTCTCAAGCTCTCGGATATACCCACAGCCTCAACGAGCGCGACGGAGTCGCAATTCTGATTGTCGAACAAAAGGTCCGTGAGGTGATAAAGATTGCCGACCGGGTTATTGTTCTCCGCAACGGGCGCGTCACATTTCAGGGTCCCGCACCCGACCTCCGTAACGACTACAGGCTCCGTGAGGTATATCTATAACTTTCCTTTTCCTCTTCGCTTTGGTTGCCCCTCGGTGTGGAATGTGTCTGTTCTGCAACTGGATTCATGCACATTCCGATGGAGTTAGATAGCTCAGGTAACAGCGTACTCCTGAAAAACCGTAATTTTGGAACCAATGGGCGCAGGCCGGCTGGAATTTAAGCCTGCGATCCTACGGATTCTAGATCCACCTCTCGAATGCGATCAGTTCAGGACGGGGTGATCAGCGACAATTACATTGAGC
>Ga0187878_1001219_pt1 | contig 25944 bp, 35 predicted proteins | sample June2016WEW_17_1_FD_132979 | JGI IMG/M metagenome (GOLD analysis project Ga0187878, IMG submission 132979) | Peatland microbial communities from SPRUCE experiment site at the Marcell Experimental Forest, Minnesota, USA - June2016WEW_17_150 | ecosystem: Environmental > Terrestrial > Soil >...
GCTGGTTTGATGCAAATGTAGTTTGATACGAATGTTCCTTTATCTTCTATTAGGGTTGCACTTCTAGGTCTGACCATTGTTTGTTCTGTCCAGTTGTGGATCATTGTGAAGTTGAGTGTGGCATTCTTTCTAACGTAAAATTCTGATATTCCAAGGTGTGAAGCATTGCCCGCTGCAAAATGTTGAACGCAACTCGTTATTATGTTGGCTTTTGATCCTTTCTCGGCAATGACTATGTTGTGCACTTTTTGCTCCGATTCTCGTCGAGTTATCATGAGGCATGACTGAAGTGGAAAGGTCACTTCCGCGTTTTCGAATATTCGCATGAAATAGCCGCCGCTGAAATCGTCCGCTACTTTCTTTGTGAACTCGTCTTTCTCCTTGTCAACGAGTTTCCACATATAATCGCTGAGCCACGAATATTTTCGAAGGGCTTCCTTTGTATCCATCATCTCTATTTTTCCTTTGAAAAACTCGTTGACTTTAGAATATATTGTATTTTGATCAACATGAAGTAACGTGCCCGATCGTTTTGCCTCGTTTGCTTCGATGCCCGCCTTGGATGCTTCGGTCAGTATCTCGTGAGGAACAGTTATCAATTCACTCTCTCTAGCCATTATGCCAGCCTTCTGTGATCTTCTCTTCGCAGCTTACGCATTGATCGTAGCCGCTTCTCTTGATGACTTCGTAGATGTGCTTCGGATCGGTGAAACAATAGATTTTGCTATCAAGCAGAACGCAGGCGTGTTCGGACTTGAAGTATTCTAGGATGTCGCCTTTGTGAGTGACTATTAGAGCTGAACTGCCACTATTCTCAATGTACCTCTGAACCTCACTGGCTATTAGCTTCAGGCTCTCAACGTCAACTCCTGAATCGGGTTCGTCTAGAAGAAGGAGTTTGGGTTTGAGGAATATCATCTGAAGAAGCTCAGACCTTTTTCTCTCTCCTCCAGAAAAGCCGACATTGATATTCCTATCCATAAAATCGCTGAGCTTGAAAGCCTTGATTAGGTCTCTTTCTTCCTCATTGAAGTCATCCTTCAAGCCTTTGCCGGAACATAACTTTAGCAAGTCTGACAATCTTATGCCTGTGATTTCTGGAGGATACTGGAACTCCATGGATATGCCGAGTTTCGCTCTCTCATCCACAGTTTTTTCAGTAATATCTTCTCCCATGAACACTATCTTTCCCGATACCTCGTATGGCTGCATTCCCATAATGACATTGATCAGCGTTGTCTTTCCAGACCCATTTGGTCCAAACATGATGTAGTTTTCATTCTTCTGCAGAGCCATATCTACGCCATTGAGAATAATCTTTTCCCCAAGCTTAACAACGAGCCCCTTAACTTCGAGTATATTCAACTAAATCAACCAACCAAAAGTAAGACGGTGCCCGAGGTCAATCGATAGCCCATTCGCATTCATCTGACCTATACGTGATATAGTTAAGGCGCCTGATACCTATGTGTATATTTAACGTACAGTAACTAAGGCTGAACTCGACTACGTTCGTACTTGTGAACGGTCTCCCATCTGAGATGAGGTGTCTGTAGCAGCTTTCTCAATCTGAGAGTTATGGTCCAAGCTCTAAGGTCGCATCCTGCTTGGTGCCAACGGCGGCGCCGATCGAAAAAAGAACGTCAACAGAATCGTGAGGCAGTTCGTGGAAGGGAGAACGATTGACCACAGATAAGACGCCTGCCATGGGACGATAGGATGTCGAGTTGGAGGTTTTGTCGGTGAATTGGAGATATCTTGACTCTCAACCACTGCTGAAATCTCTTGTCGGTGGCCTTTTCAGAATGATGAGCATCATCAAGAACGATAAACATGAGAGAGGTAGTGATTGCCGGATATTTGAGAACTGGTCAATCCCGGTCTAGGCCAAATGATCCGAGCCGGGACTGGTTCCACGGACTAAGATCAGATGAACTATTGGCCAAGCTCCTTCCTGAAGTAATCAAGAGGACAGGGATTAGGGCCGAGGAGATCGATGATTTCATAGTTGGATCTGCATTGGGCGTCAGCGAGCAATGGAGTTTTGGAGGCCGGTTCCCCATCTTCCTAGCCAATCTTCCAGAGCAGATCCCTGCGAAATTCGTGGACCAGCAATGTGGCTCCGGCATGGCTGGAATCCATATCGGTTTCCTAGAGATCGCAGCCGGATTTGCGGACATCGTGATGATCGGAGGCATGGAACATATGACGCGGGTGCCTTACGATCTTGCTAGGGGCGGACTCCTTCAGGAAAAGGGAGTAATCGCTCCTAACAGCCGTCTTTTCGCAGACGAGGCTTACAAGCATTGGGATATGACGACGACTATGAACATGGGACTTACCGCGGAAAAACTCTTCACCAAGAGCGGTTTTACTAGGGAGGATATGGATCGCTGGGGAGTTCGTGCTCATCAGCGGGCAGCAAAGGCTCAGAACGAGGGTTTCTTCAAGGAGGAGATTCTCCCTATCGAGGCCATGCAAGCGGATGGAAGCACGCTTCTTGTAGATCGGGATCAGGCTGTTCGGGAAGACGCCACGCTCGGAGCGATGAAAAACCTCAAACCAGCCTTTAAACCCGACGGGGTCATAACAGCGGGGAATTCATCTCCACTGAGTGCTGGAGCAAGTTCCATGATCTTGATGTCCAAAGAGATCGCCAAGAAGAAAGAGATCAAACCCATGGCCACGATACGCTCCATCGGTTTTGCGGGGGTAGATCCGACTATCATGGGAATGGGTCCTGTTCCCGCCAGCCGCAAAGCCTTGGAGAAAGTTGGGTTGGGCGTCAAAGACATAGATTACTGGGAGATCAACGAGGCCTTCTGCATCGTGACTCTATACTGCATCAAGGAACTGGGCATTGATCCAGAACGAGTCAACGTTATGGGAGGTGGAACGGCGATCGGTCATCCCTTGGGAGCGACTGGAATTCGCTTGGTAGGCACCTTGGCCAGAATCCTAGACGCGAAAGACGGCCGTTACGGTTTGGCCAATGCCTGCGTCGGTGGCGGACAGGGAGTGGCGACGATTATCGAGAGAGAGCGCTGAGATCGGAGAGAAGCTTGGAATAACCCACGAATCCGCAAAGAATCTTGTGAATAGGCGTCTAAAGGACGAAGAGAAGGCGAGGCTGTTCTCAAAACAGGAGAGGCCCACTCTTGTCAATTCTGAATCTAACCTCTTCTCCCTTCCAACAACTGCACGCTTCAACTAATGATCCATCAATCTGAGATGGCGACATGATAATGCTACTGCGAAGGGCAATGAACCCGAGCTTCCACGTGGAATGTGGTTGCTGAAGATGATCGATTTCCTTGTAGGGGAAGAACTCTTACCACCAACAGCAACCAAGAAGAAAATCTTTCACTCTTCAAATCCTATTTCTCTGGGAAACGACATTGCGTCATCTGAGATGAGCCGATCAAGATCAAGTTCAACATGCCCCAAACAAACAGGGCATAACTGCCCTTCTATGCTAGGAATACTTTCTTTTGTACCGCTTGCGACCTCTTGATGTTGGCAGCACATGAACAATAACGAGAATGGGGATGAAGGAGCTACCACGTTCGAGGGCCACGTAAAGAACTACACAAGGCTCGCTGAACTCACAAGGAAGGAAACGTATGAGAAATATCCGAACGAGGCAAACATGCTGTTCGAATTCGTTGACAATTGGCCCGATTTCGCCAAACTGATGAGCCAAAGGTTCGCTGAAATCAGCATCTCGCTTTCAGGGATAATTCTGGTCAACTCATGGAGACTCACCAACTGGATTAGCATCGACATCCTCAGCGGCAAATACTTCGAAGCAATCAGAAACTTGAGGTTCATTTTCGAGGGCAGCGTCTATGCAGTGGTAGTGGAGGAGGCGATTGAGGGCAAAGTCTTTGGGAGATGGGAAACGCTCAGCAGGCTTGATCTGAAGGCGGAAATCTTTGAACTGTGGGAGGAATGCAAAAGGAGAAGGGTATGCAGAAAAGGTCAAGTCGATACTGAGAGAGTCAACGTCATTGTAACCGAGTATGTCACTACGAGGATAGATCCTACTAAGAAACCAAAAGAGGGCGAGTATATCCAAATGTACACAGAGATATTATGCGATAAAAGGCTGTACTTGCCAACGAGCAGGATGATTGAACACTGCGCTGAGTTTCTTAGGCTGGATGAAGCAGACATCAAGAACCTAAGGCATCTCTGGCACACGCTATCAAGCTATCAGCACTTTTCTTACCCATACCTGCAGGCGGTGTTTGATGACCCGGAATCGTGCCTGATGGAGAAGCTCAGCGGCGACTTGTTGCAGCGCTCGTCAGATTACTATTTCGATACATTGGATTTCTTCTATGCTGTGCTGGCTTGGAGATTCCACTTTCTCAGAAAAACAATCAAGGAAACGTGTGAGTGGTGGGCTAAGAATTTCAAAAGGAACCTCGGCGTGACAGAGAAGACTCTCGTGCGACTAGGACCCGAATAACGAGTGCGTCATCCCCTTTTGTGAATCGGTATCAAAGCATGATAGTCACTGAATTGGATGACCAAAGATTTGCGGGTACTGGATCGCCCGCACATCTATCCAAAGCTGCACTATGCCGCCAGCCATCGTAATGAACTCGTCTACGGCCTGAGGCGATATCAAGAAGGAAGCTTCAATGGATATTTGGTTTCTCTGTTCAATGAACGGTTTGGGGATTTTGTAAAGGTGGATGCTGATGAAGACTAAGAGCAAAGTGGCTTGTGCAGTTTGGAACGTTGGCTTTGATTCGGACTTTTTTCCCGTAAGTTCAAAATTTGCAAATTTGCAACGGTCTTGCCAGTGACTTATTCGATGTGACTAACGGAACGATTGAATTTTGGACAGAAAAAAGGGTGAGGCGAACCCTGTCTGAACCGCAGACAGGTGTCCTAGTTAGCGATTGTTGGAATGTCTATCGTTGTTGGTTCGTAGTCTTCCAGTTTTCCGTTGAGGAAGGAATCGTATGCTTGTAGATCCAGCAGGCCGTGGCCGCTGTTGTTGAAAGCGATGACTTTCTTTTCGCCAGTCTTCTTGCATTTTAGAGCCTCGTCGATTGCGTACTTGAGGCAGTGTGCGCTTTCCGGTGCCGTGATCATGCCCTCTGTTTGAGCCAATATGCGTGCCGCCTCGAAGGTTTCCGTTTGCCCGTATGCCACGCTGGTCATGTAGCCTTTCTTGATGAGGAAAGACAAGGAAGGAGCCTTACCGTGGTATCGAAGCCCGCCCGCATGGATCGGAGGTGGTTGGTACTTGTGGCCTATCGTGTACATTTTCACAACTGGTACCAATTCCGCTGTGTCACCGTAGTCGTAGGTGTAGACTCCACGGGTCGTTGAAGGAACGGCCTTCGGCTCGCAAGCGACGAACTTAGCGGCGGATTTTCCCTTCAGCTTGTCAGCGATGAACGGGTAGGCGAATCCCGAAAAGTTTGAACCGCCACCTATGCAACCACAAATAATGTCGGGTTGCACATCGATCATATCGAACTGCTTCTTGGCTTCCAGTCCAATCACGGTCTGATGCAGGATGACGTGATTGAGGACTGAACCTAGGCAATATCTGGCGTTGTCCTGACTGAGCGTATGTTCGACGGCTTCGCTGATCGCTATGCCGAGAGAACCAGAATTGTTTGGATCTCTTTCAAGGAGGCTGCGTCCGTATTTGGTATTCTTGCTCGGTGACGCGGCAACGTCTGCGCCGTAAGTTTCCATCATGATCCTGCGGCCTGGCTTCTGATCGTAGCTGGCGCGAACCATGTAGACGCTGCATTTCAGTTTGAAAAGTGCAGCAGCTATGGCTAGGGCGGTTCCCCATTGTCCAGCTCCTGTTTCGGTTATTACACGTTCAGTGCCTTGGACCATGTTGTAGTAAGCTTGTGCGAGCGCACTGTTGATTTTGTGGCTTCCACTTGGGTTGACGTATTCGCATTTGTAGTAGATTTGGGCTGGAGTGTTGAGATGCTTTTCCAGTCTCTTAGCGCGGAGGAGAGGAGTGGGACGTGGAAGGCTCAGGTAGGCATCGTAGACTTCGTCGGGGATTTTTATGAAGCGCTCAGTGGAAACCTCTTGCATCACTAGATCCTTAGCGAAGAGCCTCAAGAGTGGGTCAGGCGAGAGCGGTTTCAGGGTCTTCGGATCAAGTGGTGGCGGCAAAGGTTCTGGAAGGTCTGCGAGTATGTTGTACCAGTGGGTTGGCAGCTCATCTTGTGGAAGGTATACGGCGTGATCTTTGTCGATTGCTTTACTTTTTGACATAGGCTGTTTTTCCTGTTGATTGGTGCCAATGACAACATCATAGTAACATTTAAGACTTCGTCGTACAGTTTTGTACGTCAGAGGTTGATGCTCAGACATGTGGAGACAAATCTCCGACCGCCTGAAGGAATACCCCGGCCGGCAAAAGGTCGCTAGAGCCTTAGTCGAATTGGGACTGAGCGTCAGAGAAGGAACGAAGATCTATTGTGGAGGAATTGAACTGTCCGATGTTAAGATTGCTCGATACCTAGCGGTGGACCGCCGAACTGTCAAAGACACCGCGCTGCTGATATCTCAAGATCCAGTTCTCAAATCCGTATTCGAAAGAATTCGCCCTGCGGGACCATTCCTTGCTGAGGCGGCCAAGTTCCTTGGATATAGTGTTATTGAGATATACGCAGATTCACACACAGTTGGCATAGTGGCAGAAGCGACTGCATTGATTGCGCGAGAGAACATAGCAATACGTCAGGCGGTGGCGGATGACCCCGATCTTACTCCAGAACCGAAACTCACCTTGGTTGTCGAGAAAGAACCTTCGGGTGCGATTCTCCAGAAAATGCTAAAGATTCCGGGCGTGACCAAAATCTCCGCTTATTGACGTGACCAACAATTGCAAACCATCCAGCTAGAAGTGTGTGTGCGAAGAGGATGTTGACAAGGTTCTGGAGAAGTTCAAACGGATGTCTGCAGAAAGAGAGAAGGGAACTGAAAAGTATCCAAAGTTGGTCTTTGGGCCTTATCATATCGGTGGGGAGAGCAAGGGGTTCACAATCTTTGAGACCGATAACATTGACCAGCTGACGAACACTACGGTCCACTACATGCCTGAGATGAAATGGAAGTTCATGCCCATACATGAATCCAGCGAGGTTGCGGAACTCTATCTGAAAAGCAAGAAGTAGAGCAGGACTACGCGGTCTCCCTTCCTTTTTTTGACGTGAGGGCAATGATCGTCGTGACACAGGCTGTCTTCATGGCAAACCTTGCTCTGGTGTGTGTGAGGCTAATGGTGCGGGCAACGCAATTTGAACCGGTCAGCAGACAGTTCTTATGAATACATTCACATTAAACGCAAGCAAGGCCAGGCTTTCCGAACCGGAGGGTTCTCTAGACTACGGCCGCATCCTCAAACCCTTGACACATCTCTAAGCTATAGAATTCAGGGAACCAACAACCTCCACTCCCGTGGGCATCTCCCTGAGATGTAAGTTCATGCCAATTGCTTATGCTTGGACTCTGACCGGCAAAACATATGGTCCTCCGGGCAGTATCGCAATACTTTGCCCCTTGCTCGCAGGCAGACCACATAGTCGTAGCGCTCCGTCAATGGATTCGGCGTACTCCATTTTCATTGCCCTGATGGTTCCTGCTTCAACTCCCCTAGTGACGATTATGACTCTTGCCTTTGTTAGAATTCTTGCAAGAATCTGACCTTTCCTGTCCCCACTTCACTTTAGTAGCAGACGATCCAACCGCGGCAAATCGGTAATGTTGGTCGGTGACAGAGAGGTCCCAAACTCAGCCAGCTTATATGTACCGGTAAAGTGGTGTCAAATTCCACCCCCGGCGCTTTTGGTTCCCCATTACGGTTCGGGGAATATTGCGTGAAATTTTCACGTTCGCGGGTCGCCGCTTAGCTTAAAGTTAGGCGGCTAAGCTAACTAACTTGGGAGAACGACGTGGATAGACGCGCACCAAGCGCTTTGACAAGCGGTGTCCTGCTGCGGGATGTGACGGAAGGTGACACTCCTCGTTTTCCTTTCTATGAATCAGTGTACGCTCAGATTTTGAAAAACACAATCACAGGTGAGATTCTTGAGTGAAGAAGACAAAGAGAATAAGTCTACCTCTACTGAAACAGCTGATGAACGAGCAGAGAGCACCAAGTCACGGCTAGTGGTCTCGGTTAGTGGAATCAGTTGCACCACCTGCGCTCTTGCCATTGAGAAGCAAGTGAGAAAAATGAAAGGGGTTGATGATGTCAAGAGTGCGATAATGCTGAACAAGATTTTCATTGATTACGACCCTGCTCTCATAGACTCGACAAGAATCAGAAAGGCAATTGACAAGACTGGCTACAAGAGTCACATGAGTGTTGAAGAAAAATGAATTTAGCGCATGTCTGTTATGCACACTCTTATTCATTGCCATGAAAGTGAAGCGCGCGCTCGTATGCTAAGCAATGAAAGGGGGGTGAAGGCGTTTGGTGAAAGATCCTGTATGCGGAATGAACGTCGATGAGGAGACTGCTAAGATTAAATCAGAATATGGCGGAAAGTCGTACTACTTCTGCAATGTGGCATGCAAACAGACTTTTGACAAAAATCCGAGCAAATTCATCAAGTAGGGCTGTAATGAAGCATCACTAGTTCCTGAGGAACCCTTCTTCTTATGCGAAATTGCCATGTTCGATTCTAGAGTTTCGGCTTGAACCGATTCAGCAGCAGTGAGTTGCTTACCACGGTAACAGAACTGAAGGCCATTGCTCCCGCTGCGATGAAAGGGAGGACGTTGTAGATCTGTGGACCAAAGAAGGGGACCAGGGCTCCTGCGGCAACAGGAATCAGGCCGATGTTGTAGAAGAATGCCCAAAAGAGGTTCTGCTTTATCTTAGCCACAGTCTTCCGACTCAGTTCTATCGCGGTGACTACGCCCCTCAAATCATCTTTAATGAGGACTACTCCGCCAGTCTCTTTGGCTACGTCTGTTCCGCTTCCAATTGCAATTCCGAGGTCTGCTTTCGCCAATGCAGGTGCATCGTTGACGCCATCTCCCACCATTCCGACCCTGTTGCCTCCTTCTTTGAGCTTGTCGATGACCTCCACCTTTTGGTGTGGCAAGACGTTAGCGATGACTTTCTGTATCCCAAGCTTCTTTGCGATAGCGTTGGCTGTGCGCTCATTGTCTCCCGTCAGCATGACGACTTCGATTCCCATGTCTTTGAGTCGTTGAATTGCTTCAACCGAATGCTCCTTTACTGTATCCGCTACCGCTATCAGACCGACTAGCCGCCCGTCAGACGCTTCCATCATCACTGTTTTTCCATCTTTCTCCATCCGTCTGATCTCTTCTTCAGCGGCCTCGAAAACGACTCTATTTTCCATCATCAGTGTTCTGTTACCGAGGAGAACTGTGTGTCCCGAAATCTTGGCCAAGACTCCTTTTCCAGCAATTGCTTCGAAGGATTCAGCTTGCTCGATCAGTGGTTGTTTCTCGGTGGCCGCTTTTACTATGGCCTCGCCAAGTGGGTGTTCTGATCCTTTCTCAGCAACGGCGGCCAACCGTAGAATCTCGTCTTGGGGTAGGTCACTTGTTGGAACTATGTCGGTGACGGATGGTTGGCCTTTTGTCAGAGTTCCAGTCTTGTCAAAGACAAGCGTTTTCACGTTGTGTGCCATCTCGAGGTTTTCTCCTCCTTTGAAGAGGACTCCGCTTTCGGCTCCTTTTCCAGTTCCGACCATGAGTGCCGCAGGAGTGGCTATTCCTAATGCGCAGGGACATGCGATGACAATGACTGAGACAAAGGACAGAAGCGCAAAGTTCAGTCCTATTCTTCCGATGAAATACCAAGCCAAGGCGGATGATGTAGCGATGATGATTACTGCTGGAACAAAATATGCCGCTATATGATCTGCTATTCGTTGAATCGGAGCTCTTCCTGCCTGGGCCTCTTCGACCATTTTCACTATGTGGGCGAGAACGGTGTCTTGACCTATCTTCTCGGCCCTTATCTTTACCATTCCTGTTTTGTTGATTGTTGCCCCTATGACTTCATCACCTATTCTTCTTTCAACTGGCATGCTCTCGCCGGTAATCATCGACTCATCCACGGATGTGTGTCCAGTTACGACTACTGCGTCTACTGGAATCCTTTCTCCTGGTCTAACTGCTAGTTCATCTCCGACAGAGACTTGCTCAACCGGAATCTCCGTCTCTTGCCCATTCTTGATCAAGCGGGCCATGGTTGGTTGGAGATCCATGAGACGTCTAACAGCTTCTGACGCCCTGCTTTTGGTAAGGTGCTCAAGATATCGACCCATCAGGATGAGAGTTATGATCGCAGCTGACGTGTCAAAGTAGGGCATTACCTCTTGTATTGGCAGTATTCTTGGGAAGAAGATGACTACAGTGCTGTAGGCCCATGCAGCCGTAGTTCCCAGAGCGATCAACGTATCCATGTTGCCCATACGTGCCCTGATCGAGTGGTACAAGCCACGGTAGAACCTGAAACCTATGACGAACTGCATTGGCGTAGCGAGGATAAAGAGAATCAGGTACCGAATGTACATAGGCAAAATCTGAAGGTAAGTTAGAGTAACCACAGGCACCGTGAGGACTACCGAGATCGCCAGAGCGATCTTCAGCCGTCTGATCTCACGTTCCGGGGCAATAAACTCGTCCAGACAGGATTTGCTGCAGAAAAAGTAGGTTGTTCCACGGACCACCGCTTTGAGTTCTGCAGTCTTTTCATCCACATACATTCCGCAGATCGGATCTTTAGCCATTATTGATCACTCGAATCGAAGAGTCAAACAAGATCAACTAGATAAATATCCAGAATGTGAAATGCAGAGATGAACATTTTGTTTGCGATCGATGCCACAGTTTGTCAGCTAACGATTTGATAGAAAACTCATGCGCCGATAGTCAATCGAAAGATCCAATGAGACTTGCGATGACTCTAATGAGTAGACTCCAGATTCTTAGACATTCAACTCCATCAGGTGGGGCTCATTCTGAACTGTCCCACTGCCAGTCGCTACGATTCTTCCATAACACGAATTGCTTCTTCCAGTGCCGCGGTTGCAGCAAATGGTTCACTGGCTCCTTGCGAGATGCATGTGTCGAACTCGCAACATTACATCAGACGCAATGAGTCCGCCGATTCCACCCGCAACAAAACCGACGATGCTTATGATGCTTAAGGGAATCATCGCTTTCATTCCAAGTCCTACCATAGCAATCAGTAAGATGCTTACTGCGTTACTGACGCCGCTTGCCAAGAACGAGTGGGATGGGTTAAACAGTTTACTCGATGACTTAGCATAGAACAGTTCCAGAACCAACCCGACTACGACGTAAATCGGAAACGCCAAGAGCCCTATGGGTACAAAGAGCGATAGGATTAGTCCGTTAATTGCGCTTGTTAGAAGCAGAGTTCCTCTTCTTTGAGTAACGGCTCCCGCAATCATTATTGGAGCCATGATTACGGGCCCAGCGACGGTTGGTCCCGGCACATGAAAAAACCTGCTGATGATCGGACCGACGGCAATATGACAAACAGCGGCCACAACAGCCATCACCGGAACAATCGAAGCGTCCCTAGATGAGAGCCCCACACCAATGCCTCCACTTCACAATGAGACGTGGTAGCTCCTGGTTCTATAAGTCTTGGTAAGCATAAACGCTTACGTTGAAGCGAACGTAAGATGGAATGGCAAGCAGCCTCATAAGCCTGCCATAATATGGACCCAATTTCGTGAACCTATGAGGGCCATAAGATACAATCCAATCGGAGTCATACATTCTACTTTGAAGAGTCCTTCTGGCGCTCCCCTGCAATCTGTCTCCGCGAAGCATCTTAAAGGGACTGTCGAAGTTTTGCCCAGGTACATGCCAGGACTGAAGGACATAACCGGTTTTTCCCATCTGATTCTGATATACCATTTCCATCTTTCCCGGAAGATGTCGCTGGTCGTGAGACCCTACTTGGACAAGAAAGTGCATGGTATCTTCGCCACTCGAGCTCCAGTTCGTCCCAATCCGATCGGGATATCAATAGTAAGACTCAGAAAGGTGAGGGGCAGAGTGATTTGGGTTGAGGACCTTGATGTTGTTGATGGCACGCCCCTCTTAGACATCAAGCCATACGTCCCAGAGTTTGATGTCAGGAGAGCGAGGAGCATAGGATGGTACGAGCAAGGCATAAGCAAACTTCACGAAACTAGAGCAGACGCGAGATTCACGAGATAAAATTCTATGTCGCTGAAAAGGTTTCATGGACCGATATTTGTGGTGGTCGCTCACCATAGGGCGTTGCTTGAGAGGGATTCGAACCCACCGGAACTGGTGCGTCTGCTGGGTGTGAGCCTCACTGTCGGACGCATGATAGCTGTTCGCTTGTGATAACGAGGAAAGTCATCTACAAACCCGAATAGATACATTGGCCAGTTTTTCCCAAAAGCATTCTGTGCAAGAATACCGGGATTGTGTTTTAACCCAGAGTTCGCATGTTCGACCAGGATTATTTCGTGCTAGTGGTGGGCTCAGTTCTCGGTCCGCAGACGACAACGGCGCACCTTACTCCATGGTAGCCCAGCTTGCTCCGCAGCGCATCATGACCCACCTTCGTATGCGTAGTCCTAGCGAGTGGATTGTTTACGTACCAACCATCTCTTCCGTATCCCGTAACTACGACCCAGTGAGGTAAATCCTCGCCCTTCAGGAAAAGCAACGTGCTCGTAAGTAGAATCGGAACATGCGACCTCATCAGAGTTTGCCTCAGCTTCAACAGCTCTATCCGTGAGCTCTGATTTCTGAGCCCCATGGAACGGAACTTTGTCTTGGTGTCTTCGTACAACAGCTCAAGCACTCCCAAGTCGAGATTTGGGATCTGATCTTTGATTGCGTCGATGAAGGAATGAGGTAAAGTTCTTCCAATGGTGTAGACCTCGAACCCCCGCCTTGCCGCGGCCAGAGCAAGTCCCTCCTTGCTTGTTCCGTAACTCTCAACAAGATTTGCCTCTCGCCAGATGTCAAATTCTAGCTCACGGGTAAGTCGTAGGTTAGGCTGGAAGAACTTCATCGCCATCATCAAGCAGGCAGGTCCGCACGTGAACTGCGTGGCCTGCCTGTACTGAGGAACTGGAAGCTTCACTACTGTCCGAGTGCGGGACTTATTCGTACGGCCTTTGATGGGCAATGCCAGACTTCTCCAACTGCCCGATCAGTAATGCGGTTTTTCCGAAATAAGTAGACCGTGCTGGCGTATTTGCTACACGTCCGCACCGACTCTATCCAGAATCCTACGGTACCATTCAGGCAGTTCATAGTCTTCTGCCCTGTAATCGTTACGATACGGCTTTACGTCTAGAACAGGTGTTCCATCAAAGCAGTCTAAGCCGCGGACGAACAAGAGGGGCCCTTCTATGCGCAGAAGCTTCACTAGGGTTAGTCCAATTGGATTTGGCCTTGTAGGAGAGTCAATAGCGAATACCCCTACCAAAGGTAACTCCTCAAACTTGAAACCGGCCTTCAGCAGCCTCCTAGGTCTGACCTTCAATGCACCCACCTGGTCGGGGCGCAGTTTGTCAAGATAACTCAACACGAATATGTGAGAGAATCCCTTAAGGCCATCAAGTGCCTCCTGGAATTCCGGAAAGACCTCTACGGTTGCTTCCAATTCTCCAGCTCTTTCTCTGACTTCGTCGTCAGTGGCATCGGTCCGCACAATTCCGACGGGTCGAAGAATAATCTGATTTTCATGTTGCACACTGAGTTCTCCTGAAACCATGTCTTATTTGCCCCCACTAGCGATTGGTTAGATAATGATTCTTATTGTGTACTCTAATCTTCGAAAGAAGCTAAGCCATTAGAACCGATCAGGCGAGCTTGCTCATTTCTTTTTGAGGAAGTTTGGGTTGGTGGAGTCGTATTTGTCAGCGTCTTCGAGGTTCCCAGTGATCCCACCTAACCATCTGGTAGCATCATCCCTTTTCCAGTCGCCGATCCTCTCATGCGCGTCCAGATAGTTGCGCGGCATCGGGTGGGTGCCAACTTTGATCGGAAGCCCGACTACTTTCTCTATGTAGTTCTTGTGGTCCTCGATATATGGGCAGATCGGGTAACCCGCTAGATAACAGCTGGCGAGGTAGATTACCTCGGCGCCGAACTTCTTCATGTCGGCGGGCACATACTCGAGCCGCTCGCCGGGGCAGCCGCCACAAGCCATCCATCCCACAACCTCTATGGGCTCGTCCTCCGGGTATTCTGCGAATGCTCCGTCACGTTCGATGATCGACTTGAAGCATTTGTTCCCCGTGCAGGTCCTGTTCCTATCGCAGATCAATATGCCTACTTTGACCATGCTTAATCAAAATGCGAGTTGTACGCTTTGCTTTAGGACTTTTCGAATATAGAGTAAAATGAGAACGTGTTTCAAAGACGTACGTATTTGAATGCGAGTGACGCGAAATTCCTGATAGTCCAGACCGATTTTCGCATGGAGGACCTGGGCGGAGAGTATATATCGGAACCGATATAGCTAACGACATGCGATTAGAGGTGATATGATGGGACGCTTTGGTTACGGCCATGGGGGACACTGTGACTGCAATTGCCATACAGGCCCTCACGGGTATGGGCGAGGGCCGGCTTGGGGATGGCAGTCTCCCATTACGAAGGACGAAGTCGTAGAAGAGATGGAAGACTACAAGGCTCGACTTGAGGCAGAGATAACTGCACTAGAGAAGAGAATCAATGGCCTGAAGGAACAGTAGGGTAGGCACTCGATATGCCAAGATGGTGCCGATGCAGCTGTGGACCATTCAACATACGTTTCATACCACCTGGCATATTGAAACCCTACATCCTCCGCCTTTTGTCCACTAAGCCAATGTACGGGTTCGAAATTATGGAAGAAATCTTCGAGAAAACGGGCAGAGTATGGAGACCGGGACCTGGAACGATCTATCCCACGCTTTCTTGGTTGGAGGAGAACGGTTACGTGGAGAGTGTACTTGAGGTCAGGGGAGAGAAGGCACGGAAACCCTACAGGATAACCTCGAAGGGGGCAGCGGCACTCAAGGAGTATCGAACAGTAAGGCGAGAAGGCCTAGAGAGCTTGGAATGGATGCGAAACGTCTGGAAAGACATGTGACACGACCGGCCTGGGATTGGAGGTGAATTGAGAAAATGAAGATCGCTATTGTTTCCGACGATGGAGAAACCATTAGTCAACACTTCGGGAGGGCACAGCAATACGTCGTCGTAACAGTCGAGGATGGTCATATAGAGAAACGCGAGACGCGAGACAAATTTGGGCATATGCACTTCGAAGGTGAGCAAGGCCATGAGGAGGATCCGCAACACCACCACGGACCAGAAGCAGAACATCGACATGGCCAGATGATTGAACCGATTGCTGACTGCGAAGTTCTGCTTGCTGGAGGAATGGGCGGCGGCGCTATGCAGAGCCTGCTGGCTAGTAATATTCGCCCCATTCTGACCGACATCAAGTCTGTCGATGACGCGGTGAAGGCCTATGTTGAGGGACGGCTTGAGAACCGTGAGTCGGCATGTTGTGGTTCTGCCCCCTGAATGAGTCCACCACTAGCGACCGGCGCCCTGCCTGTGCCCACCAAAACCCGGTTTTCTACACTGTACAGTGTCGCGCAAGCTATGTCCGCCGATGTCGCTAGATAACGGTACCCTACTACCCAGTTTTTTCTGCATGAAGTCTATGTGTTCTTTCATCTTCGACCTGGATTGTGGCGTGAGCCATCTTGAAATTCTCTTTGAGGAGCGTTCTAGCTTGTTCTTGGATTGCTTCCCATTCCTGAGACGTATCTGTGGTGATGTGTACGCTTGCGGCATGGACGCCGGATGTTATTGTCCATAAATGTAGGTGGTGTACTCCTGTGACACCACGGATGCTCAATAAGGCTTCCTCCACTTTCCCAGGGGAGATATCGCCTGGCGCACTTTCCATGAGTATATTCACGCTACCCATAATCAGCTTGAATATGTTCGGAATCATTATGAGACCTATCAAAACGCTTGCTATGGGATCGGCAAGATACCATCCTGTCAGAAAGATTGTTGTTCCAGCAACGATTACCCCTGCTGAGCTTAATGCATGCACCATCACCTCTAGAAGTGCGCCTCGAAAGACTAAACTCTGTTTGGAAGGACCACTTAGCAGCCTGATTCCAATCAAGTTCAAAACTAAGCCCACTATGGCTACGATCATCATGGGTCCTCCTCGAACGTCTGGCGGGCTGAGCAAACGTAGATAGATTTGGAAGAAAATGTACAGGTCCATCATTACCAAGACCACCCCGTCGAACAGGGCAACCAGCACTTCGAGGCGATAATACCCGAAGGACTTCTCAGGGGTCGGTGGCTTCGTTGCAAGAGTAATTGCTAGGAATGTCATCGTCAGAGTTCCGACGTGAGAGAACATGTGAATGGCATCCGTCAGCAGAGCCAGACTGTTGGCCAAGATGCTGCCCGCAAACGCGACCACCATATACGAGAGGGTGAGTCCAATGACCACAATAAGTCGGGATTTATTCTGGGATGCAATAGACGTGGCTCGCACGAACCCTAGGATGTTCTGACCTATTGTATGACGCTCATATGAGTTGCCATATTCTAGATAGGATGCCTGCAGCGGACTCCGAGAGGGAGAAAGCCTATGGCATTCCCGCCCGCAGCTATTTTCGTCGAACCTACCAAGAATCTCCATGACCTCACGAAATCAGCTCGAGCGTTATGAGGGGGCTTCGGTGCTCTTCCCGATTCCCGCGTGAAGTCATCGCGATATCACCGAAGTATTTCACGACTAATTAGCCTCAAAACAGAGCCTGTTCAAGGCAAGCTCGTAGGCCGCGGCTGCGATTGTTACCCCGAAGAAGTATAGAGGTTTGGTGTGTGCCCAGTCTCGGATGTTGTCGATCGATTCGTTGACAAGGGTTGATCCGGTCGCAAGAATCACGTCGGCGTGTTCAATTGCGTTCCGGTTTCTCTCATGAGATTCGACAATTATTCCCTGGCTGGTTTTGCTAATGTTATCGCGATCCATATCAGTGACCCGAAAATTCCTGAACGTCTTGGACATGTGGTAGGCTATTGCTGGTTGGAATCCTATTATCGCCACTCTCGTTTCTGATCCATGCTTCTTCGCGAGATACTCTGTGATTTTGGCACCGCACATCTCTGGGCCCGAATTCTTGCAGTGCTTTGTTCTGCTTATGAGTCCTAGGAGTGTGTAAGTGGCGTTGATGGCTGCCACTAACCGAGCCCTTGCGGCGTTCGTATCAAGTGGGAGTCTGTTCAATTCCGCAAGCGGACCAAAATACTTTGTTGGCTCATCGGTGAAAGCGTGGCCCACTGCTCCTCTGAGCTCCGCTTGTAACATGACTTCCCTTCCTTGCAATAGCGGGTAACCGTTCCGCGTGGGCCGTCCGATCGCCTCTTCAGGCTTAAGCGGTCTCATGTTTGTTGTGACCTGTTCACCTTCCAAGCCGTGGCTCAATACCCTATCATACCACGCTCGCTTCAGTTGCTCAAGTATCATCGCATACAAGCTCCAAGATTCCCAACTATGCGGATGCCTAATCGACGACCGATATCCGCTGAGAGCATCCCACCCAAACCGAATACGACCGCACAGATTGCTATCGCCGATCCGAAATCAAGAGCGTGACCTCTCACCAATGAGAGAATTGCAGCGGCTGGCGCAACCGAGAAGATCATTGGAGCCAAAACCATACCGTAGAGGGCGTGTAGAACCGACGCTGAAAAGCCCGCGAGTCTGCACGACCACGCGTTCTCGGCTCGAGCGCCTTGAAAGAGCAGACCATAAAGGGGTATTGCCAGCTGTCCGGGCATAAATGCGCCTCTAATCGCAGTAGTTAGGATGAAGGAGACAACACCAATGATCCATTGCTTCCTGCAAAATGCAAGGGTAACAGCAAAGATGAAAGAAGTCACAAAAGGAACGACGAGTATCGGCGGTAGCGCAGGATAGATCGCACTGAACACTATTGTTTCTGTGATTCCTAGTACAGCCGAGGTAACCGCAACTTGGGTCACCTCTCTACTTCGGCGCGGACGAGAACTCGTATATTGTCGACCTCCGATTCTCAATTCTCGACTCCCTAGGTTCGTGCTGTATAAGGCTTGGTAAGCACAAACGCTTACATCCTCCCTGCATGTGGTTTTAACGAACCAGCGGGACCCTCATTGACCAGGTGGAAAACTCCTGCCACGCTTCTGACGAAAAGACAATGGCAAGTCATGCGACTCAGGATAACAGGCTTAACTCAAGCCCAAGTCGCAAAGAGACTTCACACCACACGAGAAAACATAAGCATCATTGAACATCGAGCTCACGACAACTTGAGAGCAGCCAAAGCCACACTGGCTGCATTAGAACAATTCTCTCAATCCGAGGAATTGATCATCCCAAGTGGAACAAGCGTCTTCGAAGCTACCTCCATGATTCTGCTACGGGGCGATGTGCTAGGCGTCAAATTGAACATGAGCGCCGACTCAATCCTAGCCGCCCTCCGATCAAAGTGCAAAGGAAAGATTCGACGACATCATCTGACAGCTACTGTCAAGATCAGGATCGGGGAAGACGGCACAGTTATGATAAAGTGAAAATGTCGGCGTTAAGAAACGGACAGGTATCCATCACGAAGCAGAGACCCCTAGCCTCCTAGCCAATAAGGGCCTCGGCCGCGCTCGTCAATCTTTGGTTGCCCTGGACGTGTTTGATTTCCAATTCTGCGTTGGGATCGAAAGTTTGAATGCAACCATCTCCGAGCGCATGGGCCGAAGCCTTTCTCTCCGACAAGTCTAGCTTGTCATCCCAAGGATCGGGTACGCGCTACGCAGGCCATCTCAACCGCGTATACGAGCTATTCGACCCGGCCCAGGCCCTAAACGTGGTCCTCGTACAGTCTCTCCCTGTAGTAGGATTGATGATTGTAGATGGCTGCGACGGGGTTGTGGCCGAGCACTCTGTCCTTTGCCACAAGGGTTGTTACGGGAGCCTTGGACGCCTTTGCGAATAAGGCGTCGTGGCCGACGCACAGGCCTACTAGTATGTTGAGCTGAGACCCAACGGAGTCTAAGAGCATGGCCTGCGCGACGGGATTGCACATTGCTTCAAATCCGCCTGGACGTACCTTTTCCTCGTCTTTGAGGCCCAGTTCCTCCTTAGGGACGCCGCCCGTTTTACAGACGGCTGAAGATACCTCGAACCCGTTCTTGCGTAGGATGCTTTCCAGAATGGCGCCTTCCCTCTTCAAGCCAACACAGCAGGCTATGCCAAGCTTCCTGTAACCCATGGCTCGCGCGAACTCCATCGTGTCCTCGACTCTAGTCCACCTCATGTATCCTTTCGCTTCAACAAGAGCCGCTGCATGAGCCATCTCCCTCAACTCTGACTTGTACACCTCGGAAGCATTCTCAAGCACCTCTTCAGCCGTGTTCATGGGACAACCATCGAAGGATTGATTGCTATTACCTGTGGAGCAGGGGTTAATGCCACAAGCCGCACAGTCAATCTTCCGCGACATGCCAGAACTTATGCCGCATAGCAAGTAAAACGTTGGTAACGTAGAACATAGAGAGTAAAGAGCACCTTAACGCTTTGGACCACCATTCCCCTGGGACAGTCAATGATGATTGCTTGGTTTCCTCTGTAGAAAGGGGGACGGTCCAAGGACCTTCCGAGCCGCGGGTGGGAGTATCGAAACGCGAGCACCGGAGCAGAGATGCTGGCCAGTTTCTAGCCGTATATATCTTTGTCAGTCAACTTCCTTCTGCACCTTGAATTGGCGCAGACCTTGGTCCCATCGGGCATGAGTTCGTAGCCCTCCATGATGTGCCACTCTGTCTTGCAATCTGGACATATCCACACGTCCTTCTTGCTTCTGAACCTACCCATATCCGGACGACCAGTTGCCTACATCAGATGGAGTAGCTCTGAACCAGACCATATGTAACGATTTCCAATGTTTCATGAATGATCTTGGCTGCGAACATTGGCAACAGAGGGCTATTTGGCGCGCTGGTGCGTTAACGTGGCAAGCGCCTCAACGAGCGTTCCCGCCATCGTGGGCACCATGTCTACGCCTGCGTCGCGGAAGACGTACGTAGGTCCCCTGCCTTGCAGGTTCTCTCTCAACAGAACCGTGTCGATCTTTTGATCCACCAGCCATTCGGCCACACGGATGCCCTTGCCTTTTGCCAGAGCAGTATGAGGGTTGGTGACGATCTGCTGCCCTTCCACATGGCCATCTTCAAGGGCTAGCGTGAGCAGCGCGAAATATGGCGCTTCGCCTAAATGATCGCTGACCGTCCCATTCAAATCAGAAAGAGGAACGGCATATCGGGTGTGTGCGCGCTCAGAGGGCCCGGCATGGATCAGGACTCTGTCCACATGAGGTACGGTTTCTCGGATTCTTTGTTCGATGTGATGCGTCGCCGAATGAGCCTTCTCCAAATCGTGGAAGCGTAGCAGTATGTCAGCTTCGATGAAACGGAAGCGCCCCGAGTTGCGCCCCGTGACCGATTTCACTTGGACAACGCCAGGTTCGCTGTCGATGATCTGGCGAATGCGATCGAGAGTTCCAAGATCAATGGAAGCGTCCAGTAGTACCCGCATCCCGTCCGAGAGCAGGTCCCAGCCGGTCTTGACGATGGCAACGACGATCACCAGCGCCGCAATACGGTCTAGCGGGAAGTCGAACCACTGCGCCAATAGGACCGCGAACACTATCCCAGCCGTGAAGATGTGAACACGGTACTCTCTTGCACTGGCGATGAGGGCAGGGGAGTTAGCTCCTCGTCCGACGTGCAGTTCGAAATGGCTGAAGACGAGTGGAATAACGGCCGTCACAAGCGCGGCCGCTAACATCCATGGATTCACAGTAAGTTGGTGTGGCACGGTGAACATCGCGTTTCTGACGATCTCATATGCAGTGAATAGGATCATGACGGCCAGGACAACCGTGATGATGTTTTCCACTTTGTACAGGCCGTAGGGGAAGGACTTGGACTTTCTCGTCGAGAGCTTCAAACCGACCAGTACCGCCACGGCCATCAGCAGGTCTACAGCATTGTGAACCGTCTCCGCGCCTACGGCCACGCTGCTGGACGTTACGGCGATGATCCAGTTCATTAGCACGAGAACGATGCTGACGGCGATGGAATACCAGCCCCAGTGTTCAAGATTCATTATCGTCCCTCTTTGCATCACTGAAGGTCTTCCCTTAAGATTACCAAAGCTGACGTCACGAATTGTTCGTTGTTCTCCTCTGTTTGTGTCCTTGGCTGAAACATGATCAGTCAGCTCTTTTCTTGAGAACGCGTCCGATCCTTGCCAGATTTCGGCTTCATCGTAACAAATCTCACAGCGGCCCTAAACTGTGGCGTTCCCCCACCCTCTGCAACTATTCTCAACGCCTTATCTGCGTCGGTGACGATCACTCCTCCGACGATATCAGCTCCGCGTTTGAACAGCGGGTCCGGTACAATAGACGCAGAAGGCCCCACGACGCCGACTTCTCTAGCGATCTGTGAAAGCTGAAGCAACCGCTCTATGGTTCCATTGGCTATCGCTGATCCAGTGATTATGACAACATCAGCTTCTGGAAGAAGTTCCTCGCAAGCCGTGTCAGGCAGGATTCCCTCATCGAACCGGCCGCTTCTCTCAAATATCCACAGATTCGATGCTTTCCTTCTAATCGGCTCAACGAAAGGCCTGATGTTGCCAACCATTGCCACTGTGTCAGTTGGTTTGATGTCGAATTGGTCTAGGATGTTTCCTTCCATCATGGCGAATCCTTGGGAACCGCGTTTCAGGATAATCTGGGACAGGGCACTAATCGTGGCAAGGCCGACAACCCTCTCTCCAAGGTTCCATGATTTCGCGAGTTCAGCTAACCCGGCCGCGGGACTACCAGCCAATGTGCCCGACTGCCTGACTATTTGGCAGCACGCTAGGGGCATCTCTCCTAGTAGGCTATGGCAGAGTCCTACATCGCCTGTGCTCAGCCGGACTCCGGTGTAGCCCCATCCCAAACATACCCTATCAACTCTGATGTCTTCGAAGGATGGTACTTCACGCTTCAAATATGCAAGCGACTCTTCAACGATCGTCTTTGACATGAGAAACTCGCCTAGACGACCACGAACAGCGCACGGCACACGAGACCATCATTGCCATATCAATAGCCCTGTCTAGTGACAATGTCTTTCTCAAACATCCTAGAAAGGCTTATGAATATATATTCCTTATTTCCCTCGTCCGCTGAGTCATCCGAACGTGGAACAGAAAGTGTTGCAAGGAACAGGGGTCCCTTGAAGGAGCTCGCTGTAGTCAGCGGGAAGGGCGGTGTTGGAAAGTCCTCTGTCACAGCCTCTCTTGCAGTGCTCCTCAGCAATGCCGGAGCTAGAGTGACAGCGATCGACTCGGATTTCTTCTCCCTATTGGCAGGATAGTAACCATATGTTTTGTTGAGAACCCGCGCAAAACTTTGAAGGAGGCGAGAAGGGTTCTCGAGGACTATCAGTGTTGGTGGGGCTTGTGGACGGGAGCAGTGAAACGGCCTTGAAAACAATAAATTTCTTTTCCAGACAGGAGAAACCTTTCAAAGTAAACATGCTGAGGGCAGCAGGGTCATATTCTCTCAGAACTCTGACTCTTCAGTACCAGTCGATCTACATCGCGGCTTTGGGCGCAACCGCCTTTCAACTTGGACTTGCGAATGGTATCGGAGGACTCTCGGCAGCCGCTATAGCTCTCCCCATCGGATGGTTAGCCGACAAGTACGGAATAAGAAGAATCTTTTTGGCAGCAGCCGGTCTGATGTTGTTCGGGGCTTTCCTCTTCGCATCGGCGGAGAGCTGGACTACTGTAATCCTGGCGTTGTTGATGGGGAATCTTGGTCTGCAAATGGAGAATACGGCTTGCCCGATAGTCTGCGGCAGTTGTCTGAAGAGCTATGAGAGAGCTACTGGAATGGGGCTCTGCGATACGCTTTCGGCCGTTCCCGGCTTGATATCGCCCCTCATAGGGGCCATGGTAATCACTGGATTCGGCGGGTTGAACGTTAACGGAATCAAGCCGCTATATTATCTGCAGGCCATTGGGTTCTCCTTGATTCTGCTGTTCGTCTTGAGTGAGTTCACGGAACCGAACCGTCGGCGGTTGAAGATTGAGACTGCCTTCGGCGGAAGCGTCCGTGAACTCTTTGATAGAGGAACCAAGTTGAAGAGTTGGATCTTGTTTGTCTCATTATCGTCTGTCCCCCTGTACATGGCGACGATGGTTTATGTCCCGTTGTTTGCTGCTGAGATAAAGCATGCGGATGCATTTGTGCTGGGCGGGATGGCTATGGCTTCGATGGTGATGCCCCTCATACTCTCGATTCCATTAGGAAGACTCGCGGATAGGATTGGGAGAAAGAGAGTTCTGTATCTGACGATATCGATCTATTGCGTGTCGCTTCTGCTTCTTGTCTATGCCGTAAACTCGACGATGCTTCTCTTCTCAGGAGTGTTGCAGGGATTCTCGGTGCTGGCTGCTGTGACGAGAGTCTCAATGACAGCGGAACTTGTGCCCACCGCTCTTTTGGGAAGGGTGTTCGGTGTCTTAGGTCTGTTTACGGGAATGGTCATGATAGTCTCTCCGGTCGTCGGAGGAGTTCTTTGGAGTGCCGTTGGTCCCGACTCCATATTCTATCTGATAATAGCACTTCAGGTTCTCAGTATGTTTCTCTTGCTTACGATGCCGGAGACGTTGATCAAGAAGAGTCGTACGAGTAGGGAGTAGAAGCAGTTCTATGAGGGATTCCTCTAGAGAGGTCGTCAAAGAGTTTTGAATATGTCTCAAGCCTGAAAAGACTGATGAAGGGCTGCTTCGCATCCACTTCGAAACGGTACCGATAATCATTCCCTGCGAAATAGAAATCGTGCAGATCCAGAACGCCCAATTCGAATGCTTCAACCAACGTAATGATTTCAACTATCTGAAGTGCATCACATTAAGGAATTGACTATCCGCCAAGTCCGTTGAGAATCCGAACGGAAGACCCGCCGATCCGAGTCCTATTTCATTCATATGAAGTCTCTTCTGCCACCGTCGACAAGGATAGTCCTGCCAGTGATGAATCGCGAATCGTCGCTCGCGTCTGCGATACTCAAGAAGGCGGAGAAGTTCGGGGATGAAAGGATACCGGACCCCGATTCCTTCCAATCGATTTCTGGGGAGGGAGTCCGCATATCGTACAGGGGAGATGACGTGTGCCTTGGGAACTCAAAGTTGCTGGAATCCAACGGGATCAAGGTTGACGGAGAAGTTCAAGTAATGCTCGATCGATTGAGGGCGGATGGAAAGACCGCGATAATACTGGCTGTTAATCACAACGTTGCAGGCGTAATCGCGGTGGCGGATACCATAAAGGAGTCTCCGCCTTCGATATCCTTCAGCCCTTCAGCGTATTTAGGAAACAGCTCAACGACTCCATCAGTGCCTTCGGCAGCCGTGGTTTGTATCGGCGTCCCTCTAGGTTCCTTGAATGGAGAATGAATGACTCCGATTGGTTTGTATGTTATTTCATTCATGATTATTATTTCCTAAGATATCATAAAAGCCATACGAAACAGGAGAGATAGGGGAAGCGCAAGTAACCAGTCGGAGACTCGCATTCGCTCGCCCCGAGCAAGCAAATGCAATATGAAGAGGAACTGAAGGGAGAGCAGACCCGCATGAAGACGGAGGTCAAGATGATGAAAAAGGCAATGAGAAGGCTTATGAATAGTTATTCTTTATTCGTTTCACGGGCGAAAGGACATGAGCGTAGGGTCATCGACTGGGGTGGAACAAGATACGCGAGATCGCGGTGCTGAAAGGGAGGAGCAGGACCGTAGGCTCAAGGCATCGATGGACAAGATCAAGCAGAAGATAGTTGTCCTCAGCGGGAAGGGCGGGGTCGGCAAGAGTACTGTGACAGCCAATCTAGCTATAGCATTGGCAAGTCAGGGCCACGCCGGTCGAGTTGGGGTGCTAGATGCTGACATTACGGGACCAACCATACCTAAGATGTTGGGCGTAAGAGGGCTAAGATTGGATGTAGGTCAGCCGGGAATACTCCCTGCACGAGGACCTTTGGGGACAAAAGTCGTCTCGATGGACTTTCTCCTTCCAAGCGATGAGACGCCCGTCATCTGGCGAGGGCCGCTTAAGTCCATGGCGATAAGGCAGTTCCTCAGTGAAGTTGTGTGGGGAGATCTCGATTTTCTTATAGTGGACCTCCCACCAGGCACGGGGGACGAAGCTCTCACAGTAATGCAGTCAATCCCAAACATTGCAGGAGTCGTTATCGTCACCATCCCGTCAGAGGTTTCGCAATTAGTCGTTAAGAAAGCCGTCACATTCACAGGTCAGCTGAAGGCGGCCGTCTTGGGCATCGTTGAAAACATGAGCGGCTTCGTGTGCCCAAAGTGTGGCACTGAGACCAGCATCTTCAGGACAGGCGGTGGGGAGAAGATCGCAGAAGAACTAGGAGTCCCATTCTTGGGGAAGATACCGCTCGACCCAAGAATCTGCGAGGATTCCGACACTGGGACGCCGTTCATAGTTCAGCACCCCGATTCTCCTTCAGCAGTTGCATTTAGGGAAATCGTGGCGAAGATAACAAGAACCATCGAAGCGGGATAGGCAGAGATGCTCACCCAAGAACATGCGACATCGAGACGGCATGACTGAGTACGGATGCACATGCCTGACGGGTTCGAAAGGAAGGTTCTGGAGCTGTCTAGACAGCGGGGCGGAAACATAGATATCGCCACTTTGGGTGCAATGGCCGGATTAGCAGTCATGATGACGCTTGATATGGCATTAAGCTGATCATCTCAGCCAGGTGTAGGTTCCAC
>Ga0187878_1001222_pt1 | contig 25842 bp, 17 predicted proteins | sample June2016WEW_17_1_FD_132979 | JGI IMG/M metagenome (GOLD analysis project Ga0187878, IMG submission 132979) | Peatland microbial communities from SPRUCE experiment site at the Marcell Experimental Forest, Minnesota, USA - June2016WEW_17_150 | ecosystem: Environmental > Terrestrial > Soil >...
GATCTCGGCCTTCTCCGACCAGCGCCGGACGAAATCCACGACTAGATCCCGTACATCATGCGGCACCCAGATCCCGGTTAGAGTTCCCCAAGACTTTTTCTAGCGCGATGTGCTCAGCCATCAGCTCAGCCAGGACCTCGTCCTTGGTCTGCACCTTCTTCTCCAAGAACTCGATCCGTTTCTGCTTCTCCTCCACTTGGCGGTGGGGACGCCCTTGAGACTGAAAAGCGGCGGCTCCGTTCTCGAACAGTTCTTTCTGCCAGCGATAGAACATTGTTGGCCGCAGGCCTAATTCTTCACACAGCTCCGAGACGGGTACTTTGTCCACAAGATGCCGCCTCAAGATGGCTACTTTTTCTTCTGGTGTGAAATGCTTCCGTTCCTTCCTCATACGTTCGCTCCGTTATCTTAACGGAGGAACGCTTTCTCCAGTTCCAACTGAGGCGGGACAACATGCCGCAGATCTCCCCAGGTAAGTTCGACCGCCTTCGACGCGCAACCGCCGGATTTACCACCCGTGAGCTTGATGGATATGGGCTTCGCAATTACTTGCCCGCTCGCCCGCCACCCTAGGCCTCCTATCCGGTTCTTGTTCATCGGCTCGCGCCTTTGCTCCACGCTTCTTTCAGGCCCCGCCTCGCGGCGAGTGTTATTTCACCCTTGCGCTTCGCTATGACTTCACCTCCATCAGGTTGTCAAAGGGACTTTCACCCTCGAGCTGTCGAACATGCTCGGCACACAAGAAAAAGCGCGGCCCATGGGCCGCGCCTCGTTTTCTTAAAGTTTTAGCTTATAGGTTTGTTATATCAAGCCGGGAGGGGTGATTGGGACATTTTCCGCCACCCCCCCCCAAGAATTAGTTGAATAATTATACACTTGGCATAGGATTGGATTCGGCCTACTAAATCGTTTTAATAAGCTAATTGCAAAGGAGGAAAGGGAAAATGAATGGTGACCGACACCCGATCACGAGTTTCCAGTTGAGGAAAATGGAATGTATTGGCCTACGTTGACGTTTCGTGAGGATCAAATAGTGGCGTGCTATCCGCTCCCTCAAACTCGAAAAGATCATCCGAGCCGTACAGGTAGCTGCCGCCACAAGCTTTGCATGGAACGGGCGCGAGCGGTGTTGTGTAGAAAGTCCGAGTAGCCTGCGAGTGAGGATCGCACCTACCGAGTGCGATAGTCTCGCCGCACAACTTGCATTTAACTCCGTAGTATCTTGCCATCGGTTGTACAGTTCTGTACAGAGTATAATGCCGAATGCTTTCACGCGGGGACGAGGCGATAATCAGGGCAGAGATTGAAAGACTGGAAAAGGTGTGCAGAGAGTGTACTGATAGTGGCATCCGACAACGGATTGAGGCTTGGATCGAAGCAGAGAAAAGGAAGCTCGCGGACGATAAATGCCCGAAGAAATCACAGTAGACAAGAAGAAATTCGATGCCCTGCTTCGCAAGATGCTGGCGACCCCGCCTCTGCCCAAGTCAGAAGTTAAGGTAGCGAAACCAAAGCCTAAGAAGCGGAAGAACTCGGCGGCGTAGTCAATCACCTACCGAGCATACTTACGGTTATATTGACATTTGCCCGCTTTATTTTTAGGAACTGACGGGTCTTTTGGCCGGAATCTTTCAAGATGCCGAACAAAGCCACGATGTTTTAAGTCTTGAGCGGTTTTGCCATTACAGGCGGGGCATCTCCATCCATTTTTCTCGGCTTCTCTGGTTTTCATTGTTTCTCCCGTTGAACCGGGGCCAGACCTCTGCTTTGTTGCTTGAAGTAACTCAGCGGAGAGCGCCCGTTCGTTCCACCTGCGCCCGTATTGCTAAGGCTGCCAGCAGCGCGGCGGGAGTCTGACCGGCCCCGCGCAATTCTAGAACACTTCGCGGGTTAGTTTCTTGTAGGTGAGGGGTTTCCTGGTGACCAGTTCCTTCGCCAGCGTCTCAAACATATGCGGTTGCATGTGGCGGCGATTGTAGCACCAGCAGAACTCTTGCAGGTAACTGTCTAGGTGGTCCTCGGTGAGATGATGGTATGAGCCGATTACGCCACGTTTGAACAGTGAGAATGCGCCTTCTACAGTCTTGGTAGAAAGTTCGCCCTTGGTTCTCAGTTCGTCCTTGTGGCTAGCGATCTCATCCTTTTCGGTAGGAAAAAGCGAAAAAGCCATCGGTAGGTCGGCCCGGAATCTGTAATAACTTTGCTCGCCTCGGGGCTGAGTTTTTCATCAAAAATAGGTTTGAGAGATTCCGCCTTCACGTTACCGATTCGCTGCAAGTCGGCGCATCCTTCGTGAGGGTTTGCCGAGCGTAGCGACCGACTCCGCACACATGGCAAATTTTTGGAATTCCGTCATTCAATAGTTGACCACCCTCCCTGATACTCTCAAGATTGGTGTTCACTACAAGCAGCAAATCGTCGGCTGAGCTAAAGCACTTCTCCTGTCTTTCAACGACGGAGTGCTCCAAGATGACGTTAATCATGTACATGTGTGGATCGCTAGGGAAGAGCTTCGTTACGTCGTTGACTGGCTCATCCCAATATTCTCTGCCCAGTTTCGGTTTGCCGGTGACCATGCACCATAGATCTTTCCCCAGCATGTACACATCAAAGTTTGTATTAACGTTATCGGGCCTAACGCCCATGCCTCTCCACGTTGGCGGCGGTATGAAATCGCCCGCTCCTACAGTCTCCCCTTGGTAAGCGGTTATACGCGGCGGTCGGTTGGGGACGAAAACCAGCCCAAAGTCGCCGAGAATAAGCTCGTGATCTTTTCCGATAAAGATACTGGCAGGCTTAATGTCGCGGTGGACAATGCCTTCCTTATGAAGCTCAGCAATGGTGTTCACTACTGATCGGAAGGCCTTTAGCGCGAGAGCCGGGCTACCTCTGTACTCCGAGAGATGATCTTCCAAAGTCCCGTTGGAAAGGTATTCAGTCACCATCCAGCGTTCGTTTATGTTCGCACCCAAGAGTTTGGACAGTCCCGCTCTATTCTGTTGTAGAACTTCGATTTCCTGTTGCAGCTGCCTGAGACTCTGTTCCTCGTCGTCTCGGAGCTTGAACTCTTTCATCGCTCCGAGCTCTGTGGGTAGGTCCGGACGCGTGTAATCTCGAATGGCCTCAGCAAACTGAGTGTTAACACTCGTCTTTTCTTCAGCCGTCGTAAAGCTTATGGCGGTGGGGACGTGAGAGTTGATTGTCGTGAGCTGCGGGCACGTTGTTTCGTTCTCTCGGGCGTTCGCACGAGGTAGACCTCGCTCTGCCCACCTTCGCCTAATTTGGTTGGACTTACTCGTTCCCAATCAGACTTGCGGCTTTCCATGCCACGGGATTATAGACCTTGATGGTTATCGATCCTCGCTGGGGCTGCCGGTCTTCCCGGCAAACCGAAATCAGAATTATTTCAAGCAAAATCCACAGCCTCCGTCGAACCCTCTCGGTCAATTACTCTAAGCCCGCCGTCCGGCGATAATCGAAAGACGATAATCTGCAGAGGACTCGCCTCGCGCAACGAACGTTCTTAATGATAGCCAGGGCCAAACTTCGATGAAGTCTTTGCTCACTCCAGCCATCTGGATTGTGGCGGCCGCGATCCTGCTGCACACAGGCTTGGTCACACCCAGTGCCACGCTCGTCACGTTTGCCATGTACGCGGCGTTGATCGCGGGCCTTCTGATCGCGTGGCGATTCCACTCCAGCCGCATCCTCTTCGCCATGCTGGTTCTGTTCCTCGCCGAGCGCGCAATCTCCTATTTCTCTTTCGTCTCTGGCGGTCATGGCGCGAGCAGCGCACCGGGAAGCACTGCTGTAGCAGCGGTTGGCTTGCTCTTGCCACTAAACTTTGTTCTGCTCTCACTGGCGCAGGAAAAGGGATTCACCTTCTCCAGCATCGCGCCTCCAGCCTTGTGGCTGTTCGTCGAGTCCGTCGTGGTTGCCGTGCTCTGCCGGCCTGATTCACTGGCGACGACGGCGCGGCGCGCTTTGCACCATCCTCTAACTCCGCAGCCCTTGCCTTTCGCCACACTCATAGCTTTCGCACTCGCGGCGGTTGTGCTGCTCATTCGATTCCTGCTTTTCCGCAAACCAGCGGAGAGTGGATTGCTCTGGGCCTTGGCCGCTTCATTCCTAGCACTCCGCTTTGGAGGCGCTGGACGCATCCCCTCCGCTTACTTCGCCACGGCGGGGTTCATCCTGACAGTTTCTATCGTCGAGACTTCGTACCTGCTCGCCTATCACGATGAACTCACGACGCTGCCTTCGCGGCGCGCCTTTCACGAGGCCTTGCTTCGCCTTCAGCCACCTTATTCCATTGCAATGGTCGACATTGATCACTTCAAACGATGCAACGACACGTACGGGCACGACACTGGAGATCAGGTGCTGCGTCTGGTCGCGTCGCGCCTTGCACGCGTAACCGGCGGAGGACAAGCTTACCGTTACGGTGGAGAAGAATTTGCCATCATCTTCTCCGGGAAGACCGCCGGGGACGTTTTGGATCATGTGGAACAGTTACGCGCCGACATCGAGGCCAGCAGCTTTCGCCTCCGCGGCCGTGACCGCCGTATCGGGGCTCGCGGTCCGGACCGCCGCAATCCGCGTGTGCGTGCCCGCGCGCAAACTGGCTTCGCCACACGGCAGCTCTCGCGCGTAGCCTCACCCATTGAACTTTCGGTTACGGCGAGCATCGGGGTGGCGAGTTCCAACCGTGAGCATTCATCGGCTGACGCGGTCATCCAGGCAGCTGACAAAGCGCTCTACCGCGCCAAAGCCGCTGGACGCAACCGAGTCGAAATTGCTTCTTCTCCCCGGCGCCGAACCCGCAGCAGAGCCGCTGGCATCGCCTGACGATCTTGCAAGTTTCACGTGAGTTTCTGGGGCGGGAGTTCAGACGCCAACCCAAACGACGGTGGAACGTCGGGCCCGGAGCGTCATTGAGGGCGGGAAACATGACGGCCCCGGGCTCGTACGTTTCGCAAGCACCACAGGCCGTGCGGTCAGCCCGCAGTATTGGGTGGAATCGAGTTTTTCCGTCCACTGCCACCGCAAGCCGGGCACTGCACTCGGATAAATGCGATGCCCTCGGACTTGCCACTGATGTCCACAGGCTTGGCAATGTATCCGGTACCGCCGCAGCGCGGACAGTCCTTCGGATCCACTCATCCCCCTCAGTTGCGACTGAGTTTTTCATCAAATCCCGTTCGCGGCGCCAAAAAGTGAATTGTGTTACGAAACACGAACACGAGCTCGCGCAATCGCGTGTCTGTCCGAGTGCGAGGGCTGGTTCATTATGCACACAGGGCAGCGTGAATACTGCGGAACTTTTCTGCAAATACAAAACCGGACAGTTGTTCAAAATCTTCTAAGCAGCAACGATCAGTTCCACGCCCAACGTAGCCAGAGCGATGTCTTCATTCGACGACAAGCCGCTCACCGCGACGGCTCCAACTACGTCGCCATTTTTCCAGACCGGAACCCCGCCAGCCCACCCCACATATTTCGGATCGCCGTAGTAAGCAATGTCGTGGCCCTTTTCCGGATGTCTTACCTTTTCTCCGATCTCCTTGGTTGGTTTGCGCTCGCGGGCCGCGGTCCACGCCTTATTCGTGGCGACGAGGATAGAGGAAACAGGAGCACCGTCCATTCGTGCAAGACAGATGAGGTCGCCGTGCGAATCGGCAACGGCCACCACTACAGCCTTTTGCATCTGCGAAGCTTTTTCAACGATGAGATCGACAGCCCGCCTGGCTTCGGAGTAGTCAATGGATTGGAGGGTCCTCATACGTGGGAAGACAGGATATGACAGGCTGGAGCGCATGAACTCGACAAAATAAATGCTGGCCATCGCTGGCCAGCACGCAGAGCTTGCAAACGAAGTTGCCTCCGGGCCAGGAGCGATTTCCTGGCCCGGAGAGTCCCTTAGAACACAAATTTCAGAGCAAACTGAACCAAGCGTTCAGGTGAAGCTACACCGCCTTGAACGGTTGAGTTGATCACGCCGAATCCGTTGGATACTCCGGTGCCACCGAAGCCAGTGGCCGGCATGGAGAAGTACGGATGGTTGAATATGTTAAAGAACTCGGTTCGGAATTCGATGCCCATTCTCTCCGAGACCTTGGTTTTCTTGAAAACCGCGAAGTCAAAGTTGTTGATTCCAGGTCCGCGAAGTGTGGAATCGACGCGCGACTCACTGCCCGGACCGTAATCTGGCGGGTTCGCAAAGCAACTGGTGTTGAACCAATTGGTAAGGTGGCCGCCGCCGGATTTCTTGTCGCATCCGGGAACGACATCAGGCCGGATGTTTCCGACTCCAAGATTTGCCGCTTCCAGCGGGGTTGAGCCAGAGTAGGTAATCTTCAGCGGGAAGCCGCGTTGGAAGGTGGTGATACCGTCGACGCCCCAGCCGGAAACCGCGCCGTTCGCGAATCCGCTGAAGTTATTTGCGAACGCCTTTCCGTGGCCGAAGGGAAGGTCGAGAACGTAACTGATCACCAGCCGTTGCGAAACATCCTGCGAGGAGAGCGATCTTTCTCCCGCCAGATTGCTCCAGTCCTGCACGGCGCCAACGCCACCGGTTGGTCCTTCGAGCCAACTGGTCAGAGTGTCGGTGTTGCTGAGGAGCTTGGAATTCGTGTAAGCCACCAGCAACGTGCCACCGCCTTGGAACCGGCGGGTTAAGGTGGCTTGCAGAGAATTGTAAGTGCTGCCGCAGCAACCGTAACCACCCAAAGACAACCCGTTGTATTGCGGGTAGGGACGTTCCAGCTGACCTGCTGCAACCGTAGCCCCGTTCAGGGACGGATTGGGATTCGTGCCCACCATTGGGTTGGCAACTTGCGTCGTGAGCGCAGCGCCCTGAGACCAGAGGGTATCAGGAAGCTGGTCAACGTTAGTTGAATACTGTTCCAGATGAACGCCGTGCGAACCCGCATAGGCCACATCCCCGAAGAAGCCCGCCGGGAGTTGACGCTGGATGTCGAAGTTCCATTGCTGGACGTAGCCCCATTGCGGATTGCCGTGTCCGGTGGCCCCGTAGTACGGAGCCAAGGTCGGGTTGCCGTTGAAGGCCGCAAAGCTTGATACGTTGGCAGCAAATGGAGCCAGGGTGCCCGCCAAGGGTGCGAAGTTGCGTCCGGGCGGCGGCAGGATTCCAGAGTTCCCGAAGGGACCCGACTGTGCGCAGCCGAAGGCGTTTGGTCCCCTCACGGGGAACACCGAGTTGGTCGCGTTATATGAGCATTCGTCGCCGTCCAACATACCGACCGGAGTGACGAAGGAGTCCGTCGTAGCATGGAGCGGCGTGCTGGCAAGATTCACAAAATCGTTGTCGGGGTTGAGTCCGAACGAAACGTAGTTGGGGATGTAGAAAATGCCGTAGCCACCGCGGATGACGGTTTTCGGATCCGCGCCGTAGGCGAAGCCGAGCCGTGGAGAGAACGCCTTCTTATCCATTGGGATGTTGTTGCCGCTGGAGTTCCGGCCCGTTCCAACGAGGAAAGCATCGCCCGGGCATGCATCTCCTGCCACTCCGCCGCAGCCAGAGACCGTAGCATTGGTTGCTAACGGATCCCAATAAGAGAGGCGCTTATAGGAGTCAGACCAGGTGCCCTGCAATTCATAGCGAAGACCCAGGTTGACGGTCAACTTAGGCGTCAGGTGCCACGTGTCGTCCACGTAGAAGGCACGATAGACCTGCAAGCCCTTGGTCTGCGCGGGAACCTGAGCCACGCCTTCGGTCTGGTTGACGAAGCTTCCTTCATTTTGCGACAGGCCGAGCAGGAAGTCGGCGAAGGCGTAATTGGGATTGCTGGCCAAAAGAGGGTCGGCCGCGACTGCGGCTGAGGTTGATGCCAGTGCGTATTGGGTGGTCCAATTTCCTGGAAAGCCGAATGCGCCGCTGGCGATGTTGGTCTGGAAGTAGTTATCGTAGCCCCACTCGAACTGGGCGCCGGTCTGAATGGTGTGCTTGCCGCGGATCAAAGTGAACGCCGGGCTCAGGTTGTATTGCGTGTTGTGATCGCCGATGGCGCTGTTGCCCTGCGACTTTCCGACGTCGTTGGGGAACGGGAAGGCAGGGGTGGGAGGGGTCCGCATCGTGCTTGGCGGACTGTTGTAAGTTGAGGGCCAGCCCAGGGTCGTGAGGTCGAACCCCGAGAGAAGCGGCTGACGTCCGTAGACGAAGCGACTAGCCGCGAGGTTCACGTCGAGAACAGTGGTTGGAGTGAAAGCGTGGTTCAAACCGATGGCGAGCAACTTGCTGTGATATTTTTCCGCGCAGCGGTCGAGGCAGAGGCCAGTGCCGAAGGGATTCACCGGCAAGTCAAGCAATCCGAAATAGGCAAATCTTCCGAACAGGTGCGTGTTGTTTCCAATGTTCTGATCGCCGCGCGCGACGAACTCGTTGGTGTTGCCGCCGCCTGGTGCCGAACTCAGAAAATTATTTACCGTGGCAGCGCTCGTAGGCAGCGGGAAGTAGGTATCCCACATCTTGGTGGTGGCCGTGCTGAATTCCGTGGTGGGAATTACGTTGTTCGGGTAAGGCGCGCGTTGCAGCGTTGTCGCATTGATGCTGTATGGGTCGTAGAGCTGATCGGTGGTGTTTCCGGCAGCGTCTTTGTCTTGACAAATACCGCCTACGAATCCAGAGACGCAGAGTGCGGCGAAATTTCCCTGGCGCTCGTTGGCGGCAGGAACGGTAGTGGTAAAGGGAGAACCCGTGCGCTGCCGGTATTGCTCCCAACTCACATAAAAGAATGTCTTATTCTTGAGGACCGGCCCACCCAACTGGAATCCGTACTGGTTCTGCGTCCACGGTGGAGGCTCGTTCTTGGTGCCGCTAGCGATCTCGCTCGCCTTGTTGAAATATTCATTGGCGTTCAGCACCTTGTTGCGGAAATATTCGTAGGCGGATCCGTGCCAATTGTTGGTGCCGGATTTTGTGCTGAGGTTCGTGACGCCGCCGGAGAACTTGCCCCACTCGGCGCCCAGGTTGCTGTATTGGACTTTGAACTCGCCAACTGAGTCCTGGGTTGGGATGATGATGGGCAAATTGATGTAGCCGATGTTCAGGGGTTGACCATCCAGATACTCTGCACCCTGATTGGCGAACGAACCGCCGACCTGATAGTTGCCCCAGCTGAAGGGGTTCTGGCCCACTGGCGATCCGCCCGAGCCACCCTGTGCGACGGCGGCAGGAGAAACTGTGATCAAGTTGAAAATATTGCGGCCGTTCAAAGGAAGTTCGTCAGCCTTGCGTTGCTCGACGACCTGACCGAGTGACGACGATTCGGTCTGGAGCAGCGGCGTCTCGGCGGTCACTTCCACGACTTGGCTGACCTCGCCGACCTGAAGCTGGGAAGTGATGTGAGTGTCTTGCTGAACTTGGACCGTGATATCGGCGCGGACAAAGTGCTTAAACCCTTGCTTTTCCACGTCAATCCGGTACTGGCCGGGGAACAGGTTCACAAACGTGAAAAGCCCGTCACTGCCGCTGGACTGCGTGCGCTTCTCTGACGTGCCCAAGTTGGTCAACGTCACTTTGGCGTCCGTGACGATAGCCCCCGAAGTATCGGTGACCGATCCGGAGATCGAGCCAAATGTGCTTTGGCCATAGAGAGAGAGCGAGGCAGAGATAAGCAGGCTTAACGAGATAAGCAGCGTGAAGAGTTTGCGACTTGGCATAGGTGGCTCTTTCCGGTGCGGAAATTTCCTAAATGTGATTGCGCCCGGATTCTTGATCACATTCACAACCGTTGTCAAGAATAAAATTCATGATTCCCACTTGAATAAACGTTAACCCTGCCAATTGGTGGTATGCTTCCCGGTCATGCCCGTGACCATGATGGACATCGCGAAGGACCTGAAGGTCTCCGTGGTGACGGTCTCAAAAGTACTGCGCAACCAGGGACGGATCAGCGATGCGACGCGCAAACGAGTTCTGCGGCGCGCAAAAGAACTCAATTATCAGATGAATTGGGTGGCGCGCAGCCTGGTGACACGGCGCACTTACACCATCGGTTTGCTGCTGCCGGAGTTCGCACATCCCTTCTTCGCCGAGATTGCCCGGGCCGTCGCCCAGACGGTTAGGCCTCACGGCTATCATATTGTGATCTCATCGTTTGAGGAGGATCCCGATCTGGAAGCGAGCGAGGTCGACTCTCTGCTAGCTCGCCAAGTGGATGGATTAATCATCGCTTCCTCGCAGCCGCCGCATCGCCTGGCGATGTTCAAACGGGTGCAAGAGCGCAACACGCCCTATGTTCTGATTGACCGTCCTATCGTCGGCCTGCGGGCCTGCTTCGTTGGAGTCGATAACCGCGCTATCGGCAGTTTGGCGACAGAGCATTTGATCGAACGAGGCTGCTGCCGCATCGGTCACCTGCGCGGTCCCGAAGTGGGAATTGCAGAAGAACGGCTGGAAGGTTATCGCCGAGCGCTGACCAGGCACGGCTTTCGTCCGCATTCAAGTTACATCGTCGCGGGTGGTCGCGGAGATGACACAGGGTACGACGGGATGCGGAAACTGCTAGGAGTGGGGCCGGTTACGGACGGAGTTTTCTGTTACAACGATCCGGTTGCGATCGGCGCTATGCGGGCGATCCTGGAGGCGGGACTGAAACTGCCCGACGATATTGCACTGGTCGGAGCCGGCAACGTTCACTACTCCGACGTGTTGGCGATTCCACTCACGACGATCGATCAGGGGACCTCTCAAATCGGGGTTCTCGCGGCCGAACTTCTGATTACGCGGATCGCGTCGAAGCGCTCGATGCGATCCCAAAAGATACTGATTCCCCCTAAACTTGTGGAACGGGAATCGACGCGGCGACAGCCGTAGAATTCATCGAGCACATCCCGGGTTCGCCCGGTTGACGAATGAGGTACCCTCGCCGCGCATGTCAGTGAAGAGATGCTGAGTAGAAGAATGCTCGCGGTACGTCTCTCCCGCGATATGCTGGGCTATTGAAGGAACCGTAATCTGGTGAACACTTTGTATCGTGTATTTTGCGTCTTGACCCTGCTGTTGGCCACGGCCCCCGGGGGACCGATTTTCGATGTCAGCCTGCCCCGCGGTGTGGATTTCACACTACAGAACTCCCCTACTCCTCAAAAATATTTGATCGAAACCATGCCGGGTGGAGTAGCCCTTCTTGACTACAACAACGACGGGCTGTTGGATGTCTTCTTTGTCAACGGCGGGCACATCGCCAGCCAGATGCAGGCCCCTGAAAACTTCGAGCGTCATGACCCGCGTTACTGGAATCGTCTGTACCGTCAAAACAAAGACGGAAGTTTCACAGACGTGACCGAGCAAGCCGGTTTGGCGAACGTTGGAGACGGAAACTATGGCATGGGCGTAGCCGTCGGTGACTACGACAATGACGGCTATCCTGATCTCTATGTTACGAACTATGGAAAAAACATTCTTTATCACAACAACGGCGACGGCACTTTCACGGATGTGACCGCGAAGGCGGGGGTCGCGGCGGGTGGCTGGTCGGTTTCAGCCGGATTCTTCGATTACGATAACGACGGAAAGCTGGATCTATTTGTGACCCGCTACATGGACTGGGACACTCAGCACAGCAAAGATTGCGGCGGGAATTTTCACACCTACTGTCCGCCCGGAGAATTTCCGCGCACCACCAACATTCTTTACCACAACCGCGGAGACGGCACATTTGAAGATGTGAGTCAACGCTCGGGAATTGCAGCCAAGAAAGGTCACGGCCTCGGTGTGGCTTTCTCGGATTATGATGGCGACGGGTTCACGGACATCTTTGTGGCTAACGATGGCATGCAGCAATATCTTTTTCATAACAACGGCAACGGTACGTTTACCGAGGTCGGCCTCGAAGCGGGCGTGGCACTGAACCTCGATGGTGGGCCACTGTCTGGCATGGGCGTGGTGTTTCAGGATTACGATAATGACGGCCGTCCTGACATCATCGTGACCACTTTGCCGCGCCAGACCTACGCGGTGTTCCACAATGACGGAAATGGATCTTTCAGTGACCGCGGCTTGCAAACGGGGGTGACCATGCTTTCGGGAATAACCTCTGGCTGGGGTATTGGTCTGGAAGATTTCGACAATGACGGGCAGAAAGACTTGTTCATCACCCAGGGACACGTTCTCGACAACGTGGAAACTATTGATCCTTCGTTGCACTACCTGGAACCCACGCTCGTGGCCCTGAATCACAACGGCCGGTTCGAGCAGGTTGATTCGGGAAGTGAAGCAATGGTCTCTGGCCGCGGAGCCGCATTCGGCGACCTCAACAATGATGGCTGGATCGACGTAGTGACGACGGTCCCGGGGGCGCATCCTCAGTTCTTTTTCAATCGGGGTGGAAGTGCGCACTGGCTGACGATCACTCTACGGGGCACGCGCAGCAACCGCGATGGTCTTGGCGCACGCGTGCAAGTGAACGGGCAGACGCGTTTCGCCACTACCGCTGGTAGCTACGAATCCGCGAATGACAAGCGCCTTCATTTCGGGCTGGGCACGGCGGACAAAGCAAAAGTAGAAATCGATTGGCCGTCTGGCACGCACCAAACTTTGAACGATGTTCACGCCGATCAGTTTCTAGAAGTGCGTGAACCGGAGAAGCCGTGATCCGCGCACTCTTATTTCTGTGGTTCGCCTGGCAGATCGCGTCGCCGCAAGCCGCCGAGCACATGCAGGCGGGAATCACGGCCGACAAAGAACGGAAGTTTGATGTTGCTATTGCGGAGTATAGAAAGGTTACGGAACTCGACCCGGCATTCGCGGATGGCTTCATAAGCCTGGGCCAAGCTTATATGGAGAACGGTGATTACGGCTCCGCGATTCCGCCGCTAAAACATGCCTTGGAGCTGAAACCGGATTTGCTTCCGGCTCACCAGTTGCTGGGGTATGCGCTGCTCGCACAGGGATATGCCAGCCAGGCGATTCCGCACTTGCAACGCGCCCCCGACAAGACCGCATTAGGCATCGCGCAGATCCAAACTGGCCAACTGCCGGAGGCGGTGGCAAATCTGCAGGCGGCGCTGGCCGCGCATCCCAACGATCCAGATATCCTTTATTACCTCGGACGTGCCAGCGGTCTGCTCGCGAAGCAGTCGATTGACACCTTACTAGCCGCCTATCCTGACTCCCCCCGCGCCCACCAGGCAATGGCGGAAAACTACTTCGTGCTGCGGCGAATGCCTGATGCTGAAAAGGAATACAGCGAAGCCTTGCGGCAACGTCCGGGGCTGCCCGAAGCTCACCTTGCCCTGGGCGAGGTGTATGCTGGCGCTTCCCAGTGGCCCAAGGCAGAAGAAGAATTCCGCATACAAGTCAGGCTGCAACCTGGAAACGCCGAAGCAGCCTACCGTCTGGGACAGGCATTACTGGAACAAGGGAAAGCGCATGAGGCGCGGGTAGAACTTTTGCGCGCCGATCAGTTGATGCCTGCAATGCCGGAGACTCTTTATTCACTCGGGAAAGCGGCGTCGCTCGAAGGCGACTCCGCAGCTGCCGAGAAAGCCTGGACCAAACTTCTTTCCATCGAGAAGCAAAGTTCATTGGCGGCGCAGGCGCATTTCGGACTAGCGGGAATTTATCGGAAGCAAGGAAAGAGCGCTGAGGCGAAGCATGAGATGCAGGAGTTCGAAAGATTGCAGAACAATTCGGCTCAGCCGCAATCCTCTGGACAACAAGATTCACAGCACTGAACTTACTCATCGAGATAGGAGCACCTTATATGAAACTGTCGCGGTCCGGATTTCTTCGCAATCTGTCGGCTACCTGTTTTTGTCTTCTTAGTTGTCTGCTCTTATGTTCTCTGGCCGCAGTACCACTGCAAGCAGCCGAGCCTTCCTCGCGAACCATAGATTCCGGCTGGCAGTTCCGAGCCGTCGCCAACACCGATCGATCCGACGTCAAGGAATGGCATCCCGCACAAGTTCCAGGAGTAGTTCAAACCGACCTGTTGAACAGCAAGCTCATTCCCGACCCGTTCGATCGCGACAATGAATTCCATCTTCAATGGATCGGCCTGGCGGACTGGGAATATCAAACCACATTCCAAATCGACGCCGCCGCTCTGGCGCACGACCACGTCGACCTCGTTTTCGACGGGCTGGATACGTTTGCAGACGTCTACCTGAATAATCAGTCCATCCTCCATGCCGACAACATGTTCCGCCGCTGGCGAATCCCGGCAAAGACGATATTAAAGTCTGGGCCGAATACCCTGCGGATCGTATTCCATTCTGCCGTCGAGAAAATGATTCCGTACGCCAAGTCGCTGCCCTACATTTTGCCCTCGATCTCGACCCACAATTACGGAAACGAAGAAAACATCGCCACCGCCCCATACACCCGCAAAGCTCCGTACAACTATGGCTGGGACTGGGGACCGCGCTTCATGACCGAAGGCATTTGGCAGCCCATCCGTCTTGAAACGTGGGATGCGCTTCGCATTGACAACTTCCATATCCACCAACACAGCATCACCTCCGACCTGGCCGATATTGCGGCAGAGCTTGATATTGAAGCCAGCAAGCCCACAACAGCCGCTCTCACATTGACTCACGATGAAATGTCTGGACCGCAGACCTCCGACGGAACCCAAACGCTGCAACTCAATGCCGGCATCAATCATGTTTCGTTTCCACTCCGGATCCCCTCGCCGAAACTCTGGTATCCGGTTGGATATGGAGCTCAAAGCCGCTACCGTTTTGCCGCCTCGATCCGCATCGGTAAAGACGCTGCAGCGCATGCCGAGACGAAAACAGGACTGCGTTCTGTAGAACTGCGCCGCGTTCCCGATCGGTGGGGCAAGAGTTTCGAGTTCGTTGTGAATGGTATCTCAGTCTTCGGCAAAGGCGCGGACGTGATTCCGTTCGACAGCTTTCCGAACCGTGTCACTCCAGAGATTCATCGCAATATTCTTCAAGCCGCTCGCGATGCTCACATGAACATGGTTCGCGAGTGGGGAGGCGGTTACTACGAGTCCGATGATTTCTATGACATCTGCGATGAACTCGGCATTATGGTGTGGCAGGAATTCATGTTTGGCGGCGACATGGTTCCCGGCGACGTTGCCTTTCAGGAAAACGTCCGGCAAGAAGCCATCGATCAGATCAAGCGTCTTCGCGATCATCCCAGCATCGTGATCTGGTGCGGCAACAATGAAGTTGAAACCGGATGGCATCACTGGGGCGATCGCCAGGAATTCAAAGAATCGATCTCTCCAGAAACCCGCGACCGTGTCTGGCAGGATTACGTGATCCTTTTCTCCGACATCCTGAGGAGCACGGTCGCACAATACGCCGATCCGGTGCCCTACACGCCCAGTTCTCCCAGCGCCAACTTCGAAGAGGTTCCCGACAATCAGCACAATGGCGATATGCATTACTGGGCGGTATGGCACCAGCAAGCGCCGGCTTCGGACTACACCCTGCAATTCCCGCGCTTCATGACGGAGTACGGATTTCAATCCTTCCCCGAGATGCGGACCATTGAAACGTTCGCCAAGCCCGAGGACTTCGACATTCGCTCCACCGTCATGCAGGCACACCAGAAAAACAAAGGTGGGAACGAACGCATCCTCACTTACATGTTGCGCGAGTACCGCCAGCCGAAGGACTTCGCTTCGTTCGTTTATCTGAGTCAGGTGCAGCAGGCGGAGATCATCAAGATCGGCGCCGAACATCTTCGCAGGCAGCGGCCGCGCACCATGGGTTCACTCTACTGGCAACTGAACGACTGCTGGCCGGTAGCCTCATGGGCAAGCATCGATTACTACGGCCGCTGGAAAGCGCTGCACTATTACGCTCGCCGTTTTTACGACGATGTGCTGATCTCTCCTTTCTTGCATGACGATAAAGTGGATGTGTATGTGGTATCCGACAAGCTCCAGCCGCTTTCTGGCACAATCCACATGCGTCTCCTCGACTTCTCCGGAACTACTCTGCTCGACCAAACAAAGGATGTTCAAGTGCCCGCGCAATCGAATGCAATCTATCTCACAGTCGACAAGGCATCTTTAGCGGCAAAAACCGACTTGCATCGAAGCTTTCTTGTGTTTGACCTGGAAATAGCCGGAAAGAAAGTGTCCCGAAACCTGATCTTCTTTAATGCGACGCATGACCTGGAATTGCCGGTTGCGCCTAAGATCGAGACAACTCTCAACAAAGCCGGCGATGATTACACCGTTACGGTTCAATCCTCGAAGTTAGCGCGCAGCGTGTATCTATCTTTCGGCGATCTTGACGTTCAAAGCTCGGATAATTACTTTGATCTGCTTCCAGCAGAGCCAGTCACGTTACATCTAAAGTCCGCGGCAACGCTGGAACAAATTAAGGGTGCGCTGAAAATTATGTCCCTGACCGAGGCCTTTAATTGAAATTGAGGCTCTTGTATCGAAAATGAGTAGAAGTCAACGGTGACGGGAGTCCGTGGGAGCGGCCACCACCGCTTAGCTGGCTCAGTGAGAGCACTAACGCGACGTGGTAAAATGAAGTTCCGCACGCCGGAGAGGTGGCAGAGTGGCCGAATGCGGCGGTTTGCTAAACCGTTGTACGGGCTAACACCTGTACCGAGGGTTCGAATCCCTCCCTCTCCGCCATTACCTTAGTTATCTGGCACTTGCAAGCCGGTGATACCTACACTGATTCCTAGTTGAATCGGAGGTATCAACGGTGCCGAATACCCAGAGCAAGGAAGTAAACCTCACCAAACGCGTCCAAACCAGCAAGGGCATGCGCTACTGCCCCGTTGTCCTGTCTGCGAACGGTCGCGTCAAGCCCGAGCTAGTTCTCGTCAACGGCCAGCCTGAACGACACTCAGAAGGGGCTTATTACCTTGAATGGCGAGAGAACGGCAAGCGAGTCCGCCTTTCCATAGGCAAAGACGCTGCCACTGCTACCGCCCGCCGTCTTCAAAAGGAAGCTGAACTGAACGCGAGAAACAACGGCGTCGCCATCGCGCCTGACGGCCAGAACGGGCACCGGTCAGTAGCCGCAGCGGTCACTGACTTCCTAGAGGAGACGAAGCTCACCAAGAAGCCGAAGACGCTGGCCGCGTACACGACTGCTCTGAACTACTTCACCGAGTCCTGCCCAAGACTCTCCCTCGAAGACATCAACCGTAAAGACCTGCTGAAGTTTTCGGCATTTCTCCGTGACGAAAAAGAACAGGCACCGCGCAGCGTCTACAACAAATTCGAGAACGTGATGACGTTTCTGAAGGCGAACGGGATTCGCGGGCTGGCGGGTAAGAACGACTGGCCACGGTACGTGGAAGAGGAGCCGGAGGTGTACGAGCGAGAGGACTTGGACACGCTCTTCGCGGCATGTGACGAGCAAGAACGGCTGTGGTTCGAGTTCTTCCTGATGACTGGGATGCGCGAGCAGGAGGTCATGCACTGCTCCTGGGATGACATCAACCTGTCTCCCGGCACTGTGACCGTTCGGTACAAGCCGGAGTACGGCTTCAGCCCGAAGAACTACAAGGAGCGCGAGATTCCCATCCCCGCGAAGCTCGTGAAGGAATTGAAGGCTCTGAAGGCGAAGTCAGACAAAACCTGTGGCCTCGTCTTCCCAACTGCCGGATGCCGCCCGAAGCTCAACTTCCTGGACGATCTCAAAGCCTGTTCTGAGCGAGCGAAGCTGAACAAGGAAGACTTCTGGCTCCACAAGTTCCGGGCAACATTCGCAACATTGAGCCTGTGGGCCGGAGTGGATTTGCGGACAGTCCAGCAGTGGCTTGGCCATTCGGGCATGGAATCGACGATGCGCTACTTGAAGCCTTCCCGGAGTCAGCAGGTGCGCGAGAAGGTGAACGAGATTTTCGCTTAAAGGGCTGCTTCTCAGTCCGGATTGAAGAGGCAGTCGTCCAGCGGGAGCAAGGCAGTATTGCGCCGGGCTTCGACATGAGGATAATAAGGTGCCGGGATTCTCATACCAGCGACGAATCGCGTACTCTCACTTCTACTTCCGACAAATACTGACTGTAGATCACTGACTGTTCAGGTGGCGATGCGGTAGAGTCTTTCTACCACGATTTCGGAAATCAATCTTCCGGCTCCGAGGGCGCCCGCTTCGCTCCCCAAAGTCGAGATCTTGAGCTGCACTTCATTGGCTGATTTTTCCAGCGCGCGTTGTTTTATGGTGCGTTTCAAAGGTTCCAGAAATAGTTCAGGCGCGGAACGGAATAAAGCTCCTCCAAAAATGAGAACGTGCGGATTCAGCAAGTTCACAACGTCGGCCAGAGCTACGGCAATGTGTGAAACTGCCTCGTGCAGAACACGAAAGGACAGGCTGTCATTTTGCAGGGCAGCTTTCCCGATCATCTCAATACTGATCCGGTTCAGATCTCCTTGCGCTAACTCTCGAACTTTGGAATCCACCCCTTTTTCGATGGCGCTTCTTACGGATTGGATAATGGCTCCGCAAGAAGCCAGTATTTCCAAGCATCCATAATTGCCGCAGCAACAAAGCGGGCCGTGTTCATCTACTGTCATGTGACCGAATTCGCCGGCGCTGCCGCCGGGCCCGCGGTAGAGTTTGCCATCAAGAAAAATCGCGGCGCCAATCCCCATTCCTACGTCAACGTATATGAAATCGCTCAGACCTGCTCCGAGTCCAAAGTGCTTTTCTGCTGTTGCGATCGCTCTTACGCTGTCCTCAAGCAGGCAGGGCACTCCGAACTCGCGCTCAAGGAGGTCTCTGAGCGGGACATTTTTCCATTCGGTCATTTGACCAGGTCGAGGAAAGGAGAGTACTAGGCCTTTACTTACATCGATCACTCCTGAATGCCCGATTCCAATGCCCTTAAGAGCATTTTTCGGTGTTCCGGAATCATCGATTGCTTTGTGGATCTTCTTCATGGTTCTGGAAAGAACAAGATCGCGGCCGTCCTGCATTCCGGTTTCGGACTCTTGCTTGTAGACTAGAGCGCCTCGGATATTTGTGACTACTACTCGCGTGTGGAATGATCCCAGGTCCACTCCGACAAGGAATCCGACGTCGTCGCGAAGGCTCAAAGAAACAGGTTTTCGTCCAAGAGCACTGGAGTTGTGACCGGATTCTACAACCAGCCCTCTATCAATCAGATTTTGGACGATAGCGGTGATGGAAGCTGCACTGAGGCAGGTCTGCTTTGACAGCTCAATTCGCGAAATGTTGCGGTTCGCGTGAATGAGCTGTAGAACATTCCACTCGTTCTTGAAAGACTTGGATTCGGGATTTTGAGCCTGCGCCCTTTGTAGACTCCTCGTGATCACCATCTATGCCCTTTCACGGCGGTCCCTTCAATGGGCTTTTACGATCCGAAGCCCTTTGGACAGTTCCAGTTGCGCTAAGGAACAGAACAGCCGTTTCGCGTAATTTACGCTAATTATGCAGGCTGTTCGCTATCAGGGACTCGAACTTGCCTGTATCGCAATCTTGCTGGAACGCAGGGAATCCGCAAATACTTCTTGACATAAATGAATTAATAGGCGTAAATGTCGGCCATCAAGCAACATATTATTTCAGTTAATGAAGTAAGTGCAAATACATTCTTGCTGCCCAAGCATAAAGCTCACAGGAGAGCTGCTATGCCACAAAAGCGAGTTGCCTTGACGGCCGGAAGAGATCTCGAACATCGATCACGAAGGATTCATTGGCATGCAATTGCCTGGTCGGTGCTCCTTACTGGGTTGTTCTGCTTATCCAGCTTTCAACGTGCGAACGCTGGCGTAACCGGGAGCATTTCGGGGATCGTAACCGACGAGAGCGGGGCCGTGATTGCCGGAGCGGAGGTGACTGCCCGTAACATCGAAACCAGGATTCAGCGGGTAGTTGTCACTGATCAGAAGGGCTTCTATTCGTTTCTGGCGTTGCCGGTTGGCACTTACGCAATCACCGTGCGCAAGACTGGCTTCAAGGAGTTTGGGCAGACCGCTATTGCCATTGACACGAACAGCGCAGTGAGGGTGGATGCGCGTCTACAGGTGGGTGGCGTGCACGAGGAAATGACCGTCTCAAGTAGCGCGGTCCGCATTGAAACCACAACTACGCAAATGGGCGAGGTGATCGGGAGCACCAAAATGGAGTCCCTTCCGCTCAACGGGCGAAGCTACACCGACTTGTTGGCACTGCAACCGGGCGTGGCGCCAGAAACCTCGGGAGAGTACGCACCCCTTTCGCCTTCTGGCAATTTGAACGCCGGCGGTCTCTCCGTTAGTGGTCAGCGCGAAACTGCCAACGGCTTTATGGTGAACGGCGGTAACGTCAACGAAGGCGTAAATCAGACGACGGCGATTGTTCCCAATCTGGATTCCATCGAGGAGTTTCGCATTATCACCAATAACTTCGACTCCGAATACGGCAATTACAGCGGCGGACAGGTGAATGCGATTACCAAGTCGGGCACAAATGATTTTCACGGAGAACTGTTTGAGTTCTTAAGAAACGACGATCTCGACGCCCGCAATTACTTCAGCAGTATCCGCGAGGCATTCAAGCAGAATCAGTTCGGCGGCACGTTCGGTGGCCCAATTGTACGTAAGAAAGTTTTCTTTTTTATCGATTATCAGGGAACTCGTCAGGTCCAGGGGCAAGTTGCCAACGTGCCAGTTTATTCTGCTGCTGACCTCACCGGAAATCTAACAGATGTATCCAGCGCACTGACTGGGACTGTCGTCTCTTCCACCAGCACACCCACCAGCACATCCTGGGCAAGCGTGCTTACTTCTGAGTTGGGATATCCGGTCCAACCCGGAGAACCATACTATTTCGCGGGATGCACGAGCGACAATTCAACAACGGGCTGCGTCTTTCCGAATGCAATCATTCCGTCATCGGCAATATCCGCTCCGGCGACGGCGCTTCTTAAGTACATCCCACCGCCGAACAGTACCGAGGATGGCCAGCCGTTTTTTGAGACCGGCGCATATAACAATGTGCTGCGCGACGACAAGGGTGGAATCCGGGTCGATGGCAATAGCCACGCCGGCATGCTCTCTGCGTACTACTTTCTGGATGACTATAACCAGCAGTGCCCCTACTGTTTCGTGTCTTTGCCGGGGTTTAACGTTCTGAATGTGGGCAGGGCGCAGATGGTCAACCTGAGCGACATTACCACACAAAGCCCGACGGCGGTGAACGAGTTTCGTCTGCATTACATGCGTTTCGCAAGCTTTTCGGGCGAACCGCAGGGGGGTGTGGGCCCATCGCTCTCTTCTTTAGGATTTGTGACGGGCGCGAACACTCTGGGGATTGTCCCGATTGCGCCGCAGTTTGAAGGGGTGCCAAATATTTCGCTGAACAACTTCAGTTTCGGCGTCAATGCCTATCCGTTGGCCCAGTACAACAATACTTATCAACTGCTCGACAATTATTCGAAAGTGCTTGGCACCCATTCCATCAAGTTCGGCGGAAACGTTCATTACGACCAGATTACGCAGGTCGCCTACGGCGCCAACAATGGCAGCTTCGCATTCGATGGATCGGAAACAGGACTCGACTTCGCTGATTTTCTAATCGGCGCACCGGTCTACTATGAGCAGGGACAACAGGCCCCACTCCACTCCCGCAGCCGCTACTTCGGACTTTATGCGCAGGATAGCTGGCGTGTTACCTCAGCGCTGACGGTGAATTATGGCCTCCGCTGGGACGTAAGCACTTCGTGGTGGGAAGCCAAAAACCAGTTGGAAACCATAATTCCGGGAGAACAATCACGAGTATTCCCTGGCGCTCCTACCGGCTGGGTATTTCCTGGTGATCCAAATGTGCCATCGACTCTGGCTCCTACTCATCACAACAATTTCGCTCCGCGGGTGGGATTGGCATATTCGCCCTCATCAGACGCGGGCCCTCTGCACCGCTTACTTGGCGGCAGCGGACAGAGTAGCATCCGGGCTGGATATGGCATCTTCTACACCGCGATCGAAGATCTGACCGACGCGTTGGAGGTCGGGGACCCTCCCTACGGACTGTTTTATTCGAGCCCGAATCCTCCTTTGTTCGCCACTCCGTTCGTTGATAGAGCCACTGGAAACAGCGAGGGACAGCGCTATCCTGTGGTGTTTCCTCCCGCCAATGTTTCGGCATCGAATCCTGATCCAAATGTGAACTGGGCCCAGTTCGAGCCGATCTCAAGTTCACCCGGCTATTGGTACAAAAACCGTCTTCCCTACGCCGAGCATTATGAACTGTCGTTCGAGCGACAACTCGGCAGCTATTCAATGTTGAATGTTAGCTATGTGGGTACTCAGAGTCATAGGCTACTGGTGCTGGTCAATGCCAATCCTTCAGTCCCAGCTATCTGCCTTTCTGTAAGCCAAGCAAGCGAAGTCGCGCCAGGAACTGCGACGTGCGGCCCCATGGCTGAAACCGGCACTTTTACAACTGTCACCGGCCAAACAATAATTCCCCGTCAGCCGTTGGGAGCAGACTTTGGCAGCACCGGTCTCTACGAAAATATCGGCAACGCGAGTTACAACGCCTTAGAAGCTACTTTTCGCCACCGCAGTGGCCGCCTGGAGTTTCTGGCCGGATACACTTACAGCAAGACGCTGGATCAGGCCTCGGGCCTGGGCGATCAAGTCAACCCTTTTGATCCCGGCCAGACCAAAGAGTTAGCCGCTTTTGACCTGAGAAATAACTTTGTCATCAGTTATACGTACGAGCTGCCTTTCGACCGTCTGTTCGGTAAGAAAGCCAACCTCACTAGCGGCTGGAAGCTCTCCGGCATCACTCGCTTTTCTACCGGACTGCCGGTTACATTGCTCGAACTTGACGATAACTCGCTGACAGGTACGACTTCCGCGGGGCCAAACAACAACGGCATTGACACTCCCGACTTTACTCCTGGCCCACTGAACTTTACCGACCCGAGAAGCGGCCAACCGTATTTCAATTCATCACTGTTCACTTCAGAGCAGTTGGGCCAATTAGGAAATGCGCGGCGACGCTTCTTTCGCGGCCCAGGAATCAACAATTGGGATATGGCGCTTTTGAAAGACTTCGCGGTGCGTGACCGCATGCATATCGAGTTTCGTGCCGAGTTTTTCAATGTATTCAATCACACGCAATTTGTAGCAACGAGTGGCTTAGGCTCTCCCGGCACGGGCACCTGTGTCACGAGTGGACCTGGAGAGAGCTGTGCTGGAGTTCCAGGCTCAAGCTTTGGAATCATCACAGTTGCTCGCGACCCTCGCATTGGTCAGCTTGCGCTCAAGTTCAATTTCTGAGGTTGTCAGCAGCGTGCGGCTGCCGTCAATCGAAACAAAATGGACTTTTTGACAGAGGGGTCGGTGCATGAAGAGCCTTGAGGCGGAGGAGAAGAGCAGAGGATATCTCATTGCCACGTTTGCCATCTTCCTCCTGGTAACCTGCACGACAACCGCCGCGCAGGACGTCAAGAGGTTTGTGTCCTCGAAGGCAGGGGATCGCATTACTCCGAGGCCCGTTCTTCATTTCCAGCAGGATCAAGATCCCTCGGCCGTGAAATTTGAGATCGATGACGACATTACCTACCAGAAGATGGACGGCTTTGGGGCGTCTTTCTTAGAAGCAGGCCTCATCTGCCTCAACCGTTTGTCTCCTAGTGGACGCGAATCTGTTTTGCGCGCTCTCTTCGATCCCGAGAAAGGCGCCGGCTTTTCCGCGATGAAGACCGTAATTGCCTCTACCGACTTCATGTCAGCGGGACCTTTCTACAGCTATGACGATGTGCGCGGGGACGTCGCCATGAACCACTTCTCCATAGCGCGCGATCTCGGTCCAAATGGGCTCATCACTTTCATCAAGCTGGCTCGCCGTTACGGTAGGTTCGTCCTGCAATCTCCGATGGATTATCCGCCTGACTGGATGTTGTTCGATGTGAACAAGAATCAAGACGTGAATCCACAATATTACGACGCGCTAGCTCGTTATTATCTTCGTTATCTCCAGGAGTACGAAAAGCAGGGCGTATTCATCGACTATCTTAGCCTGTTCAACGAGCCAGATATCTACACCAAGATTCCATACAACGAGATCGACGTTCTACTGAGAGACCACGTAGGCCCGCTTCTCAAGAAAGAAGGCGTCCGCACCCGCATCATGTTAAGTGAAGCGCCTAACCGGGAGGACGCAGCTCGCAATTATCCGTTGGTGCTGGATGATCCCGCGGCGCGTCAGTATGTCTCAGTCGCGCCTTATCACGGATATGACGATAAAGACTGGGACAAAATCCTGAACCTGCATCGTCAATATCCGGACCTGTTTTTATGGATGACAGAGGTGTGCTACGCCTACGATGCAGGCACCCCTAAATCGATGCCTCTTCCCCGCTTCGACTTCGAGGACGGTGATTACTGGGGAAATCAGATCTTTAACGATCTTGAGGTCTATACGTCCGCCTGGATCTACTGGAACATGATATTGGACGAAAAGGGCGGACCTTGGTCCGTGTCGGAGATTCATGGAAACCCCGACCCGAACGTTCAGCACCCCGTGGTTATCATTGATCGGCGATCGAAGAAGATCACCTACACGGGCCTCTACTATTACCTCGCGCACTTCAGCAAGTTCGTGCGCCCAGGGGACATTCGTATTAAGACTACCGGATCACTCGACGGAGTGCGGGTAATGGCGTTCAAAGCACCGGATGGCGAGATTGTGAGCGAGCTGATGAACAGCAAGGACGAAGACGTGGAAATGGGCGTGAAATTCCATGATCGAGTACTCCGCTTGAAGTTGCCAGCGATTTCGATCACGACCGCATTGTGGAGCAGTAAGAGCTCCAAAGCGGAAGCCGGAGAACGCGCTCAGCAGGTAAAGAGCAAGACAGGCAGTTAAGATCCAAAAATCAATCATGGGTGACGCACAATGAAGCTGACACAAGATAATTCTACGACGATAGATGAGAAGTTAGCGATCGACGGTGGCAAGCCTGTTCGGACCGAGCCTCTCCCCTTGGAGTTTCCAGGCGTCCACCACATGGATGAGGAAGAGATCGAGGCAGCACTGCGTGTACTGAAAAGTCGCTCGCCATTCCGCTACTACGGTATCGATCTACAAGGAGAAGTGGAAGCATTCGAGTCTGAGTTCGCGTCGTTTCTTGGTGTAGCTCACGCAATCGCCGTAAGCAGTGGCACCGGAGCTCTGCACACTGCGCTCTCTGCGCTGGGTGTCGGGCCCGGACAGGAGGTGATCGTTCCCGCCTACATGTGGGTTTCGATTGTCGCAGCGGTTGTGAATCTTGGCGCAATTCCGGTGTTGGCTGACATCGATGCGACTTTCTGTCTTGATCCCGCTGCTGTCCAGAAATCCATTACCCCGCGAACAACAGGAATCATCGCAGTCCACATGAGTGGCGCGCCCGCAAACATTACCGAACTTCTCAAGGTAGCCCGCGAGCGAGGATTGTTTCTTCTCGAGGACTGTGCTCAGTGTGCAGGGGGAAGTGTCAACGGGAAAAAGGTCGGCACATTTGGGGATATGGGGATATTCAGCTTCCAGATGAACAAAAATATGACCAGTGGAGAGGGTGGGGCCGTCGTCACGAATGACGCCCGCCTTTACGACCGAGCTTTTGCTTGTCACGACCTGGGCTACGCTCGGGACGACAACGGCCGGACCGTCTTTGACAACCTTGCCCTGTGTTTGTGGGGACGAGGATACCGAATCGATGAACTGCGCGCTTCCATTTTACGAGTACAACTCCGAAAGCTGCCGCGAATAATCGCCGCCATGCACAGCAGCAAATATCGTATTCGCAAGGCTCTGGAAGAGTTCCCTCAACTGCGGCTAAGGAAGATTGTTGATCCGCAGGGGGACACCGGTTGCTTTCTGATTTCCACTTTCGACACGCCTGAAGTCGCCAACCAAGTCAATCAA
>Ga0187878_1001227_pt1 | contig 25781 bp, 15 predicted proteins | sample June2016WEW_17_1_FD_132979 | JGI IMG/M metagenome (GOLD analysis project Ga0187878, IMG submission 132979) | Peatland microbial communities from SPRUCE experiment site at the Marcell Experimental Forest, Minnesota, USA - June2016WEW_17_150 | ecosystem: Environmental > Terrestrial > Soil >...
ACCGGATTGGCCGGGAGAGAATCCGCCGCTACCACGTCAAACGGCTGGAAACCCTTGGCTTCAAGGTGCAACTGATCGAACAGACGGCAGCTTAACCGAGGCTATTTTCGAAGCAGAGTCCGCGGAGTCCGCAAAGACGGAGGGTTGTATTCTCTGCGGACTCTGCGTTGAGTGTCTGGCAGGCACGAGCCCTCAGTTGCCGCCCCTGCCTCGGCCTACGCCTCTGCCTCTACCCCCAGTGGTGTCCTCCTTATTAGTCTGCTCCTTCTCGCGGGCAAGCTCGACGAGGTCGACGTTGCTGGCGAAGTCGCCGATCAACCACTTGCAGAAGTAATCGGCACGGATCCAGTTGCAGTAGTCGCCGTCTGGACCATAGGAGTGCGGCTGTCCCGGGAAGATCATCATGTCGAAGCGCTTGTTCGCCTTGATCAAGGCGTCCGCGAGCCGCATGGTGTTGGCCGGGTGGACGTTATTGTCGTAGTCGCCCGTCGTCAGCATCAGATGCCCCTTGAGATTCTTGGCAAGCTCGGAGTTCTTTTCGATGCTGAACTCGAACGTGGTATTTCCATCCTTGTCGGTCACCTCTTTGATGCCGTGGTTTTTCTCGCTCCAGGTGTTGTTGTAAACGTTGTTTTCGTGGTTGCCCGATTCAGACCAGGCGACCTTGAAGAAGTCCGGGTAGACAAGCATTGCGGCCGCGGACATGAATCCGCCTCCCGAATGCCCCCAGATCCCGACTTTGTTGAGGTCGATGTAGGAGAACCGGTGCGCCAGTTGCTCGACGGCAGCCTTCTTGTCGGCCAGGCCGTAGTCGCGGAAGCTGATGTCATCAAGAGACACGGCGCCGTAACCGTAGTTGTGATACCACTTGGAGCGCTGCGGGTTGCCGCCGCGGTTTCCGACCTCGATCACGATGAACCCGAACTGCGCCAGGAAGGAGCTGTAACCGCGCGGCGCGAAAGTCTTAGTGACACTCTCGGTTTGAGGGCCGGGATAGACGAACAGGATGATCGGGTACTTCTTGTTGGGGTCGAAATCGAATGGCTTGTACATCACGCCATAGAGGTCGGTGATGCCGTCGTCTGCCTTAACCTTGAATGGTTCCGGAAACTTGAATCCGGCTTCCAGCAAAGGCTTGACGTCCGTCGTCTCGAGTTCCATCACCAGATTGCCGGCGTTATCATAGAGTGCCGACCGAGGAGCGGTATTGATCCGGGAGGAGTTGTCGACGAAATACTTCGTTGATTCGCACATATTTACGGCGTGAGACGCGTCGCCCGGATTGAGCAGCTTTAAACCGGTGCCATCGAGATTAACCCGATAGAGATGCGGGTAGTACGGATCCTCCCCCGGCTCGCGGCCAACTGCCGTGAAGAAGAGTGTGCCGCTCTTTTCATCGATGCCCTGGACAGCACCACCCCCGCCGCCCCCGCCCCCGCCGCCGCCCCCGCCGGCTGAGACGCAGACGAACTCGCCCGATGTGATCTGGTTCTTCAGCGTTCCATCGATGCCGTAACGATAGAGGTGGCCCCAGCCATCCCGCTCCGACCACCAGATGAATTCCTGGCCATTGTTGATGAGACGCGGCGTTTGGGTCTCGATGTAGGTGTTCAACCGCTCTTCGAGCAGAACCTTGGCCTCGCCCGTGTCGGGATTTATGACGCACACGTCAAGCTTGTGCATATCGCGACTGATGCGGGTTAGATAGATCTTGTCAATGGCGTCGGTGAACCAGGTTGATTCCGTGCGATCCGGATTCTGCTCGCGGAACGAGGCGGTAACACGCGCAGGCAGGACCGTCATGTTTTCGTCCTTCCAGGCGTCCGCTTTAACCTTCACGCGCGCCTTGGTGGCGGGATCAAAGGCCAGGATTTCTTCCTGCGGCACGTTCGCTTCGCCGGGCATGGCGTAGCGATAGGTCAGGAGTGTCGGGCGCGGATTGGCGAGTGTGTTGATCACCCAGAGATCGGCGACCTTCCTATCATCCCTGCGCGTGACGGAGAATTTCTTGGAGTCCTTGGACCATTGGAGGGATACAGGCGCCGTGCGGGCATTTCCGCGCCCTTCACCTTGACCCTGGTCTTGAGTGGTGGTGATTTCTTCCTGTTGTTGTTGTTGTAATTGATCACCGCCTCCTCTCCCGCCGCGCCCGCCGAAGCTGTAATGCTCGATCCCGTCGGTCGTGAGCTGCGTTTCGACGATCGAAGTGTCGTTCGGGGTTTTCTTGGCCTTTTCGTAATTGACGTCGTCCATCATATAAAGGTTGTGATTCCTGGCAAAGATAATGGTCTTGCCATCAGGAGAGACGTTGGCCCAAGTCGGCTTTCTTTCGGGATCCTTCCAATCTTCGAGCAGCTGGACCTTTCCTGTTGCCAGGTCGTATTCAAAATGAAGGGTCTTGGTCTTGGGCGGCGCTGCAGGCGCACCCCCTCGCGCGCCTTGACCTCTCTGCCCCTGCGTCTGGCCTCTTTGGCCTGTTTGGCCCGTCTGCCCTGTTTGGCCTGTCTGGGCTGTCTGATCGGTCTTTTGAGCCTGCTGATCCACCTTCTTGGTCATAACGATGTCGGCGTCTATCGGCACGTCGAACTGAAACTGGAAGGCGGTCTCCTTCTTTACGAACTTTTGTATCGTCGTAAAGGGGAGGTGCTGAGAGTCGTACGGCATGCGGGTGATCATGGTCAGCATCGCCGCCATCTTGGCGTTGTCGAACAGCAATGTCTTGGATTTTTTGGCCGGATCGACCAGGTAGAAGTTTCTTCCCTGGGGCGTCAGGTACGAGTACCAGAAACGATCACCGGTCTCGAGCCAGTGCGGTGTCACCGAGGTATCAAAGACAAGCTTGCCGACTTTTGCCGCCGTCCATCTTGCGGCCAAATCATAATTGGCCCTGGTGACTGCGGGATTGTCCGCCGGAGCGCCGGCATGCGGCGTGGCGGGAATTAAAGGAATCAACAGGGCCAGCGCTAAGAGAAGCACCAGTCCCTTTTGCTTGAGATATCGAGAATTTATATAGTTCGCCATGGCTAATTCCTCCTTGTAGGCGAGATGTCGGGCATGCTGCATTCGTCAAGAAATGCGTCACTCAAAATGAGATTATGCCAGTGGCGGCGAGGATAGCTTTGTCCGCCGCAGTTGGCAAGCGAAACCTGCAGGACCAAAATCTAACACTAAGACTCAAGGACTCTAAGACGCCAAGAAACCAAGGATCAAGGCTTTTGGCGCCTTGGAGTCTTGGAGTCTTGGCGGTAAAGGTCCCTACCGCTGGTTTCTTCAGGTCGTTGCTTTTTCGGATTGGCTTTGATAGCGTCGCGGCCGATATGCAGAATGCGCTTGATGCGGATGCAAACAAATGGGGCCGGCTCCGGAGTGATATCGGAGCGATCCTGTTCCTGGCGGGACTCTGCGTTGCCGCCTATCTGCCTTCATTTAACAACGGATTTATCTCCGATGATTATGTCATCCTGGGGCGCTTGGACTCGCTGCAGCATGACTTCCTGTATCTTTGCTCCATTCCTCCCGAATGCTTTCGCCTGACTAGTTATGTTTTTTTCGGGATATTGCGATACCTTTTTGGATACCACGCGGAGTGGTACTACGCTTTTAATCTGCTCCTTCATTTCGTGAACTCGGTTCTGCTCTGGAAGCTCTTGACCCGGGTCACGCGCTCATCCCAACTCGGATTTCTCGCCGCCGTGCTCTTCGCCGCGATTCAAGGGCACCAGGAAGCCATCATGTGGCTGGCTGCGATGAACGAAACGCTCTTGGGACTCTGCCTGCTTGTCTGCCTGCTTCTGTGGGAAAAGGGGCTGCCTGCCTGGGGTTCATTGCCCTATGTCGCCGGTCTGTTTTCGAAAGAATCGGCAATCGTGTTCCTGGCGCTGCTCCCCTTGCTCGAGCGGCGGTCTAGAGGTTCACTTCGTTGTCATCGAGGATACCTCCTCCTCCTCGGAATCTCCGGGGCATTCGGAATCCTGTTTTATTTGCTCACGGCCGAAAACTTCATGCTTGGGACTGGAACCTATGCCTTTGGCTTCCAGGCGGTTCCTGTCTTCCTGGTGAGCCTGCACCGGCTGATGTTCCCCTGGGTTTATTTGGCCATCATCCTTCGCCTGCTTCGGCATCGACGTTGGCACGATCTGAAGCCTGCCGGCTGGGGCTTGAGTTTCGCGGCCATCGCCTTGCTCCCCTATATTTTCCTTACCTACCAAGTCCATGTGGCGAGTCGGCAGGAGTACATGGCTTCCATGGGAATTGCATGGGCTTTGGCGATTCTGATTCAGGGCCTGGATAGTCGAGTCATGCGCACGACGTTCATCTTCACCTTTATCGTGGCCAACATCGGTTACATCTGGATCAAGGACAAGCAGTTTGAGCAGCGAGCCGCCCCCACCAATCGACTCATCGAACAACTGAAGTCGCATGCGCCCCAAGACGTCGCCATCATCGATTTTCCCGCCAACCCGTGGATCGCCAAAAATGCGGCGAGGATGGTCCCCGGCTGGCAGCCGGAAATGATCCATGTTGATCCGCCGGCATCGGAATGCAGCACTTGCCTCGGTTTGCGTTGGGACCCTCGAAATGAGAGTTACTCAGAAATTCACCGCCAGTGACAAACCCCGCGCTTCGGGCTTATCAAGAGCAGCCCCGATTGACACGGCGCGGCAAGGCCGGAGGGCTTAATCATCACTATGAGCGGAGAGCAGCCTGAACTCCCGAGTTCAGCAGATCGCACTACTTCGAGCACGCCCGCTGGCATGCGACCGTTCGAAGGAAGGATGAGTCTGTCGACGACGTCCGGCCTAACATCTTCCTGGCTCATGAGAATGAGGAGTCCGTCGCTATTCGCCCGCGACGAATCCAGCCGAGCCAAGCCACTCTGACCCAGTTCGACTTTTCAGTGAGGAGGGCCGATCTCTCTTGTCGGCCTCCTTCACGCCTTCTGACCTTTCTAGATCCCCCTCAGCCTCTGTTTAAGCGAACCCCCTCCGTCTCCCTGGCGGGCATGCAGTGCTGGGGGAGGATATCTCTTCCCCACTCCCGGACGTTCGCCGCTTGTTGACGGCTCAGCGCGCCGTATCTTTCCGGCATTTCGCCAACAAAAATATTTGTATCATTACAAATGATTTTGTATGCTGGGCTCGTGTCCAACATCCTATTTGCCTGGATTGGTTTCACTGATCTGCGTGCCTCAAGAAAAGATCCTGATGCCGGCCTCGGGCCGATCGCCCAGGCAGTCGGCGCTATGGACTTCGATAAAGTCATTCTGTTGAGTGATTTACAGAAAGACGCTGCATTGCGATACGTGGAGTGGCTCAGGGGTCAGACAAGTGTCATGGTCGAGCTTTTTGAAGTGAGCCTCTCCGGTCCGACACAGTTCGGAGAGATATACGAGGCTGCGGTTGATGTCATTTTAAGAAAGATAAAAACCCCTGGCCGTGACAATTTCACTTTCCACCTCAGTCCCGGCACTCCAGCCATGGCCGCGGTCTGGATTATCCTCGGCAAAACGCGTTTCGCCGCCACGCTGATCGAATCGTCGAAGGAGCACGGGGTCCGCGTAGCCTCCGTCCCATTTGATATCTCAGCCGATTTCATCCCGGATCTATTGCTCAAGGCGGATAAGGAACTCCTGGCAAAGTCCGGTGGCACGATGCCCGAGGCTCCCGAGTTTTCAGACATCCGCACACGCAGTCCGGTCATGAAGCGCATCCTGGGCATGGCGCGGCGCATAGCGTCCCGGTCGATTCCAGTTCTCATTGAAGGTGAGTCCGGAACGGGCAAAGAGCTTCTTGCGAGAGCCATTCATAAAGCCAGCCTGCGCCGGGACGGGCCACTCATCGCCATCAATTGTGGGGCCATCCCGGCTGAAATAGTCGAGCCGGAACTGTTCGGCCATGAACGCGGTGCTTTCACGGGCGCCGAACGGATGCGCAGGGGACATTTTGAATCGGCACATGGCGGAACCCTTTTTCTGGATGAAATTGGCGAACTGCCTCTCTCGGCGCAAGTCAAACTCCTTCGCGTTCTCCAGGATGGAGAAGTCATGCGCGTGGGCGCCAGCAGGCCGATCAAGACCGATGTGCGCATCGTTGCAGCGACTAATCGCAACCTCATTGCGCAGATCGCTGAGGGCCGGTTTCGTGAGGATCTTTTCTATCGCCTTGCCGTGGCTGTTTTGAAGCTGCCACCGCTAAGGGACCGCCAGGGCGATCTGAGCCTCCTGATCGATCACTTGCTCAAATCCATTAACGAGGAGAATAAGAAGGAACCCGGGTATAAAGACAGGGAGCTTTCTGCGTCAGCAAGAAATCTCCTGCTTCAACATCGTTGGCCGGGGAACATCCGAGAGCTCTACAACACCCTCCTCAGGGCTGCGATTTGGTCTGACAGTGCTATGATCGGCGAGCAGGACGTACGTCAATCATTATTGCCGGGCATTACCTCGGCTCCCACGGAAATCCTGGACCGGCCTCTGGGTGAAGGCATGCGGCTTCCTAGGATAATAGAAACAGTAGTCAGGCACTATCTTGAACGGGCTCTTCAGGAAGCCCATGGAAACAAATCGCGAGCGGCACAGTTAGTGGGGCTCTCCAGCTACCAGACATTTTCCAACTGGATGCATAAGTATGGCGTAAGAACTGCCAACGACGCCTCATAACTTTGGCATAGAAATTGCTACGGACATCCCTGAAAGGATCTGCAGGATGAGCCGCAACGAATCGCAGACATGCCGCGAACTGATCGAACCTGCTCTCAGGCAGGCAGGTTGGAGTTGGGATCGGCACGTCCTCATCGGCACCGGCCGTGTCTACCTTGTCGGCGAATCTATGGCATGGGAGGCGTCTGAAATGCAAAGCGGATTTGTCCAACAAACATCGGCTCTGAGTCAGGCAGTCCTCGTCAGAGCTTTTGCAGAGGAGCTTTAGGTCCGATCATGAATCGAGATTCAAAAACCGGCAGCGGCGATGATCTCCGTGAGGCGATCGATCTCATCCACAAGGAGAAGCTGTCCTTGGTGCAGCCGGACATGATGGCGGCCCTGTCAGGTTTGATAATATTGCGCTGGGCGGACCATTACGAAGCCGAGCAGGAAGCGATTGCCTCGTTCGAGGACAACGAGCACGAGCCCTCCTTCCCCAAGGCTCTGCGATGGCGCCAATGGTCCGGCCTTCGTGGAACAGAACTGCGGGAATTTCTAGAACTTCAATTGTTGCCGGCCTTGCGCGATCCGGGGGCCGGAAGATTGAACGGGCGCCTGCAGCGAGTCCAACCCGCGCTCGAACAGGCGATTCACAGAAACGTGAGCCGTCTGCTCGATCGGCTCATGGATTGGGTTTGCGGGCTCTCATTTGAGACTCCAGAGGACCGCCGGCGCGCCGGCGACTGGTTCGAACTGGTTTTGCGAGAGAGCCTTGGCGAAGCCAGATTTGCCGGCGAGTTTTACACGCCGGATGTGCTTGTCGAACTCATGGCAGAACTGGCGGACCCAAAGCCGGGAGAGCGCATCTACGATCCATGTTTTGGGACGGGAGGCTTTCTTTCGGCCTGTGCCCGCCGTTTGCGGCAGGCGGTCAGACGGCAGTCCTCCAATTTATGGAGGAGCGTCCAGTCAGAAAATATTTTCGGCATGGAGATCAACCCTGCCGTTTACACCATCGGTCTGGCGCGGGTAATTCTCGCCGGCGTCGATCATCCGGGGCTCGAGTGCGGCGATGCTCTGGAGCGGCAGGTCGGCAGAGGCCGTTCGAAAGAAGGCTTCGACTGCATCCTCGCCAACCCGCCATGGGGGCATCGGACTTCGCAACGCTTCCAGCATCTGTCCGTTCCTGCTCCGACGCTGGAGGGTTTGTTTTTGCAGCACATCATGGCGGCACTGCGCCCGGGAGGCCGCGCGATAGTTCTTTTGCCCGAAGGCATCCTGTTCCGAACGGGACCGGAACGTCTGGTGCGAAAGAACCTCCTGGAGAATTTCCATGTGGAAGGGGTCATTTCTCTCCCGCCGGCACTCTTGATGCCTTATAAGTCCATCAAATCCTCCGTCGTTGTTTTCCGGCGTGATAAACCCGCGAAGACGGTGCGCTTCATGTCGGCGGAATCCGCCGGCAAGGAGCGAGGAAAGTCAGTGCCGCGCCCCGATGCTGAAGAAGGAGCCAGCCTGATCAAGGAATCTGAAGCTCGCGCTTTCGAGGCCCCGACACCGACCGCGAGCTTCTCCCAATCGCGTCAGGCTGAGGCCGCCAGACGGGAAGGTATCCGAATCGCCGGTACATTTAAAGCAGGGAGACCGGGCCCTTCGCTTTGGGAGACACCACTCAGACAACTTACCGACCGCGGTTATGAACTGGTTCCCAAAAGGTCGGGCGAGGAAGAACTCCAGGAATACCTCGACTCCTTGCGCAAGGCGGATCCGGAATTGCCGGTGGTTCCGCTTACCAAGGCTGGAGAGATTTTTTCCGGCGTCTCGTATGATAAGTCGGTCACCACCGAGGATCGCGCTGATGCCTCCGTCATCGGCGGGCTGTTGCGCGTTGCAGATATCCAGGAATCCGGAGTCTGCGCGCCCTCGCTTTTCCTGACCAACGCCGCCAAACGACCCCCATCACCGGAGTTGAGGTTGCACGCGGGAGATATCGTAATTTCCATCTCGGGAACCGTTGGTAAGGTTGCTATCATCGAAAAAGGCGTAGTGGAATCGATCCCAACGAAGAGCATCGCCGTTTTTCGCCCCCGATCTGGCGTGTCGGCGCAATTCATAGCTTCACTGCTGAGATCATCACGCTTTCAGAACTGGCTTGCGGGACACGCTCAAGGCAGCAGCATCCGTCATCTTTCAATCCGGAGCCTGAAACTTCTTTCTATTCCACTGCCCGGTTTGTCGATACAGCTTTCTGTCAGCAGCGAGGTGTCTCCGGAGAGTACGGACGCCGCGGAAGCGTTGCTGTCAAGGCTCGGCAGGCATTGGAGAGATCCCATAGATGACTGGCTTGATAATTCACCTCAAATCAAAGCCATTATGGACAGGTCTGCACCAACAAGAAACTCCCTGGTATTGCTTGATGAATTCGCTGATTCCGTTTTCGCCGTCCAACGTCAAATTGAAAAGGAGCAATCTGAGGTCGGATTACTCCTAACTGAATTCATTAGATTTCTTGAAACTCGGGGCAGTATAGGAGAGAGCAAGAGCGTTGGGATGACTGAGCGTCCGATCCAGGAAGGCGATATTGGCTACAACCCTCCCGACTGGTGGATGTGGCTGGAAGAGTGGGCCGCCGCAATCAAGGGCGTTTCTAAGATTCCTCCCGGTCCCGATCGCGTTGCTGTCCTAATGTCCCACGGGCGGGAGTTGGCGACGATTGATTATATTACGCTAGGTGGCGGCTTTTCGCACAGCGACTTTATAAATGACCTGGTTAGCAGATTGGCCGGCCTATGCAGCGACGAGGCAGGTGCTGTTTTAAACTCCTACTCTGTGAATGCGAAGATTAGGCCCTCCTATATCCCAACCGGCTTTGACACCGAGGTTCAGCTATCTTTGCAAAACACCGGCTGCGTCGGACTTCGTAGTTTCGATGTGAGTACCAATCCCCAGATAGGATTCGGATCGACGAGTTATTTGGGTCCAGGGGACACGATCCAAGTGAAGCTGAAGTTGCCCGCCCAGATGACGGTGGGAAAATTCGACTTTACTGTCCGCTGGCTATGCCGGAATTTACTCGGCAAAAATCGCAACGGTGAGATTCCTTTAACCTTGGAGGTTCTGGGTGTGCGACAAACAGTTCATGCGGAGAATCTCGGGCCGAGCCCCTACATCGTAGGCAGCCCGATAGACCGCGAGGAGATGTTCTTCGGCCGGCATTCAGTCATTGAACAAATTCAACGGCAGCTTTCCGCAACGCATCGTGCCAACGTGATTCTGCTTGAAGGGAATCGGCGTACCGGCAAGACATCGATTCTCAAGCGGCTCGAAGGGGAAGGCATGCTTCCAGGATGGATTCCGGTAAACTGCTCTTTCCAGGGGGGCGAAGGAGACAGTGAGAAGGCGGGCCTGAGCACGCGGGAGGTGTTCAGGCTCATGGCCAAGAATCTTGGCCTCGCGGTTTACAGAGCGGGCGTTCCGGTCTGGATTCCCGATGCGCCGCCGCTGGACCCGAAGCGCAAATTCGAATTTCAGTTTCAGTCCGCGCTTGCCAATTATTTCAAAACCGAGCGTCCATTCGAGGCATTTGAATCCTACCTCCAGTCGGTTTTGGAAGCCGTCCAGCCCAGGCGGATCCTGCTTATGTTGGACGAGTTTGACAAGCTGCAGGAAGGGATCGATGCGCACGTGACGAGCGCGCAGGTCCCGGAAAACATCCGGTATCTGTTCCATACCTACTCGGGCATTTCGGGGATTCTGACTGGCTCGCGGCGCCTGAAGCGGCTGCGCGAGGAATATTGGTCAGCTCTGTTCGGCATCGGCATCCGCATCGCCATCGAGCCCCTAAACAGGGAGGATGCGCGGGACCTGGTCATGCAGCCGGTTCAGGGTCGTCTGGTTTATGTATCCCAGGCGTGCGACCGCGTGATCGAGCTTTGTGCGCGGCAGCCCTTTCTGATCCAGTCGTTGTGCAACCGGATATTTGAAAATGCCGCCGAAACCGGGGAGCGAACCATAACCTTGAACGCCGTGAGCGCGGCGGCAGGCGAGATGGTGCGTGACAATGAGCATTTCCGAACTTTGTGGGATTATGCGGAAACGCCGCGCCGGCGAATGATTCTGGTCCTGTGTCAGCGCCTTGAGAACGGTCCGGATCCTGTTACCGTAAGCCTGCTCGAGACCGAGATCGAGCGGCTTGGGATCATTGTGCCACGTGACGAGCGAATCGGCAGCGACGTCGAATTTCTACGCGAACTCGAGATGCTCGATCTGGACACCACGTCCGGAATTCCCACCTACCGTTTGACAATCCCTCTCATGGGAGACTGGATCCGGCAGAACATCGATTTTGAAGATCTGAAGCGCATTGCCAAACACGAGGGCGAGGAGAAAATGCGATGACGGCCAATCCCTTTCCTGTTCTAGGCACGGAGCCAGTCACGATGAGGGGCAGGGCGAAGTTTTTCGAGCAGCTTTGCCGCCACCTCACCAAACCGACGCCGGATCACGTTTCGGTCATAGGGCCAAAGTTCATCGGCAAAACGGTTCTGCTCCAACACCTGGCGGAACATTTCAGACCCGGCCATGCTCCTTATAAGACATCATTTTATTGGGACATGCGTCACTTGACGCCGGATTCGGACCGAGCCTTCAAGCAGCGGCTGGCGGTGGAGTTGAAAGGAGCCCTGCAGCAGGTCCTACCGGATCTTGCCGCTGAACTTGATCCTCAGTCTGATGAAATCGCCCAAACGATTCAAACGGCCTTGGATATCCTGCAAGATGATGATCTGCGCATTCTGGGTGTTATGGATGGGTTTGACCGGGTCCTGGCAACCGCTTCCTTGACTCGTAATCTATGGGATTACATGTTGGATCTGGCGCGCAGAAGCAGCTTGCGTCTGGTGACCGGCAGCCAGAGGCGGCTCCAGGATCTTTGTAAGACGCCGGAGTCGAGGACCTCAGACTTTTGGGAGATCTTCTACGATACACCGCTGCGAGTCGGCCCCTTCATCGAATCTGACTGGGAGGATCTACTGGCGCCTTTCGGCGAGCGTGGGATCACGCTGGACAGCAGCGCTCGCAAAGAGTTGATTAACTGGAGCGGCAGTGTGCCGGTATTGTTTGCGGCGGTTGCATCGCGGCTGTGTGAAACCTATCGCGCTGATTTAGAAATTTCAAAGAGCGAGGTGGATCGTGTCGCCGAGCAACTGGCGGACGAGCAGAGCAGTATCACAGAGGGCCTCTGGCAAGACTGCCCTGCCGACATCCAGGGCGACCTTGCCGATCTGGCGGATCGCGACATTCCACTTTCTGAAATTCCAGAACGCAGAAGGCGAGGAATGGAAGAGCGCGGCCTTGTGGCCGCCTCCGGCAACCAACTCCGGTTTTCGTGCCGCTTGATGCAATACTATGCTCGCAGACGGGGCGAGGGCGTGGCCAATATGTGCAGGTTGTTCGGTAGCCCCGAGCGCTACGACGAAAACATCAGAGCCCTGCTCGAGCTGCGCTTCGCACAAATCAAAGATGCGGATGCGGACTTGGCCGGCTATGTGGAGAAGGCGATCCGTGACCTCAAACCGGAGCCTTGTCATTCGATCGTGTGGACGAGAAATATCGCCGAGCGGGCGCTGAAAATGATTTGGGAGGCCGAGTTGCCCGACGGCTCGATTCCGATGGCGTGGATCGAGGAGTGGATTAAGGCTGAAGTAAGGGGAAGCTGGATGGAGGATCGAAAAGTGCCGAGACACAGCGGCACTCAGTGCGGTCTCCTACGCGTGATGACAGGCACGCAGAATTCAAAGCCCGTGGCTCGCTACGTCACCAAGGCCACCGCCATCCTCTTGGACCATGTGCAATCGGTGGGCGATCTCGGCCAGCATCCGGAGTGTTCTATTTCCCTCCAATTCGCGGCCTCTGTCTGCCTCGCGGAGATAGCGCTACTGGAGAGTTTGACCGAGAATTTAAAAGAGCACCGAGATTTTGAATAGTCGCTTGCCCAAGGTCAATCACACGCATTGATCCAATGGGCGCAGATGGAACAGGGAACAATGATTTATCTGCAGGCAATAACGCCGGATCTTTTGAGGGAAGCGGTTCCAGGGGTGTTACTCGAGGAAGCGCGTAAGATTGTGGGCGCGATCCACCGCCTCGACGGCTTGCCTCTGTCCATTCCGATGGTACGCCGTTCGAGCCTGGAAGCAGTGCGCTCGTCAGGAATCATTCCCCGACTTACAGTTCGCTCCAGGACCGCAAGCTCTGTCGACCCATTTGTGAAATATGCGCTCATGACCGCGGATGGACACATTGTGGAGACGGTTCGCATTCCGCTCGAGCGCAAGGGAAGATTTTCCGTATGCGTGAGTTCGCAGGCCGGGTGTGGGCTGGGGTGCACCTTTTGCGCTACCGGTAAAATGGGCTTGCGCCGCAACCTGGAAGCGTGGGAAATGGTCGAGCAGGTCCGCACCGTCCGGCACGGCTTGGACAGGGCGCAACGCCAGCGTGTGCATGGTATCGTGTTTCAAGGCATGGGGGAGCCGCTGGCAAATGTCGAAAACGTGATTCGTGCCATTCATGTGCTCTGCGAGCCAAGCGCGCAAGCAATCGACGGCCGAACGATCACCGTCTGCACTGCCGGGTTGCCGTGCGGCATTCGACGCCTGGCCGGCGAGATCCCCAAGATCAGGCTGGGCATCTCAATCGGAAGCGCCCGTCCGGAGGTCCGGCGGGCCCTGATGCCGATCGATCGGATTTACTCCCTGGAGATGGTGCTTGCCGCCGCCGCCGAGCATGCTCGCATCACTGGCCTGGCCCCGATGTGGGCGATAACGCCGCTGGCCGGCGTGAATGATACCGAGGAAGATGCGCATGCGTTGGTTGAGTGCGCCCGGAATTTCCAGCTCAGAACCGGGCTGCGTCCCCAGATACGTATCATTCCATATAATCCAGTCGATACCCCGGATTTGGACAGGTACCGACGGTCGGACGATGAAAGGGAATCGGCCTTTCAACGAATCATGCGCACCGAGGGATTCAGTGCGCACAGACGCTATAGCGGCGGCGCTGACGTCCACGCCGCCTGCGGACAACTCGCGGGGTCGTATCCATAAAGTTTTAAAAATCGGAGTTTTTTGAATTTTGTGGATACGACCCCGCCTATAACTCCACCTCACTTGGACTTTGACCTGGACCGCGACTTGGACTTGGACTGGTCCAAGTCCAAGTCTAAGTCCAAGTCCACGTGGTGGAAATGGCTTGAGTTAGCGCTTAGACCCTTGACCCCTAAAGTTTGCGAACGAAGCGAGCTAAGTCCACCTATGGATATGACGTTGAAACCTTGGCTTCATGAGGAACGGGAACTAGTTGCCGACATGAGGATATTTCAGGTCCATCGGCTGCGTGCCCAGTCGCCGCGCACCGGACAATACTGCAGCATCAGCTTGCTGGAGGCGGGTGATTGGGTCAATGTCGTTGCCCTGACTCCGGAAGAGGATGTGGTGCTGGTTCGTCAGTTTCGACACGGTACCGGCGCTTTCACATTGGAAATTCCCGGAGGGATGATCGACAAGGGTGAGACGCCGGCTCAGGCCGCGATCCGTGAACTCCGTGAGGAGTCGGGATATGTCGGCGATGGGCCGGTGCTGCTCGGCGTGGTAACCCCGAATCCAGCATTTCTCAACAACCACTGCCACACCTATCTCCTCCAGAACTGCCGTAGGGTTGGGGAGCTTCAATTGGATCGCGGGGAGGATTTGGAGGTCTTGACCCGCCCTCTGCACGAGATTCCAAGGATCATTGCCTCCGGCGCCATCGATCATGCCCTCGTGATCTGCGCCTTCTGGTGGCTGACCCAAAGACTGCAAACAAAAAGCAGCCACGAAGAACACGAATGACACGAATCAGTTCTGGGCAAACGCGGGGCACGCGCTTTCGCCATTCCGTTCGTTCTTTTTGGGAATTCCGGCTCCCTTTTCGTGTGGTTCGTGTTATTCGTGGCTGAGTTTTCCCTAGTGTTTGAATTGCAGGCAGAGCCAGGTTTTTCTCGACCTGACAAGCCGCCGCAGGTAAGATATAGGATTTGCACCAAAGGAAAGACACTATCGGGAACCCGCCATGATGCCTAGTGAAAATACCGAGCCTAAAGCCAAGTCCTCCCGCCTTGCCCTCAAAGTTGTCCTGATTTTGGTTTTGTGCGCCGCACTGGCCGGTGCCTATTATGCATGGCATTACTTTGCAGACCAGGAATCGACCGACGACGCCCAAATCGACGGCCATATCGTGCCGATCGCATCGCGCGTGGGGGGCACGGTGCTGGAAGTGAAGGTCGACGACAACCAGTACGTCGAGGCCGGGACGCTCTTGATTAAGATCGATCCCAAGGACTATCAGGTGGCGCTCGCGCGCGAGGAAGCCAACCTTGCCGATGCCAAGGCATCATTGCTGGCAGCGCGCTCGGGTGTTCCCATTACCTCGACCACCACGCAAAGCCAAGTCTCGAACGCCTCGGCAAACCTGGCTCGGGTGCGTGACGGCGCGACGGCAGCGAGCGGGGAAGTGCAAGCGGCGCGCGCACACCTCACCACGGCCCAGGCACGGATGCGCGAGGCAACTGCCAACCGTGTGCGCCTGACACAAGACCTCGACCGCATGAAGAAATTGATCGCCAAGGATGAAGTATCGCAACAACAATACGACACCGCGGTTGCATTGGAAGAGGGCGCCCGCGCCAGCGAAGATGCTGCGAGATCCGCAATCTCGGAGGCGGAGCAGGCGGTGGCCGTGGCTGGGAGCCGTCTGGCACAGGCCAACCAGATGGTCGAGCAGGCTCAGGCGGATGTGCGGTCGGCCGGAACCGGGCCGGAACAGGTGGCGGTCATACAAGCGAGAGCGTTGGCGGCCGAAGCCAAAGTGAAGCTCGCCGAAAGCGCGGTTGAGCAAGCGCGCCTCAATCTGGAATATACGACGATCAGAAGCGCCACGACCGGCGTGGTCAGCAAAAAGAACGTCGAGCCCGGACAGGTTGTGCAGTCCGGCCAACCGCTGCTGGCCTTGGTTCCCCTCGAGGATATCTGGGTAACCGCCAACTTTAAAGAGACGCAATTGCATGCCATGCGCCCTGGTCAGCCGGCCAGAATTACGGTCGACGCCTACGGACGCCAGTTTGCAGGCCACGTGGACAGCATCGCCGCCGCCACCGGCGCGCGATTCAGCCTGCTGCCCCCCGAGAACGCAACCGGAAACTATGTGAAAGTCGTCCAGCGCATCCCGGTAAAAATCATCTTTGAGAAGGGGCAGGACCCGGAGCACCTGCTACGACCCGGCATGTCGGTCGTCCCCACCGTGTTCACGAAATCACCATAGCCCCAATGCTGTTAACGTAAACGATACCCTAAAAAGACAGCCACGAATGCCATGGTGTGGCATACCAGCAATCAAAAGCAAAAACTTAACGCAGAGGCCACAAGAGATCAATGCGGAGGTCGCAGAGCTCGGATGCAAAAATATACCGAAACAAGATTTTCTCTGTGGCCTCTGCATCAGCCTCTGTGGTCTCTGCGTTAAGCTTTTGACTTTCGTGCCTAACTGCACAAATTCACGATTGCCAACGTTCGCTGGGTCTCTTATGATGGCGCGATATCAGTTGGAGTACGTTCGTTAATTATTTAGCAGCCATGGCGCCTCGCGAGAACTTCCTGGCTGAGCTTTAACGAGTGACAACGAGAAGGCGGCAAATATTATGACAACTCTAGGCATCATCGTCGGAAATCGCGGATTCTTTCCCGACCGCCTCTGCGATTCGGGGCGTGGGGAAATCCTGCAGACTCTCAAGAAATCCGGTATCGGCGCGGTCATTCTGCCGAAGGCGGCGACCAAGTTCGGTTCAGTGGAATCGATGGCCGATGCGCAAGAGTGCGCGGACTTATTCAAGCGGCACACCGACAAGATCGACGGCATCCTGGTTACGCTCCCCAATTTCGGCGATGAGCGGGGTGTTGCTAACACGATTCGCTGGTCGGGACTGAACGTCCCTGTGCTGGTGCACGCATTTAATGACGATTCGCAGAACATGACGATTCAGCATCGTCGCGACAGCTTCTTCGGCAAGATGTCGGTGTGCAACAACCTCAGGCAGTACGGCATCCCATATACGCTCACTCGGCTGCATACCGTCAACCCGGACCACCCGAGCTTCTCGCAGGACCTGGCCGATTTCGCCGTTACCTGCCGGGTGGTCAAGGGGCTGCGAAATCTTCGCATCGGCGCTCTCGGCGCACGGCCAACGGCCTTCAACACGGTCCGTTACAGCGAGAAGCTGCTGGAGCAATCCGGCATCAGCGTAGAGACTCTCGATCTGTTTGAGCTCTTCAGTTGGGTCGGCAGGATGCAGGACAACGACGCTCCGGTGCGGGCCAAACTGAAGAAAATCCACCAGTATGTAGGCGCCCAGAACGTACCGCCGGCCGCGCTGCTTAAAATGGCCAAGTTCGGCGTGGCCGTGGATGACTGGATGCAACACACCCGCCTGGGCGCGACCGCGATCCAGTGCTGGACGGCGATGGAGGAGTTCTTCGGCGTGGTTCCGTGCACCCTGATGAGCATGATGAGCAACACGCTCATGTGCAGCGCCTGCGAGACGGACATCATGGGCGCCGTGGCCATGGTTGCCATGGCCCAGGGGAGCGGCAAGCCCAGCGCACTTGTGGATTGGAACAACAATTATGGAGAAGATCCGGACAAAGGCGTGATTTTCCACTGCAGCAACTTGCCCAAGGACATTTTCGTCAACATCGGCGAAAAAAAACCGGTGATGGACTTCCAGGCAATCATAGCCGGCACGGTAGGCAAGGAGAACACCTTCGGCACCGTTGTCGGGCGAGTCAAAGCTTCGCCCTTCACATATCTGCGGGTCGGTACAGACGATGGAGCGGGCAGAATTCGCGCCTACATCGGCCAGGGCGAAGTGACGGATGATCCGCTCGAAACGTTCGGCGGTTACGGCGTCGTGCGCATTCCGAAATTCCAGAAGCTCCTTGCCCACATCTGCGAGAACGGCTTCGAACACCACGTCGCGGTCAATCCAACGAGCATCGCCGCGGGCGTGAAGGAAGCGCTGAGCAAATATCTGGGCTGGGAAGTCTACTGCCACGAATAATGAGGCTGAAGTCTGAGGTCTGAAGTCTGACAGCTCGGCGCGACCGGCGCAAAATAGTCCGTTATGCGCCGCGCAACGAGAATTTTGTTCTCGTTAGAAGCCAGGATCCGGAAGCAAGAAGCCGGAATCTCCGCGTTGTGCGCAAGCACTGCGCCGATCCCTTCTGGCTTCCGGCTTCCATATCCCGCCGTTTTTTAGCGGGATATCAAGGGCGAAGCCCTTGCCTGGTTAGGAACAACTTTGGTTGTGGCCGCCGGCCACGCCAAGTATCTCGGGGTTCTGTTTTATGGCGCATGAACCTTATCCCGCACACATGCTTGCAGCGCGCCTGCATGGGCCATCGGATTTGAGGCTCGAGGAGGTGCCGCATCCCGGGCCACCGGGCCGCGGCCAGGTGCTGCTTCGTGTCCGGGTTACAGGTTTGTGCGGCAGTGATCTGCATTCCTACCTTGACGCGCGCATCGGTGATTCCAGGATTGGGGGTCCGTTCATAATCGGCCACGAGTTCTCGGGCGTGGTTGAGGAGCCCGGGTCGGATGCACTGGACGGAAACTCGACGCCTCTTACTGCCGGCGCCCGGGTTGCGGTGGACCCGGCGCAGCCCTGCGGACGGTGCTCGCTCTGTGCCCAGGGGCATCCCAATCTTTGCAGCCGGCTCCGCTTCTGCGGCAACTATCCGGATGGGGGCAGTTTGTGCGAGTGGTTGCACATGCCGGCGCGCAGCTGTTTCCCGGTGCCGGAGGCGATGAATGACGTGAGTGCGGCGCTGCTGGAGCCGCTCGGGGTAGCCATCCACGCGGTCGACCTTGCGCGCGTCCGCGTCGCCACGAGCGCGGCGATTTTGGGTGCGGGGCCGATCGGCCTGCTGATCCTGCAAGTGGCGAGGCTGGCCGGGGCTGATCCGATTTTTATCAGTGACCGCCTTTCATGGCGACTGGAATTGGCCCGCAAGTACGGCGGCCTTCCCCTCAACTGCGACAAGGAAAACCTGTCCAGGCGGATTCTGGACCAGACCCATGGCCTCGGTGTGGATGTGGCCATCGAGGCTGCATGGGGAGCGGACTCCGTGGCAGAAGCCGCCGAGATCGCACGGCCCGGTGGGCGTGTCGTGCTGGTGGGCATCCCGTCCGACGATCTCCTCACCATGAAGCATTCCACCGCGCGCCGCAAGGGGCTTACCATCGTGATGAGCCGCCGCATGAAGCACATCTATCCACGGGCCCTTCGCCTTGTCGAGCGTGGCCATGTTGACGTGCGCAGCCTCGTCAGCCACCATTTCCCTTTGAAGCGGGCAGCGGAGGCTTTTCAGCTCAACACTGAATATCGGGACAACGTGATCAAGGTCATCATCGACAATGGCCCTTACTAATCAGTTGACAAACAGGCGGACGTTTTATCCAAGCATGAGGAGCTGGACGGAGGTCATGTTCGCTTCGGGTAGCCACCATCGGGGTCGGTATCGGGAGCGCAGTCGCAATCGCAGTCGCAATCGGTTGTGTTGGTCTGTAAAAGCCGATAGCGACAGCGACTGCGATTGCGACCCCGATCCCGATGCCGACCCCGACGGATTTAGTATTCTCCTTTCTTTTCGGTACCGCCAGATGTCAACATATTTATGAACTGATTAGTAACTTGTCACGGTGGAAATCCTATGAGCGCAAGATACGTTATCGGTCTGGACTACGGCACAAATTCGGTGCGTACACTCCTGGTCAATGTCGCCAACGGCCGTGAAGTCGCCACCGCGGTCTGGGGCTACGAGCACGGTGAGGACGGCGTGATTCTGGCCCGGCATCCGAACCTGGCCCGGCAGCACCCCGCCGACTACGCCAAAGGTGCCCAGGTATCCATCAGCAAAACCATTGCACATGCCAGGAAGACCGTGCGCGGCTTCGCGCCTGAGCAGGTTATCGGCATCGGCGTCGACTCAACCGGGAGCACGCCGCTGCCGGTGGATCTCAACGGTCGGCCGCTCGCCTTCCACAAGAAGTTTGCCAACAATCCGGCAGCAATGGCGTGGCTTTGGAAGGATCACACGGGCGTGGCCGAAGCCGCTGAAATTACCGAGCTGGCAAAGCGAATTCGCCCTCACTATCTCGCCAAGTGCGGATCCACTTACAGCAGCGAGTGGTACTTCAGCAAGATCCTCCACTGCCTTCGCACCAGTCCCGAAGTCTTCGACGCCGCTCATAGCTGGATAGAATGCGCCGACTGGGTGCCTGCGATGTTGACCGGCACCGAGGCGCTGGACAAGCTGACCGCCGGCGTTTGTGCTGCCGGTCATAAGGCCATGTACAACCGCGCCTGGGGTGGATATCCCGATGCGGAATTCCTGTCGCAGCTCGATCCGAAGCTGGGCGAATTACGCTCCCGTCTGCCCCGACAGGTGCATGCAATTGACCGCGCCGGCGGCGGCCTGACCGAGGAATGGGCCGAGCGTACTAGGCTGCCGGCGGGTATTCCCGTGGCAGTGGGCGCGTTCGATGCTCACCTCGGAGGCGTCGGCGCCGGCATTGCACCGGGCACGCTGGTCAAAATTATCGGGACCAGCACATGCGACATGATGGTGGTGCCCGTGGGACAGGAACTGGCGGATATTCCCGGTCTGTGCGGGATCGTCGAGGGGAGCATACTGCCAGGATACTATGGTCTCGAAGCGGGACAGTCCGCGGTGGGCGATATCTTTAACTGGTTTGTGAACTATATCAGGCCAGGAGGCCGGAAGGCCGGCTCCCACGAGGAACTCTCGGCAGGGACTGAAAGGCTGGCGCCGGGCGAGTCGGGCCTGCTCGCCCTGGATTGGAATAACGGCAACCGTACCATCCTGGTTGACCAGCGCCTGACGGGCCTGCTGGTTGGGCAAACGCTATACACCACACCAGCCGAAATCTACCGGGCGTTGATCGAGGCGACCGCGTTCGGCGCCCTGACCATCATCAACCGCTTTGAAGAGTACGGCGTCAAAGTGGAGCAGATCGTTAATTGCGGCGGCATTGCGGAGAAGAACCCGCTCGTCATGCAGATCTACGCCGATGTGACCGGCCGGCCCATGAAGATCTCGCGGTCGGCTCAAACGTGCGCGCTCGGCGCGGCCATCGCGGGCGCCGTCGTTGCCGGGGCGCACCCCGATTATGATGCGGCACAGAAAGCGATGACCGGCCTCAAGCCTCGGGTCTTCAAGCCAAACCCAAAGGCGCACGCGACCTACCGCGAGCTCTATGCCCTTTATCGCAAATTGCACGATGCCTTCGGCACCAAGGACTGGAGCGGCAACCTTCACGACATCATGAAGCGACTCATCGAAATTCGTAACCGAGAAAGGTGAAACCATGATATCTGGAATAGCAATGCTCCAATCAAATCAACCGCCAAGACACCAAGACTCCAAGACACCAAAACCTTTAATATTTAATTTGTTGGCGTCTTAGAGTCTTGGTGTCTTGGCGGTTGTTTTTGATTTATGTATTTTAGGGTTTATAAAAAAATGCTGGAATCACTCAAAGTGCGGGTTTGTGAAGCGAATCTCAGGCTAGTCCATGAAGGGTTGATGGTGCAGACGTTTGGCAATGCCAGCGCTATCGACCGTGGGAGCGGCCATGTCGTGATCAAGCCTTCGGGTGTTCCCTATGACGACATGAAGCCTGAGCACATGGTGGTGGTTTCGCTCAGGACCGGCAAAGTTGTGGAAGGGAAACTCAATCCCAGCTCCGATACGCCTACGCACCTCGTACTGTATCGCGCGTTCAACCATGTCGGCGGCATTGTGCACACGCACAGCCTCCATGCGACCGCCTGGGCACAGGCGCGCCGCCGGATTCCCGCGCTCGGCACGACCCATGCTGATTACTGGCACGGTCCTGTCCCTTGCACGCGCCTCATGAAGGCCAAGGAAATCCGTTCGGATTACGAAGCTAACACCGGCCGCGTAATCGTGGAGTGCTTTGCCCGATTGGATCCGCTGGCCTTTCCCGCCGTGCTGGTTGCCGGCCACGGCCCGTTCACCTGGGGCGACTCGATCGAGCACGCCGTCGGCCACGCCATCATCCTGGAGCATATCGCCCTGCTGGCAACCGAGACACTGCGTATCCGGCCAGCGATCAAGCCGATGCAGCGCGCGCTGCTCGACAAGCATTTTCTCCGGAAGCATGGCCGCGACGCCTACTACGGCCAAAAAAAATCATCGCATACAACTGTCACGTCAAGCCAACATGACAAATAACCCAGCCATCCAATAGAGCCAAACCATGAAAAAGCCACTGATCTGGATTATCGCCGGCGCCATCTGCGTCATCTGTTTTATCGGCTGTACCTCGACGCCTCAACCTCAGTCTCAGCCCACGGGCAATATCAGCAAAGAGTCTTTCGGCACAAAGGAGGGTACCCAGGTGGATCTCTATACGCTGCGCAACGCAAAGGGTCTTGAGGCTAAAATCACCAATTACGGCGGGATCGTAGTTTCACTGAAGGTTCCCGATCGCAACGGCCAATTCGGCGATGTCGTCCTTGGATTCGATACGCTGGATGGTTATCTCAGCCCCGAATATGCCAAAAGCAATCCTTATTTCGGTGCTTTGATTGGACGCTACGGAAACCGCATCGGCAAGGCCAGGTTTGCGCTGGCAGGCAAGGAGTACAAGCTGGCAGCCAACAACGGGGCCAATCACCTGCATGGCGGCGTCCAAGGATATGACAAGGTCTTATGGGAGGCCCGGCCATTGCAAGGGGATCAGCCGGCGTTGGAGCTGCACTACCTGAGCAAGGACGGCGAAGAGGGCTATCCCGGCAACCTCAACGTCACGGCAGTCTACACCCTTACCGGCGACAATGGACTGAAGGTCGAGTTCACCGCGACGACCGATAAGGAGACGGTGGTGAACCTCACGCACCACTCCTACTTCAATCTCGCCGGGAAGGGGGACATCCTCGGCCATGAACTGATGATCGATGCCGATAAGACTACTCCCGTGGACAGCGGTCTCATCCCGACCGGCGAGCTGCGTCCGGTGAAGGGCACACCGTTTGACTTCAGTTCCCCTACGGCGATCGGCGCCCGCATCAGCCAGGACGATGAGCAGCTCAAGTTCGGAAAGGGCTACGACCATAACTGGATCATCAACAAGCCTGCGGGGGAAGTCGGTCTCATGGCACGCGTCTATGAACCGAGCAGCGGCCGCGTGCTGGAAGTGCTCTCCACCGAGCCGGGCCTGCAATTCTATTCCGGCAACTTCCTCGATGGGACACTTAAGGGTAAGGGCGGCTGGGTTTACCAGTTCCGCAACGGCTTCTGCATGGAGCCACAGCATTACCCGGATTCGCCGAACAAGCCGGGATTCCCGCCGGTAGTACTGAAGCCAGGCGAGACCTACAAGAACACCATCATCTACCGATTCAGTACCAAATAAGGGGGGTGGGGCCTGGAAAATTTACTTTTGTCCTCGAGGACCGCGGATCAGCGCAAGGGCAGGAACAAAAGTAAATTTTCCAGGCCCCGAATTTTCAAGGATCAGTTCTTTGATTTGCGTGCCAGCATGGCCTCGACTTCGAGCTCAAAGGTATGCTGCGGATCGAAGCCCCAGAACGTCGGCATGAAGAGCGCGCGGCCTTCCCTGTCGATGAGGAAATTGATTGGTGCCCTGTCGACCTTATAGACGTCGAGCGCCCACTCCTGGTAAGGCGCGCGCAGGGAGACGAAGCCGTAGCGACCCATCAAAACGGCTGCGATGGCATCCTCCTCGGGATTCACGTTGATGGTGACGACGGTGAGGCCCTGCGGTCCGTACTTGTCGAGCATCTTTTGAAGGCGAGGAAGGTCGTCTCGGCAGTTGACATCGCCGGGATGCCAGTAGGTAAGCAGTACCACCCGGCCGCGATATCCCGAAAGCCGAACCCGTTTCCCATCGCGATAGCCCGGGAGATTGAAATCCTTTAACATGCGAGCCTTCTTGAGCCTGGCAACCCAGACCTCTTCCTCAACCTGTGCAGGCGTTTTCTTCAGCTTCGCGGCATATCCGGCGAGAGCCGGCTTGAGTGCATCGCTGGGTTGCGCGGCCATGGCGTTCGTGAGGATCTGGCAGGCTCGGGCGGTGTTGCCGGCCATGTCCGCCGCCTCCGCCTGGAGAAGAGCCTGTGGGTCCGGAGAAATCAGGTAAGGCAGCTCCGCCTTATTGAGCATGTCCGCGGCCTCTTTGTAGGACTTGCGATCCATCAATGTGCGGGCGATAACCATGGACTGCTCATATTTCGCCATTTCTTGCCAGTCTCTTCCGGCTTCACTCCCCGCGGGAATGATCGTGGTCATTTCTTGGGCTAGGCCGAGTGCCCTGGGCGGGTCCGTCCTATGGTATGCATCAAAGAGGAACCGCATGTACCACTCGGTAACTTCGTATTCAATGGGTGAGTACAGGCTCTTGAGACGTTCCAGCATCCCGATCCTCACGGCCAAGTCTCCCTCAAATGATGACATCCTGGAGAGAAGATCGGCCCCCGATGCATGCCTGGGGAACTGCATGATAAATCCGTCGGTGAGCTTGCTGCAAAGTGGCAGATCGATCTCAATCACCTGCCGTGCATATTCGGCGAGCATTTCCAGGTCATCCGGCTGGAGTTCGTGAGCTTTGCGGAAGGCCTCTCGCGCGCCCGCGATGTCGCCACGGTAAATCAGTGTTGAAGCCAAGGACTGATAACCCTTGGCGAAACCGGCATCAAGAGCGACGGCTTTCCGGAAATATCGTTCTGCCGCCTCCTGAGTTTGGGAATTGTCGAGCAGGCCTAGTGCCCATTGATAGACGGCGCTTTTTGGGGCAAGTGCGGCCTTGGCCGTGTACAGCGCGCTGACGGCGCGCAAAGTAGTCTCGCCTGCTAAAATACGTTGCCAAGACGCTGGGTCGCTACGATTTGCCATGGCCTTGGCGGTGGTAACCAGTTGCGTCAAGGCGTCGACATAATCCGGGTCGAGCTCGAGGGCTTTGCGAAATGACTGGAGTGCGCCAGTGGTATACCCGATTTTCAGTGCAGCACGGCCCTTATCAAATTCAGTCTTTGCGTCGGGATGCGGCAGGTATTGGCTCGCACCGGACCCTGCGATCGTGATGCAACACATTACGATGAAAAGCAGGCATTGACGGCGTTTCATAAAAGCCCTCCTCACCAAAACCAGGAAACCTGCGCTGTACGTACACAAACGCCAATTACCAATCACCTCACAAATAGGTGGACGTTGGATCCAAAAATGACGAGCTGGACAGAGGTCATGTTCACTTCGCATAGCGACCATCGGTATCGGTATCGGGGTCGCAGTCGCAATCGGTTGTGTGGGTCTGCAAAAGCCGATAGCGACTGCGATTGCGACCCCGATACCGATACCGACCGATATGGTGTTCTCCTTTCTCTTTGATACCTCCAAATGTCAACCTACTGATGAACCCGGCAAGCCGATCATTTAATCCGCAGCATGACCACCCCATGGGAAGGGACTTCAGCCGAATACTCGGTGGGCGCGGTTACGTCCGTGTGCGCCCAGAGGTCGCGCACCTTGGGTTTGTTCTTGATTCCCAATTCCGTCCAGCGGACGCTCATCTTGGCTGTCGCCGCGCTTCGGTTGAACAGGGCGATCGCAACGCCGTCGGCGAGAGGCTTTTTCCAGATTTCGAGCTCGCCATCCTGCTTGGCGCGGACACCCTGTTTGCCCAGCTTGTCCTGATCGATCGCGACCACCTCTTTATTTGTCAGGATATTGATCGTCTCCGTGGTCATCGAGCGAAGATCATTGCCGGCAAGCAGTGGCGCGGCCAGCATGCACCAGAGGCTCATGTGCGTGCGGTATTCGGTCGCGCTCATGCCGCCGTTGCCGATCTCCAGCATGTCGGGGTCATTCCAGTGACCGGGCCCGGCATAGATTTCCCGGCCGTTTTGTTGGACAAAACCGATGTTCGACATGAAGTTCCAGCCGTCACGGATGTCATCCGTGGTGCGCCACAGGTTGCCGCCGGCGTCGGC
>Ga0187878_1001230_pt1 | contig 25736 bp, 23 predicted proteins | sample June2016WEW_17_1_FD_132979 | JGI IMG/M metagenome (GOLD analysis project Ga0187878, IMG submission 132979) | Peatland microbial communities from SPRUCE experiment site at the Marcell Experimental Forest, Minnesota, USA - June2016WEW_17_150 | ecosystem: Environmental > Terrestrial > Soil >...
GATCACTTGGCACCCAACTATGATGGGAGCGTAGGCTGGCTGGAAGAGAACCGCCCCGACCTCTACGAAAGATACCGGAAAGCATTGTTTGAGTTGTACGAATAACCCCCTGACGTAAACGTAGTCCGAATCATGTCTAGGGGAAGCATGAACATATTTCTGTGGTGGCGGACCGCGTCTCGCAAAGCCGTTGATGCGGTTCTATTTGCGTCTGTTTCTCCTTATCGTTTGATGTGATTGGTTTCTCCTTATCGTTTGATGTGATTGGCACTTGTCACATATCTTGTAAGTCGTCTTTCCACTTCTTGGACGCACGAAGTGATGATTGCCTCTTCCGCAATTCAACTTCTTACGATAAGCTCCCCAATTCCGCACCATGACTACCACTCACAAGGCTTGATTACGACTGTTCTCCTGTTGCGCATATAAAGTCAGAAGCCCAAATCCGGACGCCCGCACCAAGGGACCCACCCCCCAGAAGAAAATACGACTCCAACTCCTCTCGTGATCCTGACGCCTCACCGTTGACTCTAGATAGGCTTAGAAACGTCAGTCACTTACGGCCGTTCAGGAGAAGACTAGCATGCGATATCGTGCATTTGGCAGAACAGGCTGGAAGGTTAGCGAGATCGGATATGGCATGTGGGGAATGGCCGGATGGACTGGGTCAGATGACAAAGAATCTGAGCGTTCGCTTGATCTAGCCGTGGAACTTGGCTGCAATTTCTTTGATACGGCTTGGGCTTATGGAAGTGGAAAGAGTGAACGACTATTGGGAGATCTAGTAAGAAGGCACGCTGAGAAAAGGCTCTATATTGCGACCAAGATCCCACCGAAGAACTTCATTTGGCCTTCCAAACGGGGATTTACCTTGGACGAGTGTTTTCCGCCTGACCACATCATCAAGTACACGGAGATGAGTTTGAAGAACCTTGGAGTTGAAACAATAGACCTCATGCAGTTTCATGTCTGGGAAGACAGTTGGGCGACTGACGAGCGCTGGAGAAAGACGATGGAGGATCTGGAAAAAGCTGGAAAGATCCGGGCTGTCGGAATCAGTCTGAATCGCTGGGAACCCAACAACAGCCTGGAAACCCTCAAAACCGGACAAATAGATGCTGTGCAGGTCATCTACAACATCTTCGATCAGGCACCAGAAGATCACCTCTTCCCGCTGTGCAAGAAGCTGAACGTCGGGGTCATAGCCAGAGTACCCTTCGACGAAGGAACATTAACTGGGAATTTAACCAGAGACACGGTCTTTCCAAAGGATGATTGGCGAGGTACCTACTTTGTGCCTGAGAACCTGACGGCCAGCGTTGAACGTGCGAATAGATTGAAACCGCTTGTCCCCAAAGGGATGGCGTTCACGGATATGGCGTCGCGTTTTATTCTCTCTAACGACATCGTCAGCACGACCATTCCTGGAATGAGAAAGGAAACGCATGTCCACGCAAATATCGATACGAGCGATGGCACAAAACTTCCTCAAGAGCTATTAAATGAACTTAAGAAGCACCGATGGGATCGAACACCCACCGTATGGTCACAATAGCCACAATGCAATTCAGGAATCATGCGAAAAAAACAAACCTGAAACAAAGCAAGTGTTGCGATTGGTACCGTAAGCGGTCCCAACGCGACTTGGCCGCTACCGTAAGAAGACAAGACGGATCCTCATTAGATGTTTCTCCAACTGCCGTGGCGAAAGGACGGGCCGCTCTCGGAGTCATGTTATGCTACATCTTCCTTTAGATTCTAAGGCCTCTAGGTCCATCATGTCGTATGGTCTAAACGTGCTTCTGTTTGACGCGTTCTTGCGCAGGTAGTGTATCGTGCTCTTTCCGATTCCAAGCCTCCGAGCCTCCGATTGAGAGAGGCTGAGGATTCGTCTCCGAAGCTCTAGGTCATCTGTTCTCTTCTTGTCAGATGCTCGAAATCGAGCATTTGTCTGCCGAAAAGGACGCTGGATACAAAACCGAGGCTTCGCCACGTTTCATTGCTTTTGCGAGGGCTAGGCTACGATTAGGCTAAGAAGCGAAAGTCGAGTCCGGGCTCAAAACACGACTTACATGCCCAAAGGATTCAAAGAAAATACCTGATGCTATCGAAGGCAAATATCCTGGAAGACAACTTGCTCTTGCCAAGCCTATAGGTCAAGAAGGAGTCTCACAAGCTACTGCAAGGAGCATAGTCAAAGAGGCTGCTGCTTACCCTGGAGAGTCTATAGCGAGGTCATTCGAAGAGTAGTTGAGGCTGCTCCTGAACCACGTCTTTCACCTGAACATGTTGAGATAGTCAGGATGGGAGGCCAGAGTCAGGTAAGTTTGACTAAGTTTGATCCAAGGATCAAACCAGGTCAAAGGATCGATCTTCACACTAAGTTCGCTGAAGTCAAGGTTGTCTCTATAGAAAAGAAGATACATTAGAGGGCAAGGATGCAGTTTGCCTTAAGTTTGGTCAGATAGTCAAACCAAAGTCTCTACAATGGGCCTTGTTCCTTGTAGGAGACGCTACAGACGAGATCATAGCATCCTTTCCACCATCGATCATGAATAGACCTACTGAAGGCATGATCATCGTAGCTCAAGGGTTACTAGGTGAGAACGAGGAGTTCCTAGTCTACAGGTGGACTCTACCTGCTGACACTAAACCAGGTGCTAGTAGCAGTGAAACACCACTACAGAGCTTCTTCACCCCTAGTGCTACCCCTTCAACTACCACTACCCCTAGTGCTACACCACTCACTACAGTCACTACACCATCCACTACTACTACATCTAGTCCTTTGTCACCAGTGACAGCTACAGTGACAGCACCTGCTAGCACTGCTATACCCACTACTCTGATGTGTGATCAGTGTAGTGCAGGGCCCTTTGATACTCAGCTAGCATTGACAGGTCACAAGGTTACTGCTCACGCTAAGAAGACAGTCAAGAGACTAAAGAAACCAGGCGTATCAGCCTATACTCCTGTAGTAAAACAGCCAGTAGCTAGTCAAACGACAGCTCCAACAACCCCTACTGTCACCCCAACTACACTTACTACTACAGATTCTAGAGAAACGACAGCTAAACTAGAGGTGACAGCTACTGACAAGCCAAATCAACCAACTCCAGCACCTGTAATTGAACCTGATTCCAGGCCCATCAGCTTGGTAGCAGGGGCTGATCAGACTGTCCTACCTGAACAAAAGGTAGTTTCACCTGAACAAACTGTAGTTCAGGCTGATCAGAGACTAGTTCAGCCTACACAAGGGGCTAGCAATACCTTGATCACTGCTAGTCAGAGTCAGTCACCTGTCACTACCGTAGTTCAGCCACCTGTCACCACTGTCCCTGGGACACCTAAGGAAGAGCTGAAGGCTGTCGATGGTGCTAGTTTAGCTTCAGTCAAGTACACCAAGCTGTCAGGGCTGATAGCTAAGTCACTTCAGGACTTCAAGCTCCAGTTCGAGGCTTCCTTCCCCAAGGATGACATGGCCAAGGCGATAGAAGCAGCTCATTGTAGCATAGTAGACAACAAGGTAGTGTTTACTGGAGGGTAAACGAGGACAGTAAACAAGGAGGGTAAACAATGAACTTTGGCAAGGTTGGGGAGCAGGTCAAGGTCCTCCGAATCGGAACTCAAAATGCGACGATCGAATTGGACGATAAGGCATTTTGAAAGACAAATCGACCAATGCGTCTCAAAACGTGACGATACGCTTCCACGAGAGTATCGATGGATATCCATCCTTACTCCTGCATATTACACCTGCATTGACTAGGATCAACTTCAGGTACTGCATTGATGTGTGATCAGCGTACTGGAGGACCCTTTGAGAACTTACTTAAGCTCACACGTGGCGCGAACAATCCTATTCTTCTTCAAACAGCATCAAACAATGGCGAGCAGCCTCAACTAGAACAGAACATCTCCGATCTGGGGCACATCAAACAGCATCAAACTGTCGCGCAGGTCAGTCGACATCAAACATTATCAAACAGGGTCGCGCAATCTTCTCAGAAGGCCCCCGTACTTGGAAGTGTCCGTCGACCCCAAGATATTGGAGAAATCCAAGCTCACGCCAAGACAGAAGGACATCCTGAACAGAATAGATATCCTAAAGGAACAGTTGACAGAGGTCGCCAAGCACTATGGTGTGACGAAGGGCACTATGAGCAAGTGCCACAGCACCGCCTTGAAACGGTACAACGAGTTCGCAAGCTTGGTCAAAACGCTCGTGGCAGACGAAGCGGAGAAGCTCCGCGCAAAACTCGAACAACACGATTCACAATTGGCTTCCATCTATCATATCTTGGAAGACCATGCGAACATCTTTTCAGGCTTGACGCTCGTGACGGATCAAATCGGTCCTTTTCGAGCGAAGAATTGTGTGCACAACGTTAGCGGCAAATGTAACAAGTGGTCCTCGTTATTAGTCGGTCCTAGAATCTGTGGAATCTGCGTGGACTTTGTAGACAAATCGGAAATCGCAGACTTCATTGATGATGGCAGATATTGAGATCTGAAAATGCGGACCCTACCGAGCTGCCCAACCGCGCCCGGTTGCCGCATCAGGAGTCGCTTGCTGTGAATTGTATGCGCAAGAGCACCAAGTGACCACACAACGAATCACACTCCAGGAGAAGGTTCGAGCCAAGACGGCGGCCAGTTAGGGATCTCTTCGGGGGGCGCACCATGGGAGCCACACGCACGAAGAAGATTGTTGAATCAACAACTAGAAATCACAGCATAGTCTCTTGAGAATGGGGGACGATCATGATGCCAACCACAAGCGGACTTGAGTTTGGAATACACGCGCCACCGGAAGGCAAAGATTTCGACACCATGAAGAGACTCTGCCAAACAGCGGAGAGACTGAATTACGACCTCTTCACTGTCACAGATCATTTCATGAATATGGGCAACCCGGCAGGTTCGCAGAATCATCCGTTGGAAAGTTGGTCGACCTTGGCTGGATTGGCTGCGGTGACGAGTCGCATCAAGCTTGGTCCGCTGGTAAGTTGCGTCAACTACAGGCACCCCACGGTGCTCGCGAAAATGGCCACTACGGTTGACATAATCTCCGGAGGACGCCTGCTCTTCGGCATAGGAGCCGGCTGGCATGAAGCGGAGTTCGACGGATACCTTGGCAGGTTTCCCTCTGCAAGGGCTAGGCTTGACGGTCTTGAGGATGCAATTCAGATCTGCCGAAGTATGTTCACGAATGAACATACCACTTTCAAGGGCAAGCTCTACTCTGCGACCAATACGTTGAATTCCCCTGAGCCGACCCAGAAATCCATACCGATACTCGTGGGCGGCTCCGGAGAGAAACGCACCCTCAAAATCGCAGCCAAATATGCGGACATCAGCCATCTCTTCGCAACCTCAACCGACGAGCTCAAACACAAAATCGACGTCTTGAAGTCACATAGCAACCGTGTCGGGAGGAAAGCAGAAATCAGAATCGCAACCGGGCATAGCCCAATAATCGATCCGTCACCCAGCAATATCAAAGCCCAGGCAGAACGTCTAGCAAACATACGATTTCGAGGACAACTATCACTGTCGGACGTAGAAAGAATGGTCAGCAAAACCGCAGGACCACAGAACATTATCGCCTTGATGAAAGACTACAGACGACTAGGGATATCCCTGGTGACTTTGAACATCTCAGATACTGAGGAGATGAAATCCTTCAAGGATCAGGTCATCTCCAAGCTACGTGAATGACGACGCCTCATCGCGGATCAGAACATTAGATGAACTGTACGCGGGACGAGGCTAGATACACAAGAGGAATTGTCCGTCTCGCTAGTGCTTTCTCTTTTCTTCTGAGTAGGCTAGGTAAGGATAGTACGGAGCCTTGAGGTTCATCTTCCAGAACTCTGCAAAGATTTCGCCGAAGTGGTAGATGGCTTCTATTGGTAGTTGGTAGAGCACTTGCTCGAGCTCAAAGCTTTCCTCGCTTCCATCCCGAGTGATCCTCTTTATGGGTCTTCTTAGATCATCTTTAGTGATTCGCGCGAACAATTTGTCTGTCTTGGCATCCACTTCTGCGATATACTTCTTGATGTCCTCTAGGTTCCTGAACTCCTCGAACCTGCGGGTAGTGCTGTTCCCTAACCCGGGCAGTCTATAATGCAGCCAGGTGTCCTCGTTCATCACCGTATGAAGTAGAACATCCTTTATGCTCTCAAAGCTAAGCCCGCGGCTCATAGTGAACTGTTCGATAGGTAGACGCTCAAGCTCTTCGATTAGTCTCCCGCGGGCCCTTTTGAAGTAGTCGAATAACTCCTTGTAACTCAGCAAACCAGACATAGCCCAAGTACTCAACGGTACTCCAATTTGATGCTTTTTCTTGCAATGGCCGCTACCTATTACTTCTCGGGTGGAAATCTCTTGGTGCCTGCACTCGTCCACGGGGCATACGACGCAACCGGGTTTTTAGGTATGGCAACCTCACCAGGATTGGGTGCCACGCTCAGAGGTCTCATGATACTGGCAGGGCTGATTGTTGCACTCGCTCTTTTCATGAATAGGAAGAGAAGAAGGCTGGGTCCTGAGCCCTCAGCAAAGATGGCGTCTGTCCGTTTGCCAGTAGTGGACTAGAAGTTCGCAGTTCTCTCTTGAAGCTGAACCCACCATCTTGGTCCGACAGCGCGATTGGTGCATCGGCGAACTCACTGGGTTGAATTAGCAGGTTTTCCTGATGCTAGGGCTCGGTGATCTTTATCGCTTGGACGGGGCATTGGACTTCACATGCCCTGCAGAATATGCAATCCTTCTCATTTATCGGATCTGATTTGTCGGTACGGTACTTGTCGTGGAGTTCTTTGCTTAGCGGCCAGAGGTCATTGCCAGTACCCTTCACGCCTGGTTTCAGGCGCCATTGAAAGACATCCACAGGGCAAACGTCCATGCAAACGCCATCGGCTACGCATGTTTCCCAGTCCACAGCGACTTGTGTTCCATGTATTCCCAACCTAGTGGGATAGGGCTTCCCTTCGGCGTCGAGTCGTTGCTTCCCCTCGGCCCGTACCTTGTGGCCTTCATGTTCACCTGTGACTGGGTATTCTTCGGGTTTATTGAGGAAATCGCCGTCTATAGGCTTCGGCTTATAGTCGACCTGCCTAACCAAAACAGGTTCTCCTACTGCAATCACTGTAACTTGAAGCTAAAACTGTAGCGCTTGGAATGCTCACGCTCGAACCCCACAAAGTTGTGCGCTAACTTGGTGCGCTGTCGGGGTTGAAACGGCCCCCTCCTGCCTCTCATTGACCTGCAGACATCTCTTAACATCCTCCACGCCCCAACGGGAAACACACCGCGCAGGAATGCACGAGGCAGCGATGGGAGTCTTAGCACCGACGGACGCGCCGCAGTCACAAAATGTATGAGAAGGGCGCCTTTCAGGTGCAGATACGGTGTCCAGGGATAGAGGTGTTCCTTCGATGAACAGCGAATTCGAGTTGGGCGAGAGTTATGCGCGAAAACTCGACTTGGAAGATACTCTTGCAAGGTTCCGCGAGAGTTTCTACTTACCAAATCAGACTATCTACATGGATGGCAATTCTCTAGGCCTCATGTGCAAGGACTCTTGGAGCTCAGTTCTGCGAGTCTTAGACGAGTGGGCGACGTTAGGGGTAAGAGGATGGCTTGAAGCAAAGCGACCGTGGTTCTATTTTTCCGAGCAACTTGGCGCAATGTGCGCAAGCCTCGTAGGTGCCGCCCCTGACGAAGTTGTCGTTTCGGGAACAACCACAGTCAACATTCACCAACTAGTGAACACATTCTATCGACCTAGCGGAGAACGTAAGAGAATTATCGCGGACGAACTTGATTTCCCCTCCGACATCTATGCTCTTAGAAGCATCATGAAACTCAGAGGGACAAATCCTGACACGGATCTGATTCTTGCTCCAAGTGCAGATGGTCGCTTGCTCGATGAGAATAAGTTAGTCCAATTGATGGATGATAGAGTAGCCCTAGTTTTTCTTCCCTCGGTCCTCTACAGGAGCGGACAGCTCCTTGACATTCGACATCTCACAAGAGAGGCACATAGACGAAACATCTTGATAGGATTCGATTGCTGCCACTCGGTCGGGTCCGTCCCTCACCACTTCGACGAGTGGGGAGTGGACTTCGCGCTTTGGTGCAGTTACAAGTACTTGAATGGCGGTCCAGGAAGCACCGCATTCCTTTATGTCAACAAGGAACACTTCGATCGCGAGCCCGCTCTTGTCGGATGGTTCGGCTACGTCAAGGAAAAACAATTCGACATGTCCCTGGAATTCGAGCACTCGAGAAATGCGGGAGGATGGCAGATATCCTCTCCTGCGATACTGAGCTCGGCGCCACTAGAAGGCTCCTTGAAAGTGACTTTGGACGCAGGAATAGAAGCTATCAGAGAGAAGTCGCTCAGGATGACATCATATCTGATGTATCTAGTCGATCACCTTCTTTCCCGAAGGCCCTATGAGTTCTCGATTGGCACACCAAGAGAAGATGAGCGGAGAGGGGGCCACGTCGCGATTGAACATGACGAGGGACTGCGCATAGGCGAAGCTCTACGTTCTCGAGGCGTCACTCCAGATTTTCGGCCACCGAATATTCTGCGGATTGCTCCTATACCGCTCTACAACACTTACCATGAGGTATGGCAGGTGACGCAACACCTCAAGGATATCATTGACAAGAGAGAATACGAGAGATTTTCGAAGGAAAGAAAGGCGATATCATAGAGTCAGCGCATAACCTGCCGAATCATATCTTGGCGCGACGTGGACCCACGATACGACGCAATTCTTCCCAAGTCGTCTGTTCTCGGTCGGCGATATCGAGAACCAACCGACTGGCCTCAGTAATCAGTGTTGACGAGCTGGTTGCCCTGTACGCTTCTTGGAGCGTCTGCGCCGCACGTTGCCACTGATCCCCGATCGCCCGAAACTCCTCGCTCATATGGCCGAGTCTTTCGTCGTCGGTAAAGGCTGCAGCTTCCTTGAGAAACCGTCCGTACATGTAGCGAAAGATTCCTCCACCGGAACCACCTTTTGCATCGATAAAGACGAAGACGTTGAAGCAGCCGTAGCGAAGCTCGTCTTCGCTCATGATTGTCGGCCACTTGACTATTCAAGCCGTGTCCTTAGCTGCCATTCCCGCTCGATGATCTGCTTGATCTTGTCATGGTATTTCTCAGGGGTTGCCTTGTAGAGTAGGCAGGCGATCTCGTTCAATCGACCGCTGTTGCGCTTGGGGTTCCGTTGATAGCTTACCCTGTAACAATTCGGTTGGTGGTCGAATACGGCGTTGGTGTTATGACGGCTGCGCTACGGGCCGACATGAACGAAACGAAATTCCTTCTTGTAATAGAATTCGTAGATCGCAATTTCGCTGACTATCCCAATACCACTTGACAGCAATGCAGAAACCGTCGGAGTCGTAAACGCATAAGTTGCAATATAGGAAAACTCCGCGATGGCAAAGGCAAAAACCGAGACTAACAACACCGGAAACCAAAACGGAGGCTCTGGAAAGCTCGCCGGTTCTTCATGGACATACATGTAAATTAGTGCTGACACAGACAAAAGTATGCCAGCGATCATGAGAACAGAACCAGCAACTGCATCATCTAACTCAAACGTTATGATTAAGCCATTTACTGCAAATAGTAGAGTCGCCTCTGCGAATATGGATTTGAGATGGTGTTGTGTAACGAGCCAAGCAAGTATTGCATTTGCGTCTGTGTGTGCTTGAACTCCCGCCGTCCTCCTCACTTGAAAGGAAAGGTCGCGATTGATCAAGTTAGCCCAGATATATGTAACCAAGAAGAAAACTGTGGGAGCTAGTATTGAAATCATGACACCTAGCGTAATCGACAAGAAACCTCAATGATGCCTTGTACGTTCATTGGCTTCTTTTGCTTTTGCATACAGGAGCGCTCAAGGCCTAGGAGAAGTGCGGCAAAGCCTTCGGGATGGCCTAGCTCGATGCTTTCCGCTTCCACTTGCCGCTTCGGATGACGCTGATCAAAATCTCACGAAGGCGTAGGCAATGCCCTCGTAAAGCGGGGCCGTGTATACGGAATCTTTTTACAATGCCGTTACCGTAACCTAGCCTAAGTGTTGGTGGGCCGGGTGGGATTTGCACCCACGATCCCAGACTTAGCATGTCTGTGTCATATCTGGGCTTGGCTACCGGCCCGTCATCATCAGTAGAGTCGTGAGGTCAGCCTGTCCGTCACGCGCCGGGCCTGTCCGCTGAGACCGGGGAGGTTGGTACGCGAAACGGCGCTAGCGATCATCATCCCTCACGACTCATCTCCTATTGCTTGTGGACCCGGTACATCTTCACTCCATCGTTTCGCAACTGTTCCACGAACTCAACCTTGTTCTCTTGCGCGATTATCTTTCTTGCTCTCTTCGCTAAATTGTAGCTTCGATGATACGCCGGCGAGTCATCTCGTGCTGACAAGTTATGCCCGTACAAACTTTCTTGAATATCAGGCAGAGTGTGTTGGAAGTCCGGTTGTTTCAATATGAACTCCTTCACTTGCGCCATTGTTGGGCCCTCCCTTCGCTTAGGTTTACCCGATGTAGAGGCTCGACCACGCGGTTCCTTGTTACGCACAACATACACAGTGAGTTTCTTGCCCTCTCTAACTACCCTCGCATCATACTCCCCAACCCGCAGTTTCTTGGCATGTTCAAGTCTCAGGATTGCGGTTTTTAATGTTCCATAATTTGTTTCAATTGCTTGAGCGTATCCGGGCCGAACGGATTCACAAACCGATTTCCAGTCAGTTCCTCTAGAACGCGGTGGTGGAAGCGCATCCATCTTTATCTGTTTGCCAATTAGGGTTACCATCGCTGAGTCGCTTCAAACTACGCTTGTGGTGCGCTATAAGGGTTATCTCGTGGCTTACCATTTGCGACAAGAAATGGGACGTTTTAGCTAACAGATCGTTATATTTCACAGGAATAACAATAGCGAAATTGTGGCTAAAATTGCCCGATGAGGGAAGAGCATGAGCGCCCTCAGTCTTGGGGGTGCTCTAGGAACAGCCCACATGGGTGGTTGGTGGAGCACCCAACTTGAAAACGTAATGATCGATAGTTGTTGAACTGGTAGATGTGTCGCATCGAACCGGTGACGCAATGGTGGGTCCTTAAAGGCACAAACCCTTTCAGTGGTTGGAGATCCAAGTGCAGGCGAACCCTCGCACGACATTCTACGGTGTCTACTTAAGACCCAACTCGACCCAAGTCGTGCCGTCGGAAAGGTCTCTTCGATGGAACCCGAGTTCATCACATATTCTGAGCATAGCCTTATTGTCGGTTAGCACTAGCCCGTAGATCTTCTCAAGCCCCTTCTCCTGACCGATCCCGATGACCATGTCCACAAGCTTGTATCCCAATCCCTTGCGCTGATATTCATCGTGTACGACGACTGCGAATTCGCCTTTCTTGAAATCTGATTCAATCACAAGTCTCCCGATACCGATTATTCTTCTCCTCTCGCCCTGCCTCACTTCTGCTACAATGGCCATCTCGCGATCATAGTCAATATTGCAGTATCTGATCAGCATTTCATGGCCTATGTTCTTTATGACTTGGAAGAATCTCCCTCTCAGCGTTTCTTCAGTGAGTGTTGAGAGCATCTCATACTCCAGAGGCTCGTCTTCAGGTCTTATCGGCCTGAGGAGAACTTCCGCACCATCCGACATCTTCCAAGGGGTCACATACCTTGTCGGGTATGGCGTAATCACCAAGTGCGAATAGGGCGACATACGTGCAAGTGCGGTCTTATCGATCGTTAATCTAGCGTCAAGAGCGTATGCTTTTCCTTCAGATATTGCGAGAGGGTTCACGTCAATTTCAGCAATCTCAGGAAAATCCACAATCAGGTTTGAGAACCTGACAATGATCTCTTCCAGTTGTCTCATGTCAGCCGGAGTTTTTCCTCTGAAGCCCTGGAGCATCGTGTATACTTTCGTATCTTCTATCAGTCTTCTTGCCAACGTTTGATTGAGAGGCGGCAAGCCGATTGAGAAATCCCTGAACACTTCGGCGCCTGTGCCTCCCATGCCAAAGAGTATCACTGCGCCAAAGTCGCGGTCTTTTCTTGCACCGAGAATGATCTCGTAGTCGATCTTCTCGATCATCTTCTGGACGGTTACGCCGGATATCTTCGCGTGTGGGTGGCTGGCCTTGACGCGTTTCATCATGGCTTCGTATTCTGACCTTAGTTTCTCATCAGAATCTATCCCCGTTGCGACCCCGCCTACATCGGTCTTGTGCGTGATCTCGGGGGATGCAATCTTGAGGACGACGGGATATCCGATTTCGCTTGCCATCCGTGACGCAGCCTCTACACTATGAGCCGCGTATGGCTTCGTTACCGGAATTCCATAGTTGCTCAGGAATCGCTTGGAATCTTTCTCGCTGACTGTGGTTGTTCCTTCCTTCGCGAGCCTTGCGATGAGCGCTTTGAGATTGCTCTTCGGTGGTGCCTGATCTACGGATAGTTCAGCGGGGGTCTCGTAGAGAAGTTCAAGGTTCCTTGCGTATTTGTACATGTAGAGGTAGGTCTTGACGGCATCTTCAGGCGTCTCGTATGTCGGTATTCTGTTCTCAGCGAAGATTTGCCTTGCCTCATGGACAGCTTCTCCGCCCATCCAAGTCGTGATTATTGGTTTCCACGTATTCTTTGCGAGTTCGACAATGCTTCTTGCTAGGTCCTCGGGTTTCGCTTCGCCTTGGGGAGTGTATGCGACGAGGATTCCATCTACTTCTGGGTCTTTGAGGCACACGTTGAGCGCGTTGACGTATCTAGCAACATCGGCATCTCCGAGTACATCAATTGGATTCCCCCTGCTCCAGTAGGGTGGCAGAACCTGATTGAGTTGCTTGATGCTATCATCGGAGAGTTTCGCTAGTTGACCCCCTAGTTCTATCAACTCATCGGTTGCCATGACCCCTGGGCCACCTGCATTTGTGACGATTCCAAGTCTGCGTCCACGCGGCAGATGCTTAGAGTCGAGCACTGTTGCCGAGTTGAACAAGTCTCCAACTTCTTTGACTCTGACGACCCCAGCCCTCTTGAACGCGGCGTCATAGACTTCATCGTCGCTAGCCATGGCGCCGGTGTGAGATAGAGCGGCCTTCGCACTTTCTGCGAACCTACCTGGTTTCACGACGATTATCGGTTTTGTACGCGCAAAACCCCTTGCTGCGCTCATGAATTTCTTCGAGTTCCCGACCCCCTCCATGTAGATCATAATGCTCCGGGTATCGGGATCGTCGCCGAGGAAATCTATCAGATCACCAAAATCCACGTCAATCATTGAGCCAAGTGACGCAAACATGCTAAAGCCTATGCGAGCGTTGACAGCCCAATCTAGGATGGCACTTCCCAGTGCGCCACTTTGTGATATGAAGGCAATATTGCCTTTTTCGGGCCTCGCCTTGAGGAACGATGCGTTCAGATCGATGTTAGGCCTGATTATGCCTACGCAGTTTGGTCCGATGATTCTGAGTCCATGCTTTTTTCGGATCTCCCTTATCTGATCCTCAAGTCGCTTCCCTTCTTCCCCGATCTCTCTGAAGCCGGCTGAGATGATGACTATCCCAGGCACGCCGGCTTTTCCACACTGTTCAACCATTTCCGGAACAGTGCGAGCAGGGGTCGCTATTACTGCAAGATCGACCTGCTCAGGGACTCTGGAAAGGTCGGGGTAGCATTGGATGCCCAAGACCGAAGTCCTGTTCGGGTTGACCGGGAAGATCTTCCTACTCTTTGACAGCAGGAGGTTTTCGAGAATCGATCTTCCGACGCTGCCCTCCTTTTCGCTTGCCCCGATAAGCGCGACCGTTTTCGGATTGAACATTCTTCTCTGCCCATCCGCCTTTTCAGCTACGACGATGCTCAACCTGTTGACCCCATTCGAGCAGTCTCGCGATTGCTACTGAACAGAGAGTCTCTTATAGGGGAAGCTCACACGTAGCGGAAATTCTCACCCGCGTTCTCGGAACTTCAATTCTTAATACCGAGTTCACATACCCATCCGATCGATCTGAAAGATGACAAAGTCGAGAGTATTCTTCACTGACAGAAAAGCCGAGCCGTACTACAACATGCTCGACAAGCTGGAACATGTGCTCAAGGAGCTTGCCATTCCCGGAGCAATACAACAGGGTGACAAGATCATGATCAAGACCCACTTCGGCCAATGGGGCAATACGAACTATATCCGCCCAGCATACGTGCGCAAGGTTGTCGAACTTGTTCGGTCAAAGGGCGGAGAGCCCTTTGTAGCCGAATCCTGCGGCTTAGGATACGGCGGTGAAGGCTCGTACGGAGGAAGAACGACCGCACCGGAATACGTTACCATGGCCGCGTTGAATGGGTTCAGCGAAGGAACCGTAGGCGCACCAATCATCATGGCAGATGGTTACTGGGGAACAGACACCTTCGACATCGAAATAGATGGAAAGTTCGTCAAAAAAGTCGACGTCGCATCCGCCGTTCTAGATTGTGACCGGGTGATAGTTCTCAGCCATGTCAAGGGCCATCTCCATGGCGGCATTGCAGGCAGCCTCAAGAATCTTGGCATCGGCCTCGTCGGCAAACGCGGCAAGGCAACAATGCACAGTTTCCGCGATGTGAAGATCGATCCGCAAAAATGTAGAGGCCCCGAGTGCTCGAAGTGCCTTCATGTGTGCCCCGTGAGATGTATCACGATGAAACAGAAGGCAGAAATAGATTCGGCGAAGTGCATTTCCTGCATTCACTGTCGAAGCATCTGCAGTAAGATTGGTGCCAAGGCCATCTCGATCACCTGGAGGCCTGACCACGAACAAGCGCCGTGGTTCGTCGAGAATGCTCTTGGCGTCGTCCAGTCCATCGGCGCTGAGAAGTTCTACTACATCAACTTGGCAATTGACATCTCCGACAAGTGTGACTGCTGGAATGTCGGACCCACACTGCTAGTTCACGATATTGGCATCTTCGGATCACGTGACCCAGTCGCCGTGGACCAAGCGTGTTTTGACGCAGTCAACAAAGCAGAGCCCAATCCTGACTCCATCGTGAGCAGAATAGAACGCGGAAGAGACAAGTTTGCAGTAGCGCATGACTCCAAAGACCCGAAGACAGGAAAACCCCTCCATCTCGCAGAAATCCAACTTGATCATGCTGAGAAGATGGGACTGGGAAAGAGAGACTATGAGTTGATCACTCTGACGAAGGCGCAACCGAAAGGATACTCACCGTCTTAGATTCCTGCTTCGGAACCCGCTCATTCCTACGTCTCCGTAACGTTGCGAAGATACTCCCAGCAATGCGCACTCCCTCAGCCGACCAGAAGGAAGTCAGATATCCCTAGTTCGACTCGATCTGCTGCCCTCGCATTACCGACGATCCCTATCCTGTGAGCTGTGGCTAGGAAACAGAGAAGTACTGCCGCCTCTACCACCAGGCTTGGGAAGAAACTCGATGTCACAGCTGACCAACAAGATCGCACTTGTCACGGGGGGCGGACGCGGTTTGGGTCGGGCGATTGCCCTTGCATTTGCCGAAGCGGGTGCGGAAGTAGCCGTTGCCAGCCGTACTCGAGCCCAACTCGAGGAAGTTGTGAGTGAGATTCGTGCCAGAAATAGTCGAGGGATCGCGGTCGAGGTCGATGTGACCGATAGTGCATCCGTTGCACAAATGGTCGGGGCAGTACAGAAAGAGTTCGGACGCATTGACATCTTGGTGAACAGTGCAGGAGTAGGATGGGTGTCGCGCGTCGCAGATACAGATGACGACGTATGGAAGCTCATCATCGACACGAATCTCACTGGAACATTCTACAGCTGTCGTGATGTCTCGCGGTTGATGATCGAGCGGAAAAGCGGCAGCATAATCAACATAGCCTCGGTCGCAGGGGTCAAGGGTCCGCCGGGGTTTGGCGCGTACGCTGCGAGCAAGGGAGGCGTCATTTCATTGACCCGCGTGCTTGCTATGGAGAACGCACGCTACAACGTGCGCGCGAATGCGATTGCGCCAGGCTATTTTCGGACTGATATGAACGCTGCGGCATTGGACGATCCCGAGATGGGGCCTAAGATCCTTCGCCGAATTCCCATGCGTCGAGTGGGGCGGCCGGAGGAAATCGGACCGCTGGCAGTATATCTTGCCAGCGACCAAGCCTCGTTTGTCACTGGTGAGATCTATTTCATCAGCGGCGGCGAGATGGCACAGTAGAAGATCCCAAGAATGGACACGCGGAGGCCTGCGGTGACTCACACGGCTGTTGCACCTTGAGCCAATCACATCAGCGTCAATTGACTCGAGCGGATCTTTCTCTGACACTAGATGCGGAGCCCCAGTAATATCGCGACTCCTAATGCCATTATCACGGAATTCCCAATCGCGAATGTGGCTACCTGCACCTTAGCGGGCAGACGTTTGTGCGCGACGCCACCGATTGCTGCTAAAAGCGTCTGCCAAGACAATGATGCAAGGAACGCTCCAGAGATGAAGAGGATTGCGTTAATCGCAGTTTGCGAAGACTCAGCCCTCATTCCTAAGATCAGCGTTGTGAAGTAGGTTACAGTAACAGGGTTGAGAATAGTCAATCCAAGAACCATTCCGTAGGTTTGTGGAAGACTTGTTTCTCCGAACCGAGATTTGTTGGTGCGGTCCGAGACATTTCTTCCGTGATATAGCAACCATGCACCCATGGCGATCAACCCTAGGCCGCTTGCGAGGCGAAGGATAGACGCGTACGGCGTGAGGAATGAGACCAGGAATGTGCCGGCTACGGCAGCTACTGTTGCGTAGATTAGATCTGCTGAGGCGGCACCAGCTCCTGCGCTGAAGGCAATCCGGAATCCGCGACGGAGACCTAGTTCCAAGATTAGAATGGCAATCGGACCCACTGGAATCGCAATCCCATACCCTGCAAAAATGCCGCTAAGCAAGGCGTCGAGAGACAAGCTGACCACTAATCGCTCCCTAGTGATGACGGACGATCTAGCCTGTGATCTCACGTATTTGTGTGTGGGCCTCGTGACACGGGTGACCCTATACAAGCACATTCAGCCAAATCGGTTATGGAGAACTCCATGACGAACTGGAGTATCATGGTTACTGACGGCATCTTCGAGATCCTCTTTCGCGGTGAAACTGTTCTTGCAGATTGCGGGTTCACTGGCACACGCAGAAAAACACGGGGGAATTCTGGGCGGCTCGTCCTGTGATTCAGGGATTTCGGAGGCCTTATAGGCTATCGCACTATTGCCGCTCTGTGTCACATTTGAGCGGCTTCCGCGACAATGAAATGGAGAGATTTGAAAAAAGGACTCCGAAATCCAAGGCGATTTTCGAGCGTGCCAGAGTCGACGTGCCGTTCGGTGTTCACAGCACGTACAGGTACGCGGATCCATACCCGCTATACTTCTCGCGAGCCAAAGGAACGCGAATGTGGGATGTTGACGGGAACGAGTACACTGACTACAATATGGGTTTCGGGGTGCTCGCAGCGGGCCACAGTCACCCGATCATTGCTGAAGCTCTGATTGATCAGATTCAGAAAGGAACGGACTTCGGTTTCGAGTGGGAGAACACGCCGAGATATTCACGAATGCTCTGCGAGCGGTTCGGGGTCGATCAGGTGAAGTTGTCTAATACAGGCGCGGAAGCAACGATGTACGCAACCCGCTTCGCAAGGAGCTATACTGGCAGGAACAAGATAATCAAGTTCGAAGGATGCTATCACGGGGGAAACGAGACCCTGCTGGTAAGTGTTAAGCCAGCTCGCCAGAAACAAGGACACGCACGTTTCCCGAATCAGGTGCCGTCTTCCCTCGGGATTCCTGAGGGGGTTTGGAGGAACACCCTGGTTGCTCCGTTCAACGACCTTGAAGCGGTAGAAGAAATAGTGCGAAAGAACGTGTCGGAGGTTGCTGGGATGATTCTCGAGCCCATACCGATGAACATGGGTTACATACTCCCAAAGCCCGGCTTCCTACAAGGCCTAAGAAAGCTGGCTGACGAGTACGGTTTCGTGCTAGTGTTCGATGAAATCAAGACATGCGGCAAATTCTACGGCGGAATAGCGGAATACGCTCACGTGAAACCAGACCTCATTACCTTGGGCAAGGCCATAGGAGGGGGCGTCCCAATTTCAGCAGTAGCTGGGAAACGGGAAATAATGGAGACAATCGTGCCGGGCATGGTGAGCCATGCTGGCACCTTCAACTCTAACCCGCTCTGTGTCGCCGCAGGTATAGCGACGCTATCCAAAGTACTCACGAGAGAAGCGATGACCAGCGCAGCAAAGCTTAGTGAGACCCTGGCGAAGGGCTACCAAGACATGATCGCCGACGAAGGCCTCAACGCGTTCATGTCGCAGGCGGGATCAAGCGGAGCGATTGCCTTCGGTTCGAAACCAGTTACAGACTGGAGAAGCTTCCAAGCGTCTGACACAGGTAAATGGTTCGCATATTGCTTCGCCATGATGAACCGCGGAATCATACCGGCGGGGCCGGCGCCAGATGAACAGTGGACCGTGTCGGTTGTTCATACGCCGGAGGAAATCGACGCTCACGTAGAGGCATTCAAGGACATCGCGAAATACGTCAAGAAATACGACAAGTCCGCAGCAATAGTCGAAGCCATCTAGCATCGACTACCATGTGTATTCGAATTCCCTGGAAGGAGACATTTCAAGCTCGAGTCCGCGGCAGACCTTCATCCCATGGGAGACTAGAGGAGAGGCTCGTACGCCTTCGTCCGCGCGCTGAAGCCTGCCGCTACATTTCAGAACACACAGCACTGAGGGATCGGATAAGAGAGCTCTAGCCTTGCCAGGATCGGGATAATGGACAAGCGGGCTACGGGATATGGATCCCTATCTCGGGATAGCGAGGATAACGAGTATCGTACGCCAATAGTGGATACTGTTGCTGGATATTCTTCAAACTCGTCCTACGAGGCGCATTCGGATACTGTATCCACCGCATAGAATATCATAGAATATCCATGATAATATGGCCAGTAGTGCTTCTCGCTTATCCCGTATTACCCCGTGTTATCCCGACTATCCTCATCCGCTGTCCTTAGCTATCCCGGCCATTACCCCTCTCTGCTTTCATACTGTTTGATCATCGTGTTGAGGAGGCTGTTGACGTTGGTGCCTTTCGTTTCAGTGTCCTTTAGGAGGAGTCTGTCAAGATCCTCTGCGATGCGAATGGTCCTCGATCATCTTCTTTCGGACACTTGTAAAATGGTGAGGGGGGTGGGATTCGCGCACCAGTTTACCAGTACCGTTTACCCCATAGGTGACGAACTATTGCAGTGCTCGATCACGTACAAGAGGTTCGAATCTGGATGCCAGCACCAGCCGCTTTCTCCAAGAACTTCTTCGCCATTTTCTTGGTTCTTGGACTCTTGCTCTTGAGTTGTTTCTGTGCGAATTCCAGGATCTTCTCCTTTTGTTGTGCGTGTGGGTAATATTGGATGAAGGATTCGATAACGTACCCTTTGATCAGTTCCTTGTGTGATGGGGTCTGATGAGTATCGTCCACTCCCAGCATTTTTCCAGTTATGCGGGGTTCCAGTTCCGGTTTCGCATGAACGATTCTAGCGGCGTTACCTGCGGCATGTGCCGCCACCATAACACTCTCATCATCTAACAGCGCAAAGTATTCAGGGAATATCCTCTCAAACCGATTCTCAACATCAGCCTCAGTTAGGCCCGCGAGTAGGCATGTGGCGATGTAACGGTGGTACGCATTGTCGCTGTGGAGCAGATCAACGAATCGCCCCCACTCCCCATACAACAGCACTGGCCGTTCATCGATCACGAACATCAGGGCTTTGAAACTCGTATACCGCACTCTATCATCCTTTGACTGGACCCTCTGGAGCAGCTCTGAGAGGACCTCGCCTTTTGCGAGCGCTTCACTCGCAAGGTGCCTTGCATCCTCATCCCATTTCAATCGATACGGACGGCTCAATCGTCGGGACCCACCTACATTGTGCTGACTGGAATTGGCGGACGTGGCTAAAAGGATTGGAACTTAGTGCACAAGGTAAGCTACGAATGCAGTGGTGGGTACACGGCCGTGGAATCTGGGGGATGAGGTAGAGTTCGTTACGGTCATGTGGTTTGGTTTGACACGATGGAGGCTGTTCGAGCTTTCGCGGGACAAGACTATGAGGTGGCAGTTGTTCCTCAGCAAGCAAGAGCTTTGCTTTCGCGGTTTGATCAACGCTCCCAGCACTATGAAGTCAAAGCAGAAATGAAGGCGTGACCTAGCACTCTGTTAGCGACCTTTTGCGTCGTGTGTCAGTTGGTGCGGGCGTCGTAAATTGATCCGTCATGGGAGAGGAGCCGTTTTTCGTAGTCGCGTAATATGGCGGGCCCGCCGGGAAGTGATCCCGCGTTATCGCCTAGGTTCATTTCCCCACTCGGCTCACTCGATTGAGGAGCCGGGTGAGAACTATTCCATAGACGATTGAGTCGGCAAAGATTTCGATCATGTGGAAGGGAACGATTTGAGGGGGCAACGTGTGTTCGCTCATCAATGGGACAAGCCCACCCGGCACATACAGAATTAAGCCGACAAGGGCTGCTATCGTCCATCGCTTCGCTCTGACCGTGCTGAAAACGGCCAGCATAATGATGACGTACAGGAAGGCTCGAAAGAGTTCAACAGGAACCATTACCGCAAATGATGGAATCTTTAGCCCCAGCGACGGATCCGAATAGTAGGGCATGACGAACGGACTAATCAACATGCCAAAGAAGAAGTATATTGGAAAGTAGGCGGCTGAAGCTAACAGTATGCGCCAAAGCCACGAACTCCACCTTCGCTCACTGAAATAGGTTGACAACTCAGCGAACAACGATCCCTCATGACTTTCGGGTAGAAAGAGCACCGCCGCCAACCCGCCCTCCACAAACGACAAAAATAGAGAGAGTACGACGCCGGCCGCAAGGACGGAAAGGTTCGCGAAGATGGTGGTGAAGAAGAGACCCTCAACATAGTTACTAAATCGCCCGACAACAAAAAGGATCAAACTGATGAGAATGAAATAATCAAACCGCCTAAGCTGCATCTTGCCAGACATCCACACAAGCAAACCGCCAATCAACACTCCACCAGCCAAACTCGACACAAGATCAAGCACAACATGACTGCTAAGCAAGCCTATGTGCCAAACCTCAAGCAAGGCAAAGGCTAGGGCAAAAAACAACACTCGAACACACAACGAAGATAAACGTCTCAAGTCAATTCATCCTTACGTAACCTGACCCTTGTCACTATATCCGAGCTGACTTATCCTTCTACGTATTAAGTTCGAACCAGATTAGACGTTGTCAGATCCGAGCCGTCCAAGCTTACAAAACGCAGCGAAATGCACAACTGACATCGTTTCTCCATATGCGTCGGCCTGGATTCTGACGCAGGTGGTAGGAACTACATGTATACACAACTCCAGCCACACCTACAGTAGGGATTTGAATATGGCTAGCAAACTTGGTGTCGAGTGTCCCTGTGGCTTCAGCTTCAAGACTCCACACGGCCAAGACGACGCAGTAGCGATAGTGCAGGCTCACGTAGAGCGCATCCACAAGAAAGACTATCCGAACGGACTCTCAAGAGCCGACGCGTTGAAAGAGATAAAAGAAGTACAGTGAATCGTCGAAGCGCAGCCACACTCCCCTTTTTTTGTGGTCTCGTATGCCCGGCATACGTCTATCCGTGATCATGCATCACAGAAAAATGACCAAACCATGCGAACCGAAACGGCTAACGATAATCCAAAATGCAAGCTTGCAGAAAGTCGTTACCGATAATAAATGATTGATGTGCGTAGAACAACCAAGCGGTCTTTAGTTAAGGCGGTCACGTACAGAGCCGTGATTATCGTTCTAGACCTCTCTGTAATTTACCTCCTTACACGAAGAGTCGATGTCGCACTCGGCTTCATGGTAATCAGCAACATCTACACGACCGTTGCCTACTTCGTACATGAACGAGTTTGGAACAAAATACGGTGGGGTATTGAACAAACCAAACGGGGCGAACAAACACTAACCAGATAATGGAACTGGCCTGATCTATATGCGTGATCTCTTGGTCATGGATGATGACATCGGATAGTCGTATGCCGTGGATTCCTATAGGTGAAGATCAGATGCTAGCCTTCCATATCTCCTAATCATTTCTGAACGTTGTCGGCCATAGTGTTTGGGTTGTCACTGTCACGTTCATGGATAATTGAATAGAACCAGCTACGAAGTTGCGACCCTCGTGCTCTTTAAGACAATATCCTACAAAATAGATTATCATACGGTGGAATCATGGCTGCCCAGCAGAAGCTAGTTGTACGCTTTCGCTTATTTTCGTGTGGGCCTGGTCTTCCGAAGCCCCGCGACTTTCCACTAGAATGCGATATCATAGAAGCACAACACGCCGATTTGTAATGAGTGGGCTTAGTGCTTTAACTAGAAAAAAGACACACAAGAAGAATAACGAACACGACGATTCGGACGGTTCAATTTCCGTGCCCCCACCAGGGTACCCACACACACAAATCCACTCCTGCCCAACGCCTACGAGTTAGGGGAAATATCCTATGACAACCGTCTTTCCCAAACTACTGTTCTGCGCGGATTCGCAAATGAAATCATCGGATAGCCACATGCACTGACAGAGACTGTCAGAAGATTCGGGTTTCCTGGAGTGATGTTTCTCAACTATGGTGGTGATCAAGGACTGGAAGAAGGCGCGCGCTAACACATAAGAGTCCCCCCGACAACCTCTCCGCGTTTCGAGGTTTACGATGTCATGACGCGAGCATTTGCCGATGTCTGGAAGCTCTATCCCGAACACGCGGTCCCTGGCCGTACCTGGCACTGGTGGTGGTGGCTTTTCTTCTTCCAGAACTCCGAACAGCCAGAGTATCCGCAGCAACTCATGATTCTCTGGGGTACTCGCAACTGTACGAAAGTCAGAATAAACGATTTCCAGTGGAATCCAGAAACAATCCCTGAGGTGATCGACGGAAGGGCAAGATTCGAGTCTGTCGTCGCCTCGTGGTACCACGACGGCGCGAAGATGCACGATCCGTTCATCATCGATAACGGACCGACGGAAACGAAGTGGACGGACGACTACGGCTCAATTCTGATGGAAAGTGCTCGCGGACGCTATTCGTTCGATGGACGCGATGCGGACTTCAAACTCATCGCGGAGAACCCGGAAGTTGGCCTCGACTTGCACATGCGGCCGTGGACCGATAACATGAGAGAGCTCGTGCTGACCGGCCGGAACTTCGTCGGCAGGCAGATGGGTTACTCGATACTCAAGTACCGAGGGCTGCTCGCTTCCGGTAAGATTAGACACAATGGTAGAGAATTCAGTGTGAACGGACGGGCATATTTCCAGAAGGTGCGAATATCCTCGATTACGCCCTGCTGGTATTGGGCGACGGCACAGTGGGATAGCGGCGCTTACATGCAGTACTTCCTCCCTCACTTCGGCATCCCAATGCTTCGGCAACAGTCCAGACATGAAAGCATGATGGACTGGGGAGGGAGGATGATCTCGCGCACACTCGATTTCTTCGATCCGTTCGAGAATAAGGAGTACGTTATGAAGGACGTGCGCATCAAGAAACGCTATGAGAATGACCTGCCCATATTCACCGTTCTCGCGCAGTCAGGCGATTCCGAACTGATGGCGGAGATGGCGACTTACGGCCGATGCTGCTGGAACATCACCCAGCCGTTCATCTGGCCGTTCTGGCTCGGGATATTCTACAACGAATACCCCGCTAGGATGCTCAACTTCAGGTTCCGCAACGGCAGCCGTAAGCTCGACATGAACGACCTCGGCCGCTGTTTCTGTAACTGCGAGCACTCTTGGGGGACCGTCTGAGCCATTGCCCGGCCCTCAGCGATTTGCGCATGCTGGCATGTGTCGGTTATCGCGGTCAAACGAAAATCGAAAGCGTCAGTGCGGTCTCAAGGTGTGACTGAATTGTAACGGGCTGACTCTTCTCAGGGCGACTCCTTGTCAGGTATGGAGTCGCCTTTGCCGCCTGGGGATGGGAGGTTAGAAGAAGAATGGCGATGGGTAAGAAGAGGGGAAAGGCGAAGGGTTGTAAAATGAACTCCATAGTTGGTGGTATAGATTTGGGGGATAGTGAGAGCTTAGCTACGGTTCTCTCTGCAATTGGCGACGTTGCCGACAGCTTCTCCTTCCCCATGAGTGAGTAGGGGTACGCGTTCTTTGCGCGCAGAGTGCCAAAGGAAGCGAGAATAGCCTTCGAATCTACGATCATGGCCTATGCGATATCGAGAGCACTCAGAGGGCATGGGTACAGCGACATCACCGTAGCGCACCCTAAGGAGCTTGCATGGGTTGTTAGAACGACCGAGTGGATAGCTTGTAGCAGCATCGAGAACCAGCAACACCACAGGTTACATGCGTGTTAGGGGATGTACACTTGTCCACGTGTGCGTAGGGGTCTTAAAGAGCTGGGCAACCCAACATCTAACGATCTTGTTGAAAGGCCTGCCAAGAGAGATGGTGCACTATGGGCGGAGGGGACCCCGCGGCCAACGGCAATCCCTGGCCGAAATGACGCGTCTCTGGTATTTGATCGGGGTCTCAAAGAAATACGGACTTGACACACGTAGATTTCTTATGTGTTTTCCACACGCGTGGACTCATGAAAGTTCGTCGCACAATGGCATGTCGATCCAACTCCGCCAGAAGACAAAGAACAACTGCGTCTTTCTGGTAACGCAAGATCAAAAGGTGATAGCGCAGCTACACCTTAGCCAGAAGCTATTGAAGTATCTTCCAAAAGTGGACCCCGCAAGTTTCCCATTCATCGAATTCACTCCAGCTAGCAGAATGGAAACGTTGGAAACGAGCGACTTACAAATCAAAGACATAGATGCCAAGGTCAGATGTGTCAATCTGAAAGTAAAGGTCGTTGGGAAATCAAGCCCGAGGTACGTCTTCTCAAGGTTCGGCGATGCTCTCACTCTTTCGACCGCGACAATCTCTGATGGCACCGGGTCCATGAGGATGCCACTCTGGAACGCCGAAATAGACAGAGTCTCGATCGGAGACACAGTTCAGATCAATAATGGACGGGTAAGAACCTTCAGGGGCGAACTGCAAGTTAGCCTTGGCAGAAAGGGCAGACTGCAAGTCGTAGAGAACCAATCAATGCGGTAAGTTCGCCCTGAGAAGATGCGACTCACGACCTTACCCGCGCGAACCCATCGCGCCGGAAAATAGGCCCTTGAGATGGTCGAACGCTCACGGAGAGGCGCGTGAGTGGCATGTGAACCGAACATAGGACACTTAAGTGGACGGCAGCACTATCCACGGACGTACGCGGCGGATTCGGATCGTTCGTCCTGTCCAATGTGTAACAGAAGCAGAGAGTGGTGAGTAGAACATGACGGAACAACAGAAAGTTGAACCACCCCCGCCAATGCGGCAGAGTGGGATCTCATCGAACACAATTTTCATTGGAAAGAAGCCTATCATGGCGTATGTTACAGCACTCATGATGCAATTCACTAGTGGCAGCAGTGAGGTCATAATCAAAGCGAGAGGGCGAGCCATATCAGCAGCCGTCGACGTCGTTGAAGTGTGCAGAAGACGATTCTTCGAAGGCAAACTTCAAGTGAAGAAAATCACTATCGGAACCGAGCAGCTGGGCGA